>Ga0335077_10002057_pt1 | contig 24030 bp, 24 predicted proteins | sample Lox_Sample_31_FD_207151 | JGI IMG/M metagenome (GOLD analysis project Ga0335077, IMG submission 207151) | Soil microbial communities from Loxahatchee National Wildlife Refuge, Florida, United States - Lox_Sample_3.1 | ecosystem: Environmental > Terrestrial > Soil > Wetlands | place: USA... | reverse complement strand
GGGTGCTTAACCGTTTTTGGGATCTCTACCCGGAACCATGTTGTATGCCTCGCGGGAGTCCAATGACCGGCGAACCGAAACTTCGAGGGCGGGCAAGGTATGCTGTGCGCGTGAGGGAAGCACGTTACGAAACTGGATCATTCGTTGAGGCAGTTGCTCGAGCGCGGCCAACGTGTCCCGCAGCATAGCGTGCTGATTCAGCTTGCCGGGAGGTTGATCGAGCGCCCACAGGGCTTCGCCATAATCGGCGTCCAATTCAAACAGTTGCTGCAACAGCCGCTGTGGTATCTCAGCCGGCGACAAGTCCATGCGATCGAGGGCGCGGAACAGAGCCAGCAGATCGAGTCGGGCGTTCTCAAGTCTGGCGCGCAGATCAGGAGGCAAGCGAACCGTGGCATGGCGCAGCCGCATCGCCGTTTCAGGATGCGGCATCTGGCGCGCGCCGGTCAAGCACACCGTGCGGCAGCCGGAGCAGCGACCGGGACGGGCAGAGGCACCATGCGGAGTTGATCCAACATCGCCCAGCGCTCATTCAACAACAGCAGACGTAAAGCTAACAGGCGACGCGCCCCGGCTTCGCTCCAGCGCATCCCGGCTTGCCGCATGCGCGCATGCACCACCTGTTTGTGGGCGCTCTCCACCGCCCCGCTGCCGATGCCGTAACCGAGTCGCAGATACTCGTCATAGCGCATGCGGCAGGCATTATCGCGATAGTAGTCGGTCAACTCGGTCAGGCATTTCTGTGCTTCCTGACTCCGAGGTTGGAGGCGCTGCAGCCGTCGGATCACAGCTTGTACTTGGCCGGCCTTCAGATCCTGGGCCAAGCGATGAATCCAGGCTTCGGCTCGCCAGGAGCCCTCGCCATACTGCACCCGGGCAAAGGCCCAAGCCTTCTCCACGGCATGCCAGAAGTCGAGAATTTCGCAGCGTCGGGGAAAAATCCAGGTCCGCCTCCAAATCCACTCCGCCCCATCCGCCACCACGACGACCATCGTCTGGGCCCCCAACCATCCCAGTTCCTGCAGTTGTGCCCAAAGGTGGCTGAAAATCGCATCAGCATCGCCCAGACAAGTCACTACAACGCGCCGCACCAGGGAATGCCGCCCTGGGCTGGTTTGCACTCGCTCCTGGGGCCGTAACAGAACCGCCGTCTTGACCTCGCGAAACCGACCTTCTTCGACCGGCGGCAAGGGAGACAGTGGGCTGCCGTCATCCAGCCGGCGCCGTCGTTGCTGGCGGACTTGCATCCCCAGTGCGCAACCATCCACTCCTACCACGACCACATCCGCTGCTTCCTTGGGTGGCGAGTCCGGGCGGCGGCTGTCGCCGTGGTAGCCAGTGAGTTGTTCCTGATACTGGGTCGCCGCTTCCCCCAGCCGCTGCGTCACCCGCCACACCCCCATGGCACTGACCTTCACCCCCAGCAGCAAGAACGCCAAGCGCGCCGCCAGTTCATAGGGCGCAATCACCGTCAGCACCACCAGCAGGCGTGCCAGCGAGCCGCTGATCCGCCCCGGTTCCACCCCCAGATAATCCAGCAACGGCCGACACTCGTAATGGCAGGGCACGCAGCGATACCGCGCTGCCTCCGTCCGCAGTCTTCCGCAACGCATGATCCACGACACCTTGGGCCGGTCGTGATACTTCATCGCCTGCCCACAGTGCCGACATGGCATGGCTTGGCCTTCGATTGTCAGCGCCTCCGCCTGCACTTTCTGCTCCAGCGCCTTGAGCATCTGCGGCCGATATTCTTGTTCTACTTCCCGCTCTAATTCCATTAAACGGGTAGCTCCCAGACTCAGCACCGGGTGCGACACGATGGCCCCGGCCGCCGCCTTCTTGGCTTGCTTGCCAATCTGCGATGGCACCATTGCGGGTTATGCGGAGATCGCCTAGCCCCTTCATAAACTCAACTCACTTTTTGTTCAGCAGGTTATCGCCGGCAGGTATCCCACTTAATAACCCCGACTTTTCAGAGCTTGAATCAGGAAGACAGTTGTTGCTCCCAAAAACGGTTAAGCACCCCCTGTCCCTTGTGGTTCCAGCTTTGCCGCAGGCTTAGAATCAAATTGGCATGCCAGTGGACTCCAAAGCCGATGCGCAACGGCTGCGCATTACGTTGCGCGGGGCCGTGCAGGGCGTCGGCTTCCGTCCGTTTGTCTACCGCCTCGCGACCGAAATGTCCCTCACCGGTTGGGTTCTGAACTCTTCAGCCGGGCTGGTCGTCGAAGTTGAAGGCTCCGCGGATGAACTCCGCCGCTTCGAGCAGAGGATTGAAAGCGAACGTCCCAAGGCCTCGGTGGTCACGGCGCGCGAGTCGGAGTGGCTTCCGGTTCAGGGATTCACGGCCTTCGAAATTCACCACAGCGAGGCAGATTCGGCGAAGTCGGTGAATGTGTTGCCCGACCTTGCCACATGTGCCGACTGCCGCAACGAACTGCTCGATCCCGCGAACCGGCGGTTTCAGTATCCCTTCACGAATTGCACCAATTGCGGGCCGCGCTACACGATCGTCGTCGACATCCCATATGACCGGCCGAACACGACCATGCGCGGGTTTGTGCTCTGTCCGGCATGCCGCGAGGAGTACGAGAATCCCGCGAACCGCCGCTTCCACGCGCAGCCGAATGCTTGCCCCGTGTGCGGGCCGAAACTGGACGGCACGATCGCCGGCGTTGCGCGCGCACTGGGCCGCGGAGAAATTGTTGCCCTGAAAGGTATCGGGGGATTTCAGCTTCTGGTCGACGCGCGCCAGCCCGCGGCGGTGGCTCGTCTGCGGCAACGCAAGCATCGGGAAGAAAAGCCCTTCGCGCTGATGATGCCGTCGCTCGGAGTCGCGCGCGAGTACTGCGAGATATCAGCGGCGGAGCAGGAACTACTCGAATCGCAGGCCGCTCCGATCGTCCTGATGCGTCCCAAGCCCGGTACAGACATCGCCTGGAATGTCGCTCACTGTTCTCCCTATCTCGGTGTCATGCTGCCGTACTCGCCACTGCATCATCTGCTCATGCGCGAGTTTCCTTTCCCCCTGATCGCGACCAGTGGCAATCGTAGTGATGAACCCATCGCGGTCGCGAACGATGAAGCAACCACTCGCCTCAGAGATATTGCCGATCGCTTCCTGATGCACAATCGGCCGATTGTCCGCGCGTGTGATGACTCGGTCGTACGCCTTACACGCGGACGTGCAGGAATCCTGCGCCGGGCCCGCGGGTATGCGCCGCTCGGCGTTCGCGTCTCGCGCCCGGTTGCGCCGGTACTTGCCGTGGGTGGACATCTGAAGAACACCGTGGCGATCGGAGTCGGCCAGGATGTTTTTCTCAGTCAGCACATCGGCGACCTGGAGACGCTTGAAGCGCGGCAGGCGTTTGAACGCGCTATCGACGATCTTTGCCGCCTGTACTCCTTCAAGCCGGAGGCGGTTGTCTGTGATCTGCATCCGGATTACGCTTCGACGCATTGGGCGGAAAAGTCGGGATTGCCACTAATTCGCGTGCAGCATCACCAGGCGCACGTCGCGTCGTGTGCCGCAGAAAATGATATTGAAGGCCCTTACCTCGGAGTTTCCTGGGACGGTACCGGGTACGGCCTCGACGGGGCGATCTGGGGCGGGGAATTCTTCCGCGTCGAAGGAAACCGCTACGAGCGAGTCGCGTACCTTCGCCCATTTAACTTGCCCGGCGGAGATGCCGCAGTCCGGGAAGGCTGGCGCTCGGCCGCGAGTTTGCTATTCGAGGTCGAGAACCAGGGAATCCCGGGTCTCGCAAAGCCGGGGAAACCCGGGGTACACCTATCCAAACACGTTGCCGCTACAGAAGGTGGAATGCCCTATGTCTCGCTGCCGTTGCGAGACGTGGGAACACTGGACTCGAGAGTGCAATTGATGTTGGAACGGGGAATCAATGTGGTTCCCACGACCAGTGTCGGCCGCCTGTTCGATGCCGTGGCCTCGATTACCGGCCTCGCCCAGCAGAACCGCTTCGAGGGGCAGGCCGCCATGCTGCTGGAAAACGAAATTGGTTCATTGCGGACGGAAGAGGCGTATCCTTTACCGTGTGGGGATTGGGTTCTCTTGATACCTGAGGTCATGCGGGATCAGCGTGAAGGAGTGCCCGCTTCCCGAATTGCAGCCAGGTTTCACAATGCGCTGGTCAACTGGATTGTCGAGGTTGCGCAGCAAGCTGCGCTGAAGCAGGTCGCGCTCAGCGGTGGGGTATTTCAGAATCGCTATCTGACCGAGCGTGCTGCATTGGTCCTGGAGTCATCTGGATTCTTGGTGTACACACACCGCCAGGTTCCACCCAATGACGGAGGGATCGCGCTAGGACAGGTAGTGATGGCAGGGAAATAGATTTCCGGAAGGGCACGACTTCGGTCGCGCCGTTGACTTGTTTCAAACATTGCGGCCTTAGCCGCTGAGGTTTGCTTATGTGTCTGGCAGTTCCGGGTCGCATCATGGAAATCACCGACACGGGCGACATCGCCTTCCGCGTCGGCAAGGTAGACTTCGGCGGCATCCGCAAAGAAGTGAATCTGGCCTACACACCCGAGGCCGAGGTCGGTAAATACGTTCTCGTCCACGTTGGATTTGCCATCAGCGTCATCGACGAGGAAGAAGCGCAGCGCGTCTTCAAGATCCTTGAAGAAATGGGCGCAGTGAAAGAGGAACTCGGTGAAATTCCTCAGTGAATATCGCGACCAGAAGGCCGCGGAGCAATTCGCAACGGCGATTCGCAAGAAAGTCACGCGCCCTTGGACCATCATGGAGATCTGCGGCGGCCAGACGCATACCATCGTCAAGAGTGGCCTGGAAGACTTGCTTCCGAAGGAAATCACCCTGGTTCATGGCCCCGGCTGCCCCGTCTGCGTCACGCCCATTGAACTGATCGATAAAGCCGTGGCGATCGCCAAGCGCCCAGACTCGATCTTCTGCTCATTTGGCGACATGTTGCGCGTTCCCGGATCGGCCAAGAGTCTCTTCGATGTGAAGGCGGAAGGCGCCGACGTGAGAATCGTTTACTCGCCCCTGGACGCGCTGAAGCTGGCAAAACAGAATCCTGCGAAGCAGGTAGTGTTCTTCGCCGTGGGATTTGAAACGACCGCTCCGGCGAATGCCATGGCCGCCTGGCAGGCCGACCGCCAGGGTATCGAGAATTTTTCGTTGCTTGTCTCGCACGTGCTCGTACCGCCTGCGATGGAGGCGCTGCTCTCATCCGATCGCTGCGTGGTGAAGGGATTCCTCGCCGCCGGGCATGTCTGCACCGTGATGGGATTTGAAGAATATTTCCCAATCGTAGAGAAGTACCAGGTCCCGATTGTCGTCACGGGCTTCGAACCGCTGGACATCCTCGAAGGCATTCACATGACAGTTTGCCAGTTGGAGGAGAGCCGGCATGAAGTCGAGAACCAGTACAGCCGCGCGGTGCGCCGGGAGGGCAATCGCCCCGCCCAGCAGACCATCATGGAAGTGTTCGAAGTAACGCCGCGGCAGTGGCGCGGGCTCGGCGAAATTCCTGCCAGCGGCTTCCGGCTTCGCGGACGCTTTCAGAAGTACGATGCCAACCGCCGCTTCCCATTCTCAGGCGAACCGGCGCGCGAATCGCCGGAGTGCATCAGTGGAATGATTCTGCAAGGTCTGAAAAAGCCGCACGAGTGCCCGGCATTTGCGGTGAAGTGCACGCCGGAAAACCCGCTGGGCGCGCCCATGGTATCGTCCGAAGGCGCGTGCGCCGCTTACTATCATTATGGCCGACGTCAAAACGTTCAACCTGAGCTGTCCGGTTCCGCGCGTCGCTGACGACCGCATCGTGCTGGCGCACGGCGGCGGAGGGCGGCTCACGCATCAACTCATCGAGAAGATCTTCATTCCCGCCTTCGCGAACGACGCGCTCGAGCAGCGCCACGACGGCGCGGTTGTTCCTGTTGATGGGGCACGGCTGGCATTCACCACCGATTCATTTGTCGTGCGGCCGCTGATTTTCCCCGGAGGCAACATCGGCGATCTCGCGGTGAATGGTACGGTGAATGACCTCGCCATGTGCGGTGCGCACCCGCTCTACCTTAGCGCTGGATTCATTCTGGAAGAGGGGCTGGAGATGGAGACCCTGCGCACGGTCGTGAACTCGATGCGCGACGCAGCAGCACGAGCAAATATCAAGCTCGTCACCGGCGACACGAAGGTCGTCGACAAGGGCAAAGGCGACGGGATCTTCGTGAATACATCGGGAATTGGTGTGATTGAAACCAACGCGAAGTCGCCCATCGGTCCTGCAGCGGTGCAACCGGGAGATGTTGTGATCGTCAGCGGCGACCTCGGCCGCCACGGCATCGCCATCCTTTCCGTCCGCGAAGGCCTCGAATTCGAGTCGCCGATCCTGAGCGACTGCGCTAATGTCTGGCCCGCCGTGGAAGCCCTGCTGAATGCCGGAATCAAGATCCACTGCCTTCGTGATCTGACGCGGGGAGGACTCGCTACCACGCTGAACGAAATTGCCTCCGACCGCAATGTCTGCATCAAGCTGGAAGAAACCTTGATTCCGGTGGATGAAGTCGTGCAGGGCGCCTGCGAGATTCTCGGCCTCGATCCTCTTTACGTCGCGAACGAAGGCCGCTTCGCGGTCTTCGTCCCAGCCGCGCAAGCTGACGCAGCGCTCGCCGTTCTAAAGAAGGTGGAGGTTTCGGAAGGGGCGGTGCGTGTCGGCAACGTGGAGGAGACGCCTGGCCGCACGGTGATCCTGCAAAGCCGCATCGGCGGCAACCGCGTTGTCGATATGCTGAGCGGCGAACAGTTGCCACGAATCTGCTGAAACTGGCAGTCTGCACTGTCCGTCCCGAAGGGACGATTGATAATAGCCCGGTGTTTCAACGCCGGGTAAAGAAGCGCCTAATGTACCCGTCCCGGAGGTACGGCTGAATCTCAGCCACTGCTGCGCCGGTTCAATCGTGCCTACGGCACAAGTTCCTTCTTTACGGCGCTACCCGCCAGTGAACTGGCAGACTACTATCACGCGCGCCTCGGGCACGTCGGCGTATCGTTTGGCGCCAGATAGCAGGCTCAGAAACCTCCTCACCCTTCCCACGGATTCACCAACCTCACTCCGCATCCTTCAAAAACATACGGATTGCGCGTGGCCAGTGTCGCTCCATGCACTCGCGTAATCGCTGCAATCTGGGCATCGATGTCGGACATGGGTTTTCCTTGCCGACGGCGGGAGGACGTAATCTGCGAGAACGCACGGGCGGCACGATCCTCAAAGGTCAGAATGCGATCCGCAAACAGGTCCCCGAACATTCTTTCAGCGCCTGTTCGAACCACGTCGCGGCGCCGGGCCGCGGCGATGAGCTCAATGCCGTAGAGAATCTCCGCCATGGTGACGGCGGTGATGTGCAGATCTTCCGCAGCCTGACTGGCGAACCAGCGCAGCACTCGCGGCTCCGGCGCAGGGCGCATCAACTCGGAAACAACATTGGTGTCAAGAATGACCATCGGCTGCAGAACGAGATCCGGGGCCCATTGCTATTTCAGACTGCAGATTCGCGATTGCAGATTGAAAGATTGAAAGACCACTAGGAACATCTCAATCTGCAATCTAAGACATGCAATCAAATCACTCCCGCTGCGTGAGCCATTCGGGGTCACGCATGGCCTCCCGGGGAAGACGTTCCAGTTCCACTCCTCCAAGCGGGCCGAAGATGTCCCGGACGCGTTCAGCCAGATTGGCGCGCTTCTTCGAAGTTTGGGCGAGCGTGCTCTTAAGGATCTCGCGCGCTTCCTGCTCCATGGAGCGTCCGTTCATGGCCGCCCGGATCTTCAGCTTGCGCTTGGTGGCCTCGTCCAGATTGCGAACGACAATACTTGCCATGAAATCAATGATAGCACTGCAATCAATGATTGCAATCGCACTTGTACCTCCCGGTTAACTCACCTGAAATGACGCAGGAAGTACCCGCAGAATCACCCATCGGAACCGGCCAGCTTGGCTGTATGTATTTGATTCTGCTGCACATGTTTAACTAGTGACTCTAATCACGCCCGCCCGTGAGAATTATCACTGCCTGCCGTTTCTAGAGGCCGAGAATAGAGAGCGGCGTTATGCTTTTTACGTTGTACCTACGGAGGTAGCCCCTATGTCCGTGATGACACCGCCGGGAGTCAGAACTCCGGCGGACTACATTGAATCCGTGATGATGAGTGTGAAAGCCAAGAACCCCGCTGAACCCGAATTCCATCAGGCGGTTGCTGAAGTCTTCGATTCCCTCAGATTAGTTCTCGCGAAACACCCCGAATATCAGTCGGCGCGTCTGCTGGAGCGCATTGTCGAACCCGAGCGCGTCCTCATGTTCCGCGTGCCCTGGGTCGACGATCAGGGCAATGTGCAAGTCAACCGTGGATTCCGCATCGAGATGAACAGTGCCATTGGTCCCTACAAGGGCGGCCTGCGTTTCCATCCCAGCGTGAACCTCGGCATCCTGAAGTTTTTGGCGTTTGAACAGGTTTTCAAGAACTCGCTCACCACGCTCCCCATGGGCGGCGGCAAGGGCGGAAGCGATTTCGATCCCAAGGGCAAGAGCGACAACGAAGTCATGCGCTTCTGCCAGAGCTTTATGACCGAACTCGCGCGCCACATCGGGCCCGACACAGACGTCCCGGCCGGCGACATTGGCGTAGGCGGACGCGAAATCGGATTCCTCTTCGGCCAATACAAGCGGCTGCGCAACGAGTTCACCGGCGTGCTCACGGGCAAGGGCCTGGGCTGGGGCGGATCGCTGATTCGTCCGGAAGCGACCGGATATGGCTGCGTCTATTTCGCGGATGAGATGCTGAAGACCCGCAAAGACACGCTCGAAGGCAAGCTGTGCCTGGTCTCGGGCAGCGGAAACGTTTCGCAATACACCATCGAGAAGCTGCTCGACTTCGGCGCCAAGCCGATCACCTGCTCTGACTCGAACGGCGTGATCTACGATCCCGATGGCATCGACCGCGAGAAGCTGGCGTGGGTCATCGAGCTCAAGAACGTGAAGCGTGGACGCATCCGCGACTACGCCGACAAGTTCAAGAAATCGATCTTCATGCCCACCGACATCAAACTCGATCACAACCCGCTGTGGAACGTGAAGGGTGATTGCGCCTTCCCGAGCGCCACGCAGAATGAGATCACCGCGAAGGACGCGGCGAACCTGATTAAGAACGGGTGCAAACTGGTGGCCGAGGGTGCGAACATGCCGTCCACGCTCGAGGCGACCAAGATGTTCCTGGATGCGAAGATCCTGTACGGACCGGCCAAAGCCGCGAATGCGGGCGGCGTAGCCACCTCAGGCCTCGAAATGGCCCAGAACAGCGCTCGGCTGAGCTGGACGCGCGAGGAAGTCGACGACCGTCTGCATAAGATCATGATCGCCATCCACCAGAACTGCTACGAAACGGCCGAGAAATACGGCACGCCCGGCAATTTGGTGAACGGCGCCAACATCGGCGGCTTCGTGAAGGTAGCGAACGCTATGTTGGATCAAGGCCTGGTGTAGTTGTTTCTTTTCTCCTAAGATGTCCCCACCCTAGTCCCTGCCTGGGACAGGGTGGGGATTCTGACTTTTCAGGTGCCTCAGTGGCCAGCGTGCCAAAAAAGCCTCTGAGGCGCATGCAAGCCCTGTCCAGTTGAAGATTCCAATGAACAGACCCTACCGATGGCTGGCGCACTATTACGATGAGCTCTTCCAGCCCTTTCGGTCGCCGATCGATGCGGCGCGAGAGCGCGTGCCTGGACGCATCTTGCCTCGCGTCCGCACAGCGTGCGATCTGGCGTGTGGCACAGGGACGACGGCTCTGATGCTCGCGCGGCAGGGAATTCGCGTGTATGCCGTAGATCTGTCCGCGCCGATGTGCAAGCTCTCGCGTGAAAAGGCACAACGTGCGTGTCTGCCGGTGCGTGTGCTCCGGGCTGACATGCGCAGTTTTCGTCTGCCGGAACCGGCGGACCTGGTCCTGTGCGAATACGATGCGGTCAATCATGTTCCGAAGAAAGCGGACCTGCAAAGAGTTGCTGCCTCTGTGCAGCGGGCGCTGCAACCCGGCGGCTATTTCTTTTTCGATGTCAACAACGCCCCCGGATTCAAGAGATATTGGACTGGAACCGTCTGGGTCGAAAGGCCGGGATTGATCTTGATGATGCGTACTGGACACCGCCCACAGCTGGACCGCGCGTGGAGTGATATCGACCTGTTCGTGCGCGAGGGAAAACACTGGCAGCGGCATCAGGAAAGAGTGGAGGAAGTCTGCTGGAGTTCAGGCGAGATCAGAAGGATCTTCCGGGATGCAGGCTTTGATCGGTTGCGCGCCTGGGATTCTGCGCCCTTGTGGAAGAATCCGCTCGTCCGCGAGGGCTGTCGCACCATCTATCTGGCGCGCAAGTCCGAGGGCTAAACCCATCAGCGGGCGCATCCGTCCCAGGTTGCGGGGCCGAATCTCGATCCTTTCCCGGGCCTCGCAAAATCAGCAAGACCTGGGGAACGCCCAATCACTCCTTCACTCGTCACGAGGTTGCCTTCTCACCTGACGATCCAAAGTCGTAGCCCTCGGCCATGGCTCGGCGGAATTTTTCCCGTTCTTCGGGGGTCATTTTCTTACAGCGCCGGTCCCAACGTCGCCCGGGACCCGGGCCGTGCCCTCCCAGCCCGCCAAAGAGAACCCGGCACAAAACAAGCAGTGCGAGCGCTTGCCAGAACGTCAGCGTCTTCCATCCGAACAGCGGCGGCAGCAGCCAGTTCCACAGATGCATAACAACCTGGCCGCCGATCCAGATGAACACGAATATCCCGACGATTGCCAACGGCGCGATCCACCACCATTTCTTTCTCATAATCGTTTCCTCATTTCACAAACTCGGCGTACACGCTTTGCAGGCGTTCGCGCAGATGCAGTACCGCGTATCGCTTGCGCGCGAGCAGAGTGTTCACGCTCAAGCCTGTTTCGGCGGCAAGTTCTTTGAAGCTGCGCCCTTCGAACTCGTGCGCCACGAATACGTCTCGCTGCTCCTTCGGCAACCCGGCAAGCGCTCGCCACAATTCCTCCAGCAGCCGCTTGCGAACATATTCCGCCTCCGGTCCGGCATCGCGCGACGGAAGCAGATCTTCGAACTGCAATTCTTCGCCGCTTTCATCTGCGATGGCGATATCGCTGAAGTTCTCCGGCTGCTTCTTGCGAAACATATCCGTGATCCGATTCCGCGCCACCTGGAACAGCCATCCCGTAATGTGCTCGATGGGCATCAGCAGGCGGTTGGCTTCTACCAGCCGGTAAAAGACCTCCTGCAGGACGTCCTCGGCTTCACCGGGATCGGGCACACGCCGCCGGATGAAATTCAGCAGGCGCGACCGCTCGCGCTGGACTACCTCGGAGATGCGCTGGTCTTGTTCGAGTGCCATGCGGTCGATGCTCGCCGCGCCATCCATTGCACTTAGGAAGACGAATGAGGCGACCGGATATTGTAGGGATCTAAACGGAGACAATGGGCACTCCCATCAGAAAAGGGGTGGCACCCCACTCTGTCTCTAGATTGTGCTTTCCAGCTCGGTGAGCCATCGCTGCCGTTGACGATGGCTTTCATGCGCGTACTTCCTCTTTCCGCATAACAAAGGTTCCACGCTTGGCGAAGGAGACCCTCAGCCACCAATAGATGAGCAATCCAAGCGGCATGAATGCCAACGGCACCAGCAGAGCCTGCTTCCGCAAAGCCGCAGGGAAGACGTGTTGTTGTCCGATGAAGAACGAACCGGTCGCCATGAACCATGCAAAACACATGCGCCACAAATGCCGCACCAGTCGTGCCGAGCCTGAAATTGTGCCGCGCAGAAGCATGTGAAGGTCGCCCGCGGCCGCCAGCAGCGTGATGCTTCCCATGAAAAAATAGACTCCAAGAGGAACTCCCGGCTGTTTCGCTGCCTCCCGGCGTGCCACGAGCACACCGAGTGTCATCAAACTCCCGCCAACAACAAACGCGAACACCATCGCGCCCCATTCGAGCGGGTTCGTCTCGCGCTCCCCGTGGCGCCCGGTCAGCCAGGCCGTGACGATCAGATAGAACGTGATCAGGCCTCCAAAGAAATTGTTGGGCTGATGTTTCATCGAGGCCAGGCATGACGCGCACGCGCCCATGATCAACATCGAGACAACGAACACATCTCCCGAGATGCGGTGCCCGCGCGAGCCTCTGCGGTAGATCATGGCCACGCAGCCTGAGAATAGTCCGATCATCCCGCCGGTAATATGGAGAACTAACAAGGGCAGCCGCATACACGACTCCTGGCTTCTTGATCTCAGAGCCTTGCCGCTTGCGGCGGTGCAGATCGAACTCGCCGGTCCTCCCTGACCGCGGCCTTCGCTTCTCTAGAATCTCTCTGCGGAGCGAGCACGATCAGAAGCACACCGATAAGAACAAGTGGCAGGACCGCACGCAACAAATCGGCTCGAGGAATCAAGTTCTTGATGGCCTGCACCGCCATCACGCCACCGTGCACAAGGCTGGACCAAGCCGTGAAGGCAATCAGGCTGCGATGTGCGGATGGACTCTTAATCGCCAGCAGCAGAAAAACACCTAACGTGGCATAGACGGAGCCGAGCATTTGATCGAAGACATGCTGCTTGTTCCATTGCGCCAGCCCATAAAGTCCGATCAGAAAAAGCGATCCCACAATCCCCATCACAACCTGGAGCATTCGCTTTCGAGTCATAAGTCCTCCTTACGCAGGCTCTTCCTTCTACTTGCCAACCCCGACCAGCCATAAAGAAAGGCCGTGACGGCAAGGTAAGAAATCCCCACCAGGAGGTCTGCGATAAAAGCCATCCTGCCGTGGAAGAACAGGATGAATGCGCCGGTTGCGACAGTGAGCAGGTAATAAGCACCGACAAATTTAGCCCTGAAACGCGGCGACTCAGCCGTCATCGCTCTCGTGATTTCCGTTGTGGTCATATGCGCTACTTCCTGACGCCCAGCGGCGTCCGTTTCTACTTGGTTGCATTCGATCGTGCGAAGTATCCGGTTTTCGACCTTATGGTTATGCTCTCGCCTTTTGGGGTGATGGAGATCTTTCGAAAACTGCCGTCCTTAGCCTTGTTCGTGGGGTAGTACGACAGTTCGTACGATGTGCGGAGCTCCTCGGCGATTTGACGAAAGTAGGTGTCGGCAGGAATTTGTTCTGCGTCGATATGCACTCCGCCAGTTTCTTTTGCGATTCGATCCATCACGCTGATACCGTACTTGTTGCGCGCCGTGAGGCGTCCGTGCCTGGTTTCGGTGTAACGGATCGCGTAGACGCCCACATTCGCCGCTTGCGCCGTCTCGATAGCGGTCATCATGTTGTGCGAGCTGGAATTGTCCTCGCCATCGCTGAACATCAGAATCGCTTTGCGTCCGGTTACCTGCGCAAACTTCTCGGCAACGCTGTAGTAGATGGAGTCGTAGAATGCCGTGCCGAGGTCACGATCTTCCTTTGGTCCGAGTTCGGGAAAGTGGCTCTTGTCGCCATCAAATCGGGCGTAATTTTCCAGGATCTGATCAGCGGAATTTGTGAAATCACTCACCAGCCGCAGATGATTTCCAAAACACAGCAGAAAGACGTGATCCTGCGGCCGAAGGATTTCTTTCAGGAACACTTCCAGATCCTTTTTGTGCTTCTTGCCGAATGGATCCTGGCTGCCGCTCACGTCGACGATCAGGCCAAGGTTCAGGGGCAGATCCGTACTTTTGGCAAAGGTGTGAATCTTCTGTGGGACTGCGTCCTCAGAGAGCTCAATGTCATCCCGCGTGAGGTTTCCCACCAGTTGTCCTCGCGCGTCGCGCGCCACAAACGCCAGATTAACCAGGTTGACATCGACCTTGATTGTGGTTTGTGCCCGTAACCCCGCAGCTAATGCCGCGAGAACCATAACTTTGCGCCCGGGCCGCATTCGCATATAGCTTTTTCTCTCCATCGCGAAACTCCCTCATCATTTCAGAGCGGGGCGCGCTGCCGGCGCAGTAGGGCCGCCAGGTACAGGAACAATGCCGCGAATCCAAGTCCAAGCCACAATCCCGGCGAGGCGAGAAATGGGCCCGGAGTGAGATGCATCTCAGGATCAAGCACATTCCCCGTCGCATTTCCGATCGCTTCTCTCCCGCCACTGAAGCGCCATTGCATAAAGGCGGCGAAATACGCCGAATGAAATGCGATCTTCTCGAAGATCCCGACTGCGAAAGGTGGTAACGTCGCCCAGAGAAAAGGCGCGCGCCGCGACCACGCGGAAATCAGCAGCAGCCAGGCATAGAGCGGTGCATACCAGAGCATGTGGACTGTGACCAGGTGATAGAGCAGCCCGAACATGGTGTGGTACAACTCGAGCCGATTCCAGAAGTCTGCCACGCTGAATCCGGCCGCGGCCACGACCACGCTGCTCAACAGCAGCATGACGGTCTCGATCGCCAACGTCACGGCGTAAGCAATCACTGGCAGAACCAGCAAGGGAATGCTGGCCTTGGCGAGCACGGTCGTGAAGTCAGACACCGGCAACGACTTCCAGAAGAGAATGCTACGATCGCGGCGTTCGCCGTAGAGCGCGTCCAGGGAGTAAAAGACGCTGATAATGAAGGCTGCTGCCATGATCAATCCAGCGGCGAAATTGAACGGCTGGGCGATCAGGTCGCGGTGGTGCGGCATCTCCATCGACATTGCCGTCCGCATCGTGTGGGGGAGCCGGACCAGCACGAACAGGAAGCCGAGCAAGATCACTGCCGCGATGGCGAGCGGAGCCAGATAAATCGAACGGTACTCATAGAGTTCACGCCGGACGGACCAATAGAATGGCCGCGTTGCCAGCGTCGGTGCAGCTGCAACTGGCCGTGATCCAAACGATTCGGGCATGGTGTTCGACGGAGTGGTCATCGGCTGACTCCTTCGTATCTGCTCTGCGCGTGTTCCGCTTGCGGCTTCGCGCCTTGATTCCCGATGATTGCCACGAACAGATCGGCAATACCGGGCGTGTGTACCTCACCTAGTGTGGCGAGTTGCTGATGATCGGCCCCGTCGTACAGGAAAACGCTCCGCCCGAGCACTTGCCGTTCGTGCATCGGCTTGAGCGCGCGTGCGTCTGCAACCCGGTCGGATTTGACAATGACTTCCGCATAGCGCGATTCGAAATCTTCCATATTGCAGGCGAACACGATGCGTCCGCGGTCGATGAACATCAGGTCCGTGATGACGTTTTGGATCTCTTCCACCTGGTGCGTGGTGACGATGATCGTGCGGCTGCGGTCGTAGTAGTCATTCAGCAGGGAATCGTAGAACTGCTTGCGATAAAGAATGTCGAGGCCCAGCGTAGGTTCATCGAGCACCAGCAGACGGGCGTCGATGGCCATTACCAGGGCGAGATGCAGTTGCGCCACCATGCCCTTGGACAATTCACGAACTTTGCTGGAGTGCTTGATTGAAGTCTTCGCCAGAAACGCTTCCGCTTTGCTGCGATCAAATCGTGGATGCACTCCTGCTACGTAATCGAGCGCTTGCCAAACCTTGATCCAGCGCGGCAGCACGGCTACGTCGGCGATGAACGAGACGTCGCACATCAGGCGTTCGCGCTCCACCCATGGATCGCGGCCCAGCACCCTTAGCTGGCCGTCGTAGGGGATGAGCCCGAGAATCGCGTTGAGCGCGGTCGTTTTACCTGCGCCGTTCGGACCAATTAATCCCAGGATGCGGCCCTCCTCCACCCGGAGCTCGATGCTGTCGAGCGCGACCGTTGAGCCGAACACCTTGCGCAAACCGCGTGCTTCGATGCATGGCATGTGTCAGCGTTCCTCCTCGTCATCCTTGGACTGCTCTAGCGTCTCTTTCGATGAGGGGTGCCCCACATCTTCCCGCCTTTGGGAGCAGTGGGGATTTTGGGAAGAATTCCCATTCGCGGCCTGCAGCAATTCTTCTGCATCCAGGCCAAGCCGCTGAATCGTGGCATGAATTCTGGGCCACTCGTCGGCGAGAAATTTCTGGCGCTCGCCCTGCATCAGCAGATTGCGCGCGCCGCTGTTGATAAACATGCCGCGTCCTCGGCGAGTCTCGACCAGTCCCTCGTCCACTAATTGCTGATAACCTTTCAGGACGGTGAGCGGATTGACCCGGTATTCTGCGGCGACAGTGCGCACCGAGGGCAGGGAATCACCCTCCTTGAGCAGGCCGTCGAGAATCATCGCGACCACACGATCGCGAAGCTGGCGGTAAATCGGCTGACTGTCGTTCCACTCACGGTCCATCAGGGTGTCCAATGTGCTCGAGAGATCCCATCCTTATTTCGCGCGATGCAGCTCGAAGTGCGCATGCATCGGTTTGTCGCCCGGCATCATGTATGTCCAGTCCTCAAGATGATGGTCGGCATCGACGATCGTGAACACGGCATGGTACATGTGCCCGAAGTCGTTGCCTCCCGACATGTCGGCGAAGTCGAATTCCACCGTCTTGCCGTCCGTCGATTTGCGCGCCAGCATGTGCGGACGGTTCCCGGCATCGCAGTAGTGGACCAGGTTCAGTTGATCGTTGTTCAGATAAAGCATTGTTATCGGGTGATCGTACTTTTTGGGATCGAGCGGCGTACCCGACTCCTGCATCTCGTGCACAATCGCATGCCCGCGTGAGGTCACACGCAGGGAGATGTGCATGAGGTTGCTTCCGCCTGACATCTCGGGCATCGGCGGGTTCACCGTGACGGGGCCATCCCAATCACCGGCGAGAGCTTTCATCGTGTCAAAAGACTTCTGTGCGTCCGATTGAGCGAAAGCAGCGATCGCAAGCGACAACACAGCCAGTGGCAGCAGAACACGAAGCGATTTCATCTTAAATTCTCCTCATGTGGAACTTCTTCCGATTGAGGTCGACCCTGTGCTCATCTATGCCATGGCCAGTGGCACTGTTATAGTTAACTATAACACTATATATCTTGCAAGCACTTTTTTCGATTTTGCCCCTTCATTCTGTCAAGACCACGGTCGGCTATAGGCTGCACCGTTGTGCGTGCAGGCATGATGCAACCCGTGGATCTAAAAGCAGGTTCAGATGTTGGAGGGTGTGCAAGAAAAGCAGTACAAGTCATTCGTAATCAGCATCTTACGTTCGATAGTTAAATCGATTTAACTGTCCGCTGAAGGGCTTACCCGGACGTCTGATTGAGCCCTTGCCTGACGTCCCGAACTACCGCCAGACCGCTTCAGTCGATCCGTGCAGGGCATCCCAGAGAGCGAGCAGGGTTGGCTACTGGAATCGCCAAACGCGGGTCTTCCATCTGCTTCTCGGGAAGCGCAATCCCAGGCTGGGGAAAGCCTATCCAAGGAAGCATGCGATCCATGGTTGGCTGGAGTTCCTCAAACCGCATTAACTGCGCACCGAATTAACCCCTCATCAGTAGCTCGATTCTCGCCAGCTGCAGAAATCGCGAAAGACCTTCTTCCCCTGCTTCACGATCACTTCAACAATGGCTCGCACAAGAGGGATGAGTTCGCTCGAAGTGCGAAGCTTAAGCAATCTCGGTCATACCGCAACACAAAAATTGATATGCGTGCGCAAAAGTTCTTTCGAAATTTTGCGCCGGACACTATTGCTCAGGGTGCACTGCACGTGTGATCTGCGAACCCGCTCGTCTGTAATTAAGAAAAGACAACAACAAAAGAGCATTAAAGAGTCCCGCCGAGCATGCTACCTGTGACTGAGGCCATGAAGGAATTCCAGTTTGCATCGCTCGCAAAACATCCACGACTGTATTTTGTGCAAACGAATACGCCGCCGCATTTTTACAAACACCTTACAGCGATTTTGCTGTTTAGCAACAAATGCAAATTCCTCGGTCGATACGATCGTCGTATATCGGGACCCCTGATTTCGCGATCTCCCCTGTCGTGATCCCCTGATGCATTTAATCCAGGTCTACGCCCGGATTTCACACCGGTGCGTAAGGAGGCAGCGTTGAAGTGTGTTTCTTTCGTCGTTCTCGCCACTGTGTTACTGGCATTCACCACACCGCAAGCCGTAGCTGTTCCCAGCTTCGCCAGACAAACCGGGCTCCCGTGCAGTGGATGTCACTACAATCCTCCGGAACTCAATCCGGCCGGGCGTCGCTTCAAACTGCTCGGGTATGTCGACCGGGCAGATGACACCAAGACAGTGAAAGCCGACGGAAACAAAAAGCGCGCGGCGCTGGATCTGCTTGCCTCCCTGCCATTCTCGGCCTGGTTGCAGACTTCGTTTACTTCAACGCAGTCTCCGATTCCGGGTACGCAGAACGGAAGCTTCGAAATGCCGCAAGACATCTCGCTGTTCCTCTCAGGCGCGTGGACAACTCACGTCGGGAGCTTCCTGCAAGTCACGTACGACGTGCAAGACGATCATTTCAGCATGGATAACACCGACGTCCGCTATGCGAACAAGACGAAACTCGGAGGCAAGGAACTGGTCTTCGGATTGAACGTCAACAACAACCCCACGGCCGAGGATCTGTGGAATACCACACCGGCCTGGGGTTATCCGTTTGTGGCGGACAACTTTGCCCCGACGCCCACAGCTGCTCCCATCATATCCAGCCTGGGGCAGGATGTGGCCGGGTTCGGCGGCTACACGATGTGGGACAACCATCTGTACGCGGATGTCACGTTTTACCGCTCGCAGCACCTCGGAACCGAGCAGCCGAACGCTGGCACGGACTTCGCATTCAACGTCCGTGGACTGGCTCCGTACTGGCGGGTCGCGTTTCAGCAACTCACCGGCAAGACGCAGTATGAGATCGGCACCTACGGCATGCACATGCACTCGAGTCCGAATGCAATCACGGGTCTTGAAGACGATTTCACCGATTATGCGTTCGACGCACAGATTGACCGCACGCTGTTCCGAACCGATGTGCTGTCGCTGCGTGGGACCTACATCCGTGAAAATTCAAATCTGGCGGCGATGGCCGCTTTAGGAGCAGCCGCACCGGGCAGCCATCACTTGAACACTGTGATGGCCAATGCCGAATACCACTTCGGCTATCGCGTTTCGTGCACATTCGGGTGGTTTGACACTCACGGGACGGCGGATCCGTTTCTTTATCCGCAAGAAGACGTCAGCGGCAGCGCCAGTGGCGATCCGAGGAGTTCGGGCTACATCGCGAATCTCTCATATTGGCCGTGGCAGAACCTGCAACTCTCGGCCCAGTACACCGGGTACACACGTTTTAACGGAGCGCAGAACAACTACGACGGCGCCGGGCGGAACGCCAGCAGCAACAACACAGTCTACCTGGTGGCAAGGTTCATTTTCTAACCGAGCTAAGGTTTATCGACAGAAAAAGCAAAGGAGAAAAAGCGGAATGAGATTCACGGTGGTCGTTTTGCTTACAGTCGTGACCGGTTTCTTCACGGCAGCACGGGCTGGCGATATTGAAGGCAAAGTCGCCGGCATGAAGGGAAAGTCGGTGGTTTACGTGGATACAATCGGGGGCAAGTCGTTTCCCGCTCCCACAGACCACCCGGTTATCGATCAGAAGGGACTGATGTTTTCGCCAAACATCGTTGTGGTGCAACAGGGCACAACGGTCGATTTTAAGAACGACGACAATGTGGCCCACAATGTTTTCTGGCCGAGCATAGGCGGCGACAAGAAATTAACCAAGAATCTGGGTACCTGGCCTAAAGGCGAAAAGCGTTCCTTCACCTTTGACAGAGCAGGTGTTGTGCCACTGCTTTGCAACGTGCACCCCGACATGGCGGGGTACCTGATCGTGAGCCCGACACCGTACTTTGCCCAGACGGATGAAAGCGGGAATTACAAGATCAAAGACGTTCCCGACGGAAGCTATAAGGTGGTCGTGTGGCATGAGGGCGCCAGGAATCAGTCGAAGCCTGTCACCGTGGCCGGGGGAGGCAAAGCGGATTTCACCGTGAGCAAGTGAGCGATAAGCGGTGAGCCTTGAGCGATGAGTGAAAGAGGTGCGGGTTTAGCTCATGCGCACAATTTGTTTTCGAATCGCGGCTGACGGAAAAAATCCTGCTGTGGATAGGGCGCGGTAGGCAGGGATGAGGCTATGATTATTGCCGGCCATGTCCCTGCCCCGAATCGCCGAACCTATTCTCGATGCCGAGGAACGCTTTGAAGGCTTCGAGAACCTCATGCCCTTCCGCGTGCAGAACATTCTGCTCGTGTCGAGCCTGTACGACTCGTTCATCCTCCGCGAAGACGGACGGCTTAACGAACTGCTGATCGATGAATCGCTCGAACTGAACCTGCGGCAGATTCCCGGGATCACGCATGTTTCCAGTTGCGCGGAGGCGCTCGATCTTGCCCGGGCCAATTCGCAGTTCAACCTGATCGTCACCAATCTCACGGTAGGGGATACGAACGCGGCGAATCTCGCCCGCGCCGTGCGCCGAGCCGGTCTTGATATCCCCGTGGTCGTATTGGGCTACAACTATCGCGAGATCAAGAACTTCATCGCGCGCAATCCGGTCACCGACCTTGACCGCGTCTTTCTGTGGCAGGGAACGGCGCGCATCCTGATCGCCATCGTCAAATACATCGAAGACAAGTACAACGTGCAGCACGACACGAGTTCCATGGGCGTTCCTGTGCTGCTGGTAGTGGAAGACAATATCCGCTATTACTCGTCGTTTCTGCCGGTAATCTATACCGAACTGATCAAGCAATCGCGGCGCGTAATTCAGGAAGGCATCAACGTCGCCCACAAACTGGTGCGCATGCAGGCCCGCCCCAAGATTCTGCTCGCTTCCAATTTCGAGGATGCCGCCGAGCTTGTGCAGAAATACCGTGACTACATTTTTGGCATCGTGTCGGACGTAGAGTTTCCCTGGGATGGCAAGCTCAGCCCGGAAGCCGGATTCGAACTGGCCCGTATGGTGAAAAGCCTGACGCCCGATGTTCCGGTCGTGCTACAGACCAGTCGCACCGAGTTTCGTCCCCGCGCGCATGCCGAAGGGTATTCGTTCCTGCGCAAGCGCTCGCCTACATTGCTGAAAGATCTGCGCCGCATCCTGACCGACTCGTTCGGTTTCGGAGATTTCGTTTTCCGCATGCCCGATCAGCACGAGGTAGGCCGAGCCAAAGATCTGAACGAACTGGAAGAGCAACTGCGAACGATTCCCGCCGACAGCCTGATGTATCACGCGCAGCGCAATCACTTCTCGCACTGGCTGATGGCCCGCACGGAATTCGCGCTGGCCGCGAAGCTGCGCCCGCGTAAAGTCTCAGACTTCAATGGCCCCGAGCATCTGCGCCGCGATCTGATTGAGTCGATCAACGACTACCGCCGCGAACAGAACGAAGTCTTGATCGGCGATTTCAAACCGGACACCTACAAGCCCGAGCAATCCAGCTTTCTGCGGATCGGTGCGGGGTCACTGGGCGGAAAGGCGCGCGGCTTGGCCTTCGTACGGCATCTGCTGCGCACGCGGCGCATCGTCAAGCGCTTTCCCGGAGTACGCATCGGCGTGCCGCCCGCGGTCGTGATTGCGACGGACCTCTTCGAGCAGTTCCTGGCGGAGAATAATCTCAGCGATTTTGCGCTGCACTGTGATGACGACAGCGAGATTCAGCAGCGCTTTCTGGATTCCCCGCTGCCCATCTCTCTGCAGGAGAGTCTGCGCGCGTTTCTGGAAGAGGTTCACTATCCGATCGCGGTTCGATCGTCAAGCCTCCTGGAGGACTCGCAGTACCAGCCATTCACCGGCGTGTACGAGACGTTCATGCTGGGCAATCAGCAGCCGGAGCTCCGGACACGATTCAACGAGCTGTGCGAGGCCATCAAGCTGGTTTACGCGTCAACCTTCAGCCAGCACGCGAAAACCTACGTCCGCGCCACCCCTTACCGTCTGGAAGAAGAGAAGATGGCAGTCATTCTTCAGCAGGTTGTGGGGAACGCTCACGGGTCGAGGTTTTATCCGGATTTTTCTGGCGTGGCCCGGTCGCACAATTTTTATCCGATTGAGCCGATGACGTTCTCCGACGGGATTGCCGCAGTAGCGCTCGGATTGGGCCGCACCGTAGTGGATGGCGGCAAGTGCATGAGCTTCTGCCCACGCTATCCTCGCAACTTGCTGCAGTTTTCTTCCGTAGAAGACATCCTGGCGAACACGCAGACGGAATTCTGCGCACTTGAACTTGATGGCGTTCCGCACGGCGGGGGCCCGGGACACTTGCGGGAAGTTCGCTACGGTCTGGATGTGGCCGAAACGGACGGGACGCTGCATGCCGTGGCTTCCACTTATTCCGCTGATAATCATGTGGTCTACGATGGCCTCAGCCGTCCCGGTGCGCGGGTGGTCACGTTTGCGCCCATGTTGAAGCACGGGCTCTTTCCGCTGGCTCAGATCCTCGAAGTATTGGTTCACTCGGGAGAAGATGCGCTGGGCAATCCTGTGGAGATTGAATTTGCCGTGCGCTTGCCGCGGGGAGAAGACCCGGCCGAATTCGGCTTTCTGCAGATTCGTCCGCTGACCCTGGCGCGCGATCATGAAGATCTGGCGATCGGCGACATTGATCCCGTTCAACTGATCTGCCGCAGCAACAAAGTTCTCGGCAACGGGCGGATCGATAATCTGCACGACATCATCATGGTCGATATGCACCGCTTCGACCGCAGCCGCAGCCATGAGGTCGCCGAGGCCGTCGCCCATTTCAATGCCGTGCTGAGCGCCGAGAATGGTCCTTATCTGCTGATTGGCGTCGGCCGCTGGGGATCGAACGATCCCTGGTTGGGCATTCCGGTCGAGTGGGATGAGATCTCCGGGGCACGCGCGATTGTCGAGGCAGGGTTCCGCGATTTCCGCGTCACGCCTTCGCAGGGAAGTCATTTCTTCCAGAACCTGAGCGCGTTTCAGGTAGGATACTTCACCGTGAATCCGGATGCCGGGGAGGGATCCTTGGACTGGCAATGGCTTGCCGAGCAACCCGCGGTGGAAGAGCAGGGATGCGTGCGGCATCTACAGTTCGCAAATCCCCTGCAGATCGTCATGAACAGCCGGACGAGCCAGGGAGTGATCTTCAAGCCGGAAGGAAGCTAGGACACTACGATGGATTCAACACCGATGACTGCGCGTCACCATCGCCGAGCCTCAACTTGACGGCCAACGCCTGGAGTGTGAGCGCATGCTAAGGTCACCAGTTGGATAGACGCTAAGGAGATCTATGTCGTCATTGGGTTCTTAGAAATGGACTCGCCCCCCGGGAAGTACCTATGGGCATAAGATCAAACTGCGCTTGGTGTTCGCTGCAGGTCGCCCGATGCGTTTGCTATATCGCCATCGCTGTCTCCGTTGGAAGGGCAGCCCCTTTCAGGCAGCAGACTCAGTCTGTACCAGAAGCACAGTCCCCGATATTTCGCGCTGAGCATTACGAAGTGGAAGTAGTTGTCACAGTACATGACAACAGGGGGCAACCAGTCAGCGGACTGACGGAAAGCGATTTCCAAGTCCGTGACAATGGCAAGCTGCAGAGGATCAGCAGCTTTGCGGTTCAAGGTACGACTCGTCAGGCCGTCACAGTCCAACCAATCGGCGGTAGCCCGATGGCAATCAGGACCGAGACGGTTCAGCGGCGATTCATCGCATTATTCTTCGACGATCTGCACACCGAACCCGGCGACTTGGCTCGCGTCCAAAAGGCCGCAGACCGATTCGTCGCGGACAGCTTGCAGCCTGACGAGCGGGTTGCTACCTTCAAGACTTCGAATAACTTGGAAGTCAGTTTCGTAAATGACAGGGCGAAGTTGCTGGCTGCGATCGATGCTCTCCGAGTCCACCCTCCTGAGAATTCTTCCAAAGCGACGCAATGCCCCGGATCACAAATTACGAGGCTTACCTGATTGCAAACCGACTTGATCCGGAAGTGCTGAACACCGTGGCTGAGCGCTTATTAGCAGCGGCCACCCCTTTGGGGTGGTTGTCTGATCCTGAAACGCGACGAGAGTGACCGTGGAGCACGGCAAAGTTCTGATCGCCGTTAGAATCCTGTGCACAACATAGCTTGGCAGCTAAG
>Ga0335077_10002056_pt1 | contig 24033 bp, 17 predicted proteins | sample Lox_Sample_31_FD_207151 | JGI IMG/M metagenome (GOLD analysis project Ga0335077, IMG submission 207151) | Soil microbial communities from Loxahatchee National Wildlife Refuge, Florida, United States - Lox_Sample_3.1 | ecosystem: Environmental > Terrestrial > Soil > Wetlands | place: USA... | reverse complement strand
TGGTCCCCCCGGGCTGGCGGGGTATCGCGCTGGGGCTTGGCATGTGCTGGGTGGAGTGGATGCCCGGGTGAGCGGCCGGGGGGTTTCGGGGGGTGGTCCCCCCGGGCTGGCGGGGTATCGCGCTGGGGCTTGGCATGTGCTGGGTGGAGTGGATGCCCGGGTGAGTGGCCGGGGGGTTTCGGGGGGTGGTCCCCCCGGGCTGGCGGGGTATCGTGCTGGGGCTTGGCATGTGCTGGGTGGAGTGGATGCCCGGGTGAGCCGCCGGGAGACCCCGCGCATGATCCGCAACAGTGTTAGCTTGAGATCATCTCAATGATCGTGCCGCTGGAGGGTCGCGCCGTCTGCGTGGCCGGGCTCGGCGTCTCCGGGCCGCCCGCCGCGCTTGCGCTCGCCGCCCGGGGTGCGCGGGTGACCGTGCTGGAAAAAATCGACGACGAGATGCGGCGGGCGCAGGCCGCCACGCTCGAGTCCGCAGGAGTCACCGTCGTGCTCGGTGCGCGCGCGAACGCCCTCCCAGCGGGCAGCGAGCTTGTCGTCACCTCGCCTGGCTGGCGCCCTGACACGCCCCTGCTCGCAGCGGCGCTCGCCGCGGGTGTCCCGGTCATCGGCGACGTCGAGCTTGCCTGGCAGTTGCGACCCGTGCTCACTAACGGGCGCCGTCAGGAATGGCTCGCCGTCACAGGCACAAACGGCAAGACCACCACGGTGAAGATGCTCGCCGCCATGCTCCGGGCGGCGGGCCACCGGACGATCGCAGCGGGCAATGTCGGCGTCGCGCTTACCGAGGTCGTGGCCGATCCTGAGCCCTACTCGGTGCTCGCGGTAGAGCTGTCCAGTTTTCAGCTGTACTGGAGTGACACTTTGCGCCCGCTGGCCGCCGCCGTGCTCAACGTCGCGCCTGATCACCTCGACTGGCACGGCGGCATGGACGCCTACGCCGAGGCGAAGGGGCGTGTCTACGCGCCCGGCACCGTCGCCATCTGCAATGCCGATGACGCCTGGTCCAGGCGGCTTGCCGCGAAGGCGGCCGGCGACGCCGCCGTCGCCTGCACACTCGGGGCGCCAGAGCCCGGGCAGCTCGGGGTCGCCGACGGCGAGCTCACAGACCGTGCGTTCGGCCCGCCGGGTGCGGCGGTCGCGCTCGCGCCAGTGACCGATGTGCGGCCTGCGGCGCCGCACAACGTGGCGAACGCGCTCGCCGCGGCGGCCCTGGCACGCGCCTACGGCATCCCCGCGGCCGCCGTGCGCAGCGGCTTGCGGGCATTCGAACCTGATGCGCACCGGATCAGCTTGGTCGGCCGGGTCGGCGGCGTCGACTACGTGGACGACTCGAAGGCCACCAACCCGCATGCCGCGGCGGCTTCGCTCGCCGCCTACCCCGCCGTCGTGTGGGTCGCTGGCGGGCTGCTCAAGGGAGCTGAAGTCGATGATCTCGTGCGCGCTGCGGGGGCGCGGCTCCACGCCGCGGTGCTGCTCGGCACGGACCGTGCCAAGATCCGCCAGGCTCTCTCGCGACACGCGCCGAATGTCCCAGTCACAGAGGTGAGCGGCACCGACACTGGAGTGATGGACCACGTGGTGACCGAGGCCGCGGCGCTCGCACGGCCAGGCGACACGGTGCTGCTCGCACCCGCAGCCGCATCGCTCGACATGTTCGCGAACTACGGCGCACGCGGCGACGCGTTCGCCGCCGCCGTACGCAAGCTGTCCGCCGCCTCATGAACCGTGCGGCACGAGGCGCACGTACCGGCCCGGCACTGACCCCTGCCACGGGTAATGCCACCGCCGGTTCACCAGCCACCGCCGGTTCACCAGCCACCGCCGGTTCGCCAGCCACCGCCGGTTCACGAGCCACCGCCGGTTCGCCAGCCGCGGCCGGTTCACCGACCGCGTCCGCTCGCACATCCGCTGACGGCACATCGGCGACGTCGCCCATGGATGTGCTAGCTGGGGTGCGCGGCCTGTTTGACCGTCCGCTGGCCTCCTACTACCTCGTTGTCGGCATCAGCGTGCTGCTGCTCGCGCTCGGGCTCGTGATGGTCTTGTCCGCGTCATCGGTGCAGATGCTGTCGCAGGGCGACTCGCCGTTCCTCGAGTTCCAGAAGCAGATGTTCGGTGTGGCGCTCGGGCTGCCGCTCATGTGGGCGGCTTCCAGGCTGCCGCCGACCGCGTTCCGCGTCATCGCTTACCCCTTGATGGGTCTGTCTGCCGTCGGCCTGGTGCTCGCGGTGATCCCCGGCGTCGGGGTGGAAACCAACGGCGCGGCGCGGTGGATCGCCGTCGGTGGCCTGCAGCTTCAGCCCTCCGAGTTCGCCAAGCTCGCGTTCGTGCTGTGGGGCGCCGACCTGCTGGCCCGCCATGAGCGCCACGGCCAGCTCACCGAGTGGCGGCAGCTGCTCGTGCCGCTGATGCCTGGCGCGGGAATCCTCGGCGTGCTTGTCATGATCGGCAACGACCTCGGCACCACACTCCTGCTGCTCACCATCTTCCTGTCCCTGCTGTGGGTGATCGGTACGCCCGGCCGCCTGTTCATCGGCATGCTGGCCTTCGTCTGCCTGGTCATCGGGATTCTGATCATTGCCGCGCCTTATCGGCTCGAGCGCATTACCAGCTTCGTGGACCCGCAGGCGCACGCCGCCACGTCGGGCTGGCAGCCTCTGCAGGGCAAGTACGCGCTTGCATCGGGTGGCTGGTTCGGCGTCGGGCTCGGCGCAAGCAGGCAGAAGTGGGGTATGCTGCCCAACCCGTCGAGCGACTTCATCTTCGCGGTCCTTGGTGAGGAGCTTGGCCTCGCGGGGACGCTGTGCGTGATGGGCCTGTTCGGTGGGCTCGGCTACGCGGGCCTGCGGATCGCGCGCCGGGTCAGCGATCCATTCATGCGGCTCGCCGCGACGGCCATCACCGCGTGGATCGTGGTCCAGGCGCTGGTGAACATCGGCGCCGTGATCGGCGTGCTGCCGATCACTGGGGTGCCGCTGCCCCTTGTCTCGGCCGGCGTCTCGTCGCTGATCGTCACGATGACGGCGGTCGGCATGCTGATGGCGTTTGCGAAGCGAGAACCCGGCGCGGCAGAGGCTCTCGCCGCTCGTGGCCCCGGCGCGGCCCGCCGCACTCTAAGCTGGCTTGGCCTGGGCAGGGTACGTGAGTAGAGATCTGGCCTTGCCCGTGCATCACAGCCCGTCAGAGTGGCACGGTGCGCCAGTGGCACGGTGCGCCAGTGGCACGGTGCGCCAGTGGCACGGCGCGGCAGAATGGCAGGTGCGGGTGCGTGCCTGGTGCGCAAAGATCCACGGTAGCGAGGAGGTTAGCCGTGATGAGGGTTGTCCTCGCTGGCGGCGGTACGGCCGGCCACATCGAGCCCGCGCTTGCCCTCGCCGATGCGCTGCATGGGTATGATCCGTCGGTCGAGGTGATCTGCCTCGGCACAGAACGAGGCCTTGAAACCAGGCTGGTCCCGATGCGGGGCTATCAGCTCGCTCTCATACCCGCGGTGCCGCTGCCCCGGGCGGTGACGCCGCAGCTGCTCGCGGTGCCCGGCCGGCTGACAGGTGCGATCAACGCCGCGGCGGGGATCCTCGACCGGATGCGGGCGGATGTCCTCGTCGGGTTCGGCGGGTATGTCGCCGCGCCCGGTTACCTCGCGGCGCGCCGCAGGCGGGTGCCGATCGTCGTGCACGAGGCCAATCCACGACCGGGCCTCGCCAACCGGCTCGGCGCCCGCTTCACCAGGTACGTCTACACCGGGCATCCGGACACCCAGCTGCCGCACGCGACCTACATCGGCATCCCGCTCAGGCACGAGATCGCCACACTGGACCGGCTGGCACTTGGGGACAAGGCGCGCGCGCATTTCGGTCTCAGGCAGGATCTTCCCGTGCTGCTCGTAACCGGCGGATCCCAGGGTGCCCGCTCGCTGAACGCCGCGGCCTCCGGCGCCGCCGGTTACGCGCGGCAGGACGGCGTACAAGTGCTGCACATCGTCGGCCCGAACAACGCGGGAGGGGTGCGGCCGCCTGCCGACGGCCCGCCGTACGTCACGCTGCCCTACGTGGATCACATGGATCTCGCCTACGCGGCCGCCGACTTCGCGATCTGCCGCGGCGGCGCGATAACGTGCGCCGAGCTCACCGCGGTCGGCCTGCCCGCCGCCTACGTGCCGCTCCCGCACGGGAACGGGGAGCAGCGGCTCAACGCGGCGCCTATCGCGGCCGCGGGCGGCGCCCTCATTGTCGAGGACGCGCAGCTCACGCCCGAGTGGATCCGTGACACGGTGATCCCGGTGCTCCGCGACCCCGAGATGGTCAAGCAAATGTCGGAGGCGTCCGCCGCGCTCGGCCGCCGCGACGCCGACCTCGCTCTGGCGCACGAGGTGATGGCGGTCATCCGAGGTGAGCCGTGAGCGCGGCCGCCCACAACGTAGGCGCCGCGACGTGGGCCTGGTAGCGGCCGCCGACCCGGTTCCAATCGCCGAGCTTGGCGCCGTCCACTTCACCGGCATCGGCGGCGCGGGCATGTCAGGCATCGCCAGGGTCATGCTGGCCGCTGGAGTCGCGGTCTCGGGTAGCGACGCCCGCCACTCCGCGGTCCTTGACGAGCTAGCCGCGCTCGGCGCGGTCGTTCACGTCGGTCATGACGCTCGTCACCTCGGGGCCGCGGACACTCTGGTGATGTCCACCGCGATCAGGCGGGACAACCCGGAACTCGCCGAGGCGCACGCCCGCGGCCTGCGCATCATGCACCGGGGGACCGCGCTCGCGTCCATCATGCTCGGACGGCGGCCGATCGCAGTCGCGGGTACCCACGGCAAGACCACCACGTCCTCGATGCTCACCACCGCGCTGCAGAGTTGCGGCGCCGACCCCGGTTACGTCATCGGCGGCATCTTGGTGTCCACCGGGCTCGGCGCAGCGGCTGGGACCGGCGAGCTTTTTGTCGCCGAGGCAGATGAAAGCGACGGCTCGTTCCTGCTGCTCGCGCCGGACGCGGCGATCGTGACCAGCATCGAGCCCGACCATCTGGACAACTACGCAAGCCTGGCGCAGATCGCTGCGGCGTTCGAGCGCTTTGCCGGCCGGATCCGGCCCGGCGGGCTGCTCGTCACCTGCGCCGACGACCCGGGCGCTGCAGCGCTCGCCGCGACCGCCGCCGCTTCAGGGCACCGCCTGCACCTGCGCAGCTACGGCGAGTCCGCCGCCGCCGACTACCGGGTCACCAGGGTGGCGGCCCACGGCATGGGTGTCAGTTTCCAGGTGCGGGCCGGCGATCGGCAGCCGTTCGGGATAAATCTCCGTATCCCGGGCCGTCATAACGCGCTCAACGCCGCCGCGGCCTTCGCCGCCGCGGTCGAGCTTGGCTTTCCCGCTGGTGAGGCGGCCGCCGGTCTCGGCGCGTTCGGCGGCACGCGGCGGCGGATGGAGCTCAAGGGGCAGGCCGACGGCGTCAGGGTGCTTGACAGCTACGCCCACCATCCCACCGAGCTCGCTGCCGACCTGCGCAGCGCGCGGGACATCGTAGGCGGCACCGGGCTGGGGAACGGCCGGGTGATCGCGGTCTTCCAGCCGCATCTGTACAGCCGCACGCGGATCTTCGCCCGCGACCTCGGGGCGGCGCTCGGCCTGGCGGACGAGGCGTTCGTGCTCGACGTCTACCCGGCACGCGAGGATCCGGAGCCCGGGGTGACCGGGCTGCTCGTGGCGGACGCCGTGCCGGGCGGCCGCGCCCAGTTCATCCCTGATCCGGCCGGCGTGCCTGCTCTGGTAGCGGGAATCGCCAAGCCCGGTGATCTGGTGCTGACCATGGGTGCAGGCGACGTCACCGCGCTCGGGCCGCTGATGGTCGCGGCCTTGCGCGAGCGCCAGGGAGAACGCGCTGGCGAGGGCCGGTGAAGTGACAGACCATTATCCAGAACGGCTGCGCAGCAGCGGCGCGTTCGCGCCGCCCAGCCAGACGGCAGCGGCAAACCCGGCGCCGTCGCCTGCAGCCCCAGCCAGGGCAGGCGGGGGCCAAAGCTCCGGCCCTGACGGCGCTCAGGGTGGCGCCAGGCCAGCGAGCATGCGGCCCAAGGGGCAGCGGCGGCCGATCGATCCATGGCAGGCCGGCTTCATCTTGCTTGCGCTCGCGGCGATCGTCGGGGGTGTGGCCTGGGCTCTGCTCGGTTCCCGGTTGTTCATCGTCAGGTCAGTGCGCGTGACGGGCCTGCACCGGGTTTCGCGCGCGCAGGTGATCACGGCCGCCGCGATCCCGCCCGGGCTGCCGCTCATACGCGTCGACGAGGCGGCGGTCAGCCGCAGGGTGGACACGATCACACAGGTTGAGTCCGTCCAGGTCACCAGGAGCTGGCCCGACGGGATAGTGATAGACGTCACCGAGCGCACCCCTGCGCTGGCCGTCGCAGACGCAGGCAGGTACGACCTGGTCGACCGGTTCGGCGTCGTCGTTGTATCCGCGCCGCAGCGACCGCCACAGCTGCCGCTCTTTGGCACCTCAGGCCCATTGCGTGGCAGCCCGGCGGTGGCGGCGGCGGTCGCCGTGCTCCACGAACTCCCTGCCGGGTTGCCCGGCCGGCTGAGGTCGATCACCGCGCCGGCCGCCGATGACGTCACGCTGCACCTCACCGGCGGCACGACCGTGGTCTGGGGGAGCCCGGACGGCGCCGCGGCCAAGCGACGGGTCCTAGCCGTACTGATGCAGGCCCACGCGCGCTATTACGACGTGAGCGCGCCAACGGTCGCGACGACACGCTGACCTTACCCAGCCCGGCGGTCCCAGCCCGGCGGTCCCAGCCCGGCGGTCCCAGCTCAGCGTGTGCATCGGGTTGCGCCTGTCAGGTAAGCGTGGCGACCGCGACACGCCGGGGCGGAACGCGGCAGGTTAGTTGACCCTGCTGTCTGGCGACCCTACTGTCCGTATCAATCGTCAGGTTGACATAACGCTAAATCTCAAGTTGAGGGTGAGAGTTTAGCCAGGCGGATTCGCTCACTGTGGATCGCGCCGCGCCCGGCCGGTTGAGCACAGCCGGTTCAGCACAGCCCAGTCGAGCACAGCCCAGTCGAGCACAGCCCAGTCGAGCACAGCCCAGTCGAGCACAGCCCAGTCGAGCACAGCCGGTTCATACAGCCGGTTGAGCGAACGAGCGGAAAGGTCCCTCCTCGTGGCAGCACCGCAGAACTATCTGGCGGTCATCAAGGTCGTCGGAATCGGCGGGGGTGGCGTTAACGCCGTCAACCGGATGATCGAAGAGGGGCTCAAGGGCGTCGAGTTCATCGCGATCAACACCGACGCCCAGGCACTCCTCATGAGCGACGCCGACGTCAAGCTCGACGTCGGGCGCGAACTCACCCGCGGCCTTGGCGCGGGCGCCAATCCGGACGTCGGCTGCAAGGCTGCGGAGGACCATCGCGAGGAGATCGAGGAGGTGCTCAGGGGCGCCGACATGGTCTTCGTCACCGCGGGTGAAGGCGGTGGCACAGGTACCGGCGGTGCCCCGGTGGTTGCGAACGTGGCGCGCTCCCTCGGCGCGTTGACCATCGGCGTGGTGACCCGGCCGTTCGGATTCGAAGGCAAGCGCCGCGCGATCCAGGCGGAGGAGGGGATCGAACGCCTGCGCGGCGAGGTCGATACGCTGATCGTGATCCCGAACGATCGCCTGCTGTCTATCTCCGACCGGCAGGTCAGCGTGCTCGATGCGTTCAAGGCCGCCGACCAGGTGCTCCTTTCTGGTGTGCAGGGCATCACCGACCTGATCACCACGCCCGGCCTGATCAACCTGGACTTCGCGGACGTCAAGTCGGTCATGTCCGGGGCGGGTTCGGCGCTGATGGGCATCGGCTCGTCGCGCGGCGACGACCGGTCGGTGGCGGCAGCGGAGATGGCGATCTCGAGCCCGCTGCTCGAGGCGAGCATCGATGGCGCGCACGGGGTGCTGCTGTCCATTCAGGGCGGCTCGGACCTCGGTCTCTTCGAGATCAACGAGGCTGCGCAGCTTGTCGCCAACTCGGCCGCGCCGGACGCGAACATCATTTTTGGCGCCGTCATCGACGATGCGCTCGGCGACGAGGTGCGGGTCACCGTGATCGCCGCGGGGTTCGACGAGAGCAGGGGCTCGGCCATGACGGTCCCCGGGTATTCCTCGCACCGGGACCCTGCCCGCCTGGAAGCTGCCCGTCTGGACCCTGCCGCCGCGCCGCGGTCGTTCGACCCTGTTCCCACGCCGGTGGGCGCAGGAACGGCGCCGCTGGGATCTGCCGGCTCAGTGGGCGCTGGAGGCTCGGCAGGCGCCGCAGGCTCGATGGGCGCCGCAGGTTCGATGGGCGCCGCAGGTTCGATGGGCGCCGCAGGTTCGATGGGCGCCGCAGGCTCGATGGGCGCAGGGGACACGCTGGCGGGCACTCGGGCTTTCGGAGCCGGTTACGGCGATGACACGGCGGCGTCAGCACGGCGCTCGCCTGCTGCGGGGGGTACGGGGACCGGGGATGCCACACCTGCTCCCGACGGCGCCTGGGCTTCCGCGGGCACAGGGTCTGCCGGCACCGGTTCCGCTGCTGGTAACGGTTCCGGCGCCGGCACGGGTCCTGCCGCTGGCGCCATCTGGTCTGCCGGCGCCACCTGGTCTACCGGCGGCGTCGCCGCGCCTGATCGCAGCGCTTCGTCTGACCGCGCTCTGTCGCCCGACGGCGCGGGTCCCGAGGACGGCACCAGGCCTCACAGCGCCCTACCCGCAGCCGGGATCGGGGAAGGCTTCAGCGAGTCCGGCAAGACGGCAGGCGAGTCATCTGGTCATCCACCGGCGCGTAGCTTCGTGCCACGGCCGGCGGAACCCGACTCGGCCGCCGCCGCGCGCGTATTCGACGCCGCGACCACCCGGCGCCGTCCAGTGGTCTTCGAGGAAGACGACGACCTTGACGTTCCCGACTTCCTCAAGTAGTCGATGGGTGGTGCTGTAGCGAGCGTCGTATTCTCCGCCGATATTGTTCCCGGGGTCCGCACCGCCGTCAGCGGGCGGCTGGGCGGAGTCAGCCAGCCGCCCTACGATCCGCTGAACCTCGGGCTCTCGATCGGCGATGATTCCGCCGCGGTAACGCGCAACCGCGAACTCGTCGCGCGAGCCTGCGGCCTCGACGCCCCCCAGCTGGTGTGGATGCGGCAGGTGCATGGTTCCCGCGCGTGCTATGTGCGCCCAGGCGACGCCATCGTGGAGGCAGACGCGGTATTCACCGATATGCCAGCTGTGGCGCTCGGTGTCCTCGCGGCGGACTGCGCGCCTGTACTGCTCGTCGATCCTGGCACCGGTATCGTCGGCGCCGCACACTCCGGTCGGGCGGGAACTGAGCTCGGCGTTGTCCCCGCGCTCGTTAGGGCGATGGCCACCGCCGGTGCCCAGCCCGCGCGGATGCACGCCCTGGTCGGCCCGGCGATCTGCGGAGGCTGCTACGACGTCCCCGCGGGACTGCAGGCCCGCGTGGCCGAGGCGGTCCCGCAGGCTCGGTGCAGAACCAGGTCGGGTGCGCCAGGCCTTGATATCCGGGCAGGAATCTCGGCCCAGCTAGCCGAGCTGGGCGTCGGCAGTGTGCGCCATGACCGGCGCTGTACCGCCGAGACCGGCGGGCTCTGCTCGCACCGGCGCGACGGCCAGGCCGGCCGGTTTGCCGCGCTGATATGGCGCGAGCGATGATGCGCTGATGACCGCAGCCACAACAGACCGTCGCGGCCAGCTCGCGGAGAACCTCGCCGCGCTGCGCGCCAGGGTCGCAGCCGCGTGCGCTAGCGCGGGCCGTGACGCGGGCGAGATAACTGTGATTGCTGTCACCAAGACCTGGCCAGCGTCCGACGTCCGGCTGCTTGCCGGGCTGGGCCTGACGGACATCGGCGAGAACCGGGACTCGGAGGCCGCGCCCAAAGCGGCACAGTGCGCTGATCTCGCCTTGAACTGGCATTTCGTCGGGCAGCTGCAGACGAGGAAATGCCGGAGCGTGGTCGGCTACGCCGATGTTGTCCACTCCGTCGATCGGCCGCACCTGGTGCAGGTGCTCGGCCGGGAGGCCGTGGCGGCCGGGCGGGTCGTGACGTGCCTGGTGCAGGTCGGCCTCGATGGCGCGGTCGGCGCGTCCGGCGTACTGCGCGGCGGCATCCCCGCGGCTCAGGCGGTACCGCTGGCCGGCCAGGTGGCTGCCAAGGAAGGGCTCAGGCTGGGCGGGGTGATGGCGGTGGCGCCGCTCGACATGGCGCCGCGTGATGCGTTCGCCAGGCTCGCGGATGTCGCGGCTGCGGTCAGGGCCGCGTATCCCGGCGCTACCATGATCTCGGCCGGGATGAGCGGTGATCTTGAGGAAGCCATCGAAGCCGGCGCGACACACGTCCGTGTTGGTACGGCGTTGCTCGGCGCCAGGCGCGCCATCGTCAGGTAATGTCCCGCACGTGAGGGGTCACAGACCCTGCACAGCAAGGTTTCAAGGTCCGCATTCTGCAGAATGGTTTTGCGGCACGATTCAGGCAGCAAGGTGCAACTAGGACGATTCAGGCAGCAGGTTCCATACGGGCAGAATTCGGGCGGCACGGTTCGGACAGCACTGATCAGGCGGCCTAGCTCGAAAGCGTCCGTTCCGGCGAGGAGCGCAGGGGCTACCCGGACATAGCCACTGAGCTGGCGAGCAGCCGATCACCGGGGCTACACCTTTGGCATGACGGAGGACGGACGGATGGCCGGCGCGATGCGCAAGATGGCGGTCTACCTCGGCCTCGTGGAGGACGACCACCGCTACGATGACCGATATCAGGAAAAGTACGACTCGTACGAGGAGTACGACGAGTATGACGAGGAGCCAGATCGGGCTGATGCCGCTGACCGGCAGGAGATCCGCGCGGGCCGGGCCGATACCGGCTCGGACGAGGGCTACCCGGGCGCCGACTGGCAAGCCGACCCGGTCAAGCACACGACCGACCTCGCGCGGATCACGACGCTGCATCCCCGCACCTACAACGAGGCGCGGACGATCGGCGAGCACTTCCGTGAGGGAACGCCCGTGATCATGAACCTCACCGAGATGGTCGACAGCGACGCCAAGCGGCTGGTGGACTTCGCCGCGGGACTGATCTTCGGCCTGCACGGGAGCATCGAGCGGGTCACGAATAAGGTGTTCCTGCTCTCTCCCGTGAACGTGGAAGTGACAGCGGAGGACAAGGCTCGGATCGCGGAGCGCGGGTTCTTCAATCAGAGCTAACCGGGATGATTTAACATAAAGTCATTTTTTGAACGCGTAGGGATACAGGACAGTAGCCATTCAAGCTAGATGCGCGTCAGGCGCGAGGGCAAGGTAGCGTCGTGGGCCTCCTGAAGATCATTCTCATGTATGCCCTCTCGCTCTACTTGCTGTTGCTGATAGGGCGCTTGGTGCTGAGCTGGATCCAGGCGTTCTCGCGGTCGTGGTCGCCGAAGGGGATCGTCTTGGTGCTCGCCGAGGCGATTTATACCGCTACAGATCCGCCCCTTAGATTGCTACGGCGGTACCTGCCATCGGTCCGACTCGGTAACGTTGCCTTGGACCTAAGCTTCACGGTGCTTTTCATTGTGGTTTTGGCGATGATCAGGCTCGTCGGGTTGCTTTGACCAGGTACGGTCCCTAAGGACTTCCAAGCGCGCCAAAGGAGACGACATGCCGCTGACGCCCGCGGATGTGCGGAACAAGCAGTTCAGCACGACCAGGCTTCGGCCGGGCTACGACGAGGAGGAGGTCGATACCTTCCTCGACGAAGTCGAGGCGGAGCTTGACCGGCTGATCCAGGAGAACGAGGAACTCCGGGCGAAGCTGGCCGAATGCATGCGGGGCAAGGTGCCGGCGCTCCACACCTCGCCTGTCATTGAGCCCAAGCCGGATCTGATGGCCCCCGAACCGCCGATGGAGCCGAAGCAGCCGGAGCCTGCGATGATGGGCATGCCGCCTGCGGAGGACAACATGGACACGGCGGCCCGTGTGCTTGCGCTCGCGCAGCAGACAGCCGACCAGGCCATTGCGGACGCGCGCAGGGAAGCCGATGAGACGCTCGGCAGGGCACGCCGCGAGGCGGACGAGATCCTCGGCAAGGCACGCCGCCAGGCGGAGCAGATCACCAGCGATGCCAGGGCACGTGCGGAGAGCCTGGAACGCGACGCGCAGGAGCGGCACCGCCAGGCAATGGGCTCTCTCGTGCAGCAGCGGGAAGAGCTTGAGCGCAGGGTTGACGATCTCCGGGCGTTTGAGCGTGAATATCGCAGCAGGCTCAAGGCCTACCTCGAGGGCCAGCTTCGCGACTTGGAGGCTGGGGCGACCGACAGCGGCGCCTTCCCGGTGATCGGTTCGGGTCAGCAGCCCGTCGGCGCCGGGTTGCAGCACGCCGACATGCGCAATGGCCAGCAGTCCAGTGGCACCGGCTCGTTGCACGCCCCTGCCGAGACCGCCCCGCACGGCGGCGGGTACCGTTCGGCGGATGGGCCGGCGCCTCACGAGCGCCGCTAGCGGGGGCTCGCCTGGAAGGCAGGTCTCGATTTGTGTCTGGGAGCAGCCCAGGGAGAAGGCTAGTTGTGATCGTCATGAGCGCCGCAGGGGCTGTGATCGCGATCCTGCTGCTGGTTGTTGGTGCGATTGCAAGCAACCTGCCGGTCCTGTACATCGCGATCGGGGTGGCCGCCGCCTCGGCGCTGCTGCTAGCGGTCGGCTTCTTCAGGCTCCTGCGGGCGCGCCCGGCAGGTAGCGGGGCGGTGGCCGGGGTCGTGGCCAAAGCCGGTTCGAGGGCTCAAGCCGGGGCGGCTGTGGATGCGCCCCAAGTGAGTGTGCCATTCGGCGGCAGGCTGGCGGCAATCAGCGGCTCCACAACGTGCCTGCCGGATTCAGGCCTGCCGGGTTCAGGTCCGGGTACGCAGGCACCGCGGCTAGCGGGCAAGGCCCCGTCGGCAACCGCCTTTACCCGGCCCGAACTGGCGGACGTGACGACGGCGTGGCCTGCGGCTGAGCCCGTTAGCGCCGACGGGATTGCGAACGCGAACGAGGTCGGCCACTTCGACGGAATGGCCGAAGCTCACGGGACTGGCCATCCCGACGGGACTGCCGAAGCTGATAAAGTGCAACGGCAAGGCCAGCCAGGCGCGGCTGGCAGCCCACACGATCAGCGGCCTGACGCGGACGCCGAGCTACGGGCTGGCAGGGACTCGGCGGGCCACGCAGCTGGCGAGCCGGCGCCGGACGTCAACGCCGGGCCAGCCGAGCTTGTCACGGCAGACGAGCGGGATCCCGCGGCGCAAGTCTGGATTGTGCGCGGCGTCTCCCGTCATCACCTTCGGGACTGCGTGTTCGTTCAGGTGGTCGATGATGACGATGTGGATACGATGACGCTCGCGGAGTCAGAATCGATCGGCTGCATCCCCTGCCGGGCATGCCACACGGACGACTGAAAGTTCCCTGACTTGTTGAGCCCGGCCACGGAAGGGTGCCCGGCCACGTCCGACGATCGGGCCGGGTTATAGCCCCCGATCACCGAGAGCCGCTTTGCCGGGCCGCCGCCTTCACTGCGCCGCGCCGCTAGCTGTGGCGACGGAACCTGAAGGTCAGGCCGAGCCCGGCATCGCGATGTTCGTAAAGACCGGCGGCGCCGTCACCGTGCCCCGTTGCCAGCGTCACGGCCAGCACCTCACGCGCGATCATGTCGCCATGTTCGGCAAGTGCGGCGGTCAGCTCTGGATCCGATGAGGACCACCACAGCTCGATCCGGTCGCTCACATCGAGGCCGTCGCCGCGGCGCGCGTCCTGGATCAGCCTGATGACCTCGCGGGCCAGCCCGAGCCGCCGCAGCTCTGCCGTGATCTCGAGGTCGAGCGCGACGGTTTCGCCGCCATCCGTGACCACCGCCCAGCCGGATTTCGGTGTCTCCGTGACGATGAGCTCGTCTGGCTGCAGCGTCACCGCAGCGCCGTCCACGACCACGGTCGCCTCGCCGGCCGAGCGGAGTGACGCCGCCACCTCGGCGGCGTCAGCGGCAGTGATCGCCGCCGCCGCCGCAGGCGTTCTGGAGCCAAATCGTTTACCCAGCGCGCGGAAGTTTGGCCGCACGGTGTATTCGACCAGGTCTGCCCCTGCCGCGCCGAGCGCGCCTAGCGAGTGCACGTTGAGCTCGTCGGCGACCTGGCCACGCAGTTGTTCCGGCAGGCCGGCGAAACCGGCAGCGCCCACGAGGCCGCGCGCGAGCGGCTGGCGGGTGCGGATCGAACTCGCGGCCCGCGCCGCGCGGCCGAGTTCCACCACCCGCCGCGTCAGCGCCATCTGGCTGGCGAGTCGCCGGTCGATGAGCGACTCGTCCGATGTCGGCCACGCACAGAGGTGGACGGACGCCGGTGCGTCGGGCGCGCGCAGCACGTCCCACACGTAGTCGGGCAGGAACGGCGTCATCGGTGCCATCAGCCGGCTAAGCGTCTGCAGGCATTCGTACAGCGTGGCGAAGGCCGCAGCACCTTCTGGCGTCCCCGGTCCATCCCAGAACCTCCGCCGTGACCGCCGCACGTACCAATTCGACAGATCGTCGATGAAACCGGCGATCCGGCGGCCTGCACCTGCCGTGTCGAAGCCGTCGAGCGCGGCCGTGACGTCGGCGACGGCGCTGTGCAGTTCGCTCAGCGCCCACCGGTCAAGCAGCGGCCGGTCCGCGGGCGGTGGTGCCTCGCCGAGCCTGTCAGGACCCCACGCGTCGCCTGCCGATGCGGCGGCGTTGGAGTACAGCACCAGGAACGAGACGGTGTTCCAGTACGTGAGAAGGACCTTGCGGACGATCTCCTCGAGCACGTTGTGCCCGACCCGGCGGGCCGCCCAAGGTGAGCCGCTTGCTGTCATGAACCAGCGCAGCGCGTCGGCACCATGGGTGTCCATGAGCGGGATGGGCTCGAGCACGTTGCCGAGATGCTTGCTCATCTTGCGCCCGTCCTCGGCGAGAATCAGCCCGAGGCACAGGACGTTCTCATATGACGACGTGCCTATCGCGATCGTGCCGACGGCCATCAGCGAGTAGAACCACCCCCGCGTCTGGTCGATCGCCTCGCAGATGAACTGCGCCGGGTACGCCTTCTTGAACTCGTCCATGCCGCGGTGGGGCGCGCCCCACTGCGCGAACGGCATCGAACCAGAGTCATACCAGGCGTCGATGACCTCGGCTACCCGCTGGGCCTCGCGCCCGCATTCGGGGCATCCGAAGGTGACCTCGTCCACGTACGGCCGGTGCGGGTCCAGGCCCGACAGGTCGCGGCCGGAAAGAGCGGACAATTCGGCGAGTGATCCGGCACACGTAACGTGCCCGTCCTCGCACTCCCACAGCGGCAGCGGCGTGCCCCAGTAGCGGCTACGCGACAGCGCCCAGTCCACGTTGTTCCGCAGCCATTCACCGTACCGGCCGTGCTTGATCGTGGGCGGGTGCCAGTTCGTCCGCTCGTTCTCTTCGAGGAGGTTGTCCTTGGCCGCAGTGGTCCTGATGTACCAGGACGGCAGAGCGTAGTAGAGCAGCGCCGTGTGGCAACGCCAGCAGTGCGGATAGCTGTGCTCGTGCTCCGCGACGCGGAACGCCAGGCCGCGGTCGTTCAGGTCGGTCACGAGCCGCGCATCGGCGTCCTTGAAGAACATGCCGCCCACCAGCGGCACGTCCGGGCCGAACCGGCCGTCGGGCCCGACCGGGTTGACCACGGGGAGCCCGTGCAGGCGGCTGGTGGCCAGGTCGTCGGCACCGAAGGCGGGCGCCAGGTGGACCAGGCCGGTGCCGTCCTCGGTGGTCACGAAGTCGGCCGTGACGACGCGGTGAGCATCGGGAATGTCGATGATCCCGAACGGCCGCGCGTATGTGGCACCGGCCAGGTCGGTGCCGCTGACCCTGGCTGCGATGTGCCAGCCCTCGCCGAGCACCTTCGCGAAGAGCGGTTCGGCCACGACGACGGCGTCGTCGCTGCCTGGCCGCCGCGCGACGACATAGGTCACATCCGGGTGGACCGCGACGGCCGTGTTGGCCACGAGGGTCCACGGCGTCGTTGTCCAGACGAGCAGGTCGGCGCCCTTGAACGCGGGATGAGCGCGTTCGGGCAGGGTGAGCAGCGGGAACCGGACGGTGACTGACGGGTCAGTGACAGTTTCATAACCTCCTGGCTGCCCGAGCTCATGGTCCGACAGGGGCGTGCCGCAGCGCGGGCAGTACGGGCTGATCCGGTAGTCCTTGATCAGCAGCCCTTTTTCGAAGATGACCTTGAGTGACCACCACACCGACTCGATGTAGCCGGGGTCCATTGTGCGGTAGGCCTGTGACAGGTTGACCCAATAGCCCATCCGCTCGGTGAGTTCTTCCCAAGCGTCCACGTGCTGCAGCACGGACTCGCGGCAGCGCGCGTTGAACTCGGCGACGCCGTATGCCTCGATGTCCTTCTTGCCCGTCAGCCCGAGTTCCTTTTCCACCGCGACCTCGACGGGCAGCCCATGGCAGTCCCAGCCGGCCTTGCGGGCAACGTAGAAGCCCTGCATGGTCTTGAAGCGCAGGAAGGTGTCCTTAAACGACCTGGCCTCGACGTGATGCACGCCCGGCATGCCGTTCGCGGTCGGCGGGCCCTCGTAGAAGGTCCACCGCGGGCCGCCGGCGGTCTTTGCCAACGACCGCTCGAAGATCTTCTCGTCGCGCCAGCGCTTGAGCATCTCGCGCTCGATAGCGGGAAAGCTCGGCTGGCCAGGCAGCGCGGAAAAGAAGGTCCCGGGCTGTGACCGCCCTGCCATGTCGCCGGGCGGTGCCTCGTGCGGCGGTGGCTGGTGCGGCGGTGGCTGGTGCGGCGGTGGCTGGTGCGGCGGTGGCTGGTGCGGCGGTGGCTGGTGCGGTCGCATCGCGGGCGGGTCTCCTGCGTCAGGGCTGGTGCGTCGGAGCTGGTGCGTCGGAGCTGGCCAGAGGGACGAGAAACGCCGTTGGCGCTCCCGCGGTACCACCCTCCTTGGCCGCGCATGCGCGTGACCCACTCGATTTGCTGCTGCCGGTTCTACTTGGCGTACCCGCGCCGCGCCGTGACGCGGAGCCTGGCTACCTACCTTTCTTCCGGCGGCTCAGGGGTGATCTGGTCCGCTGCGCGTGACCCCGGGCTCACACCGTCCCCGGTTCGCTCCTTGCCCGCGCGGTGGCGGCAGCTGTCCCCATCAACGCCTTGCGACTGCCACAATAGCTGACGGCCAGTGGTTGATGCCGTCCCGTTCTTCGCTGTGGACGGCGCGTTGTCCTCGGGCTGTATTGGCCAATCTTGTGGCGGGAATCATCTGGGGGTCATACCATGGCGCGCTGGTTTGCCTCTCGTGCCCGCGCGACTTATTCTCCGGTCACTGTCTGCATTCAAGATCAGTGCGGAGGGAGGCCGGCATGGCCGGTACCGCGGGCATCAGCAAGGACGACCAGGAGCGGTCACGCCACCCACAGCACGGTGGCAGGTCGCGGCCCGCGCGTTCCCGGCCCGGCCGTGGGGGAAAGGGCGGAGCCACTGCACTTCCGGTCCGCGAAGGTGAGCGGCCCTGGTCGGAGGCGGAGCTGGCCGAGGTGAGCTCGAGGCTGGAGACAGAGATCGCCGAGTTGCACGAGGAGATTTCCAAGGCGGAATCTGACATCGCCGCGCGGCTGACTGATTCAGTTGGCGACGCGGGCGACGACCAGGCGGACGCGGGGGCGAAAACGTACCAACGTGAGCACGACCTCGCGCTGACCCACAACGCCAGGGAACTGCTTGCGCAAAATGAGCGGGCGCTCGCCCGGATGGCCGAGAGCACCTATGGCATCTGCGAGTCGTGCGGCAGGCCGATCGGCAAGGCACGCCTGCAGGCGTTTCCGCGGGCGACCCTGTGCGTCCAGTGCAAGCAGCGTGAGGAGCGCCGTTGACCATGCCCCGGGAAGCAGGAAGGCCGATGTGGCGCCAGGCCGCGCGCTACCAGCGCATGCCCGCTGCCGGAAGGGAAACCGTGCCCGCAGCATCTTCAGTTCCTGACGTGCCGGGAACTTCCGGCCCGGCGCGGGCCGTGCCGCGGCGCAGGGTGGGCGTCCTGCTTGGGGTGGCGGCGATCGTGCTCGCGGCGGACGCCACCAGCAAGGCGATCGTTGTCGCCGAGTTGTCCGGGCACCCACCGGTCCATGTTCTCGGCGGGCTGCTGACGCTGCAGGTGATGCGCAATAGTGGTGCCGCTTTCAACATTGGCACGTCGATGACCGTCGTTTTCACCGCGATCGCCCTCGGCGTGATCATTTTCATCCTGCGCACCGCGCGGCGGCTACGGAGCCTGCCCTGGGCGGTCACGCTCGGGCTGCTGCTCGGTGGCGCGACAGGCAACCTTGCCGACCGCCTGCTGCGCTCGCCTGCTCCGCTGCGCGGTTATGTCGTCGACTGGATCCAGTTGCCACACTGGCCGGTCTTCAACCTCGCCGACTCCGCGATCGTGTGTGGCGGGGCCATAGCGATCCTGCTGTCGGTCATGGGCATGCGGATCGACGGGACACGTGACATCGAGCCGAAGGCGGACGAAACCTCGGGCCGTGGATGAGTGGCCCGACGCTGAGCCGGCCGGAGCCCGGTGGCCCGTGGCTGAGCGGCCCGCGGTGACGCAAGCGGGGGACCACCGCAGCGTTCCGGTTCCCGATGGCCTTGACGGTGAGCGGGTGGACGCCGCGCTTGCCCGCATGTTCGGGTTGTCGAGGTCGCGCGCGGCGGGGCTTGTCGCGACGGGCCAGGTACTCGCGGACGGTCAGCGGCCGGCCAAGTCCGACCGCGTGACCGCGGGAAGCCTGCTGGAGGTGACGCTACCCCCGCCACCTGTGGCGGCGCCCCAGCCACTGCCGGTACCCGGACTCCAGGTCGTGTACGACGACGCGGACATCGTCGTGGTCGACAAGCCTGTCGGGGTGGCCGCGCACCCGGCACCCGGCTGGTCAGGCCCCTCGGTGCTCGAGGGCCTGCTCGGGGCCGGCTACACGATTGCCACCGGCGGGGCTGCCGAGCGGCAGGGCATCGTGCACCGCCTGGACGCGAACACCACGGGGCTGATGGTGGTGGCCAAGAGCGAGCGTGCCTACAGCGCGCTGAAGCGTGCCTTCCGTGAGCGCGCGGTGGCGAAGGGCTATCAGGCGCTCGTGCAGGGCCATCCCGACCCGCTCCGCGGCACCGTCGACGCACCGATCGACAGGCATCCTGCTGGGGACGGCAGGTTCGCCGTCGTCGCGGGCGGCAGGCCGAGCATCACGCACTACGACACCGTCGAGGCGTTCCGCGCGGCGAGCCTGCTCGACATCCGCTTGGAAACCGGGCGTACGCATCAGATCCGGGTGCACATGGCGGCGATCAAGCATCCGTGCGTGGGCGACCGGCTGTACGGAGCGGATCCCGTCCTCGCCGCGCGGCTCGGCCTGGACCGGCAGTGGCTGCACGCGGCGAGGCTCGCCTTCCGCCATCCCGCTGATGGGCGCAGGTGCGAGTTCAGCAGCGCCACCCCGGCCGACCTGGCGCACGCGCTCACCCTGCTACGAGCCGAGGGCTGAGCAGAGCGGAATTTAACCGCATCCGCGCGTGGCCACGTGGCGCAGGCGTGCCCCTGGAGGTGTCATTTCGGGTCATATGCGATCGCCGGCGCCCCGGGGTTCTACTGCTCGTGAGTGTCCGTCCACCCACGGCCAGCAGCGGCGAACAACGGCAAACGGCGGAAAACGAGGGCAACAGACGCATCCGGAGTGTTGTCTAGTCGCCACCTCCGGCGCCCAGTTAGGCTACGTTGCACAGGCCCATCCAAGCGAGCCATCCGGGCGCGAGCTGCCCGGGCAGCACAGCTAGCATGGCCGGGCCGACGCGGTCGCCAGTGGCGGCGCTCGGCCACTTCCCCCGGTCCCGGAACCGCGACGCGTGTGCAGCACGCGCAATGGGGTGTGCCCAGATACAAGCGCAGCTCAGCAGGCCCGGCCCGGCAGGCCCGGCCCGGCAGGCCCGGCCCGGCAGGCCCGGCCCGGCAGGTCCGGCCGGCAGGCCCGGCAGGTTTGGCTCGGCAGACTCGGCAGGTTCGGCAGGTTCGGCAGGTTCGGCCCGGCAGGCTCAGCTCGGCAGGCTCAGCTCGGCAGGCTCAGCTGGGCAGAATGCAGAGCAGGCTCATGAGGAGGAAGAACGCTCATGGCGGCAGCGCACTCCGCAGCCTCTTTCGTGCACCTTCACGTGCACACCGAGTACTCGATGCTCGACGGGGCGGCGAAGGTGGGGCCGCTGTTCGCGGAAGCCGCCAGGCTGGGCATGCCAGCGGTCGGGATGACCGACCACGGCAATATGTTCGGCGCCTACGAGTTCTTCCAGCAGGCGAAGAAGGCGGGCGTTAAGCCCATCATCGGGATCGAGGCCTACCTGGCGCCTGAATCCCGCTTCCTGAAGCGGCCGGTTTTCTGGGCCGAGGGTGGCCAGCGCGACTCCGATCCCGACGGTGAGGGCGGGGACGTCTCAGGTGCAGGCGCGTACACGCACATGACCATGCTCGCCGCCGATGCGACGGGACTGCATAACCTGTTCCGGCTGTCGAGCCTGGCGTCCATCGAGGGTTACTACCGCAAGCCGCGGATGGACGCTGAACTGATCGCCCAGCATGCCGAGGGGATCATCGCCACCACCGGGTGCCCGTCAGGCGAGGTGCAGACCAGGCTGCGGCTTGGGCAGTTCAGCAAGGCGCTCGATGCCGCCGCCTCCTACCGCGACATCTTCGGTCAGGACAACTTCTTTCTCGAGTTGATGGATCATGGGCTGCCGATCGAGCGGTCGGTGCGGGCCGGGCTGCTCGACATCGCTGGGCGCCTGAATCTTCGACCGCTCGCGACGAACGATGGCCACTACGTCACCAAGGACCAGGCCGAAGCGCACGAGGTCCTGCTCTGCGTAGGCACCGGCAAGACGCTCGACGACCCGAAACGCTTCAGGTTCAACGGCGACGGCTACTACTTGAAGAGTCCCGCGGAGATGCGCGGGCTCTGGGACGTGCAGGTGCCTGGCGCGTGCGACAGTTCGCTCGTCATCGCCGACCGGGTGGCGCCGTACGACGAGGTCTTCAAGTCGATCGACCGGATGCCGAGGTTTCCTGTCCCCGATGGGGAGACGCAGTCATCCTGGCTGCGTAAGGAGGTCGTCAAGGGAGTGGCTCGCCGCTTCGGCGCCGCCCCTTCGCAGCAGGTGCGTGACCGAATCGACTACGAGCTCGGCGTCATCGAGGCGATGGGTTTCCCCGCCTACTTCCTCGTGGTGGCCGACATCTGCCAGTACGCGCGTGCCAACCGGATCGGCCTTGGCCCTGGCCGCGGATCGGCCACCGGGTCGATGGTCGCCTACGTGCTAGGCATCACCGACCTCGATCCGATCGAGCATTCGCTGCTATTCGAGCGATTCCTCAATCCCGAGCGGATAACAATGCCCGACGTCGACCTGGACTTTGACGAGCGCAGGCGCGGCGACATGATTCGTTACGTCACCGAGAAGTTCGGCGAGGACCGGGTCTGCCAGATCCTCACCTTCGGCACGATCAAAGCCAAGGCCGCCATAAAGGACTCCTGCCGGGTCCTCGGCTACCCGTATGCACTCGGCGACAAGATCACGAAGGCGATGCCCCCCGACGTATTCGGCAAGGGGATCTCGCTGTCGGGCATCACCGATCCCGCGCACGAGCGCTACAGCGAGGCGGCAGAGGTCCGCGCGCTCTACGACGCAGACCCTGACGTCAAACGGGTCATTGACACCGCCCGCGGCATCGAGGGCCTGACTCGCGGCAGCGGCGTGCACGCGGCAGGGATCATCTTGTCGGCCGATCCGCTGCTGGACGTGCTGCCGGTGCACCGCCGCGAGGACGACGGCGCGATCATAACGGGCTTCCCCTTCCCGCAGTGCGAGGAACTCGGCCTGCTCAAGATGGACTTCCTCGGCCTGCGGAACCTGACGGTGATCGGCGACGCGATCGTCAACGTTAAGGGGAACCGTGGCATCGATGTCGACCTGGAGAATCTCGCGCTGGACGACAAGGCCACGTATGAACTGCTGGCGCGCGGTGACACGCTGGGCGTCTTCCAGCTCGACGGCGGCCCGATGCGGAACCTGCTCAAGCTGATGATCCCGACCGGCTTCGGTGACATCGCCGCCGTGCTCGCCTTGTACCGGCCAGGGCCCATGGCTGCCAACACGCACATCAACTACGCCGACCGCAAGAACGGCCGGCAGCATATCGAGCCGATCCATCCAGAGCTTGCGCAGGCGCTGGAGCCGATCCTGGGTGAGACGTACCACATGGTCGTCTACCAGGAGCAAGTGATGGCGATCGCGCAGCAGCTTGCCGGGTACTCGCTCGGCCGAGCAGACCTGCTACGCCGTGCTATGGGCAAGAAGAAGAAGGAGATCCTGGACGCGTCCTGGGAGGAGTTTTCCGCCGGGATGGCGGCGAACGGATACTCCACAGAGGCGATCAAGGCCGTGTGGGACGTGCTCGTACCATTCTCGGGCTATGGCTTCAACAAGTCACACACCGCCGGTTACGGCGTCGTCTCCTACTGGACCGCCTTCCTCAAGGCGAACTTCCCTGCCGAGTACATGGCCGCGCTGCTGACATCGGTCGGTGACGACAAGGACAAGATGGCCATTTACCTGGCCGAGTGCCGCAAGCTCGGTATCAAGGTGCTGCCTCCCGACGTCAACGAGTCCGATTGGTCCTTTACCCCCGTCGGCACCGATATCCGCTTCGGACTCGGCGCCATCAGGAATGTTGGTTCCAGCGTTATCTCGTCGATCGTAGCGACGCGCCGTAGCAAGGGCAGTTACACCTCATTCGCAGACTTCCTCGACAAGGCCGAGATCACCGTGTGTAACAAGCGGGTGGTCGAATCGTTGATCAAAGCAGGCGCTTTCGACTCCCTCGGGCACTCGCGCAAGTCACTGTGCCTGATTCAGGATCAGGCCGTCGACGCGGTGATCGGCGTGAAGCGCCAGGAGGCGATCGGCCAGTTCGACCTTTTCGGTGCGAGCGAGCCGGAAGGCGGCGCCGACCCACGCCGCCGCATCGGGCTGGACTTCGAGCTCAGCGCGGAGGAGTGGCCGCGCAAGTTCCTGCTCAGCCAGGAGAGGGAGATGCTTGGCCTGTACGTATCCAGCCACCCGCTCGATGGCGCGCAACGGATTCTGGAAGGAAACAGGGACGTCTCCATCGCTGAGCTGCTGGCTTCTGGCCGTACGGAAGGTGACGTTAAGGTGGCAGGGCTCATATCGTCGGTGGACCGCCGCATTAACAAGAAGAGCGGTAACCCGTGGGCCATCGTCACTATCGAAGACCTGGACGGTTCCATCGAGGTGCTGTTCTTCCCGAAGGTGTATTCCCTGTACATGGGCGAGCTGGCCGGCGACGCCACGGTCTGCGTCAAGGGCCGGCTGAACGAGCGCGACGGCACGGTGAGCATATTCGCCCAGGATCTGACCCCGCTCGACATCTCCTCGGCCGGCCCGGGAACCGGTCCGCCGCTGGTCATCGCCCTGCACCAGGACAAGGTCAGCGCTGTCCTCGCTGCCGAGCTCAAACACGTCCTGCACGCCCACCCCGGCGCCACCCGCGTTCACCTCAAGCTGGAGCGACCGGGCCGTAACCCATTGCTCATCGACCTTTCCGAGTTTTCTGTGGAGCCGAGCAACAGCTTCATGGCGGACATCAAGAGCCTGCTCGGGGCGGCCGCGCTCGTCAGTACCTGAGCGGCCACACGTCGGCTCGCCGCGGCTGGCGGCGGCGGCGAGCTTGTCAATTCCCGGCCAGTCGCTGCCAGTTTCAGCGCGAAAGGGCGAGGAGAATCACGATGGTGGGCGCGACAACCAGGCCAAACCGGGCTTGCCTAAGCAGCGCGCTGTCCTTGGTTACCGCGTGAATCGCGCTCAGTGTCGCGAAACGACGTCACGGCTCATAGCGGGACTGGACGGCGCGAGCCGAGCATGTCCCACAGCAGCGCGCCCGCCATAATCCGGCGGTGTAGTACCCGCGATCCACT
>Ga0335077_10002054_pt1 | contig 24038 bp, 16 predicted proteins | sample Lox_Sample_31_FD_207151 | JGI IMG/M metagenome (GOLD analysis project Ga0335077, IMG submission 207151) | Soil microbial communities from Loxahatchee National Wildlife Refuge, Florida, United States - Lox_Sample_3.1 | ecosystem: Environmental > Terrestrial > Soil > Wetlands | place: USA... | reverse complement strand
CGCGTACGCAAACGCGAGATTGCCCACGATGGTCTCCACCGGGTTGCGAGTTCGCCGTCTGCCTACGGAAATCGGTTGCCCGGAGCCCTGAGTATGCCACGAGGTGCCGGGCCGAATCCCCGGTGGTGTCTCAGTTTGCCCTGGGCGACGCGCGGGAACCGAGTGGGTGGCGGCGGGGCGCCTGTGGGGCCGGCCGTGCGGAGTGGGCCCCCTGAGACCCGCCCGCAGCTCGAAGAGCTGCGATTCGGGCGAATGGGTGACGCAGCCGGCCGGCTCCACAGGTGCCCCCCCGACAGGCCCCGCTCGGCTCACGGGTGAGTCGATCGAGGGAAACTGAGACACTACCGAATGCCCCGCGGTCGCGTTCTCGCGGAACGGCCTGTGCTACCATTCGGCGGTATGAGCATCGACGAGACCGCCACCCGGCAGTACGTAGAGCGCGTGTGGGACGAGAGCGTCATCCCGACGCTCACCGAGTACGTCCGCATTCCCGCGAAGTCGCCCCATTTCGACCCGAAGTGGAAGGAACACGGCCACATCGATCGCGCCGTCAGCCTGCTCCAGGAATGGAGCGAGAAGCGCTCGATCGAGGGGCTGCGGCTCGAGGTCGTGCGGCTCGAGGGCCGGACGCCGGTCATTGTCGTGGACGTGCCCGGCGCGTCCGGCGACACCGTCCTCCTCTACGGTCATTGCGACAAGCAGCCGGAGATGGTCGGGTGGGCGGACGGACTCGGACCCTGGACTCCCGTGCGCAAGGGGGACCGGCTGTTCGGCCGGGGGGTCGGCGACGACGGCTACGCCACGTTCTCCGCGCTGAGCGCGATCGAGGCCCTCCAGGCCGCGCGTGTCCCCCACGCCCGCTGCGTGGTGCTCATCGAAGCGTGCGAGGAGAGCGGCAGCTACGACCTCCCCTTCTACATGGACGCCCTCGCGACGCGGATCGGGACGCCGAGCCTCGTCGTCTGCCTCGACTCGGGCTGCGCGACCTACGACCGCCTCTGGGGCACGACCTCGCTACGCGGCATCGTCACCGCCGAGTTGACGGTCGAGGTGCTGAGCGAAGGCGTGCACTCGGGCGCGGCCAGCGGCATCGTCCCCAGCAGCTTCCGCATCGCGCGTCAGATCCTCTCGCGGCTGGAAGACGAGGTCACCGGCGGGATCCGGCCTCGCGACTTCCACGTGGACATTCCCCGCGAGCGCGTCGAGCAGGCCCGCGCCGTCGCGGCGACGCTCGGGCGCGACGTGATCGCCAAGTATCCGTTCGTCGGCGGGATGCGGCCCGTCAGCGACGACCCCGTGGAGTTGCTCCTCAACAACTCGTGGCGTCCGGCCCTCGCCATCACGGGCGCGGCGGGGCTTCCCCTGCCCGGCGATGGCGGCAACGTCTTGCGCCCGCAGACCACGCTGAAGCTGTCGCTCCGCGTGCCTCCCTCGTGCGACGCCGATCGGGCCACCCGCGCGCTGAAGGAGCTGCTCGAGACGAACCCGCCGTACGGCGCCCGCGTCACCTGCAAGGCCGAGGCGCCGGGCAACGGGTGGGATGCGCCGGCGTCCCAGGCGTGGCTGGCCGAGTCGGTGGACCGGGCGTCGCGCGCGCAGTTCGGCAAGCCCGCCATGCACCAGGGCATTGGGGGGTCGATCCCGTTCATGAGCATGCTGGGCCAGCGGTTCCCGCAAGCGCAGTTCCTGATCACCGGCGTGATGGGCCCGGGCTCGAACGCCCACGGCCCCAACGAGTTCCTGGACCTGCCCACGGGAGTCAAGGTGACCGCGTGCGTGGCCCAGGTGCTGGCCGATCATCACCACGCGTCGACGAGGCGCTGAGCGCTTCTCCCGGAGGTCTTCGATGGCCCGGCATTGGTGGCATTCTGCAATCTTCATGACCCTCGCCCTCGCGTGGCCGTGCATCGTGACGGCCGCCGGTTCACCAACGGCGACGAGCCCCGCGAAGGCGAGCAACGCACAGGTCGCGCGGGGCCGGTACCTGGTCAATGTGGGCAACTGCAACGACTGCCACACTCACGACTACGCGCCGCGCGACGGCAACATCCCCGAAACCGAGTGGCTCAAGGGCAGCACGCTCGGCTTCAGTGGCCCCTGGGGCACCACCTATGCGCCCAATCTGCGCTTCACCGTCTCGAACATGACCGAGGGCCAGTTCGTCGCGTTCGCCAAGACCCTCAAGACGCGCCCGCCCATGCCCTGGTTCAATCTGAACCGTTGGTCGGACCAGGATCTGCGCGCCCTCTATCAGTACGTCAAGAGCCTGGGTGCGATCGGAAAGCCGGCGCCACAGTTCGTGCCGGCCGACAAGCCGGCGCCCCTCCCGTACATCCAGTGGCCCCCACCTCCGAAGTGACGGGCCACTCCGAGGAGCCCAGCAGGCGGCGCATCAGACCGGCAGCACCGAGAGGAGCAGCCAGCCTACGAGCAGCGTCACGGCTGTGATCGGCACACCAACCTTGCAATATTCGACGAAGCCGATCGCGATTCCGCTCGCACGCGCCTCCTCGACGACGATCAGATTGGCCACGGAGCCGAGGATCGTCAGGTTACCGGCGAGCGTCGAGGCCATCGCCAGGACCAGCCAGCCGCGCGTTGGCTCCCCGAAGGTCGGGATCACGGACTTGAAGAGCAGGACGGCCGGCACGTTCGAGACGAGGTTCGAGAGGGCGGCGGTGATCACGGTGAGGACGGCGGGGCGGTAGAGGTTGGCTGCCGCCGCCACGGCGAGTAGCTCCTCCGCGAGTCCGGACGCCTCGACCCCGGCGATGACCACGAAGAGCCCACTGAACAGGACCAGTAGCTCCCAGTCGATCTCCCGATAGACCTTCTCCGGCTTGACCCGCCGCGTGAGGAGCGTGTACGCGGCACCGCCGATGGCCACGAGGGCGATCGGGACGCCCGCCAGGAACGCGCCGAGCATGATGAGCACCACCACGAGCGTCTTCACCATGAGCGGATAGTGGACGGGGAACCTCCCGCCCAGGACAGCCAGGTCCAGGCGCGCCGACAGCTCCCGCCCGTAGCGCAGCCGGATGACGACGAAGACCACGGCGAGCCCTATCAATGCCACGGGGATCTGGTGCAGCAGGAAGGCCCGATAGCTGATGCCCGAGAAGCTCCCGATGAGCATGTTCTGGGGGTTCCCGGTCAACGTGGCCACGCTTCCGACGTTGGCGGCCGTCGCGAGCGCGATGAGGTAGGGGACCGGCGGCAGGCGCAGCTGTCGGATCACACCCACCACGACGGGCGCCATGACGAGGCATACGACGTCGTTGACGAACAAGGCCGACAGGCCGCCGCCGGCAACGATGATCATGGCGAGGAGGCCACTCGGCGTGTGCGCGCGCCTCACGGCGAGATCGGTCACGAGACTGAAGAATCCGGCGAGACGAAGGTAGGCGGCCACGATCATCATGCCGAAGAGCAGGACCAGCGTGTGCGCGTCCACCGCGCTGACCGCGCGGTCCCAGGGGAGCACGCCCGTCACCACCATCACGGCCGCGCCGATGATGGCGACCCCCGTCCGATCGACGCGGAACGGAGGCAGGCGCCCCACCGAGAGTCCAAGGTAGGTGCCCGCGAAGACGACGAGCGCGATCAGCCGACGAAGTTCGACCGGGTGCAAGGTCCGTCGCTGGCCATCGCTTCTACACGCCCGCAAGGACGCGCCGGGTGTGGCGTCCGATCATCAGCTCCTCATCGGTCGGGATCACCCAGGCGCTCACGCGGCTGCCCGGCGCGCTGATCCGCGGGCCCCCGGCGGCGTTGGCGGCCGTGTCGAGATCGAGGCCGAGCCACGCGGCATCGCGGCAGACGCGCTCACGGATCGTCGCCGCGTTCTCGCCGATCCCGGCGGTGAAGACGACCCCATCGAGCCCGGCCAGCGCGGCGGCCAGCGATCCCAGCTCGCGCCGGATCCGGTACAGGAAGACGTCGACTGCCAGCTTCGCGCGGGGGTCGGCGCTCGCGAGCAAGGTCCGCATGTCGCTCGAGATGCCGGACATGCCGAGCAACCCGGACTCGTGGTAGATGAGGCGCTCGATGGCGCGAGCATCCATCTTTCGCTCGTCCATGAGATACAGGATCACGGCCGGGTCGAGCGCGCCGCACCGCGTGCCCATCGCCAGCCCGTCGACCGCGGTGAAGCTCATCGTGCTGGTCACGCTCCTCCCCGCGTCCATCGCGCACATGCTGGACCCGTTGCCGAGGTGCAGCACGACGGTCCGGCCCGCCGCCGCCTTCGCGTCGAAGCGCGGCAGCACCGAAGCGATGTACTCGTAGGACAGGCCATGGAAACCGTACCGTCGGACGCCGGCCTCGTGGAAGCCGGCCGGTAGCGCGAAGCGCTGCGCCACGTCGGGATTCGTCCGGTGAAACGCGGTGTCGAAGCAAGCGACTTGCGGCAGGTTCGGTTCGCGTTGCAGCATCGCCCTGATCGGCGACAGGTTGTGCGGCTGGTGCAAAGGAGCCAGCGGGATGAGCCGCTCCAGGGCTTCGAGCACGCGTCCGCCCACCCGGACCGGCTCGGTGTACTCGAGGCCGCCATGAACGACCCGGTGGCCCACACCGACCAGCCGGTCGTCACCGAGCCGTTCCTGGAGGAATCCTCGGACGTGCTCCATCGCGCCCTCATGGCCGAGCTTGTCGCCATCACTCCAGGACCGTTCGGCCACCGTTCGGCCCGACGGATCCTTGGCCGCGAACCTGGGCGCCCCGTTGAGGCCTTCGATCTGGCCTCGCACATCGAGCGCGAGGTCACCCGCACGCACCAGGAACAGGGAAAACTTCAGGCTCGAGGAGCCGGCATTGATGACGACGATCGCGTCGGTCATGGGGCGCTCAGCCTCGCCGCCGCTGCGGGCCTTGCCTGCCCTCGACGGGAGTCGACCGGACGGAGCAGAGGCCCATGGGCCGATGATCGCACGATCAGGCCCTTGAAGCGGTCTGCTCCGACACGCACTGCGCGGGCCTTCCGGGCTCAGATCGGCGCAGCTCGCACCACGCCGGAGGTTGCGCGAGCCACGCTGGTCCGCCCGCAATGGCCGCCGAGGCGGACATAGTCGGGAGGCCGGGGCCACCCTGGGACGAGGGCCTCGGCCTCTCCGGGAGTTCGCCGAGGCTACTGCTTCAGCTTGATGTCTACGCCGGCCACGGGCAGCGCTAACTTAACCCCTTGCGTCGTTGCGGTCAGGGTGATCTCGACACCATTCTGGTTCTTCATCGCGGCTACGCCGGCTCCTCCACCTACCGTGGCTCCGGCTCCCGCCGCCGCGTAGTTCCCGTTGAAGTCCTCCAGCTTGTTCAGGTTCTTCACGTTGCCCTTCGCGGTGACCTTCGACACGCCGAGGTCCACGACGCTCAAGCCGCCGATCGTGAACGGGTACTTCTTCCCGCGATACACGAGGGTTCCGTCGCCCCAGCTCACTCCCACACCGATGGCGATCGATTTACTCTCGAGGGTAACCGTCCCGGTCGTAGCGTTCTGGGCGGGCGCCGTGGAAGCGACCGCAAGGACGGACACGAGACCGAGCACCGCGAGCAGCATCATCGTCTTGCGCATGATCGACTGACCTCCCCTGAAGTAATGGGTGAACCTGCCCTCGTGTGGCGTGCGGGAATCGTCACAGTGCCGCGTTCTAACCTCGGCAGGCACAGCAGCGGACTCTGGAGCGCGGGAGGCCCGCGAGAAAGATGCGCAGCGAGCGCGAGGAACGACACACGCCGCTCGGCGTGCAGTGGGGCATGGCCGACGAGCGCCCTTGGCGGGTAGAGATCAGCCGCCATGAGCGGCGGAGCGGTCCCGGCCCCGGAGGTGATCAGAACGACCACGTCATCATGGTCCCCCCCGTCGTACAGACCCCGGATCCAGGAGGGATCCGGAGGACTCGCATAGGCGAGAGGAGTCAGAACGGAGACGGGAAGCACCAGAACGAGCGCGCCGAGAACGAGAATCCGGTTCTTCTTCATGACAGTCGCCGCGCGTATCTTACCAGAGTGGACGGCAGCGCCTCACGCCGTCAAACGCGTGAGATCGCGCCATAAGGGGCTCGACATCTCACTTGTCGCATGGCATCGTGGCCCGAGTAGAGTTCACGCATGACGCACGGAAAGGCTCCGATCTCGCGCCGGAATTTTCTGAGGACTGCGGTCGCGGCTGCCGTCACACCGTCGATCGTGGGCCGATCCCCATCCTGGAGCCGCGCCGCAGCTAAACCCGCCCTGGATCCCGCGGCCGTGCTCCGCGATCTGATGGAGGGCAACGCGCGCTTCAAGAGTGGACAGACGACGGCCCCGCGCCGTCAGCCGTCGGATTTCGCGGCGGTCGCCGAGGGACAGAGCCCGGAAGCGGTGATCGTCGGGTGCTCGGACTCGCGCGTGCCACCCGAGATCGTGTTCGACCAGGGGGTCGGCGACCTGTTCGTCGTCCGCGTCGCCGGCAACGTCGTCAGCGGGACGGGCGTGATCGTGAAGGGCAGCATCGAGTATGCCGTCGCCGAGCTCAACGTCCCCCTCATCATGGTGCTCGGCCACAGTGGCTGCGGTGCGGTGAAGGCCGCCCTCAAGCACATCGAGAGCAGCGACAAGCTACCGGGCGCCATCCGCGGGCTGGTCGACATGATCCGGCCCGTGGCAGCTCGCGTCAAAGGCCAGCCGGGTGACCCGCTCGAGAACGCCATCCGTGCCAACGTGGTGGCGAGCGTCGATCGCCTCAAGGGGCTCCCGCCCATCCTGGCTCCGGCGGTCAAGGGTGGGAGTCTGAGGGTGGTGGGCGCGGTCTACGACTTGCGGTCGGGCTCCGTCTCCCAAGTGATCTGAGGCAGTCGAGCGGCGGCCGCTCCTTCGTCCTGGCTCCGTCTCCCAAGTCATCTGAGGCAGTCGAGCGGCGGCCGCTCCTTCGTCCTGGCGAGCGCGTCCACTTCCCCCAACGTGTGCGCCACGGATCATACGGCGGAACACTGAATGATGACCTTGATGTCGTCTGGCTCGCGCTCCAGGGCGTGCATGAAATTCTCAGGTTTCTCGCGCCGTGTGACGAGGCGCTCCAGCCACGAGCGGTCCGCGCGGGCGAGGACGTGGCCGGCCTTGTACCAGTGCCGCTTGTTGGCATTGACGCTGCCGACGACGACGTTGTTCTTGAGCACGGTAGCTGCCGCCACGTCGGCCGTGGGGCGCCGGCCTGTGAAGCCGCCGCTCCCGACTCCCGTGAGACACACGATGCCGCCCGCCCCGACGGCCTCGATCGAGTCGGCGACGAGCTGGCCGACCCCGGTGCACTCGATGATGACGTCCGGCTCGAAGCCGACGCTGGCGATGGAACCGGCGTGGTAGACCGCCCCGAGGGCGCGGACCAGATCCGGCTTCGGCCCGGATTCGACCCGGTCGAGCACGTGCACGTCGAGCCCGTGCTGCATACCGACGAGGGCCGCGAGGAGGCCGATCGGACCCGCGCCCGTCACGAGCACGGTCCGCGGCTCCCACAACGCGCGCTGGCCCACCGAGATCACTTGCTCCCAGGCCTTCGTGACAACGGAGGTGGGCTCGAGGAGCACGCCGAGGATCCCGAGCGCGCGGTCGATCTTCATCGCATACTCGGGTTCGATCCTCCACCGCTCAGACATGTAGCCGTCGATCTGCTTGATGCCGCGCTCGGTATACTGGCCGTTGCGGCACATGTCCCATTCACCCACCGCACAGTTGGGGCACGGGACGGGATCGGGGCGGCGCACGATGCCCACCACGAGATCACCCCGATCGAGCCCGCCAGCCCGACCCGGCTCCACCACACGGCCGAGCCCTTCGTGGCCCAGCACGAGTCGTGTCCTGCCTGGAGGCGCCCAGCCGTACTTTCCCTCCACGATCTCGACGTCGGTCCCGCAGACCCCCACGGCGACAGCGTCGACGAGCACGGAACCGTCGCGGGCGTCAGGCTCCGGCACGTCTTCCAGACATGCGCTCCCCTGCTTCCCCGGTTCCACGGTGATAGCCTTCATCTCGAGCCTCTTGTGCTGCGGGTGGTGGCTTTGACAATATCACGAGTGGTCAATCGTCATGACGGAACACCGGGAATCGACCCCCGCGGGCGAGGACGCGGACCTCGAGCGGGAAATCCGCGCGGGCCGTAAGTTCTCACTCAACGAGGCCATGGGGCGGATGGCCGGCGCCGGCGCGATGAAGGGCGAATCGCCGGTCACGCGCAAGCGCCAGATGGAACTGGCGATCCAGGATTACTTGCGTCGTCACATTACCGATCCCGGAGGCGTCCTGGAAGTCGTTCTGCTCCGCCACATCGGAGAACACCTGCTCCGCGACTACGATCAGCCGCTCGCTGCGCTAGCGGAGTGCATCCAGCAGGTCCTCGGGTCGGAGCACCTCCTGCGGGACCTCGTCCGTGAGGCCGACGCAGAGTGGGGACGGGTTCTCGGCGAGCGACCCTACTTCGAGCAACCAGGGCGCCCGCCCCATCCCGATGACCCCTACACGATCGAGTCGGTTCGTATCACACTGTCGCAGCTCATCGACAAGGTCGCCGCCGGCGAAACGTAGGCGTTCCCGACTATCTCACCCGAAGCGATGGGTGGGGGTGGTAGAGGCATCAAGCGCCACGCCCCGGAAGTGACCTCCCAGATCGCTCACTCCTGCCAGCCGCCCCCGAGCGCCTTGTAGAGGCGCACCACGGCGACCAACTCGTCGCGATAGGTCCGGACCAGCCCGAGCTGGGCGTCGAATTGCTGGCGCTCGCTGTCCAGCACCTCGAGGTAGCTCGTGACGCCACCCGTGTATCGGATATTGGACAGCCGCGCGGCGTCGCTCGCGGACGTCTCCAGCGCCTGCTGCTGCACCCGGAATTCTCGCCGCTTCTGATACTCGACGAGGGAATCGGCGACCTCGCGGAAGGCCTGCAACACGGTCTGCTGGTACTGATCCAGGGCGAACTGGGCACGGGCCTCCGCCGAGTCGACACCAGCGCCGGTCCGCCCCGTATTGAAGATCGGCACCGTGAACGACGGACCCACGGCGAACAATCCCTGGGGTCCGGCCCAGCTCCCGTTCACCCAGATCCCGCCCGCCCCCGCGCTGCCGGTGAGGAACACACGCGGGAAATAGTCGCTCTTCGCCACGCCGATGCGCGCCGTCGCCGCGTGGAGCTGCGTCTCCGCCTGAAGGATATCCGGCCGCCGCTCCAGAAGCGTCGACGGGAACCCCGTGGGGAATCGGTCGAGCGCGATCTGCTGGCCGAGCGGCAAGCCTCGCGGCACCGGCGCCGGATCACGCCCCAGCAGCACCGCTAGCGCGTTCTCGGTCTGGGCGATGAGCCGCTCGGTGTCGGGCACGGCTTCCCCGGCCTGGGCGACGAGGATCTCGGACTGACGGACGTCGATGAGTGCGGCCACGCCTCCCTGCTCGCGAAGCTGGACCAGCTTCAGCGAATTGATGCGAGCGTCCAAAGTCCGGCGCGAGATATCGAGCTCCTGATCCAGGTCCCGGAGGTTGAAGTAGGCGGCCGCCACGTCGCTCACCAGGGTGGCCATCACGACCCGGCGCGCGGCTTCGGTCGACAGCAGGTCGGCGCGCGCCGCTTCGGTGGCGCGCCGGAAGCGCCCCCAGAAGTCGATCTCCCACGAGACGTCGAACCCGGCGGCCGGAAGGAACGTCTTCTGGAACTGAGGCTGTTCGACGTTGCCCACGATGTGCCCGTACTGGGCGCTGCCGGCGCTGTTCACCTCCGGGAACTGGAAGGACCGCGCGATCGTGACCTGGGCGCGCGCTTCGAGGATGCGCGCCACCGCCGCCTGCAGATCGTAGTTCTGCCGGAGCGCCTCCCGGATCAGATCCTGCAACACCGGATCTCCAAAGATTTCCTGCCAGGGCAGTTCCCCCAGCGAGGAGGGGCCTGGGGGATTGGCGGGCCCGAGACCGCGGTACTCGGCCGGCACTGTGGGTTCGGGGCGCTGGTAGTTCGGCCCGACGGTGCAACCGGCCATCACGACCCCGATCAGAGCGAGCGCCAGGGCGCGTCTCACGAGTGGTCTCCTCCGGAGATCGGCGCGGGATGGGCGGGTGGATGCCCGCTCGCCGGCGTTGCGGTCTGGCCCTTCGCGCGCGAGCGCCGTCCGAGCTGCTCCACGAAGGCGAAGTTGCCGGGGATGATGAACACACCCAGGAAGGTGGCGACCAGCATGCCCCAGAACACGGCCGTGCCCATGACGTTCTGCGCGCCCGCGCCCGCGTTCTTCGCGAGCATCAGCGGCACTACGCCGAGGATGAACGCGAAGGCCGTCATCAGGATCGGCCGGAATCTGAGCCTCGCCGACTCGAGGGCCGCATCCTCGACCGACAGGCCGTCTTGCTCGTGCTTGGCCTTGGCGAACTCGACGATCAGGATCGCGTTCTTGGCTGCGAGGCCGATGAGCATGATGAGGCCGATCTGGACGTACACGTTGTTGTCGTAGCCCATCAGCCACACGCCCAGGAAGGCGCCGAGAGCGACCAGCGGGGAGCCGAGCAGCACCGCCCACGGCAGGCGCCAGCTCTCGTACATGGCGGCGAGCAGGAGAAACACGAACACGATGGCCAGGATCAGGGTGGGAGCAGCGGGGGGCGCGGTCTTCTCCTGGTAGGAGAGGCTCGAGTAGGAGAAGCCCATCTCCTTCGGCATCGTCTCGCCGAACACGTCCTCGAGCGCGGCCAGGGCCTGCCCCGACGTGTAGCCGCGGGCGGGCGTTCCGCTGATCTCGACCGAGCGCTGCAGGTTGAAGCGGGTAGTGATTTCGGTCCCCGCCACCGACGTGATCGTCATCAGCGTCGAGAGCGGGATCATCGTGCCGCTCGTCTTGCTGCGGACGTAGATCTCGCCAATATCCTGCGGTCTCCGTCGGTAGTCGGCCTCGGCCTGCACGTACACGCGGTAGAGCCGGCCGAAGCGGTTGAAGTCGTTCACGTACGCGCCGCCGAGAGCCGTCGACATCGCCTGAAACACGTCGTTGATGGGCACGCCGAGACTCCGGGCCTTCTGCCGGTCCAGGTCGACCTTCACCTGCGGGTAGTTCGGGTCGAACGAGGTGAACAGGCTCGCCAGCTCGGGGCGCTGCCGCGCGGCGGTGAGGAAGTTCCGCACCTGCTCGCCGAGCTCCTCCACCGTGAGCGTGCCGCTCCGGTCCTGGAGCAGGAACTTGAAGCCGGCCGACGCGCCGAAGCCGGAGATGGTCGGGATGTTGAACGGGAAGATGATCGCCTCGGGGATCGGCGTGACCTGCCGGGCGATGGCGGCCATGGCGCCCTTGACGTGAAGCTCGGGGCTGTGCCGTTCCTCCCAGGGATGGAGGCGGGCAAATATCGTCCCGAAATTGGGCTGGTAGGTGTTCGTCACCACCCCGTAGCCGGCGATAGTGTTGAACGACTCCACTCCCGGCGTCTTGGCGACGATCTCCTCCACCTGCGTGAGCACGGCCGCCGTCCGCTCGAGCGACGCGCCAGGAGGGAGCTGCACGTTGACGCCGAGGAGGGACTGGTCCTCGTCGGGAATGAAGCCGGCCGGGAGCGCGCGGCCGAAGAGGCCCGCGCCAATGGCCACCGCCGCGACGATGAGGATCGTGAGGATGGCGCGGCGCACGAGGATCCTGGCAACGCTGACGTAGCCCGTGGTCGTCCTGTCGAAGACCCAGTTGAAGCCGCGGAAGAAGATGCCGAGGGTGCGGTCGTAGATTCTGCTGAAGACTCCGGAGGACCTTTGCCCGGGGCGATGAGCAGGCTTGAGGAGCATCGCCGCGAGCGCGGGCGACAGGGACAGGGCGTTGAAGGCCGAGAGCAGGACGGAGATGGCGATGGTGAGCGCGAACTGCTGGTACATGCGCCCGGTGAGTCCACCCACGAAGGCCACGGGGACGAACACCGCCGACAGGATCAAGGCGATGCCGACGACCGGAGCCGACACCTCCTTCATCGCCTGGACCGTGGCGTCGCGCGGACTCATCCCGTGCTCGATGTGGTGCATCACGGCCTCGACGACGACGATGGCGTCGTCGACCACGATGCCGATGGCGAGGACCAGCCCGAACATGGAGAGCGTGTTCACCGAGAACCCGAGCATCGGGAAGAAGATGAACGTGCCGATGATCGAGACGGGAACGGTGAGCAGCGGGATGAAGGTCGCCCGCACGTTCTGGAGGAAGATGAACACCACGAGCGTGACGAGGATCAGGGCCTCCACGAAGGTCTTCACGATCTCGTGGATCGAGGCCTTCACGGCCGGGGTGGTGTCGTAGACGATCTTGTAGTCCATGTCGGGCGGGAAGAGGCCCTTGGCCTGCGTCATGGTCTCGTAGATCGCCTCCGCCGCCTTGAGCTGGTCGGCGCCGGGGAGGAGGTAGACGGCCATCGTGCCGGCAGGCTTCCCGTTGAGCCGGCCGAACGAGTTGTAGTCCTGGGAGCCCAGCTCGGCCCGCCCCACGTCCTTGATGCGGACCTCTGCGCCTCCCTCCGTGCTGCGGAGGATGATGTTCTCGAACTGCTCGGCGGTGACGAGCCGGCTGGGAACGGAGACCGTGTAGGTGAACTTCTGGTCCTTGGGGCTGGGGGCGGCGCCGATCCGTCCCGCCGGGGCCTGCAGGTTCTGCTCGCTGATGGAGGAAATGACGTCGGCGGGGGTCAGCCCCAGCTTGGCGAGCTTGTCCGGCCTGATCCAGACCCGCATGCCATAGTCCGTGCCACCGAAGAGGTCGACCTGGGCGACTCCGGGGATGCGCAGGAGCTGGTCCCTGAGGTTGATCCCGCAGTAGTTGATGAGGTAGTTGCCGTCGTACGAGCTGTTGGGGGAGTAGACGGAGACGAGCATGAGGATGCTCGGGCTCTGCTTCTTCACGGTGACGCCCTGGGCGTTGACCTCCTGGGGAAGGCGCGCCTCCGCCGTCGCGACCCGGTTCTGGGTCAGGACGTTGGCGGTGTCCTGATTCACGCCCACGGCGAAGCTGACGTCGAGCAGCATGCGGCCGTCGCTCGTGTTGGACGACTGCATGTAGATCATCCGCTCGACGCCGTTCACCTCCTGCTCGACCGGTGTGGCCACCGATTGCTCGACGGCGACGGCCGAGGCGCCGGGATACGTCGCCGTGACACGGATGATCGGCGGGGCGAGGAAGGGGTATTGCTCGAAGGAGAGCCGCGCGAGCGTGAACGTTCCCATGATCACGATCACGATCGAGATGACGATCGCGACGATCGGTCGGCGGATGAAGAAATTGGACACCGCTAGGCTCCGGCCTTGCCCTTGCCGGCGGGCGGCAGCGATTTCTCCGGTTGCGCCGCCGGCGGCGTGGGCGCCGTAGCGTCGGCACTCGAGCGCTGCTCCGGCTTCACCTGCATGCCGGGCCGCACTTTCTGCGCCCCCTCGACGATGACGCGCTCTCCCGCTTTGAGCCCCTTGGTGACGATGTAGAGGTCCCCCACGCGCTCGTCCACCGTGATCGGCCTGAACCCCACCTTGTTCTCCGCGTCCACGACGAGGACGACCTTGTCGCCCTGTTGCTCCTGCACCGCCAGCGCGGGCACGAGGACGGCGTTGGCCCGCTGCTCCACCGTGCCGCGCACGCGCGCGAACTGGCCGGGGCGCAGGACCATCGACGGATTCGGGAACTCGGCTTGCACGGGAATCGTGCCGGTCTTCTGGTCGAAGGCCCGGCCCAGGAAGATGAGGCGACCCTTCTGGGGGAACAGGCTGTTGTCGGCGAGGAACAGCTCGAGCCGGCGCTCCGTGTCGCGACCGCGCCCCTGCTCGTCGATCTTGATCCTCGACGAGAGCTTGAGATAGTCGGCCTCGGCGACCGAGAACTCGGTGTAGATCGGGTCCACTGCGGAGATCGTGGTGAGCAGGGTGGGCTCGGCTTTGCCCACGAGGTTCCCCGGGTCCACGACGATCTTGCCGATGATGCCGGCGATCGGCGCGCTAATGCGCGTGTAGCCGAGGTTCAGCTGGGCCTGGGTGATGGAGGCCTTCGCGGCTTGCACGGCGGCCTCGCTGAGCTCGATCTGGGTGCGCTGCGCAAGCTGGCTGTCGCGAAGTTGCGCGGCGGCGACCTCCACGCTGGCCAGCGCCACCTTCTCCTGGGACTGGGCGGTCTCGAGATCCTGCTGGGGAATGGCCCTGGCCTGGGCCAGCGGGAGGTACCGGGCGACATCGGCCTGGCGCCGCCCGAGCTCGGCTTTTCGCTCGTCCAGCTGGGCGCGGGCAGCATCCACGATGGAGGTGTCCTTGGCGCGCGTCAGATCGGCCTGGGCCTTGGCGAGCTGGGCCTGGGCGGACTGGAGCGCGGCGGCGTACTCGTCACGCTGCAGCTCGAACAGGATCTGCCCTTCCTTGACCGCGGTCCCCTCCCGATAGAGCACCTTCTCGAGCACGGCGGCGACGCGAGCCCGGACCTCCACCGTCGGGATCGCCTCGGTCCGAGCGACGAAATCCCGCACGATCGGGACCGTGCGCTGTTGCACCTCGGCGACGACGACCGCGGGAGGAGGCGGCGGCGCCTTGGTCTCTTTCCCGGCCTTGGCCTTCTCGCACGCGGTGGCGGCAAGCAGCAGCGCCAGCAGCAGCGCCAGGGGCCCCCGCGTCGCGACGCGGACGAGCGCCGCGAAGCGTTCCTCGATAGTTTCTCGCTCATTCATCCTTCGTCCCCCGCTGTTTGGCGATACACCTCACCCGATCAGGCCGCGCGCGAGCACGTGGAGGTGATTTCCGAGGATTGCACGGCGGCTCCGGCAGGGCGTGGAAGGTCGGATCTAGGCCTCTCCTTCGCCTTGGCGGTCAACGCTAGCGGCAAACGCGCCTGGAGTCAATCGGAGCACCAGGAGAGCACCAGGCCCCTCAGGATGGCCGCGAGGCGACGGCGGCACGGAGCGCCAGGTACCCGCACGCGCCCGCCGCCAGCGACGCGACGAGAATGCCCAGCTTGGCGGCGTCTCGCAGCCCTTCCTCCTCGAACGCGAGCTCCCCCACGAACAGGGACATGGTGAAGCCAACCCCCGCGAGGAGACTCGCGCCGAAGATCTGCGCCCAGGTCACCCCGTCAGGCAACTGCGCTCGGCCGGAGAGCACGGCCAGCCAGCTCGCCAGCGAAACCCCGGCGAGCTTGCCCAGCGCCAGTCCGGCCACGATGCCAGCGGTGACCGGATGGGTCAGCGTCTCCAGCGCGCGATCGCCGAGGCTCACGCCCGCGTTGACGAAGCCGAAGAGCGGCAGGATGAAGAGGGCCTGGAGTGGATGGAGGAACCGCTCGAGGGCAAGGCCGGGCGGTCGCATCTCACTCACGACGTCACCGAGCCGCGCCAGCGTATCGAGCTGCGCTCCGTCGGCGAGGAGGCTGTCCCGCGTCAGCTCGACCGCGCGAAGCGTCTCGAGGCCCTCCGAGGTGCGCGCGAAGAACTCCGCCGGACTCAGGCGGGGCTGGACCGGCACGAGCATGGCCATGAGGATGCCGGCCACCGTGGCGTGGATCCCGGAAGCGAACACCGTCAGCCACACGGCGGCGACGAGCACGGCGAACACGAGCGGCTGCCGCAGACCGGCGCGGATCACCGCGGCGAGGAGCAGGAGGCATATGAAGGCGGCCGCCAGCGGGAGCCAGCGGACCTCGGCCGTGTAGACGAGCGCGATGACCAGCACCGCGCCCAGGTCGTCGGCGATGGCCAGCGCGGTGAGGAAGACCTTCAACCCGATGGGCACGCGGCGGCCGAGGAGCGCGAGAATGCCGAGCGCGAAGGCGATGTCGGTCGCCATGGGGATCCCCCAGCCGTGCGCCCCGGGTCCGCCTGCATTGAAGAGCACGTAGATGACGGCCGGGAAGACCATCCCGCCTGCCGCGGCGGCGACCGGCAAGGTCGCCCGTCGCACCGAGGACAGGTGGCCCACCAGCAGCTCGCGCTTGATCTCGAGGCCGACGACGAAGAAGAACACGACCATCAGTCCGTCATTGACCCAGTGCTGGAGCGAGAGTGTGAGGGTCCGGGGGCCCACGGAGATCGCGATCTCCACGTGATTGAGATGGAAGTACGAGTCTGCCCAGGGCGAGTTCGCCCACAGCATGGCGGCGATCGTGCTCGCGAGGAGCACGACGCTCCCCGCCACCTCGGAGTGAATGAACCAGTCGAACACATAGCCCGGCGAAGCGGGGAGCCGGCGACTCAAGAGGCGCCGCTCCTACACCGTGCCGACGACTCGGAACAGCACCACGACAGACCTGGCTGTCGCCTGGTAGGTCGGCTCCTTGTGCTGGGGCGCCGTCTGCCATGGAACGATGTCGTCCGGGGATTCGAGCGAGGTGTCGATCCATCGCCTCCACGGGCTCGCTCCATCGTGACCCGTTGACGGCAGCTCGAACTGCAGCGCCGCCCAGTACGCGTTCAGGATCGCGTGCATGGCGAGCCCCTCTCGCGGGAGGTCCACGGAGAGCGCGAAGCTGTGGGAGTGCTCGCTCCAGTCCGGCTGCCCGAGCTTCACGCCGTGCCACGTCTTCTTCGCCTGGCTGATCATCTGAGTCAGGGTCACCCGTCGGCGCTCGTGCTCGATGTCCCGCAGGAGACGGCGTTCGTTGAGCAGGGTCACGAACCGGTGCACGTCCGCGTGCTGCTCCACGAGTGTCCAATCGAACCAGCTGATCTCGTTGTCCTGGCAGTAGGCGTTGTTGTTGCCGCCCTGGGTGCGCCGCACCTCGTCGCCCATCACGATCATCGGGACGCCGAGCGAGAGCAACGTGACGGTCAGGAAGTTCTTCACCTGCCGGTTGCGCAACGCTTCGATGGCCGGATCGTCGGTCGGGCCCTCGACGCCCGAGTTCCAGCTCCGGTTGTCGTCCGCGCCGTCGCGATTGCCCTCTCCGTTCACCTCGTTGTGCTTTCTGTCGTAGGAGACGAGGTCGTTCAAGGTGAAGCCATCGTGACAGGTCACGAAGTTGACACTCTGCTCCGGCTCGCGTTCCTCGTGCCCATAGATCTCGGGGCTGCCCACCAGCCGGTCGGCAACGCGAGCGGCCGAGCCCGGCTCGGCGCGGAAGAAAGCCCGGACGTCGTCACGGAACCTGCCGTTCCACTCCTTCCAGACGTCCCCGATGAAGCTGCCGACCTGGTAGAGGCCGGCCGCGTCCCACGCTTCCGCGATGAGCTTCGTGCCGGCCAGCACCGGATCCGACTCGATATCCCACAGGATCGGCGGGTTCGGCAGCGGGCGGCCCGACGGATCACGCGCCAGGATCGACGCCAGATCGAAGCGGAAGCCGTCCACGTGCATCGCCTCCACCCAGTACCGCAGGCTGTCGACGATCATCCGGCGGACGACGGATTGGTTCGCGTTGAGGGTGTTCCCGGTGCCGGTGAAGTCCGCGTAGCGCGAGGGGTCGGCCTCGAGGATGTAGTACTCGGCGTTGTCCAGTCCGCGAAAGCAGAGCGTCGGCCCTCGCTCATCGCCTTCGGCGGTGTGGTTGAACACGACGTCGAGAATGACCTCGATCCCCGCTCGGTGCAGCGCCTTGACCATGTCGCGGAACTCGTCCACCGGGCCGAGGGGGCCCCGCGCGGAGCTGTACGCCTGATGCGGCGCGAAGAACGAGACCGGCGCATACCCCCAGTAGTTGATCTTGCCGGGCGGGCAGTCCTGCGCGTCGAACTGGAACACCGGCAAGAGCTCCACCGCGCTGATCCCGAGCCGAGTCAGATAGGGAATCTTCTCGATCAGCCCGGCGAACGTCCCGCGCGTCTTCTCGCCAACGCCGGAGCTCTCGTGACGCGTGAAGCCGCGCACGTGCACCTCGTAGATGATGGTCCGCGCGGACGGGTGCCGGAGCGGCGTATCGCCTTCCCAGTCGTACGTGGAGGGGTCCACCACGACGCTCTTCATTGCCGTCCGCGTGTTGTCGCCGGGCCTCGTGGCGGCCTCGCGGCCGTAGCGATCCGGAACCGCGACTCCGCGGCCATACGGGTCGAGGAGGGCCTTGTCAGGGTCGAACCGCATGCCGCTCGCGGGATCGGCCGGCCCGTGCGCCCGATACCCGTAGAGCTGGCCGGGGGTCACGCCCGGGACGAACACGTGCCAGTAGTGGTACGTGCGATTGTCGACCGGGTCGAGGCGGATCACCCGCGCGGCCGTGTCGTCGTCGACGCGATCGAACAGCAGCACCTCGATCCCCGTGGCGTATCGCGAGAACACGCTGAAATTCACGCCGCCTCGGTGCGGCCTGGCCCCCAGGGGCGAGCTGGCCCCCCGCTCGACGCAATCGGTCACGATGCTCCCCGACACGCGGGCAGGGCTCCGCCACTCTCGCGCAGGCGACCCGAGGTCTTCGTCAAGTCTCGCAGCCATTCGAAGGCCGGGCCGGACAGCATCTCCTCCGTGCAGCGCCAGCGCCAGTTTCCCTCAGCCCGACCCGGCACGTTCATCCGGGCCTCGTTGCCGAGGTTGAGCACGTCCTGGAGCGGCGCGATCGCGAGCGCCGCCACCGACGACCACGCCAGCCGCATCAGGTCGGGCACGACCTCCGTGGCATCACCTTCGGAGCGATCGAGGTAGGTCCACAGGTTCCGGCGCTGCTCCTCCGGCAGATCTTCGTACCAGGCCCGCGTCGTGGGATTGTCGTGAGTCCCCGTGCACGCGACGGTGTTGGCCACGTAGTTGTGTGGCAGATACGGGTTGTCCGGCTCGCCGTCGAAGGCGAATTGCAGCACACGCATGCCGGGCAGACGGAACCGATCGCGCAGCGCGTGCACATCGGGCGTGATGAGCCCGAGATCCTCGGCGATGAACGGCAGCGCGCCGAGACTCTTCTGCGCCGCCCTGAAGAAGCCCGCGCCCGGGCCCGGCACCCACTGACCGGTCTCGGCCGTCACGGATCCGGCGGGCACGTGCCAGGCGGCCACGAAGGCGCGGAAATGATCCAGCCGGATGGCGTCCACGTGTTCGAGCAGCGCGCGACATCGGTCGATCCACCAGCGATGCCGCGCCCGACGCAGCGCGCGCCAGTCGTAGACCGGGTTGCCCCATAGCTGTCCGTCCTCGCTGAAGTAGTCCGGCGGGACCCCGGCGACGACGCTCGGCCGATGCTGCTCGTCCAGCAGGAACAGCTCCGGGTTGGCCCAGACATCGCTCGAGTCGGGAGCCACGTAGAATGGCAGATCACCGATCAGGCGCACACCCTTGCCATGCGCGTACTGCTTGAGGCGCTGTGCCTGGCGGAAGAGCAGGAACTGGACAAACCGAACCAGCTCGATCTGATCCGCCAATTCCCGCCGCGCTCGGGTCAGGGCAGCGGGAGTGCGCCGGACCAGCTCGTCCGGCCATTCGAGGTAATAGGCTTCGCGGTATCTGGCCTTCAGCGCACGGAAGAGCGCGTAGTCATCCAGCCAGCGCGCGTGGTCCCGGCGAAACCGTCGGTACGCAGGCTCGAGGTCCGGACGGGCGCCGGCGCGGAAACGCTTCCACGCCACGTCGAGCACATGGAGCTTGAACGGGATCACCGTCTCGTACAGGACGCTCGTCGCCGAGAACACGTGGCCCGCACAATCGCTGGCCCGCAACAGCTCGTCCTCGATCAGGCCTTCCGGGCTGATCAAGAGCCCGTTGGCGGCGAACGTCGAGAGCGACTGATACGGCGAATCGCCATAGCCGGTGGGTCCGACCGGCAGCGCCTGCCACCAGCGCTGTCCGGCCTCGTGCAGGCGGTCGATCCACGCGAATGCGGCCGGCCCCAGGTCGCCGATGCCATACGCGGAAGGCAGGGACGTGACGTGAAGAAGCACGCCGGAGGCGCGGTAGCCGGACGGAAACGGGGGGATGTCCACCCAGGCGACGTCGTCCGTCATGCCGAGAGGCCCAGGGTCCGGTCGACCATCGCCCGGGCTAAGGGATTGGACAGGGCTTCGCGCCCCAGATCCCGCTCGCATACTCGGCGATCGTGCGGTCGCTGGAGAATTTTCCTGACGCGGCCACGTTCAGGATGGCCTTGCGCGTCCACCCCTCCGCGTCAGCATACAGGTCCAGCAGGCGCCCGTCGGCGTCGAGGTAGGAGCGCAGATCGGCGAGATGCATGAAGCGATCGCCGCCCGTCAACAAGGTCTCGCGCAACGGCTCGAACACGCCGGGCTCGTAGCGGCTGAAGTGGTCGGAGAAGATCAGATCCAGCGCCGCGCGGGTCTCGGGTTCGTGGTCGTAGTGCCAGTGCGGGTTGTACCAGCCGCGGCTGCCTGCCACCTGCTCCGCCGTCAGGCCGAACAGGAAGAAGTTCTCCTCGCCGGCCTCCTGCGCCATCTCGATGGTGGCGCCGTCGCGCGTGCCGATCGTCAGCGCCCCGTTCATCATGAACTTCATGTTGCTGGTGCCACTGGCCTCGTAGCCCGCCGTCGAGATCTGGTTGGAGACGTCGGTCGCGGGGATCAAGCGCTCGGCGAGCGTCACGTCGTACTCGGGCAGGAAGACGACTTGCAGCCGGCCGCGCATGGCCGGGTCGCCGTCGATCGTTCCGGCCAGGTTGTTGATGAACTTGATGATGACCTTGGCCAGGTGATAGGCGGGCGCCGCCTTGCCCGCGAAGAAGAACGTGCGCGGCGGCATGGACAACCCGGGGTTCCGTCGGAGGCGATCGTAGAGCACGACGATGCGCAGCGCGTTGAGGAGCTGACGCTTGTACTCGTGGATGCGCTTGACCTGGCTATCGAAGATCGAGTCCGGATCCACCTTCACGTCCCATGCCCCGCTGAGCCACCGGGCGAAACCCGCCTTGGTCTCGCGCGTCGCCCGGCGAAAGGCGTCGCGAAAGCCCTGGTCGTCCGCCAGAGGTCGTAGCCGCCTCAGCTCGGCCAGATCGGTGATCCACCCGTCGCCGATCGCGGCGGTGATGACGTCGACGAGCGCCGGGTTGCACAGCCGGAGCCAGCGCCGCGGGGTGACCCCGTTCGTCTTGTTGCTGAAGCGCTCCGGGTAGAGCTCGGCGAGGTCCTTGACCGTCACCGTGCGCAGCAGCGCCGAGTGGATGGCGGCCACGCCGTTGGTACTGTGCGAGCCGACGATGGCCAGGTTGGCCATGCGCACGTGCTTGGGCGAGCCTTCCTCGATGAGGCTCGCGCGCTGAACGCAACCCTGGTCACCGGGAAAGCGCCGCTCGACCTCGTCGAGAAGGCGGCGGTTGATCTCGAAGATGATCTCCAGGTGGCGCGGGAGCATCAGCTCGAAGTTCTCCAGCGGCCACTTCTCGAGCGCCTCCGGCAGGAGCGTGTGGTTGGTGTAGGCGAGCGTACGCCGGGTGAGGTCCCAGGACTCGTCCCACGAAAGGTGGGCGTCGTCGAGAAAGATCCGCATCAGCTCGGGAACGGCCAGGGCAGGGTGGGTGTCGTTGAGCTGGATGGCGGCCTTCTCGGGGAGGGCATGCCAGTCGGCGTTGCCGCGCTGGAAGCGCCGCACGAGATCGGCGAGCGAGCAGGCCACGAGGAAATACTCCTGCACGAACCGTAGCCCTTGCCCCATGCTCGTGGAGTCGTCCGGATAGAGCACGCGCGTGAGCGATTCGGCGGCTAGCGTCTCCGCCACCGCGCCCACGAACTCCCCGTGGCTGAAGACCTCGAAGTCGAAGAAATCGGCCGCAGTGGCCGCCCACAGCCGGAGCGTGTTGATGGTCTTGCCGCCGTAGCCGACCACTGGACGATCGAACGGGATGCCGTAGAGAGTCGACGGGCGGCCGGGAATCGGGCGTAGCGTCCCGCCCCGCACCTCGAACGAGCAGCCGAGCTTGACCTCCACCCGCTCGTGCGGGCGGGCCACCTCCCACGGGTCGGGGCGGCGCAGCCAGTTGTCCGGCTGCTCGCGCTGCCAGCCGTTCTCGATCATCTGCTTGAAGATGCCGTACTCGTACCGGAGGCCGTAGCCCATCGCTGGAATCTGCATCGTGGCCATCGAGTCGAGAAAGCACGCCGCCAGCCGTCCGAGCCCACCGTTGCCGAGGCCCGCGTCGGGCTCCCGCTCGAGCGCGCCCAGCCAGTCGACGCCCTTCTCCTTCGCGGCTTGCTTCGCGAGCGGGCCGAGGAGCAGGTTCACGATGTTGTTGGCGAGCGACCGCCCGATGAGGAACTCCATCGAGAGATAGTAGACCCGCTTGGGATTCACGCGCTCGTAGGTGCTTTCGGTGCGCACCCATCGCTGCGACAGGATGTCCCGCACGGAGCGCGCGACGGCCTCGTAGCGCTCCCACGGCGTGACCGCCGCGGCATCGACGACGTTGTCGAACAGGAGATGCCGCTCGTAGAGCGCATCGGCGGTCCCCGTGAAGCGGATCGGACCGCACCCGTACTGCTCGAGCAGCTTGTCCGTTCCAGGTACACCCGGACCATCTCCGCCTGGCATCACTTTGCTCATGACGTCATCGTCTCCTCGTAGGAGGCTTCGTTCACCGCTCCGTCGCGAGGACGGGCGCGTTCCAGGTCTTCAGCGCTGGGATATCCCGGTAGTAGTCGAGGATGTTCAAGGTGCCTGTGTCCAGCAAGAAGTGCTGCCCGGCGACTACGGGCAGCCCGAGCCATCGGGCCGCCAGCGCGCGCAGCAGGTGGCCGTGCGAGAACAGCGCGACCTGGCCCGCGACCGCGCGCGCCCTCGCGATCACCCGATCCACGCGCGCGCCGACCTCACCGGGCGCCTCGCCGCCGGGACAGCCGTCCCGGAAGATCAACCAGCCGGGCGCCCCCTCGTGGATCTGCTCCGGCGTCAGCCCCTCGTACCGCCCGTAGTTCCACTCGGCCAGGTCGCGGTCGACGATCGCGTTGTCGCCTAGCCCCACCAGCGCGCAGGTCTCCCGCGCCCGCTGCAAGGGGCTCGTGAGAACGAGCGCGAACACCTCCCCAGCCAGCACGGGCCGCATCCGCTCGGCTAGCCGCCGTCCGTTGTCCGTCAAGGGGAGGTCCGTCGTTCCGGTGTGCTGCCCGCTCAGGCTCCAGGCGGTCTCTCCGTGTCTGATCGCGAACACGCTCACGCCGATCTCCGGCTAGCCCGGACGAATCGCGGACGTTCACGCGCGAGGTGGACAGGTCCTGTCGCCGAAATCGCCTGCACGCTCACGATTCGTCCGGGCTAGACGTTGTCGGCCTCCGTCGAGCGGACGCCCGCGGCTGCCGTCGCTTGCCCCCAGCGCCAACCCGTGATCTCCGGCATGTCGTCGCCGTACCGGCTGATGTACTGCTTGTGCTCCATCAGCTTGTCCCGGATGGCCTGCTTGGCGTACGCCGCGCGCGCGCCCAGCTTCGGCACGCGGTCGATCACATCGCTCACGAGGTGGTACCGGTCCAGATCGTTCAGCACGCACATGTCGAACGGAGTAGTCGTGGTGCCCTCCTCCTTGTACCCGCGCACGTGGAGATTCCGGTAGCCGGTCCGCCGATAGGTCAGACGGTGGATCAGCGTCGGATACCCGTGGAAGGCGAAGATGATCGGCTTGTCCGTGGTGAACAGCGTGTCGAAGTCGTGGTCCGAAAGGCCGTGGGGATGCTCCCGCGCGGACTGCAGCTTCATCAGGTTGACGACGTTGATCACGCGCACCTTCAAGTCCGGAGCGTGATGCCGGAGGAGATCGACGGCGGCGAGCGTCTCCAGGGTCGGGACGTCGCCGCAGCAGGCCATGACCACGTCGGGCTCGCTGCCCTTGTCGTTGCTGGCCCACTCCCAGACCCCGAGCCCCGCCGTGCAGTGCTTGATTGCCTGATCCATCGTCAGCCACTGGGGCGCCGGCTGCTTGCCGGCGACGACGAGGTTGACGTAGTTCCGGCTGCGCAGGCAATGGTCCGTGACCGAGAGCAGGCAGTTGGCGTCGGGCGGGAGGTAGACGCGCACGATCTCGGCCTTCTTGTTCACCACGTGATCGATGAAGCCGGGGTCCTGGTGGCTGAAGCCGTTGTGGTCCTGCCGCCAGACGTGCGAGCTCAGCAGGTAGTTGAGCGACGCGACGGGCCGGCGCCAGGGAATGTGGTTGCACACCTTCAGCCACTTGGCGTGCTGGTTGAACATCGAATCGATGATGTGG
>Ga0335077_10002052_pt1 | contig 24046 bp, 20 predicted proteins | sample Lox_Sample_31_FD_207151 | JGI IMG/M metagenome (GOLD analysis project Ga0335077, IMG submission 207151) | Soil microbial communities from Loxahatchee National Wildlife Refuge, Florida, United States - Lox_Sample_3.1 | ecosystem: Environmental > Terrestrial > Soil > Wetlands | place: USA... | reverse complement strand
CGCCTCGACGCGCGGGGCGCTCGGGTCGTCGCGATGCGCCTTGGCCATCGCGATCGTCCAGGGATAGCCGCCGACGTCGAAGACGGACGTGATTCCCGAGCAGAGCTGCGAGCGGAAGAATCGCTCGGGGTGCGCCGCGAGGTCCGCCTCGGTCTTCTCGTAAGGGTAACGGTCGCGCACGTCGGCGGCGTCCGGGCGTCCGTCGGCCCATCCGGTCTGGGAAAAGTGGACGTGCGCGTCGATCAGCCCCGGCACGATCCACATCCCCGAGACGTCGGTGACGTCGACGCCTTCGGGAATCGCGCAGTCGGCGCCCGCGCACTCGATCTTGCCGTCGCGCAGCAGGACGACCGCGTTCGCGACGGGAGGGCCGCCGTTGCCGTCCAGGAGTGTCGCGCCCTTCAGCGCACGGGGCGGCGGCGGCGTGCCGGGCGGCGCGTCGAAGGCGCTCGTCATCGCGATCTTCCACTGCGTGCCGGTCCTCAGGAAGAGGCGCTCGGAGAGGCCGCTGTGCTCTTCGACGCCGTAGCGGACGCGGTATCGGTACGTGCCGTACACGAGCCCGGGGCGCAGCGGCATGAGGCGCAGGTCCGACGCTTCGAAGAGGTCGGGCCATTTCTCGCCGGCCTGTTTGACGAAGTCCTCGTATCCGAGGGAGGGCCCGGCCGGGCCCGTGCGGGCGAGGCTCGGGGCCTCGAGGTAGCAGGCGAGGTACGCCCCGCGGTCGCGCCGGCGGATGGCGTCGAGGTTCTTCTCGAAGACGGCGCGCGCGGCCGCCGCGTCGGCGGTCTCGGCGGCGGCGGGCAGCGGCCGCGGGCTCGCGAGGAGCGCGAGCGCCGCCGCCGCGAGCGCGGGAAGCCGGCGGGCGAGGGATCTCATGAAACGCCTCCTTCTCGGGGAAGTGCCGCGAGGAACTCGTCGAGGTCGCGGTCGAACTCCTCGGGCTTGTCCATCATGAGCCAGTGGCTCGCTCCGGCGATGACGCGGACCGGAACGCCGGGGACCGTCTTGTGGATCGCGAGGGGGTTCTCCGCGAGGAAAGACGCGATCGACATTCGTGGTCCGGCGTACCGCGCGAGCGCGTCGGCCAGGCGGAACGAATAGAGGTCGAGGGTCGCGCGCGTGAAGACGTCGCGCGGCGTCGCATGAAGCGACCGCAGGACGGCCTCCCGGGTTGCGGGCGCCGCGCCTTTGAGGATGCCGTCGAACCAGCCGTCCGTGAAGGCCGCGTACGTCTCGGGCGCGAGGCCGCGTTTCAACGCCTCGACGTTCGCGGATGGCGTCGCCGTCAGATCGCCGGCGACGTCGGCGAAAACGAGGCCCGCGAGACGTTCCGGATGACGGCCGGCGTAGGCGCAGACGACGGCGCCGCCAAAACTGTGGCCGACGAGGACGAAGCGGGAGAGCGCGAGCGCATCCGCGACCGCGGCGACGTCGGACGCGAAGGCCTCGACCGAGTAGTCGCCGTCGGCCGCCGGCGCCGACGACCCCATGCCGCGCAGGTCGAGGGCCGTGGCGCGCCGCGTCGGGCGCAGATGCGCGAGCTGCGCCGCCCACTGCGTCTTGTTCGCGCCGTTTCCGTGCACGAAGAGGACCGGCGTCGGATTCCCCGCCCGGCCGCCGCCATCGTCCACCGCGATGCGCCCGGCCGGACCCGCGACGGAAGAGACCGGCGGCACCGGAGCCGCGGTGCCGTGCGCGCAACCCGCGGCGGCGGCCGCGAGGAGGGCGAGTCGCGCGAGCCGCGTCACGGAACGGCAGTATAGCGAGCGGCGTCGCCCCCGATCTCTTCGATCCGCCGTTGCAGGAACCGCTTCTCGGCGTCGTTGCTCGCGAGGCCGAACGCCTCCCGGTACGCGGCGGCGGCCTCGGCCCGGCGGCCGAGGCGCGCGAGCAGGCGGCCCCGGGCGGCGGGAAGGAGGTGGTAGCCGGACAGCTCTCCGCGACGCGCGATCCCGTCGAGGAGAGCGAGCCCCGCGTCGGGCCCGAAGGCCTCCGCCGCCGCGGCCGCATGGTTCAGCGCGACGACCGGCGACGGATGGCGGTCGAGGAGCTCCCGATAGAGCGCGGCGATCTGCCGCCAGTCGGTGTCCTCCGGGCGCCCGGCCTCGGCGTGGAGGGCCGCGATCGCCGCCTGGAGCGCGTAGTTTCCCGGGCCGCCTTCCGCGAGCGCCGTCCGCGTCAATGCGATGCCCTCGTGGATCTCGTCGCGGTCCCAGAGTCGGCGGTCCTGGTCCTCGAGCAGGACGATCTCGCCGTCCGGGCCCGTGCGCGCGCGCCGGCGCGAGTCGTGGAGAAGCATGAGCGCCAGAAGCGCCCGCGCCTCGGCCCGCCTCGGCAGAAGCCGCGCCACCAGACGCGCGAGCCGGATCGCCTCGGCGGTGAGCTCCTCGCGAACCAGCGACGCTCCCGAGGTCGCGGCGTAACCCTCGTTGAAGATCAGGTACAGCACCGCGAGCACGGCGTCCACGCGCTCGGGGAGCGCCTCCTCCGGAGGCACGCGGTAGGGGATCCGCGCCTGACGGATCTTCTGCTTCGCGCGGACGAGCCGCTGCGCCATCGCCGGCGTCTCGACGAGGAACGCGCGCGCGATCTCCTCCGTCGAGAGCCCGCCGAGCGTCCGGAGCGTCAGCGCGATCTGCGCCTCGGGCGCGAGCGCGGGATGGCAGCACGTGAAGATGAGCCGCAGGCGGTCGTCGGCGACGCGGCGGTCGTCCGCATCGGCAAAGTCCGGCGGATCGCCCTCGGCGAGCGCGGCCCAGCGGGCGAGCTCTTCCCGCTTCTCGCGAAAGCGCGCGTCCCGCCGGAGGCGATCGATCGCCTTGTGCCGCGCCGTCGAGACGAGCCATGCCCGCGGGTTCTGCGGCGTGCCGTGGCCGCCCCACTGCTCGAGGGCGGCGGCGAACGCCTCCTGCATCGTCTCCTCGGCGAGATCGAAATCTCCGACGAGGCGGATGAGCGTCGCGAGGATCCGTCCCCTCTCCTCGCGGTAGAGGCGCTCGACGCTCAGCCGGCCATCTCCAGGATCGGGCGCACCTCGATCGAGCCGGTTCGCGAGGTGGGAATCCGCGCTGCGATGGACGAGGCCTCCGCGAGATCCTTCGCCGCGACGATGTAATAGCCCCCGAGCTGCTCGCGGGTCTCGGCGAACGGGCCGTCGGTCGTCACGGTCTTGCCGTTGCGCACGCGCACCGTGGCGGCCTTCGAGGTGGGCTCGAGCGGATCGCCCGCCTTGTAGTGGCCGTTCTTCTTGATGCCTTCGGTGAAGGCGCCGTACTCCTGGTACAGCACTCCCTTGTCCTTCTCCGCGAGCTTCGCCCAGTCCACTTCGCGATCGTAGATGAGGAGCATGTAGCGCATCGGAACCTCCTTTTCACGATGTAGTCGAACGGCGCGCCCCGCAATCGACGCCGGCGCGGCCGGGCCGACGCCGACTCGGACCCCATTTGTCCGACGGCTCCTCCGAGAATCCCCCGACCGGAGGACACCATGTGGCACCGCCTCGATCGGATTCTCGGATCGCGCCGGCCGGCTCGGGAAGCGCTCCTCTGCGACGCCTGCGGCGGCCCGCTCGGCCCGGATCCGGCGCTTCTGCTCGACTCCGGTCCGGGGCGGGAGCGGCGGCGGCTCTGCTCCCCGGAGTGCCTGCCGTCCGTCTGGAAAAAAGTGGAAGCCGGCCGACAGAAAGTGTCAGGGGCAGCGCAAAGGGACAGGGTCGGGAATCGGAGTAAACGCCTCAGGATCAGTGCATTGGAAGACTAGGAGAACTCTGGCGCCTCGATTGCTCCTCTTCCCGGTCATGAAGATCGAGGTCAGACCCGAGACCCCCGATCCAAGTGCGCGGCCCGACGGGGCGCTCGGCGGCGTCGAAGTTCTCGAGGGCGGCGACGAGTTTCTCGAGGCGCTGCAGATGCGCCTGAACGAGATCGTTCGGAAGCCGAACGGCCGCTTCGTCATCACCTACGTGCCCGGCAAGCCCGGCGCGAAGACCCCGCCGCGAATCCAGTAGCCGCTCAGCCCTCCGACTCGGGCAGCCAGACTTCCTCCCCGGTCTCGACGAAGAAGAGACCCGCCCTGGTCGGGCGTCCGGTCAGCTTCGACCAGTAGCGCCGGTAGTGGCGGATCTGCGGCGCGTACCACCTGGCGAGATCGTCGAGATTGCCCGCGATGCGGTCGGACTTGTAGTCGACGAGCGTCCAGCCCGCCGCGTCCTCGAAGAGCAGATCGATCGCGCCGGTCAGCAGCGTCTCGCGCGGCGGATCGGGGAGCCCGAGCTCCGCAGACGGGACCACGAGCGCGAACGGCACCTCGACGAGACGCCGCTTCGCGGCGAGGGCGCGCTTCCAGAGCGGCGAGCGGCGCGCCGCCTCGACGAGCGCGAGCGCCGCGTCGAGGTCCGCCGTCGGGCGATCCGTCTCCGCGAAGAGATTGCGCGCGTACGCGGGCAGGTCGGCCGAGGAGTCGCGCATCGCGGCCTCGAGGAGGCGGTGGATGATGTGGCCCCATTCCATCCCGCGGCCCGTGCTCTCGCGCGCCGGTCCGTCGCCGCCCTCGGCGTGCACGAGCGCGGTGACGTGCGCGACCTGGTAGCTCGGGGCCGCGCTCTCGGTGCGGCGCGCGGTGGACCGCGCGCGGCTGCCGGCGACGAGATCGGCCGCGGCGCTCGCGGGCGCCGCCGGCGCGGGGAAAGCCGGCGGCGATTCCGGCAGGTCCTTCGGCAGGCGCGCGTCGAGCGCGGCCCAGGTTCCGCCGGTCTTGCCCGCGCCGGACCGCTTGACGCTCACGACGAGCGATTCCCGCGCCCGCGTCGCGCCGACGTAGTGGAAGCGCGTCTTCTCCGCCTCCTCGAATCTCTTCTCGCGGTCTTCCATCGCGTCCCAGCCGGCCGGTCTCGCGATCTCCTCGAAGCTGTGCTCGCCGCGTTTCTGCACGACGCGGAAGTGTCCCTGCGCCGGCGAAACGCTGCGGTCGATCCAGTGCTCGACCTTGTCCCCGAACTCCGCGGCGGGCTCGGCGAGGAAGACCACGGAGGCTTCCAGGCCCTTCGCCCCGTGGAGTGTCATCAGGCGCACGGCGGAAGGCCGGCCCGGCTCGAGGCTCATCTGCTCGATGAGATCCTCGTTGCGGAGCCGGTCGAGCTCGCGCACAAGCGCCGGGAAGTCGCGTCCCTCGGCGGAGAGCTTGCGCGCCGCGGCGAGCGCCTTGACGAGGTTTCCGGCGCGGCTGTCGCCGAGCGGCTCCGCGGCGGTCGCGGCGGTCCACCCGAGACGCCCGGCGAACCGCGACATCGCGGCGGCGGGCGGCAGCGTCTCGGCGAGCCGGGCGCCCTCGTGGAGGTGCTCGAAGGCGCGGCGGATCCGGGGATCGGCTCCCGTCGGCGGATCGAGCCGCGCGTCGAACCGGCCGCCGATCCGCGTGAAGCGGTAGAGAGCCTCGTCGTCCACGCCGAAAATCGGGCCGCGCAGGGCGGCCACGAACGGAATCGGATCGTCCGGATCCGCAAGCGTCTGGAGGAGCGGCAGGAACGCCGCGAGGTCGAGCGACTTGAACGCGCCGGTGCCGGCGATCTCGTACGGCACGCCGCGCTCCTCGAGGGCGCGGGCGTAGTCGCCCATGTAAGTCCGCCGCCGAAAGAGCACGAGGAAGTCGGCGGGCGTCCTCTCGCACCGCGCGATCGCCGCGGCGATGTGATCCGCAATGCGGCGCGAGTCGTGCGCGACGACCGGGCGCACCGCGCTTCCCGAAGCGGGGCACGCCAGGCGGAAGACCGGCGCGTCGTTTCCGGGCTTCGGGGCCCGCGGGTCGAGCGGCACGTAGCGGGCCTGCTCGCGAGTCGCCTCGGCAGGGAAGAGCGCCGAGAAGGTCCGGTTGATCCAGCCGCAGAGCGGGGCGCTCGACCGGAAGTTCGTTGTCAGCTCGAGAATCCGGCCGCTGCCGGCGATGCGCGCGCGCACGTCCTCGTAGGTCTCGATGTCGGCGCGCCGGAAGCGGTAGATGGACTGTTTGGGATCGCCGACGACGAAGAGCGAGCCGGGAACCGGGGTCAGGCGTCTCCAGTCCCGCTCGTCGGTCTCGGCGCCCGTGAGCAGCAGCAGGATCTCCGCCTGGATGGGATCGGTGTCCTGGAATTCGTCCACGAGGATCGGCGTGAAACGCCGCGCGAGGGAGCGCCGGGCCTCGGGATGGTCTCGCAGGAGATCGCGCGCCTCGAGCAGCAGGTCCTGGAAGTTCAACCGCGCCTGCGCGCGCCGCCAGAGCCGATACTCCTCTCGCGCATCGGCGAGTACGCGCATGACGGCGGGGTGGACGTGCTCCGCCCAGCGCGCGAGGGCCGGCTTGACGACGTCCTCGCGCAGCGATTCGACCGCCGATTTGAACGCACCCGCGTGGTTGCGCGCGTCCCCGCGCCGCAGAACGCGCAGGACGCGCACGAAATCGCGCGCGCGTCCGGTGTCGAAGATCTCGCTCAGGCGCCGCGCGCTGCGCACCGCTTCCTGGAAGCCGGTCCAGCCTCCCTGCGGCGCCTCGGCGGGAATCGCGCGGGCCGCGCGCTCGAGGAATGCCTCCACCTGGAGCCGCGCGGCCGTGAAGTCCGGCTCCGGCCCGTCGGGGCCCGCGGCCACCTCGACGTCGGCGTTCTCGCAGATCGTGGCAAAGGCGTCCTCGAGTTCGCGGAGGTCGATCCCGAGCTCCATGAGGCGCGCCAGCCGGGGATCGTCGCGCACGAAGAGTCCCGCCGTGAAACGCTCCCAGGCCTCCCCGCGCGCGACGCCGTCCTCGGGTTCGTCCATCTCGAGAAAGCCCGGATCGATGCCCGCCTCGACGGGGCGCTCGCGCAGCAGGCGCGCGCCGAAGGCGTGGATCGTGCCGACGAAACAGAGATCGAGGCGCGCGAGCGCGTCGGTCAGCCGCTGCCGGGTAGGCGCATCCATCGCGCCGCGGAGCGCGGCCTCGAGCGCGTTCTGAAATCGCTGGCGCAGCTGCGCCGCGGCCTTGATCGTGAAGGTCACCGCCGCGAGGCGATCCATCGTGGCGCGCCCCGTCGCGATCGCCGCGACCATGCGCTCGACGAGCGCCCGCGTCTTGCCGGTGCCCGCCGCGGCCTCCACGAGGATGGTCGTCGAGAGGTCCTCGCGGATCGCCGTCCGAGAGTCCTCGTCCGACAGACGCCCCGGCGGCGGCTCAGTCCTTTTCGTCATGGATCTCGCGAAACGCGGCGAGCGCCGGGTGTTCCGACTGCGCCAGCTTGCGTTCGGACTGCTCGGCCGCGAGCGCCGAGCCGCCACAGATCGCTTCGAAGTCGCAGTGGCGGCAGCCGTCCCGTTTCGTCGCGTGCGGGAAGAGGCCGGCGGCGAGCAGGTCGAAGAGGCGGTCGAGGACGTCGCGCGCCGGCCCGGCGTCCAGCGGATGAACGATGCGCTGGCCCTCGCCTTTCCGGCCCGGGAAGAAGTATCCGGTTCGCGCCACGCGGCCTCGGATTCCCGCGCGCGCGAGCAGCGCGTCGAACGCCATCGCGTAGAGCGCCGGCTGGATCTGGCGGCCGCCGCGCAGCCCCGCGCCCTCGCGCACGCTCCAGGTCGAGCCCGTCTTGTAGTCCCAGACCTCGAAAGTTCCGTCGCGCGCCTCGTCCACGCGGTCGATCGAGCCGCGGAGTCGGAAACGCCGACCTCCCCCGAGCGCGACCTCGACGGGATCCGGGCTCGAGAAGGCCGAGCCTTCTCCGGCCGCGCGGACGAGCCCGAACCCGACCTCGAAGAAACGCGGCTGGACGTCGCGACAGTGCGCCTCCTCCAGCCTCAGGAACGTGCGGCAGGCGAAGAGGATCGACTTCTCCTGCTCTTCGAACGCGACGCGGCTGCGCGGCGGTTTCGCTTCGCTCCAGGCGGCGATGCGTTCGCGGGCGATCGCCTCGATCCGCGGGAGGTGGTGATCGGAGAGCGGCGATTCACCGGCGGCCGTGATCTCCTCGAGGAACGCGCGGAAGACGTCGTGGAGGAGGCTGCCCTCGTCCATCGCGTCCAGCCACCGGCCGGGGTCGCGCTGCAGCTCCTCGGGACGCTCGACCCGCAGCACCGACCGCACGAAGTAGGCGAACGGGCAGGACGCGAGCGCCTGGATTCGCGTCGCCGAGATGGCGCCGCCTTCGCCGCGCGGATCGAGCTCGGGCGTTCCCGATTTCACCCAGCCGTCCCACACCGTGAACTCCGCGCTCCTCCGCGCGTCGAGCGCCCGCCGGCCGTCCTCGAGCCACGGGTAGGCGGCGCGCACGGCGGCCGCCGCTTCCGCCGAGCCGCGCGAATCGCGCAGGACCGCGAGCCATCGTTCGGTATCGTCGAGCGCGCGCCCGAGCGCCGGCACGAATCCCGCCGCCTCGGGAAGCTCGCGCGCCAGGTCCGCGTAGTCGGCGTCGGCGCGGCCGGAGCGCTCGCGGTGGATCGCGAGCAGGAAAGGCGACGGCGCGGGCTCGCCGGCCTGCGAGAGATTGCGGAGACCGAAGCTCGAGTAGCTCACGGTCAGGTCGCCGGGCAGGCGCGCGAGACATGTCTCGAGCGCGGCCGCGGTCTCGCGCGGCCGTTCGCGCTGCAGCGCGAGCGCCGGGGTGGCCAAAGTCTCGTTGATGCGGCGCCGCTCCTCGTCGAGGAGGATCGGGTCTTCGAGATCGCGGCCCGGATGGCGGCTCTCGTCGAGACCGGCGAGGAAGACGTGCCGCCGTCCCGAGAATCCGCCCTCCGCAATTCCCGCGACGTGCACGCGGCCGGGGCGCGGACGGTCGGGCGCGATCGCGAGCCCGGCGACGGCGTCGCGCAGGCGCTCGGCCGCCTGCGCCGCCGTCACGCGCACGAGGGCGAGCTCTTGCAGCTCCTCGAAGAGCGAGTTCAACGCGGTGCGCGCGCTCGCGTCGAGCGGATCGGCCACGCGCCCGAACTCGCCGACGAACTCGCGCGTCGCGCGGGCGAGCGCCGGGAGATCCCCCGGCTCTTCGAGCGCACGCGGCGCGAGCTCGAGCGCCCGGCGCACGAGAACCCGCGCGGCTCGCGCCGCGGCGAGCCGGCGCTCGCGGCGATGGCGCCGCCTCGCGGCCTGTTCCGGCGTGGGCTCGTCCTCGCCGCGCCGCGGCCTGTCCGGCTGCTCGAGCTCGGCGACCAGGCGGTCGAGGCACCGGCGGTGGCGGTCCCGTCCCCAGCCGATCGCCGCCTCCCGCAGCTCGCTCGCTGCGGCCCGGGCGGACGGAGGCTCCCCGGCGGTCTCGGGCAGCGCGAGCGAGCCCGAAGCGAGCGCCCCGCGCAGGACGTCGGCCGCGAAGTCGCCGCCGATCCAGTCGAGGAACGCGAGCGCGGCGCGGCCCGGGCGCGTAAACGTCGCCGCGATCCCGCCGGAGAAGGTGCACGGGATGTCGTGCTCCCGCGAGAGCTCCCAGACGAGCGCCGGATAGACCGAGCGGTCGGTGTGGAGGATCTCGACGTCGTCGAAGCGCCATCCGTTCTCGAGGACGCGCCGGAAGATCTCTCGGATCTCGTTCTCCTCCCCCGTCGCCCGGAAGAGCTGCGCTCGCCGTGCCGTCGCGCGCCAGGCCTGCGGATCGGCTCGGCCGAGGACGCGCAGACGATCGCCCGCGAGGGCCTCGAGAAATCGCCGCGACAGCGGCGGCAGGTCGGTGTCCGCCGGCAGCAGGTAGATCGCGTCGCCGCGGCGGCCCCTCTTCTCGAGCGCCGCCACGGCTCGCCGGAGGAGGCCGACCGCATCCACGGCCCGTGCCGCGGCGAGGGCGGCGGCATGGCGGCGCGAGACTTCGCGCAGCTCGCGGTGCTTCTTTCGGTCCGCGAAGGCCCCGGGCGGGAGCCGCTCGGGGTCGAGGCCGGCCGCGCCGAGCTCTTCGAGCGTCGCCTGGAGCGCGCGGTGGAGCCCGGGCCGCTCCCTCAGGCCGCCGAAGTAGGACGCCGGGCCGAAGGCCTCGGCACAGGCCTGCTCGACGAGCGCGAGCGACTGCGCGCGCGAAAGCAGGCGCAGACCCTCGCGGGCGAGCTCGGCGCCGACGATTTCGTGCGCCAGAGTGCGCACGGTCTCGACGCGAAGACCGATCCAGGACGTGCCCGACCGCACGAGACGCTCCGCGATCTGGTGGCCGATCGCGAGCGTCGGCGCCACGAGGATCTTCTCCTCGAGCGGGTTCTCGCGGCACACGCGCGCGAGATCTTCGATGGCCAGCGGCCGCGCGGGCGCCTCGGGCGGCTTGGAATCGAAGGGGAGCAGGGACTGGACGGCCACGGGGGAGACCATTCTCCTACGGAGCGATCTCGGCGATGAGCGACCGGGCGGCCGGCGAGATCTCCCGCCCCCGCTTCGTGACGATGCCGTAGGTGTCCTGGCCGAAGAGGCTCCGCGCGGCGCGCGCGGCGAGACGGCGATCCGTTTGCTCGAGACAGAAGTCGGGCACGACGCCGATCCCGAGCCCGAGCCCGGCGTAGCGCTTGATCGCCTCCCAGCCTCCCGCCTCGAGCGAGATCTGGAGCGGTAGCCCGCGCTCCGCGAAGAGGCCCTCGATCAGCTTGCGCGTGGCCGAGCCGGGCCACGGGAGGATGAACGGATAGCGGGCGAGGATCTCGAGCGTGAGGCTCTTCGCCTTGTGGATCGGGTGGCTCGGCGGCGCGATGACGAGGCGGTCGGCGGAGCGGAACGGAAAGTAGGTCATGTCGGCCGGCGGCTCGGGCAGCGCGCGCAGAGCGAAGTCGATTTCGCCCTGCCGGAGCATCGCGAGCGTCTCGGCGGCCGGCCGATGGCGGATGATGACGTCCACGCGCGGATGGCGGCGCAGGAAGGAGCGGATCGGGCCGGGCAGCAGATAGAGGATGCCCGCCTCGCCCGCGCCGACGCGCACCGGTCCGCGCAGCACGCCGTCGGCCGACTCCTGAAGACGGCGGGATGTCCGGTCCCACTGCTCCACGAGCGGTCCGACGGATTCCATGAACAGACGTCCGGCGCGGGTCAGTCGCACGCCGTGCCCCACGCGCTCGAAGAGACGCGCGCCGAGCTCGCGCTCGAGCTTCTGCACGGCCATCGTGACCGTCGGCTGCGTGCGATAGAGCCGCCGCGCGGCCGCGCTGAAGCTGCCTTCGCGCGCGACGGCGAGAAAAACGCGAGCCTGTTGGATCTCCATGGTGCCTATTGACGTCTCTTATATCAGGAATAGACAGTATTGATTTGACCCCTGCAAAGCGGAGGCGAAAATCTCGCGAAGGAATGGTGGAAGAACGTCAGGCGCCCGGGTCCGATCGCCATCGCGACCGGATCGAGGATTCGATACGCCGGGGTCTCGCCGCCTATCGGGAGGGCGATCTCGCCGCCGCCGCCAGCGCGCTCGACGAGGTGCTCCCCGGACTCGAAGCCGAGATGCCGGAGCTGTGGGAGCGTCTCGGCCGTGCCTATTTCGACACGGCGGATTTCGAGCGCGCCCTCGACGTCCTCGAGCGGGTCGTCTCGGCGGGCCGGGCGACGGCGGGGACCTGGGAACGGCTCGCGGACTGCGCCCGGGAGCTCGACCGGCCGGCCGAGGAGCTGCGCTACCGCGAGGCGGCCGTGGACCATGCGCCGGAGGATCCGGCACAGTGGCGCGAGCTCGGTCTCGCGCGGCGCCGCGCCGGGAGACTGCGCGAAGCCGTGACGGCATTGCGTGAGGCGGTCCGGCTCGACGCGGAGGACGCGGCGGGCGCCGGCATCGAGCTCGGAAGAGCGTTGCGAGAGCTCGGGGATCGGGAAGGCGCGGCGGGAGCCTACCGCGAGGCCCTGGCACGGCGGCCGGGCCGTTCGGACCTCTGGAGCGACCTCGCCAGCCTCTACTCGGAGATGGGACGTTTCGCGGAGTCGGACCAGGCCGTGCGGGAAGCGATCCGCCTGAAGCCGGCCAATGCGTCGGCCTGGCACACGATCGCCACGAACACGCTGAAGCAGGGTGAGCGCGACACCGCGCAGCGCGCCTACCAGCGGATGAAAGAGCTCAACCCCGATTTCGCCGACGAGATCCTGAGCTGGGTCTCGAACACCTCGGGTCTTCCGCGGGACACCGTGGGAGAGCCGGTCCTCGCCGCCGCCGCGGGAGCGGCCGGTAAGCGCCGCGGCCGCCTCCTCGCCTTCCGCCACCGCTAGCGGGCCCGGCCGCGCGCGCCCCGCGCTACTCGACGCCCTCGGGGAACGCCATCCGCGGATCCACGTCCACCGGCAGGTCCTTCGCCCGCTCGAGCGTCGCGCGGAGATCGTCCGGCATCTTGTCGTAGCGCGCGAACCAGGTCTCGGCGCGCACGCGGTCGCCGGTCGCCTCGATCTCGAGCAGCTCCTTCGTCAGAGCGGCGACGCCCTGGCGCCACTTCTCCGCGTCGATCGTGTAGAGGCCGGACTCGAGCCGCCGGATCGCACCCTTCTCGGAGAGGAAGTTGAACTGCATCATCTCGCCGCGCGCATGCGCCTCCGCGATGCCGAAGCGCACGGTCCGGAAGATGCCGGCGAGATAGGACGCCCGGTACTCGGGGAGCCGCTCCTTCGGCAGCACGCCCTTCGTGACGAGCCAGTCGAGCGCAAACACGCCGGTCATGTCGGCCTTCGCTTCCTCGACGGCGGAGAAGATCGCGCCGACCGACTCGCGGATGGAGACGCGCGCGCCGCCCTTGCGCGCAAAGGCAGGGCCGAGGCCGTGACAGATCTCGTGCATGAGCGTGTCGGTCAGGTATCCCTCGGCCGACGCGAGGCCCGCGAGCTCCGGGACCATGACGCGGCGCGCGACAGGGAGGACGACTTCGTCGACGCGCGCGTCCATGTAGTTCTTGAAGAACAGGCGCTTCGATCCCTTCTCCTCGTGGATGCGCGGATCGTTCGGCAGGTTGTCGGCGACGGCCTGGTATCCGTGCCGCAGATCCCCCGCACGGAACGGCGTGTCCATGACCTCCATCGGCGCGGCCTTGCCGGCGAGTGACGGGCGGTCCTCGGGAGAAAGCGGGAGCGCGTCCTGGATCTGGGCGACGTACTTGCGGAAAAGATCGAGCTTGCGGCTCTCCGGCTCGTTGCGCACCATGACGGCGGCGCCGTAGGAGGTCTTCACGCCGAGGAGGTCGTCGAGATAGGTCTCGTACGGCGCGAAAACGAGATCGATCCGGGGCGCGTCGAGATCGAGCCACGCCGAATCCGCCTCGTAGTATTCGTCGGTCGTCAGCGCCTTCGAGAGGAGGCCGAGGTATTTCGCGAAGCCCGGGTCGTCGGACAGGCCCGCAGCCTCCGACAGCTTCCGCGAGGCCGGATCGACCCACGCCTTGTACGCGACGTGGTACGGCACGGCCTCCAGGCGATCGGCCTTTCGCCGCACGACCGTCCAGGGGGAGTAGATGGCCTTGCGCTCGTCGGGATGCTTCGCGACGTACGCCTCGACCTCCTCGCGCGTGAGATCCCCCGGATAGAGCGCGCGGCCCGGCGGCATCGGCGTCTTCCCGTAAAGCGGACGGTGCGCGTCGAGCAGATCCCAGCGCTCGCCGTTGATCCAGAGGAGGCGCCGCAGCGCGCGCGCCCGCGGATCGGTCGCCCCTTCGAGCGCGCGATACACGGCGATGGATTCGGGATCGCTCTGCCTCCAGAAGAGGTTCTCGAGATCGCGGCAGGCGTCCACGAGCTTGTCGACGAGCTGGCGCTCGCGCGGCGAGAGGCCCGTGGCGTCGAACGCCATGTCGACCGGCTTCCACCGGGCGAGACGTTCGGGCAGGTCGGGCGGCGTGTCCTCGACGATCTTCCGCATGGCGGCGGAGTCCGTCGCGGCGGGGCGGGCGGAGGAGGACGAGGCCGTCATCAGAATGGCCGTGGCGAGCGCGGCGATGATCTCCTTGCGGTGTCGCATCAGCGGATTCTATCGAGCCGCCGCTTAAGATCGCCGCCGTGAAATCGCGCGCGCTCGCCCGGGTCGGATTCGCGGCGACGGGAGTTCTCTACCTTGCGATCGGAGTCTCCGCGGCACGCGTCGCAATCCTCGGTGTGCGCGATCCGTCGGGCGTTCCCGGCGCGGTCCGCCTCATCCTGAAGACGCCGCACGGCCGCGTACTCGCGATCGCCGTGGCGGCTGGCCTCGCCGGGTTTGCGCTGTGGCACCTCCTCGAGGCGCGCCGCCGACGCGGGCTGCTCCGGCGGGCCGGCCACCTCGCGAGCGCCGCCGGGTACGCGGCCCTCGCGTGGGGCACGGTCTCGGCGCTCCTTCGATTGAACGCGCACGGGCATGAATGGTCGGCGACGGCGCTCGCGTGGCTCCTCGCGCGGTCCTGGGGGGTCGCCGTGATCGAGATCGCCGGGATCCTGACGGTCGCGGGCGGCGTCTCGGAGGTCTGGCAGGGCGTTTCCGGACGCCTGCGCCAGCGCTTCGCGGCCGGCTGGCTGTCGCGCGACGCGGCGCGCGCCGCTCGTCGGGTCGCGCGATTCGGTCTCGCGGCCCGGGGGATCGTGCTCGTCGTGATCGGCGTCTTTCAGGTGCGCGTGGCGCGCGACCTCGATCCGCGGGAGCTGCGCGAGGTCGGAGGCGCGCTGAAGGCGCTCGCGAAGTCTCCGGCGGGCGGAGCGTGGCTCGCGGCGGTGGTGGCGCTGGGGCTCGCGGCCTATGGCCTCTACATGGGCGTGCTGGCGGCGTCGGCGCGCCGTTTCGAGTGAGGCACCATCGGGGCCGGGAATGGCACCTTCTGGCCCCTTCCCGATCGTTACCTCTCGTAACGTGCAGAGACGAATCGCCGCAAGAAGGTCTCATGGAAGACCTTTCTCGTCAGTTGCTTCGGGCCTGGCCGCGCTCTTGCGTCTTTCCAGGACAGGCGGGGGTGTCTCGCCGACTGGAGATGGCATTGGCCGGCGTCCTGGATGATCGGGGGCTGACGATGGTGGGCGTCGACCACTCGACGCTCAGGGGCGAGCCCTCGGGAACCGACACGCGGTACTCGGTCTCGCTCGTCGGCCCGATCGACGAGGTCTGGGCCGAGGCCTACCGCATCCTCCAGGCCGACTCCACGATGTTTCGCCGTCTGCGCCTCGACGCGCCGGCGCGGGAGGTCACCTTCACCTGCCGCGCGATCGACGGGCCCGCGCAGGTCTTCGAGATCCTCGAGCGGCTCGACGCGCTCATCAAGCGCGTCAATCGCCAGACCCTCGGGCGCCGGACGTAGCCGTCACTCCGGCGCCGCGCGGCCACGCGCCGCGCGCCCGGCGTCCTTCTATGCCTTGATGCGGGCGAGGATGTCGGAGATGCGCTTCTTCTGCGCGTCGTCGGTCGTCATCGCCATCGCCTTCCCGTAGAGATCGGCCGCCTGCTTCTTGTCGCCTTTGGCGAGATAGGCCTCGCCGAGGCTGTCGTACGTGTTCCACGACTTCGGATAGTTCTTGACGTTCTTCTGGAAGACGGCGATCGCGTCGTCGTACTTCTTCTCGCCGAGGAGCTGATAGCCGTAGAGGTTCATGTCGGTCTCCGTCGCGACCTGCAGCGCCTTCGCGCGCAGGTCCGCGGCGTCCTTCGTGTCGCCCTTCGCTTCGAGGAGCCCGGCCTTCGTGCGGAGGTTCGTGAAGTTCTGGTTCATCGACACCGAGCGGTCGGCCCACGTCGAGGCCTCGTCGAGGTTGACGCCGTTCTGGAGGCAGTAGTTGGCCGCCGCGTTCCAGCCCTGCCAGGAGAAGCGCGGGAGCCCGCGCAGCTGCGCGCGCAGGCTCTCGACGACGACGGCCGGCGTATCCACCGTGATCCGAATCGGGACCGCGACCTCCTCCCAGCGCAGGACGGCGCGGACCGACTTGTCCGTCGGATCTTCGAATCGGTAGGAAAGCCGTTCCTCGAACGGGGCCTTTTCGGGATCCACGGCCACGCGGAGCGCGTCTTCCTTCGGGTCGTAGCTGAAACTTCCCCAGGCCACCGAGACGTTGCTGAACGCGACGGTCCACTGCTTCTCCGTGGGGATCATGTGGAGGCCATACGTTCCCGCGGCGAGCTTCTGACCCTCGATGGAGACGGGCGAGCTGAACGTGATCGTCGTGTTTTCGTTCGCGCCGGCCCTCCAGATCTCGCCGTAGGGCACGAGCCCTCCCCAGATCTTCCGTTTGGCGACGGCGGGACGGTGGTAGTGAATCGCCATCTGCGTCAGGCCGACGGTCTGCTCGACCGACGCCTCCGGGCTCGCCTGGGGAAGCACGATCGGCGGAACCTGGGCGCAAAGGGCGAGCGGCAGGAATCCCGTGACGAAAGACCACGCGGTGCGGATGAACGTGCGCATGAACCCCTCCCTCGAGATTCCCGCGGGCGAACGGAGGCCGGGAATCTGGAAGTTGCTACGAAGAGGCGGCTTCGGGGTTTTTCGGGCTTCCGAGGTGCGGCCGTTTTGCGCGCGCGTTTCAGACGTTGCGGCGCCGGAAGTCCTTCATGAAGGCGGCGAGCGCCTCGACGCCGGCCCGGGGAAACGCGTTGTAGAGCGAAGCGCGGATGCCGCCGACGAAGCGGTGGCCCTTCAAGCCGTCGAGCCCGGCGGCCTTCGTCTCCGACACGAACTTCGTCTCCAGCTCCTCCGACGGCAGGCGGAAGGTGACGTTCATGTTCGAGCGGCTGCCCGGCTTCGCGTGCCCGCGGTAGAAGCCCTCGGAACCGTCGATGGCGTCGTACAGGATCTTCGCCTTCTCGGCATTGCGGCGCGCCGCCGCTTCGACACCGCCTTCCGCGAGGAGCCAGCGCATCGTCAGCCGCATGATGTAGATGCCGAACACGGGCGGCGTGTTGTAGAGGGATTTCTCTTTGGCGTGCGCGTTGTAGTCGAGCATCGCCGGGAGATTCTTCGGCGAGCGCGAGAGCAGGTCCTCGCGGAGGATCACGAGCGTGACGCCCGATGGCCCCAGGTTCTTCTGCGCGCCGGCGTAAATCAGCGCGTACTTCGAGACGTCGATCGGGCGGCTCAGGATGTCGGACGACATGTCGCAGACGAGCGGCACGGCACCGACTTCCGGCTCCCGCGGCCACTCGATGCCCTGGATGGTCTCGTTCGACGTGAAGTGCACGTACGCCGCCTTCGGATCGAGCGCGAGCTCGCGCGGCTCGGGGATGCTCCGGAAGCCGTCGGCTTCGGTCGGCGCGAGCACCCGGACGGTCCCGGCCTTCTGCGCCTCCTTCACCGCCTTCTGACCCCAGACGCCGGTCACGATGTAGTCGGCCGACCCGCCGGCCGGCAGGAGGTTCATCGGGACCATCGAGAACTGGAGCGTCGCGCCGCCCTGGAGGAAGAGCACGCGGTAGTTCGCCGGGATGCCGGCGAGCTTGCGGATGTCGGCTTCGGCGCCTTGCAGGATTTCATCGAAGGTCTTCGACCGGTGACTGATCTCGAGGACGGACATCCCGACGCCCGGCAGCGCGGGCAGATCGCGCTGCGCCTCGGCGAGGACCGGCTCGGGCAGGACCGCGGGTCCGGCCCCGAAGTTGAAGATGCGGGTCGTCGTGGTCGTCATCTGTCTCCTCCCCCGGAGTTGCGAAGTATAGAGGGGGCGGCGCGCCCGAGCGCCCATCCGCCGCCGGCGACGGTCAGAGGGGCAGAACCGAGAGCTCGATGATGTCGGGCGTCGCCCGCCGGATCGCCTCCCGCGTCTCGGCGGGAGGCTCGCGGTCGACGTGGATGCGCGCGATCGCCGCGCGGGCGCCGTCGAACACGACGTTCTCGGTCTCCTGAACGTTGATCTGAGCCTCCTTGAGGCGGTCGAAGACGGCGGCGAGCACGCCGACGCGGTCGTAGTGCCGCACGACGAGCAGGTGCGTCGCGGGCGACTTGCGCGCGAGGTTGACGCCGTTGGGGGGGCGGCCGGTGTCGCGGAACTCGCGGAGGATGCGCACCGTCTCGGCGGCGATCGCCTCCTGCGCCTGGTCCGTCGAGGCGCCGATGTGGTGCGTCCCGATGACGCCGGGAAGACGGAAGAGCGGCGCGGCGACGTCGCCGGCCGATCCGAGCGGCTCCGCGGCGAAGACGTCCAGGCCGGCACGGATCCCTTTCTCCCGGACCGCGCTCTCGAGCGCCGCCTCGTCCACGACCTCCGCACGCGAGGTGTTCACGAAGAGGGCGCCGGTCTTCATGGCGGCGAAGAAGCCCATGCCGCAGAGGCCCCGCGTTTCGGGCTTGAGCGCCAGGTGCACGGACACGACGTCGGCGGCCGACGCGACCTCGAGCGGCGAGCCTTTGCGCTCGATGCCCCAGAGGCGGGCCTTCTCCGGAGTCAGGCTCCGGCTCCAGGCGACGACGGGCATGCCGAACGCCCGCGCGCGCGGGATCATCTCCTGTCCGATCCCTCCGGTGCCGAGGAGCCCGAGCGTCGCGCCGTAGAGGCCGCGCGCCTTCGCGTACTCCTTCTTGTTCCAGACGCCGCGCGCGAGATCCGCGGCGCCGTCCACGATCCGGCGGTCGAGCGCGAGGATGAGCCCGAAGGCGAGCTCGGCGACTGCGATCGAGTTCTTGCCGGGGCAGTTGGCGACGTAGATGCCGCGCTCCGAAGCCGCTTCGACGTCGATCGTGTTGTAGCCGGCGCCGGCGCGGACCACGAGCGCGAGGTTCCCCGCTTCGAGCATCGGACGCGTGACCTTGGTCGAACGGACCACGAGCGCCTCGGCCCCGGTTTCGCGGATTGCGTCGCGGAGCGCGTCGTCGCGGTCGTCGGGCCGGTAGACCACCTCGAGGCCCGCGGCGGCGAGGCCGTCGAGGCCGCTCTTCTCGAACTTGTCGGCGACGAGGACCTTCACGCTCAGATCTCGTGGATGACGAGCCCGTCGCGCAGCTTCGGCTCGAACCAGGTGGATTTGGGAGGCATGATCTCGTTCGCGTCGGAGACCGCCATGAGCTCCGCGAGCGAGACCGGGAACATCGAGAAGGCCGCGGCCGCGCGCCCGGAGTCCACGGCGCGCTCGAGCTCCTCGGTCCCGCGGACGCCGCCCACGAAATCGATGCGCTTGTCCGTCCGGACGTCGTGGATGCCGAGCAGCGGATCGAGCACGCGCTGTTGCAGGCGCTCCGCGTCGAGCGATTCGATGCTGCGGACGCCGGCGCCGCCCGGGGGCGGCAGCTCGAGCATGCTCCAGCGCCCTCCGAGGTAGACGCCGACTTCGCCCTTGCGCGCGGGTTGGCCCGAGGCGGCGTCGCGCAGGGGAAAGAGGCGCGTGAGCTCCGCGCGGAATGCGTCGGGAGAGCGGCCGCTCAGGTCCTTGACGATCCGGTTGTAGGGGAGGATCCGGACCTGACCGGCAGGGAACGCGACTGTCAGGAAGAAGTTGTAGGCCTCGCTTCCGGTGTGGCCGGGGTTGCTCTGGCGGCGCTCGTCGCGCGCGCGGGCCGCGCTCGCGGCGCGATGATGTCCGTCGGCGATGTAGAGGAGCGGCACGGATTCGAACGCCTTCGCGATCCGTGCGGAATCGTCGGGCGAGAGGCGCCAGAGCGTGTGCGCGATGCCGTCGGCTGCCGTGAAGTCGACGAGCGGGGCCGCGGCGACGGCCTTCGCGACGAGGGCGTCCACCTCGGCGCGGTCGCGATACGTCAGGAAGACGGGCCCCGTCTGCGCGGAGAGCCGCAGCATGTGGCGCGTCCGGTCGTCCTCCTTGTCGCGGCGCGTCCGCTCGTGCTTGCGGACGACGTCCGCGTCGTACTCGGCGAGGGAGGAACACCCGGCGACTCCGGTCTGGATGTGATCTCCCATGCGGAGCCGGTAGATCGAGAGCGTCGGCGTCGGATCGGGGGCGAGGGGCGCGTCGCGCTTCAGGCGCTCGAAATTCTTCGCGGCGAGCTCGTACACCGCGTCCGCGTGCGGATCGGTGCCGTCGGGCAGATCGATCTCGGGGCGAGACACGTGGAGGAAGGAGAGCGGGTTGCCCGCCGCGAGTGCCCGCGCCTCGGCGGTCGAGACGACGTCGTAGGGCACCGCGGAGACCGCGGCCGCGCGGCCGGCCGGCGGACGCAGCGCGCGGAAGGGACGCATCGTGGCCATGCGGGCGGGATTCTACGCGGAGCTTCGGCGCGCCGCGCGCGATGCGGCGGGAGTGTTTACAATGCGGTCCGACGAATCGCCAGGATAAGAGGAGGACCGCGGATGCACCGCAACCGAATGGAGAAGCTCTTTCTGCTCGCCGCGCTCGTCGCGATTCCCTGGACCCTGCTGGCCGGGTCCGACCCGGTCGCCAAGCGGCGGTCGGCCGGGCCGTCGAAGTTGGAGCGCGGGAAGTACCTCGTGACCGTCATGGGGTGCAACGACTGCCACACGCCGTTCAAGATGGGGCCGAACGGGCCGGAGCCCGACATGACGCGGATGCTCTCGGGCCACCCCGAGACGATGAAGCTGCCCCCGCCGCCCCCGCCCTCGGGCCCGTGGGTCGCGTCGTTCGCCGGCACGTTCACGGCCTTCGCCGGGCCCTGGGGCATCTCCTATGCGGCGAACCTGACGCCGGATCCGAACACCGGGCTCGGCATCTGGACCGAGGAGATGTTCCTGAAGGCCCTGAAGACGGGCAAACACATGGGCACGTCGCGTCCCATCCAGCCGCCCATGCCATGGATGTGGGTCGGGAAGGCGACCGACGACGACCTGAAGGCGGTGTTCGCCTATCTCAAGTCGGTTCCGCCGATCGTGAACCACGTCCCCGACCATCAGGAGCCGGCGCCGCCCGCGCCCGCGAAGAAGTAGGGCTCTAGAGGGACGCGAGGAACTGGAAGTACTCCTCGGGGGTCGAGGAGAGGGCCATGCCGAAGCCGCTCGGCACGAGCCGCGCGAGCGCCGTCGGGGCGCGGTAGGACCGCACGACCTTTCCGACGAGCGGAATGCGCTTGCCGTCGGGCAGGTGGAGCTCGGCCGAGAGCGACGCCCCGAGGTTCGGGATCCGGATCGAGCGGACGAAGACGCCGAGCGGCGACAGGTTGTAGGTGAAGCCGTAGTAGGCGCCGCCCGCGAGGCGGAACTCGATCACGAGACGCCTCTTGACCCGAGGGTGTTTCCGCTTGTCCGCCATTTGAGCCGCGGAGCCGGTCCCACCGCTCCGCGGCTCGGATCCTATCGCGAAGCGCGAGGGTCAGCGCGCCAGGCGAAGGTTGGGCGAATCCTTGGAGCGTTCGCGGTCCGGCTCGGGCTTCGCGAAATCCTTCTCGCCGGAGTAGACCGGCGCGCACCAGTGCCGGTACTCCCGCCGGCGTCCGCGCACGACGTCGAAGTAGAGCCGGCGGAGCTCCGTGACGACGGGACCCATGCGGCCCGCGCCGATCGCGCGTTGATCCACCCGGGTCACCGCTCCGATCTGCACGCCGGTGCCGCAGAGGAACATTTCGTCGGCGAGGAAGATCTCCGTGCGATCCACGGTCCGCTCGACGACCGACAGGCCCAATTCCTTCTGGGCGAGCTCGAGGACCGTGCGCCGCGTGATCCCCTCGAGGACGTCGTCGGTGATGCCCGGCGTGATGACGACGCCGTTGCGAACGAGGAACACGTTCGCGGCCGAGCTTTCCGAGACGTGCCCGGACTGTGTCAGGAGGATCGCGTCGTCGAAGCCGGCGCGCTGCGCGTCGCTCTTGGCGAGCGCCGAGTTGACGTAGGCGCCGGCGATCTTGCCGCGCGCGGGGATCATGTTGTCGTCCACGCGGCGCCATGACGAGATCATGAGATGCAGGTTGTCGTCGTTGTCGAGGTAGCGGCCGTACGGGAAGGTCACCATCGAGACCTCGGGCTTCAGATTGTGCAGCCGGACTCCCACCGATTCGTCGGCGTAGAACGCGAGCGGGCGCGCGTAGCAGTCCTCGCGGAGGAGCTCGGCCCGCATGAGCTCGACGAGCGCCGCGCTGAAGCTGTCGGGCGTGTCGGGGAGCTCCATGCCGAGTAGCCGCGCCGAATCGAGGAAGCGGCGGAAGTGATCGCGCGGCCGGAAGACGAAGAGCTCTTCCTCCTCCTCGTTCCAGTAGGCCCGGACCCCCGCGAAGCACGCCGTGCCGTAGTTGAGCGCGTGCGTCAGAACGCCGACGCGGGCTTCGGAGTAGGGAACGATGTGGCCGCGGAAGTAGGCGTAGCGGGGAAGGGGCATGACGTCCTCCTCAAAGGCCTCTTTTCAATGCCATTTTGACTCCGGGCTCATGTGGCACTAGAATCGGTCTCATTCAGGAGGCATTCAATAGCCACTTCACCGAAAATGGACTGGGGCCGGGAGCGGCGGACGGCGCGCGGTCCCCTCGAGTTCGTGCGGGCCCTCGGCAACTGGACGGCGGGCGAAGGTCCCGCCTACCGCCGTCTCGCGGCGGCCCTGACCCTGGCGATCCGCCGCGGCGAGGTCGGTCCCGGCGAACGGCTGCCGGCCGAGCGGGTGATGGCGCGCCTCCTTTCCGTTTCCAGGACCACGGTCGTCGCCGCCTACGAGCTCCTCCGGGAGGACGGCTGGCTCGAGAGCCGGCAGGGCAGCGGCACGCGCGTCGCGTCCGGGAGCGCCGCTCCGCAGGGCCTGCCGCCGGAGGAGGGACCCGGCTCTTTCCGGGGACACCCGCTCTACCGCGGCCTGATCGAGGGCTCGGGCGGGACGATCGAGTTCCTCGCCGCGCATCTGCCCGGCGGGGACTTCCTGCTCCCGGATCTCGCCGCGATCGACCGGCGCGCGCTCGCGGAGCTCGTGCGGGGTGCGGGCTACATGCCGATGGGGCTTCCGGAGCTGAGAACCTCGATCGCCGCCTACCTCTCATCGCGCGGGCTCCCGACGTCGGCGGAACAGATTCTCGTGACGTGCGGAGCGCAACAGGCCGTGGCGCTCGCGGCGGCGGCTTTCCTGCGCCGCGGCGACGCCGTCGTGCTCGAGAACCCGACCTATCTCGGCGCGATCGACATCTTCACGAGCGTCGGCGCGCGGCTGACTCCGGTCGGCGTGGAAAAAGACGGCCCCCGGCCCGAGGCGCTCGCGGAAATCGTCCGGAAGACCGTGCCGCGCCTGCTCTATCTCATGCCGACCTATCAGAACCCCACGGGCGCGCTGATGCCCGAACGCCAGCGCCGCGCCATCGCGCTGCTCTCGCGCGAGCGCGGCCTGCCGATCGTCGAGGACAACACCCTTGCCGACCTGTCGCTCTCGGGAAAATCCCCGGCGCCGCTCGCGGCCTTCGAGCCGTCGGCGCCGATCCTGACCGTCGGCTCGCTCTCGAAGCTCTTCTGGGGCGGTCTGCGCGTCGGCTGGATCCGCGCTTCGGAGGCCGTCCTGTCGCGGATCGCGAGGCGTCGGATCATGGCGGATCTCGGCGGATCCGTGCTCTCGCAGCTCGCTGCCGTGCGGCTGTTGCGCAAGGCGGACGAGGTGCGCGAGATGCGGCGCGCGCAGATCCGCGAGCGATACGACCGCCTCACGAAACTCCTCGGAAAACATCTGCCCGAATGGACGTGGGTGGCGCCGGCGGGCGGCCTCTCGCTCTGGGTGCGCCTGCCGCGCGGCAACGCCGACGAGTTCGCCCAGGTCGCGCTGCGTCACGGCGTCGCGTTCGTGCCCGGCTCGCTCGCCTCGCCGGACCGCGGCTTCGCGGAGTACCTGCGCCTGCCGTACGTGCTCGACCGCGAGCCGATGGAGGAGGGCGTGCGGCGCCTCGCGCGCGCGTGGTCGGCGTACGCCGCGGTCCCGCGCCCGGAGCGGGCGAGCCTCGACGTGCTGGTCTAGCCTCCGCTCGCGCCCGCGGACGGCCGCCCGAAGTACCTCCTCTCGACGTCCTCGGCGATCGTCGGCGCGCCGGCGTCCGTCGAGATCCGCGCGATCGCGTCGCCGGCCCCGACGTCGCCTTCCTCGAGCACGCGCAGGTAGAAGCCCAGGCGGCGGCTCTCGAGCAGCGCTCCCACGAAAGCCTGGGATCCGGCCTTCAGACCCATCTTGAAGCACGGCGACCGCGGCTTGGTGGCCTGCACCACCGCGCTCCCGACCCGGTAGACGTCGCCCACACGCACGGCTCTCTCGTGCAGCCCCTCCGTCGTGAAGTTCTCGCCGAAGAACCCGAAGGCCAGGTTCGGCCGGCCGAGCGCACGCCGGAAGTGGGCATAGTGC
>Ga0335077_10002051_pt1 | contig 24057 bp, 16 predicted proteins | sample Lox_Sample_31_FD_207151 | JGI IMG/M metagenome (GOLD analysis project Ga0335077, IMG submission 207151) | Soil microbial communities from Loxahatchee National Wildlife Refuge, Florida, United States - Lox_Sample_3.1 | ecosystem: Environmental > Terrestrial > Soil > Wetlands | place: USA... | reverse complement strand
GGAGCGGATCGGCAAGCGGATCAACATCGAGCGGATCGAGGAGGCGCTGGGCACCGGCCCGGACACCATCTCCACCGCCTGCCCGTACTGCCTGGTCATGCTCGGCGACGCGATCAGCGCCAAGAAGAGCTCCGGCGAGGCCAGCGAGTCGCTGGAGATCGTGGACGTGGCGACGCTGCTGGCCCGGTCGGTCACCCCGGTCACCCCGGCCGCCCCGCCCGCCTCGCCGCCCCCGCCTGCCGCCGAGAGCTGACCGGGTACGGGTAGGCCATGTCTCGTAGATCTCCAGCCTGCTGCGCGGCCACCGGACGGGCGTCTCGCGGCGTTGCCGCCGTCGCCGGTAGCTCCACTATCGTCTCCTCCTCCGCCGCTTTGCGATCCCCCACCCGCCTCCCCATCCCCCTTCATGGCGCCGCTCGCGACGGCATAGATCTACCAGACACGGCCTGACCGGGCATGGACGGCCGGCGGACGGAGGCGTTCAGCGACGGGGTGTTCGCGGTGGCGATCACGGTCCTGGTCTTCGGCCTGCTGGACATCGGTTCCGGCAGGCTCACCGCCGGGGTGCTGCTCGATGCCTGGCCGCATTACTTCGCCTACGTCGTCAGCTTCCTCACGATCGGGATCATGTGGATGAACCACCACACGATCCTGGGCCACGTCAGCCGGGTGGACCGGCCGCTGCTGGTGCTCAACCTGCTGCTGCTCATGGGCATCGTGGCGATCCCGTTCCCGACCCAGCTGGTGGCCGGGCATCTGCAGAAACCCGGCGGGACCGTGGCCGCGGTGACCTACGGCCTGGTCATGATCGTGATCTCGGCCGGGTTCGCCGCCATGTGGGTGTATGTGGTCACCCACGCGCCCTCACTCGGGGCGACGGTGCCGCAGGGCGCGCTGCGCCAGTCGATCCCCGGCTTCACGCTGGGCGGGGCCGTCTACCTCGCGGGAACGCTGATCGCGGCGTTCTGGTCGCCGGTCGTCGCGCTGATCATCTTCGGCGCGCTGGGCGTCTACTACCTGTTCGATCACCTGCCCAGCCCGGACGCCCAGCCCGCCGCCGGGGAGCCGGGCACCGACTGACGGCCGCTCCGCACGCTGCCAGCCGTGCCCGGGTCGTACCAAGGCGACCCAAACCAGGGCCAGCACGACACGCGGCGCCCGGCGCGGCTTTCCAGACCTTGGCCGGGATTCCGGGCCGCCGATGTGACCGGCATGGAGCCGGCGGTCAGGAAAGGGCCATAGTCTCGGCGTGGCGGGAGCGGTCTTGCCAGCGGCGGCGGGGCGAAGGGAGCCGTGTTGGCCATTGCGACGCTGATCTTGTGGGCGCTGAACGCGGGCGTGGGCGTGGCCCTGCTGACCTCAGGCAATGCCGCCAGACGCCGGGCGGCCGGCCCGGCGCGGGCGGCGAGCGTGCCGGCCGGGTCCGCGGCGAGCACGCCAGCCGGATCCGCGGCGAGCGTGCCGGCCAGGTTCGCTGCGGTGCCGCTCACCGAGGACGGCAGGCCGCCGCGCGTTCCCCGCGCGAAGGTCGTTGCCCCGGCCGGTGCGCACCCGCTGCTTGAGTTCAGCCATCCGGCGCTCGCGCTCGCCGGCTTCGGCTGCTGGTTCGCCTTTGTGCTTGTCCACTACCGGCCGTTCGCATGGGTCTCGATCGGGGTGCTGGTGGTAACCGCCGGTGCCGGGCTCGGCTGGCTGGCCCGCAACCGGCTGGCCGCCCGCCGCCGCGCGGCTCCCGCGCGCGTCTTCCCGCCCCGGCTGATCATGCTGCACGGCCTGGGCGCTACCGCCCTGCTCGCCTGCACACTGCTCACCGCGCTGTTCGCGGCCCACGGCTGAGCAGCGGCCAGGCACCGCCGCGACAGCTAGGCGTGGCTGACGGTGGGGAGCCAGATACGCACCCGGGTGCCCTGGCCGGGCCACGACTCCAGGGTGGCCTGGCCGCCATGGGCCGTGGCGATCGCCTGCACGATGGACAGTCCGAGTCCGCTGCCCCCGCTGCCTGAGCCGTTCATCCCGGCGCCGCCCTCTGCCTCCGCGCGGTCCGTGCCGCGGTGGAAGCGGTCGAAGGCGCGCGCGGCGTCCCCGGCCGGCATGCCCGGGCCCGCGTCGGCCACCTCCAGCACCACGCCGTCGCGCACCGGCGCCAGGCGGACCGCCACCGGCGTCCGGGCGGGGGTGTGCTCACGCACGTTGGCGAGCAGGTTCGCCAGCACCTGCCGGATCCGCGCCTCGTCGACCACCGCGATCAGCGCGGCCGGCGCCTCCGCCTGGACCGGCCGGCCCGGCTCGACCGCCCGCGCGTCGGCGGCCGCGTCCCGCACCACCGCGGTCAGGTCGGCCTCGGCCAGGTCTAGCGAGGAGGTGCGGTCCAGCCGCGCCAGCTCCAGCAGCTCGGCCACGAGCGTGCTCATCCGCTGCGACTCCTGCTCGATCCGGCGCATGGCATCGGGCAGCTGGCCGGGCCCGAGCGCCCCCTGCCGGTACAGCTCGGCGTAGCCGCGGATGGTGGTCAGCGGGGTGCGCAGCTCGTGCGAGGCGTCCGCCGCGAACTGGCGCACCTTCTGCTCCGACTGCAGCCGGGCGCCGAACGCCTGCTGGATCCGGTCCAGCATGGTGTTGATGGCCCAGCCCAGACGGCCCACCTCGGTGCTCTCGTCCGCCTCCGGCATGCGCGCGGTGAGGTCCCCCTGGGTGGTGATCCGGTGGGCGGTGCTGGCCATCTGGCCCAGCGGCGCGAGCCCCCGGCCGATCAGCCAGCGGCCGCTCAGCGCGAGCAGCAGGATCAGGATCCCGCCGGTGATCAGCTCCGCTACCACGATGCCGCCCACCTGCCTGTTCACCGCGGTGACCGGCCGGGCGACCACCACCAGGACCAGGCCGGGCCTGAGGCCGGCGATCCCGGCCTGGGCAGCGGTGGTGACCCGTTCCGCCGCCCGCAGCTTGGTGCCGTCGGCCAGCACCAGCGTGAACGGCTGGCGGTTGTAGTCCTGGACGAACTGCGCCCGGCTCATCTGGCTGAGCGCCTGGCGGAACTCGCTGCCGCTCTGGCCGGGGGTGAGGAGCACCAGCTGCCCGGTGCGGCGGGAGATGGCGGCGGCCAGGTAGCCGCCGGTGCCCGCGGCCAGCGCCTGCGGGTTGCGTGACGCCGCGGCCACCAGGTCGGCGTTGAACTGACCGCTCAGCCGGCGGTTCAGCACCGTGACGCTGACCGCCCCCATGATCAGCAGGAAGGCCGAGGTCACGGCGATGAGCAGGACCAGCAGGCGGGCGCGCAGCGACAGTGGCCCGGCCCGCCCGGCCTGCCCGGCCCGCCCGGAATTGCTCATCAGAGCGGGCCGGCCGGGCCGGCGGCCCGGGGGGCCGGGTCCGCCCGCAGGGTGTACCCCACGCCGCGCTGGGTGTGGATCAGCGGCGGGCCCAGCGGGTCGAGCTTGCGCCGCAGGTAGCTGACGTAGGTCTCGACGATCTGCGACTGCCCGGCGTAGTCCCAGCCCCACACGCTCTCCAGCAACTGGGCGCGGGTGAGCACCCGTCCCTGATGGCGCAGCAGGTAGGCGAGCAGCCGGAACTCGGTGGGCGACAGCTCCACCGGCACACCCGCCCGGTGCACCGTCCAGCGGGACTCGTCCATCTCCAGGTCGCCCGCCCGGAGCGTGGTGTCGGCCCGGGCGTCCGTGGCGGCGCCGGGGCGCGCCGCGCGGCGCAGGACCGCGCGCACCCGGGCCACCAGCGCCTCCACCGAGAACGGCTTGGTGACGTAGTCGTCGCCGCCGAGCGCCAGCCCGGTGACGGTGTCGGAGGAGGTGTCCCGGGCGGTCAGGAAGATCACCGGGACCTCGTTGCCCATGGCGCGCAGGCGGCGGCACACCTCGAACCCGTCGATGTCGGGCATCACCACATCGAGCACGATCAGGTCGGGCCGCAGCTTCTCGGCCTGCCGGATGGCGTCCGTCCCGCTGCCCGCCGTGCTCACCGCGCAGCCGTGAAACTTGAGCGCGACCTGCACGAGCTCACGGATGTTCGGCTCGTCGTCGACGACGAGCACCTGCGGGATCCGGTCGTTGTCAGTCATCACCATGACGCATTCTGCGGGGCCGCACCGCCGATCATGCCGGACGAAGGGTGCCCAGGCTACCGCCTCCCGCGGCCGGGGCCGCGGGAGGCGGACGGCAGGTGGCGAGCTCGCCCACCGGGCTAGCCGGTGGGCGGCCGGACGAAGATGAGCCGGGCGTCCCTGGCCCCGCTGACCACCGGGCCGCCGACCCAGACCGGCTCGCCAGCGGCGAGCGTGGACACGCTGATCTTGCCGCTGCCGTCCCTGACCACCGTGCTGCTGACCAGCTCCCAGGTCCAGATGGTGCCGTCGGCGGCCTGGACCACGATCGAGCTGCCGCTGTTCACCGACTCGATCACGCCCCGCTCGTAGGCGAGCGTGCGGATGCCACCGTCCGCGGTGCGGAAGGAGAACTGGCCGTCGATCCCGCGCAGCAGGAAGAACCGGACGATCCGGCGCCTGATGAACCGGCACCGCACGACGGCCGCCCCGGCCGCCCGCCGCGCCGCCGCCGGATGACCTGTCAGCCCTGCCAGCCTGGCGGCCCGCACCGCGCGGGCGCACCGCCGGACCACCGTGCCCGCCACGGCCGCGCCGGTCCCGGTGCCGGGAGCGCCCGGGGCGGCGGACGGTACCGCCGGGCCGCCCCCGTCCGTGGTGACGGTCGCGTCCGGTGCGCTGGCCGCGTTCAGCGTGGAGTCGAGCAGGGCGGCCTGGCCGGTCGCGCCCGGCGTACCCGAGGTGCCCGCGCTCGCGCCGCCCGTGCTGGAGGTGCCGGCGCCGATGGTGCCCGTGCTGGCGGCGCCCGTGCCGACGGTGCCCGTGCTGGCGGCGGGGGTGCTGGAAAGGCTGGTGCTGGCCATCGAGACCCCGGCGATCACGCCGCCGCCGGCGAGCAGGGCTGCCAGGGTGATGCCCAGGGTCCAGTTCCGGGCCTTGTGACGGCCGCTGGCCATCGGTGCCTGCGGCCCCGGCTGCTGCCGGGGGTTTGGGTAGCCGGGCCCGTGACCGCCTGGCGGCACGCTCTGGCCGGGCCAGAACTGCTCGGTGGGCTGATGGTCAGCTGGATCGCCGCCCGGCGGGCGGTAGATGTTGTCCATGGGTGTCATGCTGGCCGCCTGGCCTGGGACATCGGCCAGCCAAAGCTGGGATTTCGCTGGGAAGCAGCTACAGATTCGCCCCAGGCCGGGCCGGCCCGCGTGAGCCGCGTCAGCCGCCGGCCCGCAGTCGCCGGCGCGCGATCGCCGGCCTGCGCCAGTGGCCCGCCTGGGCCTGCGCCAGTGGCCCGTCTGGGCCCTACATCCGCTCTGGCACGGGGATGCCGAGCAGGCCGAGCCCGGTCAGCAGGACCCGCAGCGTCAGGGCGGAGAGCGCGAGCCTGCTGTCGCGCAGCTCCGGAGACGGGGCGCCCAGCACCGGGCACTGCTCGTAGAACGTGGTGAAGGCGCTGGCGACGTCGAACAGGAAGCCCGCGAGCACGTGGGGCTCGGCCTCCCGGGCGGCGCTGGCCACGGCCGTGCCGAACTTCAGCAGGGTGAGAGCCAGCCCGCGTTCGGCATCCTCGTCCGCGGCCAGGGCGGCGCTCACCTGGCCGGGATCGAGCCCGGCCTTGCGGAAGATCGAGCGGATGCGGGCGGTGGCGTACTGAAGGTAGGGGCCGGTGTTGCCGGTGAGCGCGAGCATCCGGTCGAAGTCGAGGGCGTAGCTGGACTCCCTGGCCACGGACAGCTCGGCGTACTTGAGCGCGCCGATGCCGACCGCCTCGGCGATCTGGTCCCGCTCCGCCGGGTCGTCGTAACGGCCGGCGATGACCCGGCCGGCCCGTTCCACGGCCTCGTCGATCAGCGCCGACAGCTTGATCTGCTCGCCGGTGCGGGTCTGGAGCCGCTTGCCGCCCGGCCCGGTCAGCAGGCCGATGACCGCATGCTCGGCGCTGGCGCCGTCGGTCAGCCAGCCCGCCTGCCGGGCGACCGCGAAGACCATCCGCAGGTGCAGCGACTGCTCCGAGCCGACGACGTAGATCAGCCGGCGTGCGTGCAGGTCGAGCAGCCGGTACCGGATCGCGGCCACATCGGTGGTGCCATAGCCGTAGCCGCCGTCGCTCTTGCGCAGGATCAGCGGCAGCGGCTTGCCGTCCCGGCCGGTGAAGCCCGGCGGGAAGGCGCACAGCGCGCCCTGGCTGATCACGGCGATGCCGCGGCGCTCGAGCTCGGCGCAGACATCGGCCAGCATCGGGTTGTAGAAGCTCTCCGGGTCCATGGTCGCGTCGGTGAGGCCGATGTCGAGCCTGCGGTAGATAGCGCTGAGGTACTCCATCGACGAGCCCACCAGCACCTGCCACAGCCGCCGCGTCTCCGTGTCGCCCGACTGCAGCATCGCGACCCGGCGCCGGGCCCGGTCCGCGAACTGGGGGCCGTCGTCGAACTCGGCCCGGGCCGCCTGGTAGAAGGCGGTGAACTCGCCCGCCGCGAGCTGCTTGCGGACCGCGTCCTCGCCGACGTCCACCATGTGCTCGATCAGCATGCCGAACGGGGTGCCCCAGTCCCCCAGGTGCGCCGCCCGGACCACGTCGCTGCCGAGGTGCTCGAGGATCCGCGCCACCGCGTCACCCTGCACCGTGGCGCGCAGGTGGCCGGCGTGCAGCTCCTTGGCCACGTTCGGCCCGGAGTAGTCGACCACGACCGTGTCCGGCGGCTCCAGCGGCACGCCAAGGCGCGGGTCGCCGGACACCCTGGTGGCCTCGGCGGCGATCCAGTCGCGGCGCAGGGTGAGGTTGATGAACCCCGGCCCGCTCACCTCGGCCTCGTCGCAGACGTCGGCCACGTCGAGGTGGTCAGCGATCTCCGCGGCCACCTCGCGCGGCGGGCGGCCGAGCTTCTTGGCCAGCGGCAGGGCCACGTTGGCCTGGTAGTCCGCGAACGTGGACGGCCGGATGACGGGATCGTCACCGGCATGCGCCGCGCCGAACGCGGCGGCGAGCGCCGCGCGCACCCGCTGCGCGAGCACCTCCTGGGGATCGGCCATGCGTCAAGTTTAGTGGCCGCCCCGGGGCGTCCCCTCCGGCTGCGCGCCGCGGCCCGCGCCTGGCGCGGGGCCGGCCGTCCCCGCCAGCAGCGGCTTGGTCTGGGTGACCGTGGTGATCTCGACCGTGAAACCGGCCCGCTGGTAGAGCCCGAGCGCGCCGGTGAGCGAGTCGGCGTCGACCCCCAGCGATGCGAAGGTGAACCCGGCGGCCCGGGCGTCGGCCAGCGCCCGCTGCAGCAGGGCGGAGGCGATGCCGCGCCCGCGGCCGGCCCGGCGGGTGCCGACCAGCGCGACGTAGAACTCACGCCTGCCGGTGGCCGCCGCGTACGCCTCGTACTCGTGGCCGATGACCAGGCTGAGCGGCTCGGCGCCGGCGTAGGCCATGAAGCTGAGGGCGGGCCGGAACGCGCTGGCCTGCATGGAGTGGGCCCAGGCGGCGGTGGACGTCTCGGTCGAGCCCCAGTGGTCGCGGAAGGCCTCGTTGCGGATCAGCCGGGCGTCCTCCCATCGCTCCGGTGTGAGGCCCACGACCTCCACTCCCGCTGGCACGGGGGCCTCGGGGATCTCGGCCGACAGGTCCCGCACCATCCCGTGGAACCAGCGCGACGGGCGGTAGCCGTGCGCGGCGTACAAGGCGATCGCGCCGGCGTTGTGGGACAGGCAGGAGCCCGACAGCGTCAGCGGCCGGCCGGGGTAGCGCTCCTGGTGCAGCGGGATGGCCGCCCGCTCGGCCCAGTCCAGCAGCTGGCCACCGAGCCCCCGCCCCCGGTAGGCCGGGTGCACGCCGCCCTGGTACCGCATCTCGTGGACCGGCTCGGCCGCGGACCGGAGTGCCACGGCGCCGAAACCGGCCATGGTGCGCTGATGGTAGACGGCCATCGAGCCGCGCGGGAAGTCCAGGTCCGGATCGCTGAAGTCATCCAGCAGGTCCTGCTCTGAGAAGTACTCCCAGTCCCGGTCCGTCGCCGAGATGTCGGCCAGCAGTCCAGCCCAGTCCGCCGCGTCCCGCGGCCCGATCGGCCGCCAGGAGAATGTCCCGTTGGCGCCCATGTGCCGGATCCTGCCCCGGACGGGCACCGGGGCACAACGGGTTTTCCCGCTGGGGGTTTTCCCGCTGGCCCGGGCCCGGTGGTCACCACGGCGTGACCTGGAGCGGCGGTCATCGGCGGCCGGCGGGCGGCGGGCCGCTGCCGGGCAGCCGGTGGGTGAGCGCCAGAAATGCCGTCAGCGCTGTCCCGGCGCAGGCCGCGATGCCCAGGCCGATCAGGTCGGTCGCCAGGCCGGCCTCGCGCAGGGCGAAGAACGTGCGGGACAGCGGGATGGCCAGGGCGAGCGCCATCCCGGCGGCCATCGCGGCCACCAGCGCGATCCGCCACCAGGTGTACGGCCGGGCGACCAGCGCGAGCACCCACAGCGCGGTGGCGGACAAGGTGATCACCGCGGTGGTCCGGTCGGCGGCCAGGTCCGATCCCGGGGTGAGCCGGGCGATCAGGTAGGCGGAGAAGGTCGCCGCCGCGCAGGCGGCGCCGGACGGGACCGCGAACCGCAGCACACGCGAAACGAAGCCGGGCGCCACCCGCTGCGCACTCGGCGCGAGCGCCAGGATGAACGCGGGCACGCCGATGGTCAGCGTCGAGATCAGCGTCAGGTGGCGGGGCAGGAACGGGAACCGCAGCCCCGCCAGCCCGGCGGCGGCCGCGAGCCCGACCACCGCCGTCGCGACCGACAGCAGCACCGCGTACACGGTCTTGGTGAGGAACAGGCTCGCCACCCGCTCGATGTTGCCCAGCACCCGGCGGCCCTCGGCCACCACGTACGGGAGGGTGGCGAAGCTGTCGTCCATCAGCACGATCTTGGCGGCGGCGCGGGTGGCCCCGCTGCCCGATCCCATCGCCACCCCCAGGTCCGCGCGGGTCAGTGCGAGCACGTCGTTGATGCCGTCGCCGGTCATCGCCACCGTGTGGCCACGGGACTGCAGCGCGGTCACGAAGATCTGTTTCTGGCGCGGGGTGACCCGGCCGAACACCGAGTTGCCCTCGAGCGCGTCGGCCAGGGCCGCCAGTTCGGCCCCGGCCAGCGGTTCCGGCCCGGGTCCGGCCCCGGATGTGGCCCCGTCCCCATCCCCGGCCCCGTCCCGGGCTGCGTCCCCGGCCGCCCGCCCGTCCCCGGGTGAGCTCGCCCCGTCCCCGGTGGGCAGGGAGCGGGCGTCGACCGGGTGGTCGGCGCCGCCGATCCCCAGCTGCCTGGCGATGGCGCCGACCGACATCGCGCTGTCCCCGGAGATCACCTTGACCGCGACATCCTGCTCGGCGAAGTAGGCCAGGGTGCTGGGCGCTTCGGCGCGCAGCCGCTGCCGCAGCACGACCAGCGCGGCCGCCCCGACCCGCGGCCCGGCCGCGCCGGGACCCCGGTCGCTGATGTCGGCCGCGTCGGCCCGGCCGAGCACCAGCACCCGCAGGCCGTCCGCCGCTTTCGCCTCGGCCCGCTCACGGGCGGGATCTCCGGGTGGCAGCAGCACGTCGGGCGCGCCCAGCACCCAGCCTCCGCTGGCCGGGCCGGCGCCGGTGAAGACCGCCCCGCTCCACTTGCGCGCGGAGGAAAACGGCACGACCTGGACCGGCCGCCAGCGCGGATCGCCTTCCAGCGCATCGGCCAGCGCGCGGGCGTCCTGCTGCGCGGAAGCACTCCCCGTGGCAGCTCTCCCGGCTGCGCTCCTCTCGGCCGCGGCCATCTCGGCGGGAGCTATCTCCGCGGCAGCCATGTCCGCGGCAGCCATGTCCGCGGGAACTTCTTCCTCCGGAACCCCTCCTGCCGGGACCTGCCCCACCCGCAGGCTGGCCAGCCCGCTGGCGATCGCCTGCAGGGTCGCGTTCGGCCGCTCCTCGGCACCGGCCAGGCTGGCCAGCACCTGCCGGGCCGGCACACCCGGCGCCAGCGCGATGACCTCATCGAGCTCCATCCCCGGCTCGGTCAGGGTGCCGGTCTTGTCCAGGCACAGCACGTCCACGCGGGCGAGCACCTCGATGGCGGGCAGCTCCTGGACCAGGCACCGGCGCCTGCCCAGCCGGATAACCCCCACCGCGAAGGCCACGCTGGTCAGCAGCACCAGCCCTTCCGGGATCATCGTGACGATGCCGGCCACCGCCCCGGCGATGGCATCGCGCCAGGCCCCGTTGGCGTACGCGAGCTGGCTGGCGGTGAGCAGGATGGCCACCGGCACGATCACCCACGTGATGAGGCGGAGGAAGCGGTTGATCCCGGCCATCAGCTCGGACCGGGCGAGGCTGAACACGCTGGCCTCGTCCTCCAGCCGGGCCGCGTAGGAGCGGCGCCCCACCCGGGTCGCCAGGAACGCCCCGGAGCCGCTCACCACGAAGCTGCCCGAGAGCACCTGGTCGCCGGGTTTCTTCGTGACCGGGTCGGTCTCGCCGGTGAGCAGCGACTCGTCGAGCTCCATACCAGTCCCGCCGGTCACCTCGCCGTCCACCATCACCCGGTCGCCGGGGCCGATGAGGATCAGGTCGCCCAGGACGACGTCCTGCGGCCGCAGCGCGGTCTCCGCCCCGTCCCGCACCACCCGGACCGGCTCCTCCCCGAGCACGGCGAGCCGGTCGAGCGTCCGTTTTGCCCGCAGCTCCTGGACCACGCCGATACCGGTGTTCGCCACGATGACCAGGCCGAACAGAGCGTCCTGCGGGTGCCCGGTGACCAGCACCACCGCGGTCAGCGCGCCGATGATGGCGTTGAACCTGGTCAGCACGTTCGCGCGGACGATCTCCAGCACCGGCCTGCTCGTCCGGCGGCCGGTGTCGTTCACCTCCCCCGCCGCCACGCGCTCGGCCACCTGTGCGCCGGTCAGCCCGCTTTGCCGCGGGTGGGTCTCCACGAATCCCCCTTGTCGGGCAGGCTGTCCCACCGCCATCCTCGCATCCGCCGCTGGCGGCCCAGGTGAGGTGGGGCGCCGCTGGCCAGGTGGGGTAGGGCGCCGCTGGCCGGGGTGAGGTGGGACAGCCGCCGCCGCACTGGGCGAGGTAGGTGGCGCTGGCGGGCCGGGCGAGGTGGGTGGCGGCGGGGACGCGGCGGCGGGATTACGGGCGGCGCAGGAAGTGGCCGCGCCGATCGCCAGAGCCGAGGCGTTCCCGGATCCGCTCGGTGATGTGACCGCGTGCCAGGTCCGCGGCGAGCCGGCAGGCGGAGGTGATCCCCTTGGCGGTCGAGCCCCCGTGCGCGATGACGACCGTGCCCTCCAGGCCGAGCAGCGCGGCCCCCCCGTAGGTCTCCGCGTCCATCCGCCCGGCCAGCTCGCGCAGCACCCGCCGCTGGAACAGGGCCCCGAACCAGGCCGCCCGGGAGCCCTGGAACGCCGCCCGGATCTGCGCGGTGGCGAACGTGCCCGCGCCCTCGACGGTCTTGAGCGCGACATTGCCGGTGAAGCCGTCGGTCACCACCACGTCCACCTTGCCGGCCAGCAGGTCGCTGCCCTCGATGTTGCCGGCGAAGCGGATCGGCAGGCCCCCATGCGGGGGCGAGGCCAGCAGCTCATGCGCCCGGCGGGTGAGCTTGTTGCCCTTGGTCGGCTCGGTGCCGATCGTGAGCAGGCCCACCCGCGGGTCCTCCACGCCGAAGGCCACCTGTGCGTAGGCGACACCGAGCTGGGCGAACTGGAGCATCATCTCCGGCTTGGGGTCGGCGATGGCGCCGGCGTCCACCAGCAGCGTTGGCTTGGGCCCGGTGGGCAGGGCCACGGCCAGGCCGGGCCGCAGCAGCCCGGGCAGCGACCGCAGCCGCAGCCGGGCGGTCGCCACGATCCCGGCGGTCGAGCCCGCGGAGACCACCGCCGACGCCTGGCCGCGCCTGACCAGCTGGCAGGCGACGGCAACGCTTGACCGGGGACGCCGCCAGCTCGCGAGCGCCCCCTCGTCCATCGCGAGCGTGTCCTCGGCGGGCATGACCCGCACCTCGCCACCCAGCGGGTGCGCGCTCAGCAGCGGCCGCAGCTGGCTCGGCCGGCCGGTGAGCACCACCGACATGCCGCGGGAGGCGGCGGCGACCGCGCCCGCGACGACCTCGTCCGGAGCGTGATCCCCTCCCATCGCGTCCACGGCAATGGCCGGCGGCAAGGGAGGAACGGGAGACACGGAGGGCAGGGGGCTGCCGGGTGGCGGGGACTCCTCTGGCACGGCCGCGGTCCGGTGCCAGTCAGGAGCCGGTCAGCTGAGCCAGGGCGTCGCGCATGGTCTCAAGCTACTCACTCCCGCCCTGGCTCCGCTGGCCGGCGTTCCCGCTCCGCACCCTGGGCCGGCCGCCCCGGTGCTCGCCAGCCGGGCCGGGCAGGCTCAGGCGTGGGTGGTCGCCTCTTCCACCTGCTCGGGAAGCGGCTCCGGGGCAGGCTTGCCGCCCTTGATCGCCAGGCAGCTGATCGCGCCGATGGCGAGCAGGATGATCGGCATGATCAGCGTCTGCCGCATGGCCGTCACGTAAGCGGAGGTGAAGATCTCGTGAGCGATGCGGGCGATCTCGGCGACCAGGCCCGGTGGGGCGCCCGGGATGGCGTGCGTGCTGCCGCCGTTCTGACCCGCGCCCACCTGGATCCCGTTGTTCGCGGAATTGTGGATCTGGGTCACGAACGGGCCGCGCACCTGTGGCGGCAGCGCACCCGTCCGCGCGTTCGCCTGGCTGGTCATGGCGGAGACCAGCCTGTTCTGCAGCAGCGCGCCCACCGAGGCGGTGCCGATCACCAGGCCGACCTGCCTGATGGTGTTCAGTACACCGGATGCCGCCCCGGCCAGCTGCGGCTTGATGTTCCGCATGGCGGTGGTGACCAGCGGGGCGAAGATACAGCCCATGCCGAGGCCGGCCACCAGCAGCGGGGCCACGAAGACCGGCCAGTTGGAGTCCGGCTTGGCGATCAGGCCGATCCAGCCGATGCCCACGGCGAACAGGATCAGCCCGGACATCAGGATGTACTTGCCGCCGATCTTGTCGGTCATCCGGCCCGCCACCGGGGCGACGAACAATGAGACGAGCGAGGCGGGCGCCATCGCCAGCCCGGCCTTCAGCGCCGAGAACCCGAGCACGGACTGCAGGTAGATGGTCAGCGGCAGGAAGATGCCCATCATGCCGATGGCGAGCACGCCCGACACCCAGTTCGTCACCGCGTAGTTCCGGTCGCGGAACAGGGCGAAGGGAACCAGCGGCTCCTTGCCCTGCGTCATCCGCTGGACCAGCAGGAAGGCCACCAGCAGCAGCACCCCGATACCGAGGATCAGCGGGATGCTGATGAAGCCGGTGATCGTGCCCCAGTTGTACTTCTGGCCCTCCACCAGGCCGTAGCAGATCGCCAGCAGCGCGGCGCTGGCCAGCAGCACGCCCGGGATGTCGAGCTGGTGCCTGCGGCCCGGCACCACGTTCGGGATGATGATCGGGGTCAGGACCAGCACGATCACGCCGACCGGCAGGTTGACGAAGAAGATCCACCGCCAGTCGAAGGCGGTCACGAGCAGCCCGCCCAGGGTCGGCCCGGCAATGGTGGCCACCCCGGCCACGGCACCCCAGACGCCGAACGCCGCGCCGCGCCGGGCCGGCGGGAAGGTGTTTGTGATGATCGTCAGCGTCTGCGGCATGAGCATGGCCGCACCCAGGCCCTGGACCGCGCGGAACCCGATCAGCCAGCCCGGGCTCGGCGCGAAACCGCACGCGGCCGACGCGGCCGTGAACACCGCGATGCCCGCGGTGAACATGGGTCTCGGCCCGATCAGGTCGCCGAGCCTGCCTGCCGTGATGACCAGCACGGCCAGCACGAGGGCGTAGGCGTTGAGAACCCACAGGATGTCGTCGAGCGACGCGTGCAGCTGCGCGATCATGTCGGGGATCGCGATGTTGACGATCGTCAGGTCCAGCAGGGTCATGAAGAACCCCAGCGAGACGACCAGCAACACGGCCCATGGGTTGCCACTGAACTTCTTCACAGCTTCTCCCTGGCGTCTCCCCCGCCTGCGCGGCCCGCCTGTGATTACAGACTTACCAGAAAACGGGGGACGCTTCAAGATATATCTTGATAGTCCTCGGCACGGGCTCACCGGCTGAGGCGGCCGCCCGTCCTGCTCCGATGGTAGATGGCGGCACCGACAGATGGCCCCGGAGGTACCCCGCTCCCGGCGGCCGGCGGGCCCCGCGGGCAGGCAGCCCAGTATGCTCCCGGCCATGGAACTGAGCGGAACAGCAGCGATCATCTCCGGCGGCGCCAGCGGCCTCGGTGAGGCGGCCGCGCGCGAGCTCGCCGCGGCCGGGAGCGCCGTTGTCATCGCCGACCTGAACGAGGAACGAGGGAAGGCGGTCGCCGCCGAGATCGGCGGGGAGTTCGTCAAGACCGACGTGTCCGACGAGGCGGCGGTCACGGCGGCCGTGGGCGCGGCCACCAAGGGAGCCCCGCTGCGCACGGTCGTCAACTGCGCGGGCATCGGGTGGGCGGAACGCACCGTCAACCGGGAAGGGGCGCCGCACAGCCTGGCCACGTTCCGCAAGGTGCTCGACATCAACCTGATCGGCACGTTCAACCTGATGCGGATCGCGGCGGCGGCGATCGCCAGGACCGACCCGGTCGACACCGACGGGCAGCGGGGGGTGGTCATCAACACCGCCTCCATCGCCGGGATCGAGGGCCAGACCGGCCAGCTCGCCTACGCCGCGTCCAAGGGCGGGATCATCGGGATGACCGTCCCCGCGGCGCGCGACCTCGCCGCCATCGGCGTGCGGGTCAACACCATCTGCCCGGGCATCATCGACACCCCGATCTACGGGACCGGGCCCGCCAGCGAGCAGTTCAAGGCCAAGCTCGCCGCGCCGGTCGTCTTCCCCAAGCGGATGGGGACGGCTGCGGAGTTCGCCGCCCTGGTGCGGTCGCTGATCGAGAACGACTACCTGAACGCAGAGGTCATCCGCTTCGACGGCGGTATCAGGTTCCAGCCGAAGTAGCGGCGATCGCCTGGGAGGCGCGACGATGCCCGATGCCGTATCGGTCGAGGTGGACGGCGGGGTTGCCGTCATCACCATCGACCGCCCGCAGGCGCGCAACGCGGTCAACGAACAGGTCGCCAGCGGCATCGCGGCGGCGGTCGACGAGCTCGACCCCCGGCCCGACGTGGTGGCGATGATCCTGACCGGCGCCGGGGGCACGTTCTGCGCGGGCATGGACCTGAAGGGCTTCCTGGCGGGCGAGAACCCGATGGCGGGCGGGCGTGGCTTCGGCGGCATCACGCAGCGCCCGCCGGCCACGCCGGTGGTCGCCGCGGTCGAAGGGTACGCCCTGGCCGGCGGCTTCGAGCTGGCGCTCGCGTGCGACCTGATCGTCGCCAGCGAGGAGGCGACGTTCGGCCTTCCGGAGGTGACCCGGGGCCTGGTCGCCGCCGCGGGCGGGCTGATCCGGCTGCCGCGCCAGATCCCCTACCACCTCGCCATGGAGATCGCGCTCACCGGCGGGCGGGTCCCGGCCGGGCGGCTGCACCAGGCGGGCCTGATCAACCGGCTGGTGCCGGCCGGCGAGGCGCTCGGCGCGGCCAGGGCGCTGGCGGCCGAGGTCGCTGCCAACGCCCCGCTGGCGGTGGCGGCGACCAAGCGGATCATCGTCGAATCGGCCGGCTGGCCCGCCGAGGAGGCGTTCGGCCGCCAGGGCGCCATCGTCAGGCCCGTGCTCACCTCGGCCGACGCGCGAGAGGGCGCGACCGCCTTCGCGGAGAAACGCCCGCCGGTGTGGCGGGGCGAGTGAGGGCGGCGCTGGGCGCCGCTCTTGCGGGCTTGTCCACGTCGGCGCGGGCCCGGCCGTAAGATCGGTGCCCAGAAACCTGTGGACACCGTTGGGGATGTGCATGTGCGGAATCGCTGGCTGCCTGGCGCTGGCTCTTGAGGCCGAACCGGACCAGCCCTGGGTGGCGGACGCGACCCAGCGGATCAGCCACCGCGGGCCCGATGACGAGGGCTTCTACACCGACCACGACATCGCTCTCGGCTACAAGCGGCTGGCCATCATCGACCTGTCGCAGGCCGGCCATCAGCCGATGCGATCCGCCAACGGCCGCTACTGGATGGTCTTCAACGGCGAGATCTACAACTACATCGAGCTGGGCCGGGAGCTGCTGGAACAGGGTGTGGTGCTGCGGTCGAGCTGCGACTCCGAGGTCCTGCTCGAGACCTACGCCAGGGTCGGCAAGGACGTCGTGCACGTGCTGCGCGGCATGTACGCGTTCGCCATCTGGGACACCTGGACGCGGGAGCTGTTCTGCGCGCGGGACCAGTTCGGCATCAAGCCGTTCTACTACCGCATTGAGCAGAGCCCGGCGCGGGCGCGGTCCGGCGGGCGGCACGCGGCCCCAGGCCCCGACGCCGAGGCCGCCCTGGCCGGGGAGACGGCCCAGGCGGGGGAGGTGGCCCTGGCCGGGGACGCGGCCCTGGCCGGCGGCCCGGACGACTGGCACACGCCGCATCCGCAGCAGGGCAGGACCGGCCGGCACGCGGCTGACCCTGCCCGCGACGCCGGCCTGACCGGCCGGCTGCCACGGTCACCCTCGGAGGTGGCAGGCCATGATCCCGGCCTTCCCGGGGCGGCCCGCATCCGGCCGGGCGACGGCACCGGCGAGCCGCGGCCCGAGCGGTTGCTGCGGTTCGCCTCCGAGCGCAAGGCCCTCGCTGACCCGGGTGAGCTGCGGGAACTCGACCCGGGCGCGCTGCGCAGGTACCTGTCGTTCCAGTACGTCCCGCCGCCGGGAACCCTCACCCCGCCGGTGCAGGTGCTGCCGCCCGGTCACGCGATGATCGCCCGTCCCGGGGAGGCCGTGGAGATCTACCGCTACTGGCAGGCGGACCTGCGGCCCGCCCATTCCTCCAGCGATGCCACGCCCGGCGCCATCCTGGCCGCGATGCGCGACTCGGTCGCGGTCCACCTGCGCAGCGACGCCCCGCTCGGCGCCTTCCTGTCCGGCGGCATCGACTCCGCGGCCATCTGCGCCCTCGCCGCCGAGCACCGGCCCGACCTGCTCACCTTCACGGTCGGGTTCGAGCGCCAGGGGTACAGCGAGATCGACAGGGCGCAGGAGACGGCGGCGGCGATCGGGGTCAAGTCGATCCCCTATGTGATCAGCCCGGAGGAGTTCTTCCACTACCTGCCGCAGATCATCTGGCATCTCGACGACCCGATGGCGGACGCGGCGGCGGTGCCGCTGTGGTTCGTCGCCCGCGAGGCCAGCAAGCACGTCAAAGTGGTGCTGTCCGGCGAGGGCTCCGATGAGCTGTTCGGCGGCTACGCGATCTACCACCAGCCGGGCGTGGTGCGGGCGGGCGAGCACCTGCCAGGCTGGGGCCGGGCCCCGATCAAGGCGGCCGCCGCGCTCATCCCGACCGGCGTCAAGGGGAAGGGCCTGCTGGAACGCACGTCCATCCCGCTGCGCCACCGCTACATCGGCAACGCACACGTCTTCGCCGATGACCAGATCGAGGCGATCACCGGGGCGGCCGCGTCCGGCGCGGCCAGCCCCTACGACGTGACCGACCCGGTCTACGACCAGGCCGAGGAGAGCGACCTGGACGACGTCTCCACCATGCAGCTGGTGGACATCAACACCTGGCTGCCCGGCGACATCCTGGTCAAGGCCGACCGGATGACCATGGCCCACAGCCTGGAGCTGCGGGTTCCCTTCCTGGACCGGGAGGTGATGGCGGTCGCGGCGAAGCTGGCCCGGGAAGAGAAGATCGGTGGCGGGACCACCAAGGCCGCGCTGCGCACCGCCATGGGCGCGGTCCTGCCGCCAGCGGCCGCCCAGCGCGCCAAGCTCGGCTTCCCGGTCCCGATCGGCCACTGGCTGAAGGGCGAGGCCTCCGAGACCGCCGAGCAGTTGCTGCGCGACGCGCAGACCGATGAGTGGGTGGACCGCGAGGCGGCGCTCAAGCTGATGGCGCAGTTCCGGGCCGGCGAGCCGGGCGTGAGCTGGCGGCACCTGTGGGTGCTGATCGTGTTCTCCCTCTGGCACCAGATCTACGTCGAGCAGGTCTACGACCCGGTCGCGCTCGGCTGGGAGCGGGGCCACGGAGCACCCTGGTGAAAAGCCCGCGGATCAGCGTCGTGGTGCCGTTCTACAACAACGGCGACGTGCTCGGTGACTGCCTGGCCTCCATCGCGGGCCAGACCTTCACCGACCTGGAAGTGATCATGGTGGACGACGGGTCCACCGACAACGGCACCGAGGTTGCCAGGAAGTGGTCCGAGTCCGACCCGCGGTTCGTGCTGGCCCACAGCCAGCGCGGCGGCCCGGGCGGCGCCCGGAACCGGGGCGTCGAGCTGGCGCGCGGAGAGTTCCTCGCCTTCGTGGACGCCGACGACATGCTGCCCGCCCACGCCTACGAGGTGCTGCTGCACACGCTGGAGAGCTCGGGCTCGGACTTCGTGTCCGGCGCGGTGAACAGGATCGGCACCGAGGGCGTGTTCCCCTCGGCCCTGCACACCCGCGCGATCAAGGGCCGGAAGATCGGCACCCACGTGACCAGGTCCCCGGAGCTGCTGTACGACATCTCGGTCTGGAACAAGCTGTTCCGCCGGTCGTTCTGGGACGCCAACGGGCTGTCTTACCCCGAACAGATGGTCTGGGAAGACCTGCAGCTCATGACCCAGGCGCACGTCCTGGCCAAGGCCGTGGACGTGATCCCCGACTACATCTACTACTGGCGCGAGCGGGCGGCGGGCGAGCTGTCCATCACCCAGAACCGCACCGACATCCAGAACCTGCGCGACCGCATCACCGCGCTGCACGCGATCGACGCGTTCCTGAGAGAGCACGCCCCGGCCAGGACCCTGCGCCAGCACCAGCGCAAGGCGCTGGTCAACGACCTGTGGCTGTACGTGCGCGACCTGCACCGGGTCAGCGACGACTACCTGACCGAGTACTTCGACCTGGTGAACTCCTACCTGGATCAGGTCGGCCGGCGCGTGTTCGCGTCCCTGCCCGCCACCCACAAGCTCGCCTACTACCTGACCCAGCGGCGGATGCGCAGCCAGCTGCTCGACCTCAACACCTGGCTGCTCGACCAGCAGGTGGCCACCGTCCCGGTGGTGCGGCGGCACGGCAGGCTGCTCGCCGACCTGCCGTTCCGCACCGACCGGGAGCTGGGCATCCCGGCCCGGGTCTACCGGCCGTACTGGCGGGACCTGGACCCCTACATCGAGGTGGACAGCGTCACCTGGCAGCGCGGCAACCTGGTCATCGCGGGCCTGGCCTACGTGCCCTCCATCGACATCAGCAAGCGCCGCTACACCAGCAAGATCGTGATCCTGCGGCCACGGCGCAGGTTCCGGCCGCCGATCGTGTCGCTCGCCTCGTCCTGGCGGCACCCGCGGGCGACCCAGGTGTCCGGCCAGGACCGCTACGACTACGCGTGGGCGGGTTTCCGCAGCGAGATCTCCGCACGCTGGTTCCGGGTGGCGGGCCGGTGGCTGACCGGGGACTGGGACTGCTTCATCCTGGTCCGGGGCCACGGGGTGTGGCGCCCGGCCCGGCTGCACAGCCCGGCCCTCGGCGACGCGGGCAGGCCCGGCGTGCTGGAGCCCGTGCCGGGGGTGGAGGTCCGCCCCACCTGGGTGGGCCGTCACCTGCACGTGGGTGTGCAGCACACGCCCGCCCGGCTGGTCTCGTTCTCCCGCGACGGCGGCGAGCTCACGCTTGAGGTGGACCTCGACCCGCGCGGCGTGCCGGGTGCGGCCGGCGCATCCGGCGCCGTGGCCGAACTGGTCCTGGTCCGGCAGGGCGGCCGGGCGGTCCAGGCATTCCCGGCACAGATGCATGACGAGGGCGCGGTGCTGCGCGTGCGCGGGCTGATCCCGCTGGCGGCGCTGTCGTCCGGCGCCGGGCAGTGGGGCCGGCTCCCGGCCGCCGACGGCGGGGGCGAGAGCGCCGGCTGGGACCTGTACCTGGGGCGGGCGGGCCGTGGGCGGATCAGCGTGACGTTCCCGGCGGAGCTGCCCGAGGGCGCCTACCCCCACGGCGACCGGGAGGTCGTGGTCGAGCAGTCGCGCTACGGGAAGGTCACGCTGGCCGAGCGCGCGCCGCGGCCGGTGCTCGACGAGCACTCGTGGAGCCCGGAGGGGGGCCTGCTGGTCCACGGGGCCTACCGCGGCCCGGCCGGGGCCGGCCTGGAGCTCGTGCTGCGCAGCCCGGACGTGGGCGGGGAGTATGTGATCGGCTGCCGCCGGGAGGGGGACCGCTTCTCGGCGGCCTTCGAGCCCGCGGCGATGCCGGTGTTCGGCGAGCCGCTGCCGCTGCCCGACGGCCCGTGGGACGTGCTCGCCCGGTCCGGCGGCGGGCCGGTGATGCCGGTCGGTTACGACCACGGGCGGCTGGCCGAGATCTCGCACAAGAAGGTGGCGGCCGGGCCCAAGCTGTACGCGTTCACCACCGCCGGGTACGACTCGCCGGTGATCACCGCCGAGCCGCGCCTGCGGCTGTCGGAGCAGGGCAACTTCAACCGGCGGGTGCTGCGCCGGGCGCTGTACCCGATCCAGTCGCGGCGCCCGCTGCGGGATGCGGTCCTGTTCGTCAGCTGGAACGGCAAGCAGTGCGCGGACAACCCCCGTGGCGTCGCGGACGAGCTGCGCCGCCGCGGTGACGGCCGGGAGCGCATCTGGGTGGTGACGGACTACGCGGCCGCGGTACCCGAGGGGGACCGGGCGGTGCTGTCGGGGACCGAGGAGTACTTCGACGCGCTCGCCCGCTGCCGGTACGTGATCGCCAACGACGACATGCAGCCGTTCTTCCGCAAGCGGGAGGGCCAGATCTACCTGCAGACCTGGCACGGGACCCCGCTGAAGAAGATCGGCTTCGACATCGAGCGGCCGCAGTTCGCCAGCGGGACCGCCTACTTCGACCGGCTGGCCGCCGACGTGGCCAAGTGGGACCTGCTGCTGTCGCAGAACCCGTTCAGCACCCCGATCCTGCGGCGCGCGTTCCGGTTCGGGGGTGAGATCTGCGAGTACGGCTACCCGCGCAACGACATCCTGTCCCGGGGCGGGCCGGGCGGCCCGCTGGCCGGGCAGGTGCGGCGCCGGCTGGGCATCCCCGACGGCAAGCGGGTGGTGCTGTACGCGCCGACCTGGCGCGACAACCAGTTCTACGCCTCCGGCCGGTACCGGTTCGACCTGCGGCTCGACCTCGAGCGGGCGTGGCAGGTGCTGGGGCCCGATCACGTGATCCTGGTCCGCGGCCATCACCACTTCGCGAACGATGTCCAGGCGGGCGCCCGGCGCGATTTCGCGCTCAACGTGACCGGCTACCGTGACATCTCCGAGCTGTTCCTGATCACCGATGTGCTGATCACGGACTACTCGTCAGCCATGTTCGACTTCGCCGTGACCGGCCGGCCGATGCTGTTCTTCACCTACGACCTGGAGCAGTACCGGGACCGGCTGCGCGGCTTCTGCTTCGACTTCGAGGCGGAGGCGCCCGGGCCGCTGCTGGCCACCTCGGAGGAGGTGCTGGCGGCGGCCGGGGACAGCGACGCGGTGGCCGCCCGCTACCGCGAGGCCTACCAGGCGTTCGCCGCGAGGTACTGCCCGCTGGATGACGGCAAGGCCGCCGCGCGGGTCTGCGACCGGCTGTTCGGGGGCTGACCCGGTCCCCGCCCGCCGGGCGCACGCCACGTCGTTCGCGCGCGCACGCCTCGTCTGGTGGCGGTCCGGCCAGCAGCTGTACCCGGCGCAGCCCGCCCCGCCCGCGGAGGGCTGACCACCGGGCCGTCAGCCAGCCGCCGGCGCGGCCGGCCGGCTCCTGCGGACCTCGGTGACGGTCGCCCAGACCCAGCGCTCGCCGAGCGCCCGGGCGACGGCGATGCGGTGGTGCCCGTCGAGCAGCCTGGGGTCAGCCGGTCATCGGGGCGAGCCCCTGGCCCGGCGCGTAGGGCGCGAGCTTGTCCCGCAGCCGCCCCCGGCCCCGGTGCAGCCGGGACATGACCGTCCCGATCGGGGTGCCCATGATCTCGGCGATCTCCTTGTAGGCGTACCCTTCGATATCCGCCAGGTAGACCGCCACCCGGAACTCTTCCGGCAGGTCGCGCAGGGCCCGCAGGATCTCCGAGTCGGCCAGCCTGTCCAGCGCCTCGGCCTCGGCCGAGCGGGCTGCCGGGGCCAGCGGGTCGGCGGGCAGCTGCCAGTCCTGGAAGTCACCGCCGGTGGTCTGCCGCGGTTCCCGGCGGCGCTTGCGGTACCCGTTGATGAAGGTGTTCGCCAGAATGCGGTGCAGCCACGCCTTGAGGTTGGTGCCCGGCCGGAACTGGTGGAAAGCCGCGTACGCCTTGGCCGAGGTCTCCTGGACCAGGTCCTCGGCGTCGGTGGGGTTGCGCGTCATGCGCAGCGCGGCCGGGTACAGCTGCCCCAGAAACGGCACGACGTCGCGCTCGAAGCGCTCATCGCGGTCCGGCGCCTGCTCCGACTTCCCCATGGTGGTCTCCGCTTCTCATTGACCCTCACCTTATAGACGTGTGCAAGCCCTCATACGGCTCGGCCTGGTGGCCACATCTTCGGCAACGGTCAGGATTCTCTTGTACCCACGGATCCTGAGTCTTACCTGAACGTCCGGTCAGAATCCTGCAGGCGTGGGCCGGCGGCCGCGTGCCCGCTGGCCCGCCGCGGCGCCCGGCTGTGATCGGGTCGGCCTGCCCACCTGGCGCGGGCGGCCGGCCGCGCGTGACCAGGCCCGGCTTGCCGCCCGCTGCGCGGCGGCCCGCCACGCGTGATCGGGCTGGCTTGCCCGCCTGCCGGGCGGCAGGCCGCCACAATGGGCTGCGTGACCGGCTTCGAGGGGGAAGAGGCGCTCGCCAGCGCGGCGGTCCGGCTGGGAGCCACCCAGGTGGCCGGCTGGTCGGCCGCGGAGCAGGCACTGGCCGACGCCGCCCGCACCGGCTCCGCCGCTGCTGGCCCGGGCGGGCCGGGAGGGCAGGCCGGGGCTGAGCGGATCAGGCAGGTCAGCCAGCTCAGGCAGGTCAGGGACCAGATCCTGGCCGGTGAGGACCCGCTGGGGGAGGAGTTCTGCCGGCTGCGGAGCCCGGCCCGGCGGCGGCCGTCAGGCCAGACGTTCACGCCCGGGCCGGTGGTGCGGAGCATGACCGGCTGGGCCGCCCGCCGCCTCACCCCGGCCCGGGTCGTCGACCCGGGGACCGGCTCGGCCAGGTTCCTTATCGCGGCCGGCCGCCGCTGGCCGCGCGCCGCCCTGGTGGGGGTCGAGACCGACCCACTGGCCGCGATGATCGGCAGGGCCTGCCTGGCCGCGGCCGGCATGGCCGGCCGGGCCAGCGTCACGCTCGGTGACTACCGGTCGCTGGACCTCCCGCCCGTGGCCGGCCCGACCCTGTTCCTCGGCAACCCGCCGTACGTGCGCCACCACCAGATCCCGGCGGAATGGAAGGACTGGCTGCGGTCCGCCGCCGCCGGCCGCGGCCTGGCCGCCAGCGGCCTGGCCGGGATGCACGTCCACTTTTTCCTGGCCACCGCGCTGCACGCGGCGCCCGGCGATGCCGGGGTGCTGGTCACGGCGGCCGAATGGCTGGACGTGAACTACGGCGCGCTGGTCCGGTCGCTGCTGCTCGGCCCGCTTGGCGGCCGGTCGGTGCACCTGCTGGATCCGGCCGTCCCCGCCTTCGCCGACGCGGCGGCGACCACCGCCATCACCTGCTTCCTGCCCGGCAGCACCCCGCGCAGCATCCGGCTGCGCCGGGTGGCACGGCCCGGCGACCTGGGCGAGCTGGCGGGCGGAACGGCGCTGCCCGCGCGGGTGCTCCGCGCCGCGTCCCGCTGGACCCCGCTGGCGGACGGGGGCGCCGGTCCCGCCGGGGCCGCCCCGTTGCCTGCCGGGCCCGCCCACGGCACCCCGCTGCCCACCGGCCAGGTCGAGCTGGGGGAACTGTGCCGGGTCCACCGCGGCCAGGTGACCGGCGCCAACAAGGTCTGGGTC
>Ga0335077_10002050_pt1 | contig 24057 bp, 30 predicted proteins | sample Lox_Sample_31_FD_207151 | JGI IMG/M metagenome (GOLD analysis project Ga0335077, IMG submission 207151) | Soil microbial communities from Loxahatchee National Wildlife Refuge, Florida, United States - Lox_Sample_3.1 | ecosystem: Environmental > Terrestrial > Soil > Wetlands | place: USA... | reverse complement strand
CAAGCGCGACGACCGAGAGCAAGTCCAAAACTACACGCGGCGCGAGCAAAGCAAAAAAGTGAAGCCAGGAGCGATAGATGCTGCAGCCCGCTAGAACCAAATACCGCAAACAGCAGAAAGGCCGCAATACCGGCGTGGCCACGCGCGGCAATAAGGTAAGCTTTGGCGAATACGGCCTGAAAGCGGTTACGCGCGGCCGCCTGACGTCGCGTCAAATCGAGTCGGCGCGCCGCGCCATGACGCATTTTATCAAACGCGGCGGGCGCATCTGGATCCGTATTTTTCCCGACAAGCCCGTTTCGCAAAAACCGGCTGAAGTACGCATGGGTAACGGCAAGGGCACCCCGGAGTATTTCGTCGCTGAAATTCAGCCCGGCAAAGTGTTGTATGAAATGGATGGTGTGAACGAAGAATCGGCGCGCGAGGCGTTCCGCCTGGCAGCGGCCAAGTTGCCGATATTGACGACATTTGTGATGCGACAAATGGGGTAGACGGTGAAAATCAGCGAATTAAGAAGTTTGCAGGAAGCGGAACTTAAGCAGGAGCTGGCGGATCTGCTTAAGGCGCAATTCGGCCTGCGCATGCAAAAGGCGACACAACAGCTCGCGAATTTCAGCCAATTGCGCAAAGTACGCAGGGATATTGCCCGCGTACAAACCGTGCTTACTGAAAAGGCGCGACGGCCATGAGCGAAGCATCCAAACGCACACTGAGCGGACGTGTGGTCAGCGACAAAATGGATAAAACCGTAACGGTACTGGTCGAGCGCAAGGTACGGCACCCCTTGTACGGCAAAATCGTCACCCGTTCCAAGAAGTACCATGCGCACGACGACAAGAACGAGTTCCACGAGGGCGATATCGTGCTGATCGAAGAATGCCGGCCGATTTCCAAAACCAAGGCTTGGCGGGTGAGCAAGCTGATCGAGAAAGCACGTGTCATTTGATTTGCTTTGGGAGTTGATGACCTTTATAATTCACGGTCTTTCGATGCACGTGTTATAGAGCCTAGCGTTTCTTGCCTGACGGGATCCAAGACTGACCGTCAACTCGAGTAAGTATTGGCGGGTTAAGTTGGAGATATGAACCAAAATGATTCAAATGCAGACAGTGCTGGACGTCGCGGACAACACGGGCGCACGTTCCGTCATGTGCATCAAGGTGCTCGGCGGATCGAAGCGCCGTTATGCCGGCATCGGCGACGTTATCAAAGTGAGCGTCAAGGAGGCGGTACCGCGTGGGCGAGTCAAGAAAGGTGAAATCTATCATGCGGTGGTCGTGCGCACCGCGAAAGGAGTTCGCCGCGTGGACGGATCTCTCATCAAATTTGACGGCAACGCGGCGGTGCTGCTGAGCCCCAAACTGGAGCCGATTGGAACGCGGATTTTCGGCCCGGTGACGCGCGAGCTGCGCACCGAGCGCTTCATGAAAATAGTGTCTTTGGCTCCGGAAGTATTGTAAGGAAGTAATTCATGCGCAGAATCAGGAAAGGCGACAATGTTATCGTGACTACCGGCAAGGATAAAGGCCGGCGCGGCTCGGTGTTGCGCATGGTCGATGCCGAGCATGTGCTGGTGGAAGGGATCAACAAGGTAAAAAAGCATCAGAAACCCAATCCCACGAAAAACAACCCCGGCGGTATTGTCGACAAGGAATTGCCGATTCATATTTCCAACGTCATGCTATTTAATCCCGCCACGCAGAAGGCCGACCGTGTCGGCGTTAAAGTACTGGATGACGGGCGCCGGGTGCGTTATTTCAAGTCCAACGGCGAAATGGTCGACGCCTGAAAAAAGTAGACAGACATGCCCCGCTTGCAAGCGCTCTACCGGAACACAGCAGTCAAACAGTTGATGAAACAGTTTGGCTATAAAACGGCGATGCAAGTGCCGCGCATCAGCAAAATCACGCTGAATATGGGTGTAGGAGAAGCGGTCGCGGATAAGAAGGTTATGGATAACGCGGTTGCAGACCTGCAAAAAATTTCCGGACAAAAGCCGGTCGTCACCAAATCCCGCAAATCCATTGCCGTGTTCAAGATCCGCAGGGGCTATCCAGTTGGGTGCATGGTTACGCTGCGGGACAAGCGTATGTATGAATTTCTCGACCGTCTGGTGTCGATTGCTATTCCGCGCATTCGCGACTTTCGCGGACTCTCGGCCAAATCGTTCGACGGTCGTGGCAACTACAACATGGGCGTCAAGGAGCAGATCATATTTCCGGAGATCGAGTACGACAAAATTGACGCGCTGCGCGGCCTGAACATCACCATTACCACTACCGCCAAGACTGACGAAGAAGCACGCGCGCTTCTCGCCGCATTCAATTTTCCGTTCAAGAGTTGAGGTTCTGCATGGCAAAAACAGCGTTGATTAACCGTGACCGCAAGCGCCGCGCCGTGGTCAAGAAATTTGCCGCGAAGCGCGCGGAATTGCTGTCCATCATCCGCAACACCAAAGTGAGCGATGACGACCGGCATGAGGCGCGGCAGAAATTGCAGCAACTCCCGCGCAACGCCAGTCCGGTGCGGCTTAGAAATCGTTGTTCGCTAACCGGGCGGCCGCGCGGCGTGTATCGCAAGTTCGGGCTGGGCCGGAACAAGTTTCGGGAAATCGCCATGCGCGGCGAAATTCCGGGCATCATCAAAGCCAGTTGGTAGCCATGGAACCTCTAATTAAGTCACACGTGACCGCGACGGTTGGCTGGGCCTTGACCCAGACGCGAAGCGAGGAGCGACGTGTGCTTGACCGTACACCAGCGACGAGCAACAAAGTATGGGGCGAGGCCAAGCCCCGTCCCTTCGGGTTGCGGCGAAATGTGGCGATGGCAGCGTTGCTCAGGCTTGCGTTACGACGGGGTAGCGCTGCGCCATCGCGCCTCGCCCTCATCCCCATTTCGCCAGCAACGCGGTACATGCGAGACTTAATTAGAGGTTCCCTATGAGTATGAGCGACCCTATCTCCGATATGCTAACGTGCATCCGCAATGCCCAACTCGCGGAAAAAACCAACGTGGCAATTCCGTCGTCGCGGCTGAAAGTGGCGATTGCGCAGGTGCTCAAGGAAGAAGGTTATGTCGAAGATTTTGCGGTGCGCGAGCTGCAGGGAAAAACGCAGCTTGAGATCGGCCTGAAATACTATGCGGGACGGCCGGTGATTGAAAAAATAGAGCGCGTGAGCCGACCGGGCTTGCGCATTTACAAAGCCAATCGCGATATTCCGAAAGTGATGAACGGCATGGGAATTGCCATTATTTCCACTCCCAAAGGAGTGATGACCGACCGCAAGGCGCGAGCTGCCGGCATGGGCGGCGAAGTGCTGTGTATCGTCGCGTAACGGAATATATCGGAGTACATATGTCGCGCATAGGCAAAAACCCGGTGGTGGTGCCAACAGGAGTCGAAGTTACCTTGTCACCCGGCGAAATAGTAGTGAAAGGCCCGCTGGGAACTCTCAAGCAGCGCCTCAATGGGGATGTTAATGTTGAGCGCGAGGGCGATAAACTGATATTCAAGGTCGCCAACGAAACGCAGCAGGCCAATGTCATGTCCGGCACGCTGCGTGCATTGCTTGCCAACATGATTCACGGAGTGACCAAGGGATTCGAGAAAAAGCTCAGTTTGGTCGGCGTAGGTTTCCGGGCTCAAGCGCAGGGCGATAAACTTAATTTGGCCGTCGGCTACGCGCACCCGGTGGTGCATCAGATGCCGAAGGGCATCAAGGTCGAAACGCCCTCGCAGACCGATATTGTGATTAAGGGCGCAGACAAACAGCTGGTGGGTCAAATGGCTGCAGAAGTGCGAGCGTACCGCAAGCCGGAACCGTACAAGGGCAAAGGCGTGCGCTACGTCGATGAAGTGGTAATCCTGAAAGAAACCAAGAAGAAGTAGACCAACATGGATGAAAAGAAACAGGCGCGCCTGCGCCGTTCACGCAAAACCCGCAACAAGATTGCGGAGCTCAAGGCCTTGCGCTTGATGGTGCACCGTACCAACCACCATATTTACGCACAGGTGGCCGACGCCAGCGGCGCCAAAATCCTGGTGGCGGCCTCAACACTCGAGCCCGAAGTCCGCAAGAAAGTTAAATATGGCGGTAACGTCAAAGCGGCGTCAGCAGTGGGCAAGCGCATCGCGGAAAAGGCCAAGAAGCAGGGCATTGTGAGTGTAGCCTTTGATCGTTCCGGGTTCAAGTTTCATGGGCGTGTCAAAGCCCTGGCGGACGGAGCGCGCGAGCACGGCCTGAAATTCTAGCGGAGCATATTATGGCGAAAGGGCAACAGGGACCACAGCGCAGCGACGGCCTGAGAGAGAAAATGGTCGCGGTGAACCGCGTCACCAAAGTGGTTAAAGGCGGTCGCGTTCTGGGCTTTGCCGCGCTCACCGTGGTGGGCGATGGCGATGGCGGGGTCGGCATGGGCAAGGGCAAGGCTCGCGAGGTGCCGGTGGCGGTGCAAAAAGCCATGGACGAGGCGCGGCGCAAAATGATAAAGGTCACCCTTAAGAACGGCACACTGCAACACACGGTGGTGGGCAAGCACGGCTCGGCGACGGTGTACATGCAGCCCGCATGTGAAGGCACCGGAATCATTGCCGGCGGACCGATGCGCGCGATTTTCGAAGTGATGGGAGTCAGTAATGTGCTTGCGAAATGCATCGGCTCAACCAATCCCTACAATGTGGTGCGCGCCACCCTCAACGGTTTGCAAGCGATGTACACGCCTTCCGAAGTTGCGGCGAAACGCGGCAAAACCGTGGAACAAATTTTGGAGTAAACATGGTCAAACGAAAGCAGGCCGCGAAAATAAAAGTGACTTTGACGAAGAGCATTATCAATACCAGTGAATCGCATCGGGCCACGGTGCGCGGTTTGGGGTTGCGCCGCCTCCATCACTCGGTTGAGCTGGAAGACACCCCGGCGGTGCGCGGCATGATCAACAAAGTGGGCTACCTGGTCAAATGCGAGGAATGAATGGAGCTTAACGCTATTAAACCTTCTGTCGGCAGCAAGCGTGCCAGGCGCCGTGTCGGTCGCGGACCGGGCTCGGGGCTGGGCAAGACAGCGGGACGCGGTCACAAAGGGCAACGAGCGCGTTCCGGCGGTTTTCACAAAACTGGTTTTGAGGGGGGGCAAATGCCATTGCAGCGCCGCCTTCCGAAGCGCGGTTTTGTTTCGCCAAGCAAACTGCGTACTGCGCAAGTGCGACTGTCAGAATTGAACATGCTGGAAGTTAAAGAAATTGACATCGTGGCGCTGAAACAGGCGGGCATTGTCCCGGCGACGGCACGGGCAGCTAAAGTCATGCTTTCGGGCAAAATCACGCGCGCTGTCAAAATGAAGGGCGTGGGCGTCAGCAAAGGCGCCCGCGCCGCGATCGAAGCCGCCGGCGGCAGCATTGAAGCCGCGAAAGGATAAATGGCCACCAACAATTCAGTGCTCGGGATGTACGGCAAGATGGGGGACTTGAAGAAGCGCCTCCTGTTCTTGTTAGGCGCCATGGTAGTCTACCGCATCGGGGCGCACATCCCAGTACCCGGCATAGATCCGGCGCATCTGGCAGATCTGTTCCGCTCGCAGCAGGGTGGAATACTCGGAATGTTCAACGTATTTTCGGGCGGCGCGCTATTGCGCTTTACCATATTTGCGCTGGGCATACTTCCTTACATCTCATCGTCGATCATCATGCAGTTGATGACCGTGGTCTCGCCGCAGCTTGAAGCTTTGAAAAAAGAGGGCGAATCGGGGCGCCGCAAAATTACCCAGTACACCCGTTATGGCACGGTGTTCCTGGCGATGTTCCAGGGCATGGGCATCGCAATTGCGTTGGAATCGCAGCCGGGGCTGGTGCTTGAGCCGGGAATAATGTTTCGCGTAACCACCATGATAACGCTGATGACCGGCACCCTGTTTTTAATGTGGCTGGGCGAACAGATCACGGAACGCGGCATCGGCAACGGCATCTCGCTCATCATTTTCGCGGGTATTGTGTCCGGGCTGCCGCACGCGGTAGCCGGGACACTGGAACTGGCGCGCACCGGGGCGTTTCCCATTCCCTTGGTGCTGCTGTTATTCGTTGGGGTCATCACCATTACCGGCGTAGTGGTGTTCGTGGAGCGCGGGCAGCGCAAGATACTGGTAAATTACGCCAAGCGCCAGGTCGGACGAAAGATTTATGGCGGCCAAAGCTCGCACCTGCCGCTAAAGCTGAATATGTCGGGCGTTATTCCGCCGATTTTTGCGTCAAGCATTATTTTGTTTCCCGCGACTCTCGCGGGCTGGTTCGGCAGCAGCGAGCACCTGTCCTGGCTTAAAGATATCGGGGCGACGTTGCATCCGGGCGAGCCCATTTATGTTTTTCTATATGCCTCAGCGATCATTTTTTTCTGTTTTTTCTACACGGCATTGGTGTTTAATCCCCGCGAAACGGCGGACAATTTGAAAAAAAGCGGCGCTTTCGTGCCGGGCATCCGGCCCGGCGAGCAGACCGGGCGTTTTATTGAGCACATCATGATGCGGCTGACGCTGGCCGGAGCGCTTTACGTAACTCTGGTGTGCCTGCTGCCGGAATTTCTGATCGTGAAATGGAGCGTGCCGTTTTATTTCGGCGGGACATCGTTGTTGATCGTGGTCGTCGTGACCATGGATTTCATGGCGCAGGTGCAGGCCTACATCATGTCGCATCAGTATGAGAGTCTACTGAAAAAAGCCAATTTCAAGGGGAGCGGTTTGCCGGCAAGATAAAGCCGGGATAAGCATGGCTAAGGAAGAGACCATACAGATGCAGGGGGAAATTTTGGAAACTCTCCCCAACGCCACATTCCGCGTGAAACTTGAGAATGGACATGTTGTGCTAGGACATATTTCCGGGAAGATGCGCATGCACTACATTCGCATCCTGCCCGGCGACAAAGTAACGGTGGAACTTACCCCATACGATCTGACTCGGGCCCGCATCGTGTTTCGGGCCAAGTAAGGGAAAGGAAACGAGATGAAAGTTAGGACTTCGGTTAAAAAAATGTGCCGCAAATGCAAGGTCATCCGGCGCAAGCGCGTGGTGCGCGTAATTTGTGTGGATCCGCGCCATAGGCAACGCCAGGGTTAGTGTGGTCGATTGAATCGTTTGAACAATATCCTTATAATTAACAGTTTTTATTTTTAGGAACAGCATGGCCCGCATCGCCGGCGTAAATATTCCGAATCAGCAGCACGCAGAGATCGCGCTTACCGCGATTTACGGTGTTGGGCGCTCACGGGCGCGCAAAATATGCGCTTCAGCGGGCGTCAATATTTCAGCAAAAATTAAAGATTTGTCCGATGGGGAAATGGACAAACTTCGCGAGCAAGTAAGCAAATTCACCGTGGAAGGCGATCTGCGCCGCGAGGTTTCCATGAACATCAAGCGTCTGATCGACCTTGGCTGCTACCGTGGGCAACGGCATCGCCGCGGGCTGCCGGTGCGCGGCCAGCGCACTCGCACCAACGCGCGTACGCGCAAAGGCCCGCGCAAGGCAGTTCGGCTCGCCAAGGCGCCAACCACCAGCATAACCGGAAAGACCTAATACAAGGACAGTGCATGGTCACCAAGCCCAACGTGAGAGTTCGCAAAAAGGCCAAGAAAAACGTGGCAGAAGGAATCGCTCATATTCACGCCTCGTTCAACAACACTATCGTCACCATTACCGACCGCCAAGGCAACACCTTGGCCTGGGCGACTTCGGGTGCCGCCGGGTTTAAAGGCTCGCGCAAGAGTACGCCTTTTGCAGCGCAGGTGGCCGCGGAGCAGGCGGGTCGCGCAGCCCAGGAGTGCGGGGTGAAAAATCTCGAAGTACGCATCAAGGGGCCCGGACCGGGACGCGAATCAGCGGTACGCGCTCTCAACGCAGTGGGTTTCAAAATTACCAGCATTTCCGACGTCACGCCGGTACCGCATAATGGCTGCCGCCCGCCAAAACGGCGCCGCATCTGATTGAGGAAAACGTATGGCGCGAAATCTTGATGCTAAATGCCGACAGTGCCGCCGCGAAGGCGAGAAGCTGTTTCTAAAGGGCGAGAAGTGTTTTACCGATAAATGTTCAATTGAGCGCAGAAGCTATCCTCCGGGCTTGCACGGCCAGAAAAACGTGCGCCTTTCGGGTTATGCAGTGCAATTGCGCGAGAAACAAAAACTGCGCCGTATCTACGGCTTGCTGGAGAAGCAGTTTCGCAATACCTACCAGGACGCCGACCGCCGCAAAGGCATCACCGGCGAAACGCTGTTACAGATGCTAGAGTCGCGGCTGGATACGGTTTCCTTCCGCATGGGCTTTGGTGCGTCGCGTTCCGAGGCGCGCCAGATCGTGCGTCACAACGGCATTCTGGTAAACGGTAAGCGGGTCAACATCCCGTCCTATCAGGTGCGTCCTGGAGACGTGATCGAAGTGGCGGGAAAAGCCAAAGAACATTTGCGCATCAAGGCTTCAGTAGAGGCAGCGGAAGCGCGCGGCTTTCCGGAGTGGCTTGAAGTTGACAGCAAAACCAGGAAAGGCGTGTTCAAAGCCCAGCCGCAACGCTCTGAGCTGCCGTCTACGATCAACGAGAGTTTAGTAGTCGAGTTGTATTCGAAGTAATCAGGTTTTCCACTGGCAATCAAGAGGGGTTTTAGCCATGCAAAGCAGTGCTTTTCTCAAGCCGCGTATCATCGACGTGCAAACTATTTCACCCATGCATGCCAAAGTGACCATGGAGCCGTTCGAGCGCGGCTACGGGCACACCCTCGGCAATGCACTGCGGCGCATCCTGCTTTCCTCGATGCCGGGGTTTGCGCCCACTGAAGTGACCATTAGCGGCGTGCTGCATGAATACTCGGCATTGGACGGGGTACAGGAAGACGTGGTCGATATTCTACTTAACCTGAAGGGCATCGTGCTCAAACTGCACAATCGCCAGGAGGCGCTGCTTACTCTGAAAAAGAGCGGCGAAGGCGTGGTCACCGCCGGCGATATCGAGGGCGGGCACGATGTGGAAATCATCAACCCTGAACACGTCATTGCGCATTTGACGGCGGGTGGCAAGCTCGACATGCAGATTAAAGTTGAAATGGGACGCGGCTATGTCGCCGGCACCATGCGCCAATCTCCGGAGGAAAAGCGCAAGATCGGCAACATTGTTCTGGACGCTTCGTTCAGCCCGGTGCGGCGCGTAAGCTACGCGGTAGAGAGCGCGCGCGTCGAGCAACGCACCGATTTGGACAAGCTGGTGATGGATATTGAAACCAACGGAGTGATAGATCCGGAAGAAGCGATTCGCTATGCGGCACGGATTCTAGTTGATCAGCTGTCGGTGTTTGCTGATCTAAAGGGCACCACATTGGAAGTAGAACAGCCTAAAGCCCCGCAGGTGGACCCGATCTTATTGCGCCCGGTGGACGATCTGGAACTTACCGTGCGCTCAGCGAATTGCTTGAAGGCGGAAAACATTTATTACATAGGGGATCTTATCCAGCGCAGCGAGACTGAATTGCTGAAGACCCCGAATCTCGGTCGCAAATCTCTCAACGAAATCAAGGACGTTCTGGCATCGCGCGGGCTGACCCTCGGTATGAAGCTGGAAAACTGGCCGCCCGCAGGGCTGGAAAGCAAAGGATAATCTTTCATGCGCCACCGCCAAGGATCCAGAAAACTCAATCGAACAACCAGCCATCGTTTGGCGATGCTGCGCAACATGACCAATTCCTTGCTGCGTTTTGAGACCATCAAGACCACGCTGCCCAAGGCCAAAGAGCTGCGCCGTGTCGCCGAGCCTTTGATCACGCTGGGCAAGAAACCTTCGCTTGCCAATAGGCGTCTGGCGTATAACCGCCTGCGTGACCGCGAAATCGTCGCCAAACTCTTCAACGAACTCGGCCCGCGCTACGCCAAACGCAATGGCGGTTATTTGCGGATTCTTAAATTCGGCTTCCGCAACGGGGATAACGCACCCATGGCCCTGGTGCAGCTCATGGACCGCCCAGAGCCGAAGGAAGAAGCCAAAGCCAAAGCCGCCAAGAGCTGACGGTATCGAAAGCAAAGTTTTTACCGGGTCCTTCCGCCAGGCTTTTTTTATTCGTTTCTGCCGCGCGGACGGGGGAAAAACCTCGGCGGCTCCATCGTTCATTAAGTCGGCTTTGCCATCGGGGTTTCCGCCCTGAAAGGCTTAGAATCACGTCCTATGATCATCCTCTTTACCGACTTTGGAAGCGCCAGCCTGTATGTGGGGCAGGTGAAAAACGTGCTCTACCAACATGCACCCCGCGTGAAACATATCGATTTGCTGCATGACGCGCCGGTGTTCAACATAAAATCGAGCGCGCACCTGCTTGCGGCGCTGGCGCCTCAATTTCCACCGCAGAGCGTATTTTTCGCCGTCGTGGACCCCGGGGTCGGGGGCGCGCGCGGGGCAGTGGTCGTTGCGGCAGATGGAAGATGGTTTGTCGGGCCCGATAACGGCCTGCTCTCAATCATTGCGGCAAGAGCGGAGGAAACGAAGCTCTGGCGCATCCACTGGCGTCCGCGAAAACTCTCGCACACCTTTCACGGCCGTGACCTGTTTGCTCCGATAGCCGCGCTGGTGGCAGCCCGGAAATTCCCGCGCGACAAATTGGAAGAAATTACTTCGCTGCAGGTGCAGCTCGAGGCGCAGGATTTAGCGGAGATCGTTTACATCGATCGTTACGGCAACGCCATGACCGGCATGCGTGCCAAATCGCTTAAGTTTGACAGCCAATTCTTGGTGCATGGCGGGCGCTTGAGACGCGCCACGATATTTGCGGATGTTCCGAGCGGAACGCCGTTTTGGTATGAAAACTGTGTGGGCCTGGCGGAAATAGCTGTAAGCTCCGGCAACGCAGCGCGCGAACTGGATTTGAAAATTGGCGATGCGGTTGAACTGGTGAAATAATCGAGGTGTTCGGTTTGCTGCGGCCCATTGCAGCTACGGGGCGTCTGATCTTCGCGCAAAAAAACGCAGCACAAGATAGCCGGTAATTGCCGACAAAAGGGACCCCGCCAATACCCCGAGGCGAACCCCGGTCGCATACTCGGGGGCGTCTTCAAATGCGAGTGTGCCGATGAAAAAGCTCATGGTAAATCCCACTCCGCAGATCAGTGCAATTCCCGACATCTCGGACCAGCGGGTGCCGCTGGGAAGCGTTGCCAAGCCGGCCGCAACGGCGATTGCGGTGGCAAGAAGTACACCGCCCAATTTGCCGAGAAATAATCCGGCAGCAATGCCAAGCGGCACTGGATCAAGCAGACTGCCCAGCGTCAGCCCGTGAAATGATATGCCGGCATTGGCAAACGCGAACGCGGGAAGCACTCCGTACGCGACCCAGGGATGCAACCGATGTTCGAATTGGCGCAACAGGGATTGATCTTCGCTGCGACGGGTCCTGAGTGGAATAAAAAGCGCCAGGACCACTCCCGCAAGGGTCGCATGAATACCGGATTTGAGAACCGCCACCCAGAGAGCGATTCCCACAATCACGTAGGGCCCCGGACGGTTAATATCCTTATTGTTGAGCACGAGCAGGATGAGCGCGGCAATTCCCGCGACCACCAGCGACAGCGATGACAGTTCTCCCGAATAGTAGATAGCGATGATGATGATTGCGCCCAGGTCGTCAAAAATAGCTACGGTGAGCAAGAAAATCTTCAGGGCAGGCGACACGCGGTTGCCGAGCAAACCGAGCACCCCGACTGCAAATGCGATGTCGGTTGCCGAGGGAATCGCCCAGCCGGCCAGAGTGACCGGGTTCCCCCAATTCAAGTAAACGTAGATACCCGCGGGAGCTGCCATTCCGCCCAAGGCGGCCAATGCGGGCAGAACGATTTGCGATGGTCGGGAGAGTTCCCCCTCCAGCACCTCGCGCTTCAGCTCCAAACCGACAAGAAAGAAAAAGATCGCCATGAGCCCGTCGTTGATCCAAAGCAGCAGCGGCTTACCCAGCCCAATTGGGCCGGCTCGTACGCTTAGAGGCGTCTGCAAAAATGCGGAATAATAGTCATGCAGCGGCGAATTAACCAGGATCATAGCGAGCACGGCCGTGGCCAAGAGCAGAATTCCGCCGGCTGATTGCAGGCGCAGAAACTCCACCACCGCCTTCCCGGAAAATATCTGCGTAAACATCTTCATGTTGCAATATCCGATTTGTAATGGGCCCAGGTAGCAGCATTGTAATCCATCGTAACTCCTGATTCGCCTGCGCTGTGCTCGCGATGCAAAAGGTATACTCGCACCATGGAGGCAAACAGAAAGTCCCGATGACTCAACAGTCACTCACAATCTGGACCATCGGTCACGGCAATCGCGCCACCTGCGAGTTGATGCAAATGCTCAAAGAAGCCGGCGTAGAGTGCCTGGTGGATGTGAGAAGCTATCCCGGCTCGCGCAAGCATCCGCATTTTGCGCGCGCCGGCCTTGAGTCTGCGCTGCCGGTGCAGGATTTGAAATATGTCTGGGATGGCGTTGCCTTGGGCGGATTTCGCAAGCCCAAATCCGATTCACGCCATGTTGGACTGCGCAGCGATGGTTTCCGGGGTTATGCGGATTACATGGAATCGACGGCATTCCAATCGGGAATTTGTGCCCTTATCTTGCGCGCGCTGAAAAGCAGAACTGCCATTATGTGCGCCGAGCGTCTGCCTTGGCGCTGTCACCGCTCGTTGATTTCAGACTACCTCGTGACGCAAGGTGTTACGGTGATACATTTGATCGCGCCCGGAAAAACCCAAAGCCACAAATTGAACCCAGTGGCAAACGTTTCAGACGGCGGGCTGGTTTATGACCAAATTGCACAAATGCGATTTGAAGTTTGACACTGCCGGGAAACAAATCGTGTTTTAATGCGAGGACTGGTACAGATTAGGTTTTAATATTCTTGTGCTCGCCGCCCATCAGCCGTTGATACAACAATCCCCCGAGATAAAAGGTAATGCCCAACAGAACCAGGCTGACTATACGCAGCACCGGCGCGGCGCCTGCCAAATCGTAAAGCAATACCTTGCTACCGGCCGCGGCAAATATCAATAACGACGACTGCGCCATGATGCGATCGCGCTGCATCAGAGACAGGCTCAAACAAGCCAATGCCAAGAAACCCCAGGCAGTGGACACCACGATTCGCTCGTGAAGCAAGTGAACGGCCGCTGCCATGAGGCTGATATGACCGCCGTACAGCAGGAGCAAAAGCACATTGCGTAATGCCTCTTTATTGCGGCCAAAATAATAGCCGGCGTACAGGCCCAGCGCGTAGAGGATCGCCAATACCTCCCGTGCAGGAACTGCTTGCACATCGGTATTGAACACGATGCGCAGATAATTCACCGCAAAGATGATGCCCACCGCCAGCCACACCGGCCAGCGCAGAAAGCCCGTCCCGCTGCGCGAGATTCCAATGATCGCAGTCGCAGGCATAAGCAGGAAAGCCACCCACGGTGCCCAGCTTTTGGGTACTGATTCGATGTAACCGGCATGAAACAGCACCAGCGCAATATAGGCTGAGACAAGCAGCTCACCGCCAGGCAGGGGCCGCTGCAGAACGGCGCGGGCGGAGCCGTAGAACGCTGCCAGCGCCAACGCGCTGCCCGCGGCAATCCACGGTGCATAGGTCGGCAGATGTTTGCTTAGCAGCGCGTATTGCAAAAAATAGAAAATCAGCAGAGCCGGAAGGTGAGCCAGCGCGGCATCGCGGTCCAGCGGCATTCGATTGCGAATTGAAAATAAAACAGTGGCGGCAGCAAAAATGATGAACTGTACCGTTTGGAAGGCGAACGCCGGCACCCATTCCCCGGCGGCTTTGTCCTGCCAAATGACATCGAAACCGATCAATGCAAAATAAACGGCCAGCAAATAGATCAGTCTCCGGCCGACCCAAATGGAGTAGACGCTGAAAACAATGCTCCAAGCCGAGAAGTAGATGACCAGCTCGGTGATAGTGGCGCTCAGGCTCGATAGCAGAAAAGGCGCCGAATACGAGCCAATCACCGCGAACATCGCGTAAAGCTCGCTGGCAAATACTCGACACAACCAGAGTGATACGATAGATACAATTACTACAGCCGCGGCAGCCGAAACGGGTTCAATCAATCCGTAATGCAAGTGCGCACCGTAGATCGAAAGAAAAAGAATTACCACCCCTCCCGCCGGCAGCAGCCCCGCGTAGCGACGATCGGTGTTGCGCAGCATTAACCCCGCGCCGATCAACAGCACTCCACCAAGCACCGCAATTGTTATTTGCCGAAGCGGGGTGAGCCAGCCTGTGTCGATCGCCAAGCGGATGAGATACGCTGCTGCCAGCACCAGAGCGGTCGACCCCACCCATCCCAGCATGCTGGTCACCGAAGACGCATTCTTGTCGAAAGCAGATTTGCTCGTGGCGGCGGTTGCCTTGGACGCTTCGGTTGGCGCCGCCGCTTTCCCGCCAACCAAACCTTTCTGTTCTACCACGCGCAGCAGCTTTGCCTCGAGTCGGTTGAGGCGATCTTCTATCTGACCAAAACGTCGCTCGAGTTCGTCGTTTTCCATTTTAACCTCGGCGCTGCCAAACGCTGCGCTGCTGCGACTATCGAATGAGGAGCACGCGGAAATCGTTTACATTGGTCCGAGTCGCGCCGGTGACGACTAGATCGTGCAACGGCTTGAAAAAATTGTAGCTATCATTATTCAGGAGCAATTTCTCCGCATTTAAGCCGAGTTTGCGGGCGCGCTGCAAAGTGTCGGGCGTAATCAGCGCGCCGGCATTGTCACCTGTCCCGTCCGAGCCATCGGTGCCGCAAGAAAGCGCGTGAACATTTTTCACGCCGTTCAAATCTATAGCCAGCGAGAGAAGAAACTCGGTATTGCGCCCCCCGCGACCGTTGCCGCGCACGGTCACCGTTGTTTCCCCGCCCGAAATCAGCGCCACGGCAGGTTTCCAGGGTTCGCCGTATTTAACAATTTGACGCGCCAATCCCCCGAACACTTTGGCGACCTCGCGCGCTTCGCCGGTTATGGTGTCGCCCAAAACACATGTCTTGATGCCTTGCTTGCGGAAATATTTTGCCGCCGCGAGCAATGAATTATGCGCGGTCGCAATCACACGGTTCTCAACCTTGCGAAACGCCGCGTTGCCTGACTTTGGTGTTTCCTCGAGTTTACCTTCCTGGCCTCTACGCAGTATTTCCACAGCCGCATCCGGCGCTTTGACTTGATAGCGGGAAATGATTCCCAATGCGTCACTGTATGTCGTGGGATCAGGCGCACATGGACCCGAGGCAATGTGAGTCGGATTATCGCCGGTAACGTCGGAAATGATCAGCGCGACCACCGGCGCCCTGCTGGCAGCAGCGAGTCTTCCACCCTGAATGGCTGACAAGTGCTTGCGCACGGTATTGATTTCCTGAATCGTCGCGCCGCAGAGCAGTAATTGCCGGGTTACGGCCTTCAGGTCCGCCATGCTGACGCCCGGAACCGGCAGGGAGAGGAGACTCGAGCCGCCGCCGCTGATGAGAGCAAGCAGCAGATCGTCAGGTCCCAGTTTTTTGACTTCCTCAAAAATTTCTCTTGCGGCCGCTTCGCCGCTGGCATCCGGAATCGGATGGCCTGCTTCGATGATTTTGATATACCGGGTAGGAAGGCCGTGACCATAACGGGTGATGACCAAGCCGGAAAGCGGCTCGTTTTCAGGCCAATCTTTTTCCACGGCGGACGCCATGGATGCGGCGGCTTTGCCTGCTCCTACAACCAGCGTGCGGCCCTTAGGCGGCTTGGGCAGATGGCGCGGGACGATTTGCAGAGGATCAGCAGCGGCGAGCGCTGCTTGGAAGCTGCCCAGCAAAAGCTTGCGCGGCGCGATTGAAGGCATGTTTACTGCGCCATGCTCTTGGCGATGGCGTAGATTTCCTCGGCGTCGAAGATTTGGTTGTCGCTTTCGAACAGCCTGCCGATACAAGCGCGGTGCACCTGCAGTTTCAATCCGCCGAAACCGATTGCGCCGTACACCGTTTTGCCATAGCGATTCGCTGCCTTGTCCATCATGTCCACACCCGCGATTCCCAGGGGAGGCGTAGCATTGGCGTCCGCCATCAATTCAATGGCGGGAATGCTCTGCCATTGGCTTTGTTCCAGCAATTGCGCACCGGCCGCACCAGCGCCAAACACCACGTGAGCGTCTTTGAGTGCCGCGGCTCGCGCGGCATTATCAATAGCTTCAATCGGGCTGACGCTGACGCCGAAGCGCTCCTGGATCTGCTTGCAGGCATTTTCCGCCCGTTCGCGTTTTCTTGAAGTGAGCGATACCCGCGCACCCTCCTTAGCCAACAGCGCCGCGGCGCGCATTCCGACTGGGCCGGTGCCCGCCAGCACAACCGCATTCTTTCCGGCAACCGAGCCGGAACGGGTGAGCATGGCTACGCCGGCAGCAGCAGTGGTATTTGAGCCGTTGCTGTCGAGCATGACCGAGACGCGAAAATTGGCGAAGAACTTTTTCTTGACCGCCTTAAGCAGTTCCTGTCCCGCCCCCATGTTGCCGCCGCCGATAAAAATTGCGGTATATTTCTTCTCCTTGGGGGCACGCGTAAAAATCGTGCCGTCCACGAGAACGCCCACATTCTGCGGTGTAACATTGCCGTATCCGGTAACATGATCGGCGCCGCCGTCGTATGCGACTACGGTGTCAAACGCGCTGGGGTAGGGGTCGGTATCAAACTGGAACAGTAGTTTTTTCATTGTTGGACCGTCAGATTGAAGCGGATAGTCTACCATTTCTTTTTTAACAGGGGACCTCTGAGTAAAACTTTGCCCACCGCGTTACAAGTAAAATGTGGATGGACGCAACAGGCGACCGATGGTCGGGACGATGAAGCCCGGACTCGCGATGCGCTGGCGGGGCTCCACTGCGCCGGCGCTTTGCCGGAAAGCCATTGTCGCAAGCGTGTGTTATTCAATCGAAGGCTCACGATAAGGGAAAGGACATGCTGTGATCAAGGACGATTCCATACAGAAATTTCTCGACGAGCTTGCAAGCTCAAACTCCACGCCCGGGGGCGGCAGTGCCGCGGCGGTCATGGGAGCAATGGGTGCGGCGCTGGTGAGCATGGTGTGCAATCTCACCATCGGCAAAAAAAATTACGGCCACGTAGAGGCGGAAATGCGTGACCTGCTCGGACAGTCCGAGAATCTGCGCGCCAGGTTGATCCGAATGATCAATGACGACGTGCACGCATTTGACCAGGTGATGGCCGCTTACGGCCTGCCGAAAAACACTGATGAAGAAAAAACCCGGCGCACTGCGGCGATTCAGGATGCGCTAAAGCGCGCGACCCAGGTGCCTTTGCATTGCGCCAAGACCTGCTTCGAGGTCATGCAGTTATCCAAACGAGCCGCGGACCAGGGCAATGTCAACGTCGTGAGCGACGCGGGGGTTGCAGTGCTTGCGGCTTGCGCCGGGCTCAGGAGCGCAGCGCTCAACGTCTACGTGAACACGGCCGCAATTAAGGATGAAACATTCAACCTGCAAAAGCGTGCTGAGCTCGATGAAGTACTCGCGCATGCCGACAGTTTTACCAATAGCGTCTACGAGCTGGTGAAAGGCAAACTCATGGGGCACTAGGGAACCTCTGATTAATCCTGCGCAGATGGGACCAAATCAGAGTTGTCCTAACGCTTATTGTAGAGCGTTACGAGCAGGTCAAGTTGCTGGGCGCCGGCGAGCGAAAAACGCCGCAGTTTAACCACGCAGTAGTTTTGCATCGAGCCGCTAAGCAGCGGCTTGCAGCACGCTTTTTAGATACATGCCGGTGTAACTTTGGCGGTTTTTTGCGATTTCCTCGGGCGTGCCTTCGGCGATGATACGCCCGCCGCCGTCCCCGCCCTCGGGACCCAGATCGATAATCCAGTCTGCGGTCTTAATCACGTCCAGATTGTGCTCGATTACCACTACGGTATTGCCGTGGTCGCGCAGGCTGTGCAGCACCTTGAGCAGTAGGTCGATATCGTGGAAATGCAACCCGGTGGTGGGTTCATCCAGAATGTATAAGGTGCGGCCGGTGTCGCGCTTGGAGAGTTCGAGCGAGAGTTTGACGCGCTGCGCTTCACCGCCGGAAAGAGTAGTTGCTGACTGCCCGAGCTTGATATAACCCAATCCCACGTCCAGCAAGGTACGAAGTTTTTTTTCGACCACCGGCACCGGTGAGAAAAACTCGTGGGCCTGCTCGACCGTCATTTGCAGTATTTCGTGGACGTTTTTCCCCTTGTACTGGATTTCCAGCGTCTCCCGGTTATAACGCTTGCCGTGGCATACATCACACGGCACGTAAATATCGGGCAAAAAATGCATTTCGACTTTCAATACCCCATCACCCTGGCAGGCTTCGCAGCGCCCGCCTTTGACATTGAAAGAGAAACGCCCCGGGCCGTATCCGCGTTCGCGCGCCTGCGGCACGCCCGCAAACAGTTCGCGAATCGGAGTGAAAAGGCCTGTATAGGTCGCCGGATTGGAGCGTGGAGTTCGGCCTATGGGACTTTGATCCACGCTGATGGCTTTGTCGAAAAATTCCATACCCTCGAGTGCTGCATGCGGCGCGGGTTCTATCGGGCTGCCGTAGAGATGCCGAGCCACGGCGTTGTATAAAGTATCATTGATCAGGGTGGATTTGCCCGAGCCGGAGACGCCGGTTACACACACCATCAATCCGAGAGGCAAATTGAAATTGATCTGTTTTAGGTTGTTGCCACTGGCGCCCGTGATGCGCAGCATGCGCTTGCGGTCTGGCTTGTGGCGCAGCCCTGGCAGTTTAATGCTGCGCTTGCCCGCGAGATACTGGCCGGTGAGTGACTCCGAGTGATTGCGTATTTGCTGTGGCGAGCCCTCCGCGACTACCCGGCCTCCGTGCTCTCCCGCCCCGAGCCCCATGTCGACGACGTGGTCCGCGCTCATGATGGCTTCGTAATCGTGCTCGACTACGATGACGCTGTTGCCGAGATCGCGCAGGTGTTTCAAAGTGTCCAGCAATCGCCCGTTGTCGCGCTGGTGCAGGCCGATGGAAGGCTCGTCCAGCACGTACATGACACCGGTCAATCCCGAACCGATCTGGCTTGCCAGACGAATACGCTGGGCCTCGCCGCCCGAAAGCGTGTCCGCGGAACGCTCCAGCGAAAGGTAGTCGAGACCCACGTTATTGAGGAATTCTAGGCGGCTTATGATTTCCTTGATAATCTTTTCAGCGATGGCCTGCTTGGCGCCGCTTAATTTCATGCTCAGGAAAAATTGCACTGCTTGCTGCAGAGGCAGCGCGCTTATTTCATAAATGGTCCGGTTTATTACACGCACATGCCGCGCTTCGCGCCGTAAGCGCGTGCCATTGCATTGCGGGCAGGGTTGGCTGTTCAGGTATTTCGACAGCTCCTCCCGCACCACCAGCGAGTCGGTTTCGCGATAACGTCGTTCGAGATTGGGAATGATGCCTTCGAACGCGTGCTCGCGCTGGTAATTTGTGCCGCGATCGCCGAGGTAAGTGAACCTTATTTTTTCCTTGCCGCTGCCGTTTAATATTATGTCCTGGATAGCTTTCGGCAATTTTTCAAAAGGGGCCTCCAGGTCGAAATGATAGTGGGAGGCCAGGCTTGCGAGCATCTGGAAGTAAAATTGATTACGCCGGTCCCAGCCTTTGATCGCGCCGGAAGCAAGGCTCAGATGCGGGAATGCGACCACGCGCCGGGCGTCAAAAAAGCTGATTTGTCCCAACCCGTCGCAGCGCGGGCACGCGCCCATCGGGTTGTTGAAGGAAAACAACCGCGGCTCGAGTTCCGGCAGCGCATAGCTGCAAACCGGGCAGGCGAAGCGGGCGGAAAATAGATGTTCGCGTCCGCTTTCTATTTCCACCGCGAGCGCGCGACCGTCGGCGTGCCTGAGCGCGGTTTCAAATGATTCGGCCAGCCGCTGTTTGACATCGGGCCGCACTTTGAGGCGGTCCACGACGACTTCAACGGTGTGTTTCCGGGTCTTTTGCAGCTTCGGAAGCTTGTCTATTTCGTACACCTTGCCGTTAATCCTGAGCCGCACAAAGCCCTGTGCACGCAATTCGTCGAATAGATCCATCTGCTCGCCTTTTCTCCCGACAATGAGCGGAGAGAGGATCATTAATTTGGTGTCTGTAGGCAGCTGCATCACGTGATCGACCATTTGCGATACGCTTTGCGCCTGCAGCAGGATTTCGTGATCCGGGCAATAAGGGTCGCCGACCCGCGCAAACAGGAGCCGCAGGTAATCGTGAATTTCAGTGACAGTGCCGACTGTGGATCGCGGGTTATGCGAGGCCGCTTTTTGCTCTATGGAGATGGCGGGCGACAGACCCTCGATCAAGTCCACGTCGGGCTTTTCCATAAGCTGCAGAAACTGGCGCGCGTACGCAGACAGCGATTCCACATAACGGCGTTGGCCTTCAGCGTACAACGTGTCGAAAGCCAGCGAGGACTTGCCCGAGCCGGATAAACCGGTAATCACGATCAACCGGTTGCGCGGCAAATCTAGACTGATGTTTTTCAGATTGTGAGTGCGCGCGCCGCGGATTTTGATGAAGTCCATGAACCTGAACTATCCTGGCGATGACTAACCTGCTAATATACCCGAGTTCCCGGATTTTTCCCAATCCCCCTATGACTTCCTCGGACAGAATGACCCCGCTGGAATTGCGCGCCAGTATGGGGCTCGCCGGCATTTTTGGCCTGCGCATGTTGGGAATGTTTGTGATTCTTCCCGTATTTGCGCTTTATGCCGAAAGTTTGCCGGGCGGCGCGAATCACACCTTGGTGGGAATTGCACTGGGCGCATACGGACTTACCCAGGCGATCCTGCAAATACCGCTCGGCTGGCTGTCCGACCGTATCGGGCGCAAGCCGACTATATACGCGGGTCTGGTGCTGTTTGCCATCGGCAGCTTCGTCGCGGCATCCGCGCACGACATCTACGTCATTATTGGCGGGCGCGTGCTGCAAGGGTCGGGCGCGATTTCCGCCGCGGTGATTGCCATGACGGCCGACTTGACCCGCGAGGAACACCGTACCAAGGCGATGGCGCTGATCGGCTCGACCATCGGGCTCAGCTTTGCGCTGTCATTAGTTGCCGGACCCCTGCTGTTTCATCTCATCGGCGTGCCGGGCATTTTTGCCATGACGGGCGTATTGGCCTTGTCGGCGATCATCGTAGTGTACGCGGTGATACCCAATCCACAGCACAGTTATGCTACCTCGGGTGACGCTCAGAGCGGCAAGCTGCTCGCGGTCATACGCGACAGCCAGCTGCTGCGTTTGAATTTCGGAATATTCTCGCTGCACGCGGTGCTGATGGCCTTGTTTATCGTGGTGCCTTTCGCCTTGCGCAACGCAGGGCTTAAGGTCGAGCACCACTGGCTCATGTATTTGCCGGTAATGGTGTGTTCTTTCATATTGCTGCTGCCGGCAATCGTGTTTGCGGAAAAGAAGGCCAAGCTCAAGCAGGTATTTTGCGCAGCGGTAGTGCTGATGCTCGCAACCCAGGTACTGCTGCCCTGGCTGCTGGGCACCCTGTGGGAAATCTTCATCGCGTTGCTCGCGTTCTTTACCGCTTTCAACATACTCGAAGCGTCACTGCCGTCGCTGATATCAAAATTGGCGCCGCCGGGTGCCAAGGGCACGGCGATCGGCGTGTACAGCAGCGTTCAGTTTCTTGGCGCGTTTGTAGGTGCGGCCGTGAGCGGATATCTGTCGCAGCATTATGGCGCCAGGGCGGTATTTACTTTCGGGGTTGTGCTGATTGCCGTTTGGCTGCTGCCGGCCTTGACCATGAAAGTGCCGGTCGCAGTGGCAACCAAGATCTATCCGATTCCCGAAATGGACAGCCGTCGCGCCAGCGGATTGTCCCAGCAGCTGGCCTCGGTGCCGGGGGTGCAGGAAGCACTGGTCATCGCCGCCGAGGGTGTAGCCTATCTCAAAGTGGACAGTAAAATCTTTGACGAACAAAACGTAATCAAATTAATTGCAGGGGAGGTTTAGGAACCTCTGATTAGGTCCCGCGTGGTCGCGACGGCGGCTTTCCGCGTTGTAGGGCGCGAAGCGAGGCGCGCCGAATAGTTACCACATATTCGCAAGCCGAGCGACAAAGCCGTGCGCGCGGATAAGCCCCGTCCCCAAAAGGTTGCGGCGATTAAGACCGCAGCTACGGCGTTGCGTTCCTCGTCCATAGTCTTTACTATGGACATCGTCGCGCGCCTTGCATCTGCGGCCTTTTCGCCCGCAACGCGGTTCACGTAGGACTTAATCAGAGGTTCCATATGGCATCCGTAAACAAGGTGATTATTATCGGCAACCTCGGACGCGACCCAGACGTGCGCTACATGCCCGACGGCGGCGCCGTGGCCAACATCAGTGTCGCCACCACCGAGAGCTGGAAAGACAAAAGCGGAGAGAAACAGGAACGCACCGAATGGCACCGCGTGGCATTTTTCGGCAAGCTCGCTGAAATCGCCGGAGAGTATCTCAAAAAAGGCAGCCAGGTCTATGTCGAAGGTTCGCTGCGTACCCGCAAGTGGCAGGATAAGGAGGGGAAAGAGCGCTACACGACTGAAATTGTCGCAGACCGCATGCAGATGCTCGGCAGCCGGGCCGGTGGCTCCGAGGCCATGAGCCAGGAAGCGCCGGCAAAAGAGCATGCGGCTTTTAAATCTGAGGGCAAAGGCGGAGGAATCGAGGATTTGGAGGACGATATTCCGTTTTAGCGGAATGCAGTAAAAGATCGCGAACGCGGAGTCTTGTTGCTCATCGCCCGAAGCCTTGCCGCATTACAAAGTACTGACTCGAGTTTTTGCTCCTCGCGTAACGTATTTCGCTTTTCTCGTGACATTTTGCATCGACCGCAGGAACGAGTGAAAACAGTGCCACTCGCTTCACTCATACCTAGCCGGTGAAGGAAACTTTGCTAATCATCCCTTCTGCTATCCAGTTTTTGAGCATACCCGCGGCATGCTGCGCAACCTGCGTTTCGTCGAACCATTCGCAAAGGCCGCCGCAGATCTTCGCAAAACTATTGCCACTTCTTATCGCATCCAACGCCCACGCTTCCTCGACGCTCATCGAGCGGAAGTAGATGTTAAGTTCGCGGCGCCAAAGAACCCATCCCAACGCAACATCGTTTTTCCGTGGCGCCTCAGGCTGCTCATTCTTATTCGCCGCCTTCCAGAGCGCCGGGACGTTCCATTCAAGGTTCATACGCTGCAATGAGGTGCGGGGCGTAAATACCATCGCAGGCCAGCGATCGGGGGGAATCTTCGCCATATCCTCCACGCTTAGCGCCGCATCATCGGCAGCGTCAAACGCTAGCGCCATAATCCATTCGAATGCGGCCATTTCGCTCAACTCCGGGCGTTGGTTGTAAGGCGCAGTAGTTTTCAAGAATTCCGACAGCTCATCGCCATACCAGCGCATGTTGAAATAAGGCGAGGGGTGACGTTCTATGTAGGCATATGCCAGCCTCTCGAACTCATCATTGCCAGCGAGCTTGCGCAAAGCGGGATAATCGGTGTCAAGTGCTTCCATGAGCCGCAGACGGTAGGCACTGGAATAAATGCCAAGCCGGGTTCTGGCACTGGCGCGCCGGGTGCCCACGACTTCGCGCTCCATGCTGCGGTCGCGCCTGAACACGTAGTTCTGGAATTCCTTCTGCAGGTTCGACAGCGCCTTCATGCCGCTTTAGCCCGTGCCAAAATCGGCCCCGCAATGCTCCGGGCATTGTCGAGTTCGGCGACCAGCTCATTAAGAGAAGGGATGTTGTCGTCCCGCTCTATCATTGTGGAAACAGCGCCAAAGCGAATTAATGCTTGCTCGTAGAGAGCCCATACCGGATCGATTATCGGGTGATCGTGGGTGTCGATGATGTAATTGCCGCAGTTCTGATGCCCGGCCAAGTGAAACTGCTGCACTCTGTCGATGGGAATGCCCTTGAGATAGTCCAGCGGGTCGAATCCATGATTAAAGCTGCTGACGAAAATATTGTTGATGTCGAGTAGGATTAAGCAGTCGGCTTGCTCTGCGATCCG
>Ga0335077_10002048_pt1 | contig 24080 bp, 17 predicted proteins | sample Lox_Sample_31_FD_207151 | JGI IMG/M metagenome (GOLD analysis project Ga0335077, IMG submission 207151) | Soil microbial communities from Loxahatchee National Wildlife Refuge, Florida, United States - Lox_Sample_3.1 | ecosystem: Environmental > Terrestrial > Soil > Wetlands | place: USA... | reverse complement strand
GTTGGTTGCCCAATCCGTTGGTGAACGAGCAGGTCGTCGGTGTGTTGAATGCGGTGACGTTGCAACTGACTACGTCCGCTGGCAGAATGCCCTCCGTGGGCATCATGATGGCGAACTCAGGCAAGAGCTTAAAATTGCGGCTTCCACCGAGTTTGCGGACCATGCCGACGCGGAACTGCGGCGAACGCTCGTAGATGTTGCCCCAGTATGCGCCAAAGAACGTTGTCTCAAAGAGGTTCATCAGGGCGCTGGAACCGAAGAGGGTCCAATCCTGACCAGCCTCAAAAAAGACGTCAGTGTTGTCGCTGCTCGCATAGTCGAGGCGGCCGTAAGCCAGTCTCAACTGAAGAGCATTGCTGCGGATGGAGGAAACGTTGCGGTTATCGGCGCGGCTGAAATTGCCTTCGTAATCCGCCTCGATCGTTCCCGTTATGGTCAATTTCCCGGACATGTCCGGCCATTCAAAGCGCGAGCCCATTCTGGTGGCGCGAGCCTTGATGTGGAACTCCGGATTGTTGTTTGGTCCCGTATCCGAGTTCAGGAAGCCGGGGACGATGAAATCGTCGCCACGGGGATCGCTGGAATCGTAAGCCATGGTCGCCTTGATGAAGCCATAGGGACGCATTCTCACGGGCCCTAGATTGATCCCTTCCACGCTGCCCTTGGCCGGGGGATCGACCGGGAGCACTCGAAGCGGTGCAATGGCAGGAATAACCGTTGGCCCCGAGGATTCTTTCGGCTTAGCAGCCGCGGGAGCCTGCGTCGCCGGGGTCGTAGCCTGGGCGGTCAGGAACGGTTCGGCTGCGACCGAGTCGTTGAGTGTGTGTTCGCCGGCGCGACTCGACATCGCCGCCTGCATGGTTGCGACATCCGAATCGCTCAGGACACCTTTTTGCTTGAGCAGCAGAAGTAACTGTTGAGTGCCCGCCGCTCCGGTGGCTGCACTCAAGCTGGCAGCTTCTCCAGAGGTAAGAATGCCTTTGCTGACTAGCAGGTTCAGCAGAACGGCATTGGTGTTCGATTCAGTGCCCAGGTTAGCGCCATTCGGAGCAGGATCTGGCGCAGCGGGAACTCCTCCGTCCGGTGCCGCCGGACCTTCTGGATTCGCAGCACAGATTGTTGATGGGTTCCAGAAGACTACGGCAAGGAGGAGCGACAACAACCCCAACGATCGGAATAGATCGCGCATTTCGCCTCCAAGTTGGGCGCATTCGGCTTGCCTTGTTCGTGTCTGCGCCGTCCGTCGGGGTCGGCACAAATACCGATTGCAGGGATAGCCTTAGGAAAAAATCTAAGTGAGGCCTAACCCCGTAGCCACGTACGTGGCTCACCGATGCGTGTGAGATTTGTCACAGAATGTTAATCAAGCGGCGGGCGCGAGTCTCTGAAAAAAGTATTGTCGGCCTTGGTTATCTCTGGGTCACTTTCGGGCAATTCTTAGTCGAGGGCACCCTGCTGGCCTTGTTTTCTCCTGGCCAAACGCGGCGATCCGCTATGGCAGCCGCTTTGCCAGGCCGGCTGGGGCGCCATGTCAAAGGAATGCTCCACAGCTCTACCCCCTCGGCACAGCACCGCAGCCGCGAAAAGCACTCACGCGGGACAGCCAAGCCCACTCCGCTACTGGCGCTCGCCAGGAACTTCTCGGTGTGCCGCGCCCCGATCCCGTGCTCGACTGAGTTACCCCAGCACCACCCACGTCCTATCGAGTCCGTGTCTCGAGAAAATGTCAAAACCTGAATACTTTTTCTTGACTGGACGCGTCTAGTGTATGAATATGCATAACTCTGTATAATAATTCGGTGTCGAAGCTCTCGCGTCATGCAGCAATCCGGGACCTGGTCGAGAGCCAGGAGATTTACAGCCAGGATGAGATGCGGCGCAAGTTGTACCGGCTGGGACACAGGGTGACGCAGGCGACGTTGTCACGCGACATCAACGAGCTGCGGCTGGTGAAGACACCGGAAGGTTACAAGTTGCCGCAGGGCGAGACGGAGGACGCGTTTCTTCCCTCGGTCGAGCGGCTGATTCGCGAGTTCGTGTACGACGCGGTGACGGCGCAGAACCTGGTGGTCGTGAAGACCAGCGCCGGCAGCGCGCAGCCAGTTTCGGCGGCCATCGACGCGGAAGAGTGGAACGAAGTAGTAGGCACGATTGGGGGAGACGACACGATTCTGGTGATCGCTCCGGATCGCGCACAGGCGGAAAAACTGGCGGAGCGAATCCGCAGCTTTTTTCGGTAGCAGGTAGAGCAGAGCACATGAAATGAACCACTGAGACGCAGAGTCACAGAGAAGGCTGGAAGAGCAAGCTGCTCTGCCTCGGTGGTGGATTTGTTGATGAGAACGGCAATCCAACCCGCGATCTTTGGCGCGACCGGATACTCCGGTTTTGAGTTGGTGCGCATTCTCGCGCGGCATCCGCATGCGAAGAAGCCGCTGCTATTCAGGCGCAACGGTGAGAGCGGAGGCTATGCTGACCTCAGTGAGGCCTATCCGCAGATCGCGGGCAACGGCGGATTTCCATTCGAGAGCTTTTCGCTGCAGCGCATGAAAGATGGCGGAGTGGATTGCGTCTTCTTCGCCACGCCACACGAGTTCTCACGCGAACTCGCGCCGCAGATGATCGCCGCTGGCTTTCGCGTCGTCGATCTGAGCGGCGCGTGGCGGCTGAAGCATGCTGCCAATCGCGCGGTGTACAAATTCGACGACTCTGATGCGAAGGCGGCGGATGAACTCGACAGCCGGGCAGTCTACGGATTGCCGGAGTTGCACGCGAACGAGATTAAAGATGCCGGGCTGCTGGCCAATCCGGGCTGCTATCCGACGTCGATCATCCTGGCGCTTGCTCCGTGGATTCGCGCCGGATACGTTGACGTGGAGTACGGCATCATCTGCGATTCCAAGTCGGGCGTCTCAGGCGCGGGCAAGACGCCCTCGTCGAAGACGCACTTTGTCGAGGTCGATGGTGACTTCAGTGTGTACAGCGTTTTTGGACATCGGCATATCGGCGAGATGCTAGAGCAGCTTGGACTGAACGGCGGTTCGTTGCAGTTCACGCCGCACCTGCTGCCTATCCCACGCGGGCTCTTGTCGACAATCTACGTGAAGCTGGCGAAGCCGGCCACGAGCGACGAACTTGAGCAGTGCCTGCGCAGCTTCTATTCGGGCAGGCCGTGGGTGCGTGTATTCGGCCCAGCGCGGCTGCCGCAAATCAAGTTTTCCCTGAACACGAATTATTGCGACATCGGCTTTTCGCTCTCGCCGGATGGCACGCGGGCCGTGCTGGTGTCGTGCATTGACAACCTGTTGAAGGGCGCGGCCGGGCAGGCGGTTCAGAACATGAACCTGATGTTCGGACTCGACGAGAAGGAGGGGCTGCAATGAAGCTCGTCGTGAAAATCGGCGGAGCAGCGCTCGACAACAAGGAACTGGTGAGCAAGTTCGCCAAAACGATCCCGAGTCTCTGCCAGGACGGGCACAAGCTGGTGATCGTGCACGGCGGAGGAGCGACGCTCACCCGGACGCTGAAGCAGCTTGGCTGCGAGACTTCGTTTGTCAATGGGCTGCGCGTTACCGACGAGCAGACGCGCGATGTAGCGATCATGGTCCTCGCCGGACAGTTGAACAAACAATTGGTCGCAGCTATTGGCGGGGCGGGACAGCCGGCAATCGGTATCTGCGGAGGCGATCTGCGCATCTTCCGCGCCACAAAGAAGCGTTATCCAGACCTCGGGTATGTAGGCGAAATCGTTTCGGTCGATGCCCAGTGGATTGAGCGTTTCTGGTCAGCTGGCGTGGTTCCGATCGTTTCGAGCCTCGCGCTGGGAAACGACGGCGAGTACTACAACGTGAATGCTGACGCCATGGCATCGGCTTGCGCTATCGCATGCGGTGCGCATGCACTGGTGTACCTCACTGACGTTCCCGGGGTGAAGGATGCCGAGGGCAGCGTCCTGCGCTGGCTGGGCGCCGATGCCATTCAGAAGATGGTCAGCGATGCCACGATCAGCGGTGGCATGCTGCCCAAACTGGAAGCCTGCACCCAGGCGCTGAAGCAAGGCGTCGCCCGGGTGCGCATCCTTCCGGCGAACCAGGCAGAAGTTTTACCCGGTTTCTTTACTCATCCTATCGACTTTGGCACGGAGGTCGTGGCTTGAAGCAGTTTCGAGTTTCCAGTTTCGCGTTTCAAACCGCGATGACTCTCAACAGACGGATCGCGTCCCTGAGGATGACCTCAGAACAGTATGTGCGGTTGACCTTCGATCGCGCACTCGAACGACGTTGAACGAGACGCGCCCCACGTTCGCCCTTCAGTTGGGCTAAGCTGGGACTTCCGGTCTTGGATTTCCACGACAACTCTTCGCCTTTCGGCAGAGAAATTCCGCCGCGTTTTGCTTTTTGTTCTTTACTCGCAACCCAAAGGAGGTCCGACGTGATTGCTACAACGTTTCCTGCGGGCGCGAATGCCAGCACTTACACGCAACGCAGCGTGATTGGCCGCGACCTGGTTTCCATTACCGACTTCACGCCTGACGAGCTGGCGTGCTCACTCGAGCTCGCAGCGGCCATGAAGGCGCGCCCTGCGGATTTCCGCGGCACGCTTGAGGGGAAGCAGATTGTCCTGTTCTTCGAGAAGCCTTCGCTACGCACTCGGCTGACCTTTGAAGCCGGCATGAACAGTCTAGGCGGAACATCGTTCTTCGTCGATCAGACAGCATCGCGGTTGGGAGCGCGCGAGCCGTTGAGCGACATTGCGCACAACCTCGAGCGCTGGGTTGATGGCGTCGTCCTGCGCACGTTCGCACACGAGACAGTCACTTCAATGGCGATGCACGCGTCAATCCCGGTGATCAACGCGCTGAGCGAACTGGAGCATCCCTGCCAGGCGATGGCCGACATGATGACGTTGCAGGAGCACTTTGGCGAGTTGAGAGGTCTGCATCTCGCCTACGTCGGCGATGGCAATAACGTGGCGCATTCGCTGCTGTTGGCGGCCGCCAGCCTGGGCACATCCATCTCGGTAGGGACGCCGAAGGGCTATGAGCCGACCTCAGACATCGTCGATTCGGCGCGTGAGCTGGCGAACCTGACCGGGTCTAAGATATGCATCACAAACGACGCTGTCGAAGCCGTCACGGGCGCTGACGCAGTCTATACCGACGTGTGGGCGAGTATGGGGCAGGAGAGCGAAGCCGCCGCGCGGCAACAGATCTTCGCGCCCTTCCAGGTAAATCGCAAGCTGTTCGCGCAGGCCGCCAAGCATGCGGTGTTCATGCACTGCCTGCCGGCGCATCGCGGCGATGAAGTTGCGGCATCGGTCATCGACTCGCCGCGTTCGGTCGTATTCGATCAGGCGGAAAACCGCCTGCACATTCAGAAGGCCATCATGGTCCTGTTGCTGGAAGCTGGTTCGCACCGCTTCCCACCGAGGAGTGCACATGCGTGAGAAGGTCGTACTTGCCTATTCGGGAGGTCTCGATACCTCCATCATCATTCCCTGGCTGAAGGAAAACTATGACTGCGACGTTGTCGCCTACGTGGCGGACGTGGGTCAGGGCGACGATCTCGACGCTGTGGTCGAGAAGGCCTACAAGACGGGCGCGAGCAAGGTCATCGTGGACGATCTGCGCCAGGAGTTCCTGACGGATTACGTCTTTCCGGCGATCCAAGCGGGTGCGGTGTACGAGCACAAGTATCTGCTGGGCACATCCTTGGCGCGGCCGATCATCGCGAAGTATCAGGTCGAGACCGCACTGAAGGAAGGCGCAACCGCTGTCGCTCACGGCTGCACCGGCAAGGGCAACGACCAGGTTCGCTTCGAGCACGCGTTCCAAGCGCTGGCTCCGGAGCTGAAGGTCATCGCCCCATGGCGCGAGTGGAACCTGGTCTCGCGCGAGGACTGCCTCGACTACGCCGAAGCGCACGGTATCCCCGTGGCGGCGAGCCGCGAGAAGATCCACAGCCGCGACCGCAACCTGTTGCACGTCAGTCATGAAGGCGGCGAGCTGGAAGATCCGAACAATGCTCCTCTGCCCAGTACGTGGACGTGGACCAAGTCGTCGCAGGAGGCACCGGACGCGGTGGAGAAGGTCGCCATCGAGTTCAATCAGGGCGTGCCCGTAGCCGTCGATGGCGTGCAGATAGACCCGATCGCCATCGTCGAGGTGCTGAACGAAATCGGCGCTCGCAATGCGATTGGCCGCATCGATCTGGTGGAAAACCGCTTTGTCGGCATGAAGTCGCGCGGCTGCTATGAGACTCCTGGTGGCACGCTACTGCTTACCGCGCATCGCGAACTGGAAGCTCTGTGCCTCGACCGCGAGCTGATGCACTTCAAGCAGCACATCGGGCTGAAGTACGCCGAGGTCGTGTACTTCGGGCTCTGGTTCACGCCTTTGCGCGAATCATTGCAGGCGTTCGTCGCCAGCTCGCAGGCCGACGTGAACGGAACGGTCACACTCGCGCTGTACAAGGGCAACATCGACGTCGCGGGGCGCAAGTCCGAGTCGTCGCTGTACCGACCCGACATTGCCAGCTTCACCATGGGCGCAAGCTACAACCAGAAGGACGCGGAGGGCTTCATCCGGCTGCTGGGCCTGCCTGCCCGCACACGCGCGATGGTCAGGTCGGCTGCACCGAAGTTTGGTGTCGAGAGCGCCGGAATCGAAGAGGCTGGCAGCTTCAGCTCCGAGGTGATGCAGTGAAGATGTGGGCGGGCCGCTTCAGCCGGGAGCTGGACGCGGATTTTGAGCAGTGGCAGCGGTCGTTTCCATTCGACCGCATCCTGCTGCCCTATGACGTTGCGGCGAGTAAGGCGCACGCGTCTGCACTGGCCAAGGCTGGCGTGCTGACAGCGGTAGAGTTGCACAGCACGCTCAGCGCGCTCGACCAGATTGCGGCGGAGGGCGTGGCCTCGGCGGATGATCCAAACATCGAAGACGTTCACCACTATGTGGAGACGCGGTTGGTGCAGATCGCCGGCGAAGTGGGCTACAAGCTACACACCGGCCGCAGCCGCAACGAACAGATTGCCACCGATCTGCGCCTCTACGTGCGCGGGCAGATCGATGCAATTTCGCAGCAGTTGGTCGAATTCGTCGGCGAGTTCGTAAAGCAGGCCGAAGCTGCCGGTATGGCTGCCATGCCGGCGTACACGCACCTTCAGCGCGCGGAGCCGGTACTCGTGGCGCACTGGCTGCTGGCATATGTCCAGATGTTCCTGCGCGATCTCGATCGTCTGGCCGACTGCCGCAAGCGGATGAATGTCTGTCCCCTCGGATCAGGGGCGGTAGCGGGAACCGTACTGCCGCTTGATCGCAAAGCTATTGCCACCGAACTCGGCTTCGACACTCCGACCGCCAACAGCATCGATGCAACCAGCGATCGCGATTTCGCGCTGGAGTTCACGCAGGCGCTGTCGATCATCGCACTGCACCTCAGCCGCTGGGCGGAAGAACAGATTTTGTTCGCAACCACCGAGTTCGGCTTCGTGAAATTGCCGGAACAGTTTTCGACCGGCAGCAGCGCGATGCCGCAGAAGAAGAATCCGGACGCAATGGAGCTGATTCGCGGCAAGGCCGGCAAGGTGGTGGCCGATGCTACTGGCCTGCTGCTCACCATGAAGGGCCTTCCGCTGGCCTACAACAAGGACATGCAGGAAACGCAGCAACCAGTTTTTTCTGCGGCCGAACAGGCGGCGAGCGTGTTACGGGTCGCAACGGGTTATCTTGCCGCCGTCACGTTCAACCTTGAGCGGATGCAGGAGGCCGCAAGCGGCGGCTTCATGAACGCTCTGGCTGCGGCGGCGCATCTGGTACGCCAGGGCGTTCCCTTCCGCAAGGCGCACGAGCAGGTTGGCAATGCTGTGCGGTTATGCCTCGAGAAAGGCTGCGAACTGGAACAGCTTTCGCCCGATGACTTCGCGATTTGCGGAATCAACGCGGAGAGCAGCTTTTATACCGCGCTGGAGCTTTCCGCTGTTTTGGACGTACACAACGTTCCCGGAGGTACTGCGCCGCAGCAAGTGAAAGCGGCATTGGATAAGGTGAAAGCCACGCTATTTTTCATTGTAGGAGTTGCCCATGTATGCGCGTAATGCAACCCTTCCCGATGCGTTCGCGATCGAGCAGCTGATCCAGGTCCATGTGGGAGACGGAACGCTGCTGCCGCGCTCGCTCTCGGAGATCTGCGAGAACATTCGCGACTTCGCTGTGATCGAGCACGAAGGCGAGATCGTCGGCTGTGGCGCACTGCACCTCTACGGCATGCACCTGGCTGAAGTGCGCTCCATCACGATTGGCAGCAAAGCCAAGGGGCAAGGCGCAGGCCGTGTCCTGATTGATGCGCTGCTGGCGGAGGCCCAGCGGCAGAGTGTCACCTGCGTTTGCCTCTTCACCCGCATCCCTGACTTCTTCGCCAAGATGGGTTTTCAGACCGTCGAGAAGGAAGCCCTGCCCGACAAGATCCACAAGGACTGCCTGAAGTGCCCCAGGATTCACGCATGCGACGAGATCGCCATGTACATGGGTGAACTGCCGGAATATACGCCGCGACCCCGATTCATCGCCAACGAACGGCTGCTGGTCCAGATCGCCACGTAGTGCACCGCGGGCGGGAGTCTCTTCGACTCTCGCCCGTTGCATCACGACACAAGCCCTATAATCGAGTCATCTCTCAGTTCGCGTTCGAAAGGTTCCTGGTCTGCGTCTCTTCAGAAAAAAGGAAAAGCAGGAACACCGCATCATGCGCGAGGCGAAAGCCCGCGCCGGCGCGCTTGTGCCGGAGTACCATCGCGCCACGCCGGAGTGCCCGCACCCTGAGCGCTGGAGCATGTACGACTCCATGACCGCTGAGGTCGAGGTTCTGGAGTTCCTGCGCACGCTGGTGACGACCGTCAAACCCAATCTCGTCGTCGAGACCGGGACCTTTCTGGGAGTCAGTACGCTGTGGATCGCCGAGGCCCTGCGCATGAATAGCTTCGGTCGAATTATCAGCTGCGAGTACGACCCTCAGGTCTTCGCCGCAGCCAAAGAGAAGATCGATGCCTCGGAGTTTCGCGACCTTATTGATCTGCGAAATGAGTCCAGCTTGGAGCTGAAGGTCGATGGCACCATCGATCTCTTCTTCAGCGACAGCGACATGCCCATTCGCGAGCAGGAGGTGCGTCGCTACCTTCCCCAGATCTCACCTTTCGGGCTTATCTTGATGCACGACGCCAGCTCACACCTGAAGCAAGTCCGTGAAGCCGCGCTCAAGCTGGAAGCGGAAGGCCTGATCTCGGTAGTCTTGCTGCCAACCCCGCGCGGGCTGGTCGTTGCTCAGAAACGAGACGGGCGACGGTAGATCAAACGAAGTCCAAGTCGGCGCGCAGGCGCGTTTCCACCTCAGCATGCCGCTCCTGCCACATCGCCCACACCGCCCGCGCCCATTGCTTGATCTTCGCGTCGCGTTCGCATCCAGGAGGTTCTCTGAGCGGATCCACGACGGTCAGCGTGGCATGTCTCCCGGGAGGCTCAAAAAGTGGCCAAGCCTTCATCTTGTTACCCAGCTTCATGTGCGCTAGCTGTACCTGTCGGCCGGTGTAGCCGCGTTCGACGAAGAGGAATAGCCCCATCAGAGCGGCAGCCATGGCGATCGGCTTGGTGTCGTGACCGACGTGCTGCGCAGCGTAAGCATCGACCACGTGCTGGTGAATAAATTCAGAGCTTCCGTGCATCAGCGTGTAGGCATAGAGTTCGTCGCAGATTTCCTGGCACGACTTGGAGGCAGGAAGCTCTGCGCCACAGCGCGAGCAGACTTGAATCGATTCAGGCATGATGCGTGGCAGCTTTCTTCCCATCGGCGAGAAGAGCGGCGTAAGGCGAACAAAAAGGCCCGGGTCATTCCCGGGCCCGGCTAGCTAATAGCAACTACCTGTCTTTCTGGCAACCGACAACTTCCGACTGCCCTTCTGACAACTGGCAACTGACCACCGACAACTTACTTCGTCCTTCCGCCCTCGAGCTTCAGTTCTGCGCTTGCGCCCGCCTGAGCTGCTGCGAGGCGTGCGGTCAGCACGCGGAACGGCGAGCACGACACATAATTGAAGTTATTCTGCGCGCAGAACTCGACGGACGACGGATCGCCACCGTGCTCGCCGCAGATGCCGATCTTGATGGTCGGCCTTGTTTCGCGGCCCTTCTGCACGGCGATCTTGATTAGCTGGCCCACTCCCTCGCGGTCAAGCGTGGCGAACGGGTCCTGCTTCAAGATGCCATTTGCCAGGTAGGCGGTGAGGATCTTGCCCACGTCGTCACGCGAGAAGCCGAAGGTCGTCTGCGTGAGATCGTTGGTTCCGAAACTGAAGAACTCGGCTTCTTTCGCGATCTCATCCGCCACCAGAGCCGCGCGCGGCAACTCGATCATAGTGCCGACGAGATAGTCGACCCGGCTCTCCTTTTCAGCGAAGACTTCGTCTGCCACGCGGCGGACGATGGCTGCCTGATTGGCCATCTCCTTCAGCCCGGTTGTAAGCGGAATCATCACCTCAGGCTTCACGTTCACGCCTTCTTTCGCCACCTTCACGGCGGCCTCAAAGATGGCGCGCGCCTGCATTTCGGTGATCTCGGGATAGGTAATGCCAAGGCGGCAGCCCCGCAGACCGAGCATGGGATTCACTTCGTGCAACTGCTCCACGCGATTGAGCAGCGTGTGCAGCTCCTTCAACTTGGGCGACTTGGGTTTCGTGATTTCCAGCTTGGCAATCTCGACCAGCAAGTCTTCGCGGCGTGGCAGGAACTCGTGCAGCGGCGGATCGAGCGTGCGGATGGTTACCGGGAATCCATCCATCGCCCGGAAGACGCCGATGAAGTCCTGGCGCTGCATGGGCAACAGCTTCTTCAGCGCAGCGCGCCGGTCCTTCTCGTTATTGGCGAGAATCATGGCGCGCATGTGGGGCAGCCGGTCTTCGGCGAAGAACATGTGCTCGGTGCGGCAAAGGCCGATGCCCTCGGCTCCGAATGCACGCGCCTGCAACGCATCGCGTGGAATGTCAGCGTTGGCGCGCACTCCCATGCGGCGGAACGGCTCAGCCCAGGCCATGAACTTCAACACCTCAGGATCGTCGGGCGAGGCGGGAATCGTGTTCAGCTTCCCGTTGATAACACGACCCGTTGTGCCGTCCAGCGACAGCCAGTCGCCCGCCTTCAACAGCTTACCGTGCGCGCGCATCTCGCGCTTCTTTTCATCGACCTCGACGTCGCCTGCTCCGGCGACACAACACTTGCCCATGCCGCGAGTCACGACAGCGGCGTGGCTCGTCATGCCTCCACGCGACGTAAGAATGCCCGCAGCAACTTCCATCCCGTGGATGTCTTCTGGCGTGGTCTCGCCACGCACCAGGATGAGCTTGGTCTTGGGATCCTTCTGGAATCGCTCCACCGCTTCATCCGCCGTGAAGACGATCTGCCCGACGGCGGCGCCAGGCGATGCAGGCAAGCCGGTGGCAAGCACTTCGACGGTTGCATTCTTCTCGTCGAGACGCGGAACCAGGAAGTCATACAGCTGGTTTGGCTCGACGCGGAAGATCGCTTCCTCCTTCGTGATCAGCCCCTCCTCCACCATCTGAATGCCTACGCGCACCGCGGCCCGGCCAGTGCGCTTGCCGTTGCGCGTTTGCAGCATGTACAGGCGGCCATCCTGGATGGTGAACTCGAAGTCCTGCATGTCACGGTAGTGCTTCTCCAGCCGCGTGGTGATCTCGCGAAGCTGGCTGTACACATCGGGCATGATCTTCTCGAGCTCGGAAATGTGGACGGGCGTGCGGATGCCGGCGACCACATCTTCGCCCTGAGCGTTCATCAGGAACTCGCCGTAGAACTCCTTCACGCCGGTTGCAGGATTGCGCGTGAAGCCAACACCAGTGCCGCTCGTCTCTCCCAGATTGCCGAAGACCATGGCCTGCACGTTGACGGCAGTGCCGAGCATGTCGTCGATGTTGTTCATGCGGCGGTAGTGCTTGGCACGCTCGTTTTGCCAGGAACGAAACACGGCATCGCGCGCCATCACCAGTTGCTCATGCGGGTCCTGCGGGAAGTCACGCCTGGTGTGCTGCTTGACCACCTTCTTGTACTCGGCAATGACCTCCTGCAACGCCTTGGCGTCGAGGTCGGTATCGAGCTTGGCTTTTTTCTGCTTCTTCTTGCCGTCGAAGACTTCTTCGAACGCGTGCTTGGGGATTTCGAGCACCACGCTGCCGAACATCTGGATCAAGCGGCGATAGGAGTCGTAGGCGAAGCGCGGATTGTTGGTGCGCCTAGCCAGGCCCTTCACCGACTCGTCATTCAGCCCGAGGTTGAGAATGGTGTCCATCATGCCGGGCATCGAGAACTTTGCGCCGGAGCGGACGCTGACCAGCAGCGGGTTCTCGGCTCCGCCGAGCTTCTGTCCCTGCAGCTGCTCGAGCCGGCCGAGTGCCTCATCCATCTGGCGATTGACTTCTGCCGAAACCTCGCTCTTGCGCATGTATTCGCGGCAAGCTTCCGTCTGAATGGTAAAGCCGGGAGGAACCGGCAGGCCGGCGTTGGTCATCTCGGCCAAGCCGGCGCCTTTGCCGCCGAGCTCGTCTTTCATCTTGCCGTGCCCCTCGGCGTGGCCTTCGCCGAAGAAGTACACGTACTTCACCGGCTTCGCACCGGTCGTTTTCTCGTGCCCAAGGTCAACTGCGTGTGTGCTCATGATGAAATCCTTTGCTGATTGATTGCGAAAATGAATGGGTATTAATGATGGTAAACCTTGCGAGGGGTTCCGTGCTGAGCCGGGCGGAGCACCGCTTCAGCAGTGCAGGAAGGCAATCCAACGATTCGCCTTGAAAGGGCACGGCTTCAGACCTGCCATTGTGTCGTCCCTGAAGGGACTCGGAACTCTGTACAACTGCTTACCCAGCACTCCGCCTGCGGCTCCGTGCTGGGCTATCATGCTGGTCGCCCCTGCGGGGTTGGAGCGCTGGTTGTGCCGCCATCTCCGCAAAATGGAGTTGCCGACTCACTTCAAGAAAGTGCCTGGCGATTCTCGCGCCCCTTTTGCTTCGGTCACGATCTCGCTGAAATCCGCAATTGTCGAAAACTCGTTCAACAAACTCTGCAAGAGTGCCAGCCGATTCGCGCGAACGCGCTCGTCCTCGACCATGACCATAACCTTGTCAAAAAAAATGTCCACGTCTTCGCGAAGCGTAGACAGCTGAATCAGAGCGCCCGCGTAATCTTTCTCCGCGAGAAGTGCCTTAAATTGCGCTGCAAGGTTCTTTGCCTTAGCGTCTAAGATCTTCTCCTCGTGGGGGCAATCCGCGAAATACTCAAACCCACCAGCCACAGGTAGGCCTTTCTCCCGAGCTTGCCGCAAGATGTTCTTGATGCGCTTAAACGCTGCTGCTATAGACTCGAAATCAGGTAGACCGCGCACTTGTGTGATTGCTTCAGCCCGCGCGCTCGCGTCAACCACATCATCGATGCCGGCGGCGAGTACCGCGTTGACGACGTCGTACGCGTAGCCGAGCACGTCGCGCAGGTAAAACTCCAGCCGCTCGCGCATGAAGCTGCGCACCGTCTCTTCGAAATCGATCTTCTTGTCGAAGCGGCGTTCGGCCTCCGAGCCGACATACTCGGCACGCGCATCTTTGAACAGCTTCGCAATCAAGATGGGCAGCTTGTGCTCGGCAACAATTTTCACGATGCCATTCGCTGCGCGGCGCAACGCGAACGGATCTTTGGATCCTGACGGAACCAGACCCAGCGCAAACATACCTGCGATGCTGTCTGCCTTGTCGGCGATGGCGAGCACCGCGCCCTCGACGGTGCGCGGAACATCATCGTCCATCGACTCCGGCTTGTACTGGTCGTAGATGGCATCGCCGATCGCCTCGGCTGTAGCGCGGGGCAGCGTAGGGTCGAGCTCCTGCGCCTTGGCGTAGAGCCCGCCAATGACGCCCTGCAGCTCAGTAAACTCCTTCACCAGCTCGGTGGTGAGGTCGGCTTTCGCCAAATGCGCGGCTTTGAATGCCACGCCGGGGCGTACGGTCATCCCGGCGCTGCGCAGGCTCTCGGAGACCAGGCTCGAAAGCTTCTGCACCCGAAGCGTCTTGTCGTAGTAGCTACCCAGGTCCTTCTGGAAGGTGACCGCCTTCAGCATGGGCACGCGCTCGCGCAACGAAATCTTCTGATCGGTTTGCCAGAAGAAGCGCGCGTCGTTGAAGCGCGCGCGCAGCACTCGCTCGTTGCCATGGCGAATCAGCCCATCGGGGTCGCCGTCCGTGTTCAGCACCGCGAGAAAGTAAGGCAGCAGCTTGCCTTCGGCATCTTCGAGCGCGAAATACTTTTGATGATCGCGCATGACCGTAACGAGGACTTCCTGCGGCAGCGACAGAAATTCCGGATCGAAGCTGCCAAGAATCGCCGAAGGAAATTCCGTCAAGTTGACGACGGTATCGAGCAGCGGCTTGTCTTCGCGCCAGCGAGCGCCAGCGATGGTCCGTGCCGCAGCATCGAGCGCCTTGCGAATACGCTCTTCACGCGCGGCAGACGAGGGAAGAACGGCTCCTTGCAACAACTTGTCGACGTATTCGGACGGCCTGCCAATCTCAATCGGACCGGTCGAGAGAATGCGATGCCCCTGGCTGGTGTTCCCGGCGCGAATGCCCGCGAATTCCAGCGGCACTACTTCGCCGCCCAGCAGAGACACCACCCAACGCACCGGGCGCACGAAGCGCTCCGCCGACTTGCCGCGCCAATACATGCTCTTCGCCCAGTACAGTCCGGCGATTTCCTTGGGCAGCGATTCGGCGAGGATCTCCGATGCCGAGCGGCCTTTCTTCTGCACCGTCGCTGCGACGTACTCACCCTTGGCGGTCGTGACTTTCTCCAGCTGTTCCAGGGACACTCCCGCCTTGCGCGCGAAGGCCTCGGCGGCGGAAGTAGGCTCTCCATCCTTGTAGGCGACCTTCAGCGATGGGCCAGTGAGTTGCTCGGTGACATCGGGTTGCGCGGCCATGACCTGGGGCACAACCATGGCAAGACGGCGCGGCGTGGAATACGCCGCGACCTCGGGAGCATCAGCCAGGCGCTCGCGCTTAAGCAGTTCGCCCAAGCGCGTGGCCAGCTCCTCACGCGCGCCATCGATCATGCGGGCGGGAATCTCTTCGGTTCCGATTTCTAGCAGGAAGTCAGGCATTGTAAGTAACTAGCAAATGGCAATTAGTGATTAGCTCTCAGCTATGCTATTAGAAACAGCACACCAACAAACTCGTGTCATCCCGAGCGGAGCGAAGCGGAGTCGAGGGACCTGCAGTCTTGTCGCACCCCCAATTGCCGGGTGCCCACCCTGGCCGGTTTCGGCCGCTGAAGATTTTCGTCCCTCAACTGCTGGCAGTTAGCTCTTCGACCTTCTTGTTCTCAGACTCCGTTGATTCCACTTCTGCCTGTTGCTGATCCACATACGCCTTGGCCACTCCTACTGCCAACGCCCTGATGCGGGCGATCACTCCAACGCGCTCCGTCACGCTACTTGCTCCACGCGCATCCAGGATGTTGAACAGATGCGAGCACTTCAGGCAGAGATCGAAGGCGCCAAGAACCGGGAAACGCTTGCGTTCCACGAGTCGCTCTCCAGCGGAAGCAAATCGCTCTTCGCCATTCGCTTTTCGCTCTTCGCCAGAAACCGTTTTGTTCTTCCCTCGCTTCTTGTCCCGTACCTCAAATTGCGCTGCATACTCATCTAGCAAGCCCTGGCACTCGGATTCATAAAGACGCAGATGCTCCCAGGCTTTGTCCACGTCGGCCCTCTCGAAGTTGTAAACCGAGAACTGCAGCTCGTCTTGCAACCGAATTTCGCCGTATTTCACTGGGCGGCCCTCCGGCCCGACCACCCACGTGATTTCGTAAATGCTGTCTACGTCTTGCAGGAACGCAGCGATCCTTTCCAGTCCGTATGTCAGCTCGGCTGAAATCGGATCCAGATCGATGCCACCGCACTGCTGAAAATAGGTGAACTGGGTGATCTCCAGGCCATCGAGCATCACCTGCCAACCGATACCCCACGCCCCCAGCGTCGGCGACTCCCAATTGTCTTCTTCGAACTTGATGTCGTGCTTGCGAAGATCAATGCCGATAGCGCGCAAGGAATCAAGATAAAGGTCCTGCACATTGGCCGGCGGCGGCTTCAGGATGACCTGGTACTGCATGTGCTTGAACAGCCGGTTCGGGTTCTCGCCATAGCGGCCGTCGGCGGGACGGCGCGACGGTTGCACATAGCCGACGCGATACGGCTTGGGCCCCAGCACGCGCAAGAAGGTTTCCGGAGCCATGGTGCCAGCGCCCACCTCGACATCGTAGGGCTGCTGCAGAACGCAACCGTTCGCCGCCCAAAAGGTCTGGAGGCGCAGGATGAGTTCCTGGAAGGTCAACGGGTTTTGTGAAGAGGACATTTTGAGCAATTAGCAACCGGCACTTGGCAATTAGCAATTAGCACTTGGCCGTTGACTGCTTCGAGACGCTCTGTACGAGACCGCCCGCTGAATGCTAAGTGCTAAATGCCAAGGGCTGCATTACAGCCTTTCCAGCATCGTAGCAGTGACCAGCTTCTTTTCCAGATGTCTCTCGAGAATGCGTACCAGAAACTTGCGCAAATCTGCGTATACCTGTGACGACGTTCCCGAGCCGTTTCCGTTCTGCGGAGGCGAACCCGCGAACCTCTCAACTGGAGCCCGAAACATCTGCCTGGCCAACTCGCGCGATTCCAGCGTCAGCTCCGATGACGCCAGCCGCTTGTGCTGCAGGCACATCAGTCCGTCAGCCAATGCGTGATGAAAAGCGCGGCTCCCGGCCAGCGACTCGCCGCAGACGATGCATTCGTCCAACTCCGGCAAGAATCCGATTAAGCGCACCAACCAAAGCTGGAAATAAGTTAACGGAATCCAGATTGGCCCGGACTGCAGACATTGCAAAACCGAATACGTCAGCCGGAAGATGTCATCGTTCGCTTCCCTCTCCGGCAACAGTTCATCAAGCGTTTCGGCGATATGCTCCAGCGCCGCCACTCGCTCATAATCGACCGCATGCGACAAAGGTGAATCCAGGATGTCGCACGAGTCCAGCCGAGCCAGTTCCTTGCCTTCACGATCGTCGTAGTACGCTCGAACCAGCGTCAGCGGCTCCAAGGCTCCGCCGAAGCGCCGCTTCGACTTCTTGGCTGCGCGCGCCACGCCTTTCACCTTGCCTTCTACGCGCGTAAACAACGTCACCAGCAAGTCGGATTCGTGGAGCGGATACGTCCGCAGCACAATCGCTTCCGACTGCTTGAGTGGCATGGTTCCAATTGATTCTACTGGCAGAAGGCGGCGGTTGTCAGTTGGGGGCGGCAGGTATCAGGTGTCAGGCGTCAGATATGAAAGTGCAGCAGAATGATTCCCTGATACCTGAAACCTGAGACCCTCAGTTACAAGTACACTCTCTCCGCGGCTCGCATCGCCTTATACCGCGCGAATGCCTTCTTGTCGCTCTCCAAGCCGAGCATCGAGCGCAGGCTGCTTCCGCGGAAGGTGTGGGCGAGCATCTTCGGCCAGTTGCGCAGGACGAACCAGGGTTCCTTGGCGATCACCGCAGGGATGTGCGCCACTTTCATCCAGCGTTCCATCCGCCAGCGCTCGTATTCGATCTCTTCCGGCTCAAGGTGCAGGGTCGCAACCACCGCGGTGGTGCCGTCATATTCTTCCATGTTCTCGATCTTGATAAGGTCACGCGCCTTGAAATCCTTAGTCATCGGCGTACCCGGATAGGGTGTGGGGTGCTGGATGTAAGGCCAATCGACGTACTTGCGCGCGAAGTCGAGATTCGCACGGATTGATTCCATTGTGTCATCCGGATTGCCGACAATCAGTCCTCCGACGACATAGATGCCATTCGAATGCAGAGCATTGATGGCACGGATCGTGGCATTGTCGGTGCGCTTGCCATTCTCGCGATAAGCGTTCTTGGCCGAGGCTTTGAGGAACTCGAGATCGTCCTCAAGGATATTTTCAATCCCGAGGAAGACGTATCGAAAGCCCGCCTTGCGCATCAGCGGAACCAGCGTGTCGCCATGCATGGCGATCGGAGACGTCATCGCCTGGACAGTGTAGGCAATGTCATTCAGGCCGGCGTCGATGATGGCCTGGCATAACGCCTCGAAACGATGAACATTCAGCGTAATGTTGTCATCGACGATGAAGAGAGCGCGCGCACCGTGCGCTTTGGCGTCGCGAATATCGGCCAGCACGCGGTCAAACGAATAGGTATGAAAGTTGCGCCCGCGCATCTCGATGATCGAGCAGAAGCCACAATCAAAGGTGCACCCGCGCGAAGTCTCGATCACATCGATCGGCTTGCCCATCATGGTGTAGCCGGAGAGCACGCGCGCGCTGCGCTTGGGCAAACGGATGTCGTCGCCTTCCAGGCTGTGTACCGGTCGCGCCGGATTCTGCCGCCATTCTCCGCTTGACCTATAGGTAAGCCCGACGATCCGGTCCAGCCCGTCACCGCTTTCGAGCGCTCGCAGCAATTCCCGAAACGTCAGTTCGCCTTCGCCGCGCACGATGAAATCCACTCCGCTGCCTTCGTGCATGTAGGCTTCGGGCGCAAGGCTCGGATCGTAACCTCCGCAGACGACGCGCACACCGGGACACAGCACACGAACCAGCTCGATAATGCGAAACGCAGTTTTGCGTTGGAACGTCATCACCGAGAGGCCGATGACGTCCGGCTGATGGTCGCGCACAAGTTGCTCAACAGTTTCGCGAACGCAATCCTGCCGCAGGATGAGGTCGGCGGCAGCTACCCGATGATGCGGATCCAGGTTGCCGGCCAATGACGTGAGCGCGCCGTTTGGCATGCGCACCGCGACCGTGGGCATGTGCTCGAAGGAATCGGGCATGGCCAACAACAGAAGGTTCATCTTTCGGTCCTCGTCAGCAGTTGAAGCCTGGTCCGACCGGCGCCATCCGGTAGCAAAGATGGTACACCCGCGGTGTTACGAAATTGTCGAGGTAACGTACATTCTTGTGCGCGTATGACGGCTGATCCAACAACGCCGCCTTACAATTGAGCTACACCAGCCATGCATGCGCACTCGTCCAGCTCGGCTCCGTCCCCCAACAAACAAGGGCTGCTGTACTGGGCACAGCGTGTGATGGCGGAGTGCGACAAGGCTGCTGCCGGATTCGAAGCCGACCCGGTGCACGATTTGCGGGTGGCTATTCGCCGGTGCCGCTCCATGGCAGACGGGCTTCTCGCCATTGATCCTGACCCTGGCTGGAAGCAGCTAAAGCGGCTGGGCAAGCCTCTGTTTGCGAGTCTGGGTGATCTGCGCGATGCGCAGGTAATGATGGAGTGGGTGCAGAAGCTCTCGCAACCCGAAGATAGCGCTCGGGCAATCCTGCTCACGGAATTGCAGGCTCGCGAAGGGAAGCTGAAGATTTCCTCGCAACAGGCGTTGGCTGAGTTTGATCGCAAACACTGGTTGTCACTCTGCGAGCGCCTCGCGGCTCGCATGGAGAGCATTCCTCTGGATGGCAGCGTGTTTCAGTCGCTCGCAGTGGAGCGCTGGAACGAGGGCCATGATCTGCACCGCAAAGCTCTGCGCAATCGCTCGGGAATCGCATATCACCAGCTCCGAATCGGCATTAAAAGGCTGCGCTACACGGTTGAGAATTTCCTGCCGTCCCTGCACGAGACGTGGTCCAAGGACCTTCGCACCTTGCAGGATGCGCTCGGTGAAGTGCACGACTTTGATGTGCTGTGGGCCATGCTGCGTTCGCACCCGGAAATTGCGCCTGAGGTTCGCGACCACTGGCGCGCAAAACTCACTGCCGAGCGAAATAAACGACTAGAGCTTTACCGGGAGCGGATGGTCGGGAGGAACTCGCTGTGGCGGACATGGCGTGCCGCCTTGCCCCAAGGCGGAGCGCTGCGGCGTTCCGGCATCGACCGGTTTCGCCTGCGCGCCGCGCTCCTCGATCCTCACTTCGAAAAGGCTCGGCGCATCGCACGAGTGTCCTTGCATCTCTACGACGGACTGGCGCGCTGCGAGTTGATACCCGCTGAGGCAAGCCAGCGTGACATCCTCGAAGCCGCGGCTCTACTGCATGGCATAGGGCGCAGCGAGCGGCAAGAGGGACACCGCAAACGGGCGTTCCGACGACTGCTGCAGCTGGTTCCACCCCCGGGCTGGTCGGCTGAAGAGTTACGCTGGGCGGCAATCATTGCCCGCTATCAGCATGGGGCGATTGCTCCCGTGACGCATAGGATGTTCAGCGGCATGGCGCGTCGAGCACGGACACAGGTCCTGCGGCTGGCGGGGATTTTGCGGCTGGCTGCGGCGCTTTGCGAAGCTACTCATCAGGATGGTCAGTTACGAATCGAGAGCGAAGGCCGCACTGTGACGGTTAGCGCGTCCCAACTCAATGGACAACCCGGCCCAACGGGCGAGCGCCTCGCACGCGCGAAGTATCTGCTGGAAGCCAGTTGTGGACTTATGGTCAGGTTGGCAGGCATGAAGCAGTCCTCTACAGCCCCCCGTACCAGCAAGTAAGCGTCACCAGAAAGGAGCGGGCACGACGAATGCACCATCGTGCCCACCGGGATCGCTACCGCACGATCTTCTCGCCGATCGATTTGGCTTGGGTGAACAGATACAAATAATCAGGACCGCCGGCCTTGGAGTCCGTACCCGACATATTGAATCCGCCGAAGGGGTGCGCTCCAACCATTGCCCCTGTGCACTTGCGATTGAAGTACAGGTTGCCGACGTGGAATTCACGCTTGGCGACGTCGATCTTGTCGTCCGACAGCGTGTAGACGGCGCCAGTCAGGCCGAACTCGGTGTTGTTGGCGATCGCCAGAGCTTCTTCGAAGTTCCGCGACTTGATGACAGCCAGCACCGGCCCAAAGATCTCTTCCTGCGAGATGGTTGCGTTGGGATCGACGTCCGCAATGATCGTAGGCTGGATATAGTAGCCGTCGCCAAGCTGGGTGGCGCGCGCCCCGCCAGTGATCAACCGGCCTCCCTCGGCAATTCCCTTCTCGATGTAGCCCAGGATCGACTTCATGGATTTTTCATTCACCACCGGACCCATGTCCGGATTTTCGGTTGGCTCGCCAACTTTGATTTTCTCCACCCGCTCACGCAGCCGCTGAAGGAAGCGATCGTAGATGCGTTCGTCCACGATTGCGCGCGAGCATGCAGAGCACTTCTGGCCACTGAAGCCAAACGCCGCAGCGGCGACTCCTTCAACCGCCAAGTCGAGATCGGCATCGTTTTCGACGATGATCGAATCCTTACCGCCCATCTCGAGAATGGTGCGCTTGATCCACAACTGCCCGGGCTGCTGTTCCGCGGCACGCTGGTTGATGTGCAGGCCAACTTCCTTGGAGCCGGTAAACGCGATGTAGCGCGTCTTAGGATGAGCAACAACGGCTTCGCCAAACGTGCTGCCGCTGCCGGGGCAGAAGTTCACCACGCCATCCGGCAAGCCTGCCTGCTCCAGAATCTCCATGAACTTGGCGGCAATCGTCGGCGAGTCGCCCGAAGGCTTCAGGATGACAGTGTTGCCGGCGACGACGGAGGCCAGCGTCATGCCGCCCATGATGGCGGCGGGAAAATTCCACGGCGAAATTACTGCGCCTACCCCAAGCGGAATGTACCAAAGCTGATCATGCTCTCCCGGCAACTGCACCGGCGTCTTGGCTTTGGAGAGCCGAACCGCCTCAAGCGCGTACATCATGCAGAAGTCGATCAGTTCGGCTACATCACCGTCTGCCTCGGCGTAATTTTTGCCAACTTCGAAGACCAGCCAGGCCATCAGCTCAAACTTGCGTTCGCGCATGAGGTGCGCGGTGCGAAACAACAGGTTCGTACGGGTCTCCCATGCAGTGCGGCTCCAGGTTTCGAACGCCTTGAGCGCAGCTTCCATGGCGGGCACAACTTCGTCAGCTCCGGCCTCCTGGTGAACGCCCACCACCTGCAACGGGTGTGCCGGATTAATCGACGCGTGTTTCTTCGCGGTCTTGACACGGCGGCCGCCGATAACGAGGTCGTATTCACGGCCAAGCTCGTTGCGCACCTTGTCGATGGCAGTGCGCATGCGCCGCTGGTTTTCCGGATTCGACCAGTCGACCGAGGGCTCATTCGTGAACTTCTCCGGAACTCGGATGTCAAAGTGGGTGTCGGTGTTAACGCGATTGGCCTCGCGCGCAGGGTGGGTCAATGTAGCCATAAATGCTTCCTCTCGGATGGATAGTTGGGGAATGGCTCTCCGCGAGTGGCACGGCAGCCTACAGTTCTAGATGCTGCAAGAGCCCAGCTCGACTCACGCAGAGTGGCTAAGCCCTTGATTTTACACCGGCGTTCCCGCGGGCGTTGCTGTCAGCGTTGTTCATGTTACCCAGACCTGCTGAGGTAACTCGGATGCGCACAATTCACGAACTTAAAGATGCGCCTGTAGCTCGTTTCTGTGCGAAGATGCTCGCGTCATGCACCGACAAATAGCTTTTGCTCTCTGCCTGTTGTTGTCTTCGCCTTCATTCGCCTGGAACAGCTTCGGGCACATGGCGGTGGGTTGGGTTGCGTATCAGCATCTCAACCCCGGCACAAAGCTCGCGGTCAATAAGCTGATTGCAAAAAATCCCAGCTACACGCAATGGAAGCAGTCGTTGCCGGCCAACATCAGTAGCGCCGATCGCGACCTGTACATCTTCATGCTCGCGGCCACCTGGCCGGACCAGATTAAGGGAGATAATTCGTATCACAACGATGGAGCGGACGGCGGCAACACGCCACCGCCGGACAGCAGCGCCACTTTAAATACCGGATATGCCGACAAGGCCCGGCATAAGTACTGGCATTTTATCGACGTGCCGTTCAGTCCTGATAATGCGGGGTTGGGACTCGTTCCTTACCCGAACGTCGAAACCGAAGTGGCGGTGTTCCGCCAAGTCTTGGCCGCGAACGCCAGTGCGACCTTGAAGTCCTACGATGTGGTATGGCTTCTTCATCTCATAGGAGACATCCATCAGCCATTGCACTGTACCAGCCGCTTCACATCCACACAGACTTCCGGCGATTCCGGTGGTAATGACGTGAAGGTCTGCGCCGCTGGCGATCCAACGTGCACGGGAAATCTGCACGCCTTTTGGGATGACCTGCTTGGATCGAGCAGCGCGACTCCCCAGCAGGTCGCGCCGGTCGCGGCAGCCTTAGCTTCGGTGGCCGTCGATCCCAAGGATCTCGACGTTCATACGTGGGTCGATGAGAGTTTTGAACTCGCCAAGACTGCCGTGTATGCCAATCCGCCGGTGGGCGATGGCGCTGGTCCATTCCACTACGACCAGGCATACGCCGACAATGCCAAGTCGGTGGCGCAGAAGCGGGTTGTTCAGGCCGGGCTACGTTTGGCGAACATCCTGAATAGCGAACTCAAATAGGAGTTTACGCAGTACGCGATATTGCGAGATGCTTTCGCCTACGAGATTTATCGCAGTCGTGACAGCGCCAGTTTTGCGGCATTGTAGCCACACATGCCATGAACGCCGGCTCCAGGCGGTGTTGAAGCCGAGCAAAGATAGATGTCGGGAGCCGAGGTTGCATACATGCGCCAGGTCGGCCGAAAGATGAATTGCCCTGGCGTGGCAGCGCCTCCGGCGATATCACCACCGATCAGATTTGCGTTCATTGATTCGAGGGTCGCCGGGCTGAGTACGTTGCGGGCCAACACGCAGTCGCGGAAACCCGGCGCAAAACGTTCGATCTGTGACTCCAGGCGATCCAGCATATCGAAGGTAGCGCCGTTCGGAACATGGCAGTATGCCCAAGCAATGTGCTTACCGGTCGGCGCACGGCTGCTATCGAACAACGTCGGTTGCGAGAGCAGAACAAACGGACGCTCGGCGACGCGACCATGTCGCGACGCGTACTCGGAGGCGGCAATCTCTTCGAGCGTACCGCCTATGTGAACCGTTCCCGCCCGCAGAGCCTCGTGGGCCTTCCATGGGATCGGCTGCGAAAGAGCATAGTCGACCTTGA
>Ga0335077_10002046_pt1 | contig 24083 bp, 23 predicted proteins | sample Lox_Sample_31_FD_207151 | JGI IMG/M metagenome (GOLD analysis project Ga0335077, IMG submission 207151) | Soil microbial communities from Loxahatchee National Wildlife Refuge, Florida, United States - Lox_Sample_3.1 | ecosystem: Environmental > Terrestrial > Soil > Wetlands | place: USA... | reverse complement strand
GCGTGGATCACGAGCCCGGCCGCCATGAACAGCAGCGCCTTGAAGAAGGCGTGCGTGAGGAGGTGGAACATGCCGGCGGAGTACGCGCCCACGCCGACGCCGAGGAACATGTAGCCGATCTGCGACATCGTCGAGTACGCGATCACGCGCTTGATGTCGGTCTGGACGAGCGCGATCAGCCCGGCGACGAGGAGCGTCAGGGCGCCCGTGCCCGCGGCGATCAGCTCGACCGTCCGCGCCTGCTCGAAGATCGCGTGCGTGCGCGCGATCAGGTAGACGCCGGCGGTCACCATCGTCGCGGCGTGGATGAGGGCGCTGACCGGCGTCGGGCCCTCCATCGCATCCGGCAGCCACGTCTGGAGCGGGATCTGGGCCGACTTCGCGACCGCGCCGCCGAGCAGGCCGAGCGCGACGAGGCTCGTCTCCGTCGACGAGAGGTGGACGCTGAGCACCCCGAAGGAGAGCGAGTGCGTGTGCGCGATCAGGATGAAGAACGCGAGCGCCATCGTCGCGTCGCCGACCGCGTTCATGACGAACGCCTTCTTCGCCGCCTGCACCGCGCTCGGCCGCTCGTGCCAGAAGCCGATCAGCAGGTAGGACGAGAGGCCGACGAGGCCCCAGCCGACGAGCAGCAGCAGCAGGTTCCCGCCTTCGACGAGCAGGAGCATCGAGAAGACGAAGAACGAGATGTACGCGAAGTAGCGCCGCTCCTCGTCGTCCCCGTCCATGTAGCCGACCGAGTAGAGGACGATCAGCATCCCGACGCCGCTGACGATGAGCATCATCACGGCGCTGAGCGGGTCGACGAGGAGCTGCAGCCCGACGGAGAAGACGTGGTGGCCCGTCGCGGATTGGAGCCACGTCCACGCGGTCGTGAGCTCGCCGCGTTGAGGGAGCGCGTTTCCGAAGCCGATGATCTGAGGCCGCGACTGCGAGTGGACGCCGAAGAAGGCCCAGATCGCGCCGGCGAAGGCGACGGCGACGCTCGAGGTCGAGATCCAGCCGGCCGCGGCGCGCGGGATCCGCGTCCCGCAGAGCAGGATCGCGATCGTGCCGCCGAGCGGCGCGGCCAGGCAGAGCCACGCTCCGCCGGTCATCCGCGCAGCTCCGAGAGGGAGTCGACGTCGAGGCGGAGCCGCTTGCGGTTGAGGGCGACGACGAGGCCGAGGCCGACGCACACCTCCGAGGCGGCGACCGCCATCACGGCGAGCGCGAACACCTGGCCGGCGCCGTTGTGGAAGTGGCGGGCGAACGCGATCAGCGCGAGGTTCGCCGAGTTGAGCATCAGCTCGAGCGAGAGCAGCACGATCAGCGGGTTGCGCCGGATCAGGACGCCGAGCGCCCCGATCCCGAACAGGAAGCCCGCGATCGCGATGTACCACGCGACCCCCGGACCGCTCATCGGGTGGACGCCTCCGGATTGGGCACGCCGCGCCGGGCATGCGAGCCGAGGATCACGCCGCCGACAGCGGCGATTAGCAGCACGACCGAGGTGATCTCGAAGGCGAGCAGGTGGTCGGTCAGGAAGACGCGCCCGATCCACGCCGGCGTGCCGAAGGCGGGTCCGACCTTGCCGTCGCTCCCGAGGTGGCCGCTCGCCTGCAGGCCGACCGCGACGACGATCTCCACGAGCAGCGCCCCGGCCGCGAGCACGGCGCCGACCGACTGCCACGTCGGCCCGCCCGACCACGCCTCCTCCCGGCGCGGCCCGACGTACGCGATCACGAACAGGAACATCACCATCACCGCGCCCGCGTAGACGAGCACCTGCGCGGCGGCCACGAACTCGGCCGAGAGCAGCAGGTACATGACCGCGAGCGAGGCGAGGTTCCCGATCAGCGCGAGCGCCGAGTAGAACGGGTTCGAGAACGAGACGACCGCGACGCCCGAGGCGAGCAGCGAGAAGCCGGCGACGACCCAGACGATCCAGACGAGGCCGTTCCCCACGGAGGCGACGACGAGCGCGTTCACGAGCTGCTCTTGTAGAAGGGGATCGGCGTGTCGTAGAGGTCGGGATCGGCGACCGGCCACTGCTTCACGGGCGGGGCGAGCAGCATGTCCTTCGTGTAGATCTGGTCGTCGCGGTTGTACTCCGAGATCTCGAACTCGTTGCCGAGCGTGATCGCGTCGAACGGGCACGCGAGCTCGCAGTAGCCGCAGAAGATGCAGCGGCTCATGTTGATCTCGTAGATGCGCGCGTAGCGCTCGCCGGCCGAGACGCGGTTGTCGGGCGTGTTCTCGGCGGCGACGACGCGGATGCAGTCGGCCGGGCAGGCGGCCGCGCAGAGCGAGCAGCCGACGCACTTCTCCAGCCCGTTCTCGTGCCGCCAGAGCCGGTGCCGGCCGCGGAAGCGCGGATAGACGGGCCGCTGGTACTCCGGGTACTGCTGCGTGATCGGCTTCTTGAAGATCTGCTTGAAGGTGACGCCGAAGCCCTTGAGCGTGTTGAGCGGCTGATTCATCCGTGGAACCCCACGACGAGGGCCGCGGTTGCGACGGCGTTGACGGTCGCGACGGGGAGGAGCACCTTCCAGCCGAAGCGCATCAGCTGGTCGTAGCGGAGCCGCGGCAGCGTCGTCCGCAGCCAGATGAAGACGAACAGCACGGCCATCGTCTTGAGCAGGAACCAGATCGGCCCGATGTCCCACGGCCCGTGCCAGCCCGAGAAGAACAGCGTCGTCATCAGGCCCGCGAGGGTGACCATGTTGATGTACTCGGCCATCTGGAACAGCCCCCAGCGCATGCCCGAGTACTCCGTGTGGTAGCCGGCGACGAGCTCCGACTCGGCTTCGGGGAGGTCGAACGGGGCGCGGCTCGTCTCGGCGACCCCGCCGATGAAGAAGATGAGCAGGCCGACGAACTGCGGCGCGGCGTAGGGCAGGAACGAGCCCTGGCGCGCGACGATCTCCGGCAGGTTGAGCGAGCGGCCGAGGATGACGACGCCGAGCACGCTCAGCGCGAGCGACACCTCGTACGAGACGAGCTGCGCGCACGTGCGCATTGAGCCGAGGATCGAGTACTTCGACTCGGACGCCCAGCCGCCGACGATGAAGCCGTAGATCCCGACCGAGCCGAGCGCGAAGATCGCGACGAGGCCGATCGAGACGTTCGCGATCTCGCCGTTGACGTGCCAGCCGTTCACCGTCCAGCCGGGGCCCCACGGGATGAACGAGAAGGCGGCGATCGCGGTGAAGGCGGAGACGATCGGCGCGAGGATGTACGGCAGGTCGATCGCCGACGCGGGCGCGAACGCCTCCTTGCGTACGAGCTTCACGAGGTCGGCGATCGGCTGCAGCAGACCGTACGGGCCGGCGCGGTTCGGGCCGTAGCGGAGCTGCATCCGGCCCATCAGCTTCCGCTCGATCAGGGTCAGGTAGGCGAAGAGGCCGAGCACGATGTTCACGATCACCAGCGCCTCGATGATCGCGATCCACCAGGGCTCGGACGGCGTCACGCAGTCACCTCCTGCGCCTTCTCGATCGCGACGATCCCGCCGAGGCCGTTCGCGTGCTCGAGCGCGACGCGGGCGATGCCCGGGCGCAGGCGCCGGTTGACGCGAGCCGGCAGCGTGATCGCGCCGCCGTTCGAGCCGACGGTGACGAGGTCGCCGGTCGCGATCTTCTTCCGCTCCGCGTCCTCCGCCGAGAGCTCGAGCTCGGGCTGCGGCCGCTGGAACTGGAGCTCGGCGACGCGCTCGACGGCGGCGCCGGAGAAGAGCGCCTTGAAGGCCACGAGGCGGAGCTCTCCTGCGCGAGGCTTCTGCCTCGGCTCGGGCAGCGCCGTCCGCGAGACGTGCTCGGGCGCCTCCGGGTAGCCGCGCAGCGGCGCGCGCTCGCCGACCTCGCCGAACGCGAGCCCGCCGTAGACGCGCTCGGAGACCTCGGCGAACACGGCCGCGGCATACGGCGCGAGGTCGACGTCGAAGCGGGCGGCGAGCTCCGCGATCCACTCGAGCTCGTCCGGGCACGGCGGCGACACCGTGCGGCGCAGCCGCTGCAGGCGGCCCTCGACGTTGACGAACGTCCCGTCGCGCTCGAGATAGCCCGTCCCGGGAAGGATCAGGTCGGCCCAGCCGGCCGCGAGCCCGTGGAACATCGAGATCACGATCGTCGCCTCGGCCTGCTCGGCGAGCGCGCGGACGTTCTCGTCCGCCGCTGCCTCGTCGCCCGAGACGACGAGCAGCCCGATTCCCTCGCGCTCCTCGCCTTCCTCGTCGCAGCAGGCCGCCCAGGCGTCGGCCACGCCGCGCCCGTTCGGCGTCTCGGGGAGGTAGAAGGCGCCGCAGCCCTCGCGGCCGCCGAGCCCGAGCTGCTCCGCGAGCTGCGCGACCGTCTCGCCGCCGCGCCCGCCGGGCCCCGACCAGACGAGGACGACGCGCTCGGCGTCGCCGACTGCCTCTGCGTCGGCCTCACGGAGGATCCGTGCGCCGTTGCGCCGGGCGGCCTTGATCCAGAGGTCGACGACGGGCGCGCGCTGGACGACGGGCACGTCGCCGAGGACGACGACGACCTGCGCGTCGCGGATCGCCGACAGCGGCAGTCGGTACGCGTCGAGGGCGCCCGACACCTCCTCGGGCAGCATCGCCTCGTGCGAGCCGAGCCCGCCGCGGACGAGCTTGCCGAGGCCGTATGCGAGCTCGACCGTCTCCGAGCCGGAGAGAGCGGTGACGACGCGTCCACGCGCGTTCCGCAGCAGCTCCTCGGCCGCGTCGAGCGCGTCCTCCCACGAGACCTGGCCGAGCCCGATGCGATGGCGGCGCAGGAGCGGCTCCGCGAGCCGGTCGTCGGCGCGCAGGTGGGTGAACGCGAAGCGGCCCTTGTCGCAGATCCAGCCCTCGTCGATCTCCGGGTGGTTGCGGGAGAGGATCCGCTTGACCTTGCCCTCGCGGACGGTGGCGTTGACGTTGCAGCCGACCGGGCAGAGGCCGCAGACGGTCGGGACGTCGACGATCTCCCACGGGCGCCCCTCGAAGCGGTACTGGGTCGGCAGGAGCGCGCCGACCGGGCAGAGCTCGGTCACGTTGCCGGTGAACGCGCCCGAGTAGGGCAGGTCCTCGAAGGTCGTGATCACGGACATCGCGCCGCGGTTGGCCGCGATCAGCTGGCCGTCCTCCGAGACCGACTCGCTGAAGCGCGTGCAGCGGTAGCAGAGGATGCAGCGCTCGCGGTCGAGCGAGATCGTCGGCGAGATCGGGATCGGCTTCTCGAACGTGAGCTTCTCGAAGCTCATCCGCGTGTTGCCCGGCCCGTAGCGGAACGTGAGGTCCTGCAGCGGGCACTCGCCGCCCTTGTCGCAGACCGGGCAGTCGAGCGGGTGGTTGACGAGGATGAACTCCAGGGTCGCGTCCTGCGCCTCCGCCGCCATGCGCGAGGTGCGCGCCGTCTTCACGACCATCCCGTCCTGGGCGGTCATGGTGCAGGCCGCTTGCGGCTTCGGCGGCATCCCCTCGACCTCGACGAGGCACATGCGACAGGCGCCGATCGGCGCGCCGAGCCGCGGCTCGTAGCAGAAGACGGGAATCTCGATCCCGGCCGCGAGCGCGGTCTCGACCAGCCCCGTCCCTTTCGGGACGTGGACCTCCCGCTCGTCGATCGTCACGCGCACCAGGTCCGGCGTGCTCATACCAGAGCTTCCTGGGCGACGGGCGTGTGGGAATGCTGGTCGACCGGCGCGAACAGGCCGGCGAGCTGCGAGTCGGCGCCGAAGGGGCACCCGCCGTGCGCGAGGTGCTCGCGGAACTCGTCCCGGAACTTCGTCACGCAGCTCGCGACCGGCATCGCGGCCGAGTCGCCGAGCACGCAGAGGCACTTGCCGATGATCCGGTCGCAGACGTCGAGGGTGAGGTCGAGGTCGGCCTCGGTCGCCGTCCCGTCCTCCACCGCCCGCATGAGCTGGACGAGCCAGCGCGTGCCGACGCGGCACGGCGTGCACTTGCCGCACGACTCGTGCATGTAGAACTGCGCGACGCGCAGCGCGAACTGGACGATGCACGTCCGCTCGTCGATCACGGTCACGACGCCCGAGCCGATGAAGTAGCCCTTCTTGCCGAGCGAGTCGGCGTCGAGCGGCGTGTCGAGGTCGTCCGGCGTCATCACCGGGAACGACGAGCCGCCCATCATCACCGCCTTCAGCGTGTGCGCGCCGGGGACGCCGCCGCCGATGTCGTAGATCAGGTGGCGCGGCGTGATCCCGTGCGGGGCCTCGTACACGCCCGGCCGCTCGACGTTGCCGGAGAGGCAGAAGAGACGCGTGCCGGTCGAGTCTGGAGGCGCGCCGATCTTCGCGAACTCCTCGGGGCCGACTGCGAAGATGGCCGGGATCGTCGCGATCGACTCGACGTTGTTGATCAGCGTCGGCGAGGCGTAGACGCCGGAGACGGCGGGGAACGGCGGCTTCGAGCGCGGCTGCCCGCGCTTGCCCTCGAGCGACTCGAGCAGCGCCGTCTCCTCGCCGCAGATGTACGCGCCGGCGCCCCGGTGGACGACGATCTCGACCTCCGCGAGGATCCCGGCGCCGCGCGCCTCGTCGATCGCGCCCTGCAGCGACTCGAACTCCTCGAGGTACTCGCCGCGGATGTAGATGTAGATCCGCTTCGACTGGATCGCGTGAGCGGCGATCAGGCAGCCCTCGACGAGCCGGTGCGGGACCTTGAGCATGATCTCGCGGTCCTTGAACGTCCCGGGCTCCGACTCGTCCGCGTTGACCGTGATGTAGATCGGGTTCGCGATCTTGTCGGGCGTCGGGATGAAGCTCGCCTTGCGCCCGGTCGGGAAGAAGGCGCCGCCGCGGCCGCGCAGGTTCGACTCGATGAGGTCCTGGATCACCGCCTGCGGATCCCGCGTGCGCGCCTGCTCGAGCTGGACGTAGCCGCCGACGGCGCGGTACGACCCGAGGCTCCGCAGCGGCTCGCCCTCGTAGCCGGCGAGGACGAGCGCCGGCCCTTCGGCGACGCGGACGACGGTCTCGCTCACTCGCCCAGCCCTTCGAGGATGGCGGGGACGTCCTCGGGCGTCATCGACTGGCGGTAGACGTGGTCGACGGCGACGATCGTCGGCGTCGAGCAGCCGCCGAGGCACTCGACGGCGCGCAGGGTGATCTCCCCGTCGTCGGTCGTCTCGCCGGGACGGACGCCGAGCTCGCGCTCGAACGCGTCGAGGACGGCCTGCGCGTTCACGAGCCCGCAGCAGACGTTCGTGCAGACGTCGATCGTGTGGCGCCCGACGGGCTCGAGGTGGAACATGTCGTAGAAGCTCGCGACGGAGTAGCAGTACGCCGGCGTTAGCTCGAGGGCGTCGGCGACCTCCTCGATCGCCTCGCGAGACAGCCAGCCGCGGCGCTCCTGCGCGAGCCGGAGCGCCGGCAGCACCGCCGAGCGCGTCCCCTCCGGATAGCGCAACCTGAGCTCCTGCACCTCGTCGTAGAAGGAGCTCATTGCCCGCTCCGGCGGCGGCAAAGCCACCACCTCCGCTCCTGGGTGAGCTCCGTCGAGCCTACGCTCATCTGTCGGTGTCCCCCATGATCGCGTCGAGCGAGCCGACGACGGCGATCAGGTCGGCGACGAGCGCGTTGTTGTGGAGGCAGGTGGCCGTCGCCTCGAGGGCGACGAAGGAGGGCGCGCGGAAGTGCACGCGCCAGGGCTTCGGCCCTCCGTCCGAGACGAGGTAGCAGCCCGACTCGCCGCGCGGCGACTCGATCGCGACGTAGATCTCGCCCTCGGGGACGCGGAAACCCTCGGTGACGATCTTGAAGTGGTGGATGAGCGACTCCATGGAGGTGTGGAGCTCCTCGCGCGGCGGCAGCACGACCTTCCGGTCGTCCGCGATCCACGGCATCCCCTCCATGCGCTCGAGCTTGTCGAGGCACTGGCGGACGATCTTCGTCGACTCGGCCATCTCGTCCATGCGGACGCGATAGCGGTCGTAGACGTCCCCGTTCGTGTAGACCGGAACCTTGAAGTCGACTTGCTCGTAGTGGAGGTACGCCTGGTCGCGGCGGAGGTCCCAGTCGACGCCGGAGGCGCGGAGGTTGGGCCCGGTCTGGCCGAGCGCGATCGCGTCCTGCGCCGAGAGGACGCCGATCCCCTTCGTCCGCTCGAGCCAGATCTGGTTGCGTTCGAGGATGCCGCGGTAGTCGTCGAGGGCGTGCGGCATCCACTCGACGAACTTGCGGCACTCCGGGAAGAAGCCCGGCGGGATGTCCTCCGCCAGCCCGCCGACCTGGAAGTAGCGGGTGTGCATCCGCTGCCCCGTGACGAGCTCGAACAGGTCGAGGATCGTCTCGCGCTCGCGGAAGCAGTACCAGAACATCGAGATCGCTCCCAGCTCGAGCGCCGACGTCCCCAGGTAGACGAGGTGCGAGTGGATCCGGTTCAGCTCGCAGAGGAGCATGCGCATCCACTTCGCCTTCGTCGGCGTCTCGAGGCCGAGCAGCTGCTCGACCGCGAGCACGAAGACGAGCTCGTTGCTCTGGTAGCCGACGTAGTCGATGCGCTCCGGATAGGTGATGCACTTCCAGTACGTCTTCGCCTCCATGTTCTTCTCGAAGCCCGTGTGGAGGTAGCCGATCACGGCCGAGATGCCGACGACCTCCTCGCCGTGCAGGTCGACGATCAGGCGCAGGACGCCGTGGGTCGACGGATGGTTCGGGCCGAAGTTGACCTGGAAGACGTCCTCGCTGCCCCGCAGCTCGTCCGGGACGTCGAGGATCGTCGGCACGCGCGGCGGGATCCGCGACCCCTCGTAGATCTGCACCTTCTGGACGACCGTGCTCATTCGGCGTCGCTGAAGCGGACGGGCTCGCCGCCGAGCGGATAGTCCTTCCGCAGCGGGTGCCCCTCCCAGTCGTCGGTCATGAGGATTCGCGTCAGGTTCGGATGGCCCTCGAACTCGATTCCCATCAGGTCGAACTGCTCTCGCTCGTGCCAGTCGCACGTCGGCCAGACGGAGACGACGCTCGGCACCGGCTCGCCGTCGTCGGCCCAGCACTGCAGGCGCAGGCGCGGCGCCCCGGGCTCGAGCGCGAGCAGGTGGTAGCTGATCGAGAAGCGCTTCGGCTTCGGGGCCGGCAGCGCCTGGAGCCCCTGCGTCATCGGATGCATGAGGTCGCGCCCGCTCGCGGTGCCGATGTAGCCCGAGACGCCGTTGCCTCCCCAGGCGAGGTAGTCGGTGGCGACGAGGTCGACGCACATCGCGAAGCCGAGCTCGTCGCGTGCGTGGAGGCACGCCTCGCGGATCCGCTCGCGCTCGACCGTCACGGTCGGCATGTCGCCGCCGTCGCGCTCGGAGACGTACCCGGGCAGCGAGTCCCACCGGCTCATGTCGCCACTCCCTGGCGCTCGTACGCCGGCGGGACGCCCGCCAGGTGCGCCTCGTGCAGGCGGAGGATTCCCTCCATCAGCGCCTCGGGTCGCGGCGGGCAGAAGGGGACGTAGATGTCGACGGGGACGATCCGGTCGACGCCCTGCAGGATCGTGTAGTTGTTGAACATCCCGCCCGAGCTCGCGCAGGCGCCCATCGCGATCACCCACTTCGGCTCGACCATCTGGTCGTAGATCTGGCGCAGCGGCTCGGCCATCTTGTGCGCGACGCGGCCGGAGACGATGAGCAGGTCGGCCTGGCGCGGCGAGGAGCGGAACGCCTCCATCCCGAACCGCGCGATGTCGTAGCGCGCGGAGACGATCGACATCATCTCGATCGCGCAGCAGGCGAGCCCGAACGTGTCGGGCCACATCGACTTCGTCTGCGCCCAGCGCACGGCCTTCTCGAGCGTCGTCAGACCGAGCGCGCGCTCGAGCTCGTCGAGGCCGAGGGTCTCCTCGAAGTGCGAAGGGCCCTTCGTCGGCCAGAGCAGCCGCTCCGACTGGAGGCCGTAGTCCCTCAGGCGTGCGGGCTCGTCAGCCACGGCTCACCAGTTGAGGGCGCCCTTGCGCCAGATGTAGACGTAGGCGACGAGCAGGATGAGGATGAAGAAGGCGAGCTCCGAGAACCCGAACCAGCCGAGCGCGTGCAGCTGCACGGCGAGCGGGTAGAGGAAGACGATCTCGATGTCGAAGACGATGAACAGCATCGCCGTCAGGTAGAAGCTCACGTTGAAGCGCTGCTCGGCCATCGGGCCGCGCGAGACGCCGGACTCGAACGGGACGGCGCGCGCGCGGGTGCGGCGCGTGGGCCGCTGTGCGAACGCGAACGACATCAGGATCATCGAGGCGGGGATCGCGAGCGCGAGGAGTCCGTAGATCAGGAATGGCAGCCAGCTCTGCAGCATGTCGCGCGTCTCCCCTTACCCGTTCGCGCAGTCGGAAGCACCCACCTCGCCGGCTGACGTTATCAGGCTCCGGGCGCTGCACTTGCCGGAACGGAATCGGCATAACCACGCGCGAGCCGGCTGTCACAAAGTCGCGGGAAATCCGCAGCTTCGCGGGTGTTGTGATCGGGAAGGGCGTTGCTAGCATGGGAGGCCGATGGAGATCCGCGAGCGCACCGAGTCCGTCGTTTCCCTCACACCGGCCGCTGCGGTGAAGATCCGCGACCTGATGGCGACCGAAGAGGACGTCTCCGTGTTGCGCGTCGCGATCGAGGGCGGCGGCTGCTCGGGGTTCCAGTACGGCCTCGGCTTCGACCGGGGCGCCCAGGAGGGCGACCACGAGTTCGAGTGCGAGGGCGTGAACGTCGTCGTCGACCCGTTCAGCGCCCCGTACCTGATGGGCGCGACGGTCGACTATCTCGAGACGATCCAGGAGTCCGGGTTCAAGATCGACAACCCGAACGCGATCTCCTCCTGCGGTTGCGGCCACTCGTTCCAGGTGGCCGAGGGCGAGGACCCCGCGGACGCGGGCCCCGCGTGCGGCTCCGGCTGCGGCCACTAGGCTCCCGTCCGTGAGCGACCGTCCCCTGCGGGTTGCGGTCGTCGGGTCCGGCCCCGCCGGCTTCTACGCCGCCGGTGCGCTGCTCGCGGCCGGCGTCCCCGTCGAGGTCGACCTGCTCGAGCGGCTGCCGACGCCGTGGGGGCTCGTTCGGCTCGGCGTCGCTCCCGACCACCCGAAGATCAAGTCCGTCTCGCGCGCGTTCGAGAAGATCGCCGAGCGGCCCGGTTTTCGCTTCCTCGGGAACATCGAGGTCGGCCGGGACCTGCACCACGCGGACCTCGCGCGCCTCTACGACGCCGTCGTCTACTCCGTCGGCGCGCAGACCGACCGGCGGATGGACATCCCCGGCGAGGACCTGCCCGGCTCGTGGGCGGCGACCGAGCTCGTCGCCTGGTACAACGGCCATCCCGACTACCAGGGGCTCGACTTCGAGCTCGGACGCGCGCGGCGCGTCGTCGTCGTCGGCGCCGGGAACGTCGCCCTCGACGTCGTTCGCATGCTGGCGTTGACGCCCGAGGAGCTCGACCCGACCGACACGACCGACGCGGCGATCGCCGCGATCTGCGGCGCCGACATCGAGGAGATCGTGATGGTCGCGCGCCGCGGCCCGGCCCAGGCCGCGTTCACCACGCCGGAGCTCAGCGAGCTCGGCGAGCTCGCGGGCGCGGACGTGATCGTCGACGCGGGGGAGCTCGAGGGCGCGGAGCCCAAGGACACGAATGCCGAGCGCAATCTCGCCGTGCTGCAGGACTACGCCTCGCGCCCGGCGCAGGGGAAGGCGAAGCGGATCCTCCTCCGCTTCTTCCGCTCGCCCACCGCGATCCTCGGCGAGGAGCGCGTCGAGGGCGTGGAGCTCGTCCGCAACGAGCTCGACGAGAACCTGCGCGCCGTCGCCACCGGCGAGCGCGAGACGCTCGGGTGTGAGCTCGTCTTCCGCAGCGTCGGCTATCGCGGGGTCGCGCTGCCCGAGCTCCCCTTCGACGAGCGCACCGGGACGATCCCGAACGACCGCGGCCGGGTCCTCGCCCCGGACGGCGAGCCGGTGCCGGGCGTCTACTGCGCCGGCTGGATCAAGCGCGGCCCGTCGGGCGTGATCGGCACGAACAAGAAGGACGCGACCGAGACCGTCGAGCTGCTACTCGAAGACGCCGGCGCCGGACGCCTCGAGCCGAAACCGGACGCGACCGCCGCCGCCGTCGACGCCCTCCTCGCCGAGCGCGGCGTGCGCGTCGTCGAGTACGCGGGCTGGGCGGCGATCGACGCGGCGGAGCGGGCCACCGGCGAGAAGCTCGGCCGTCCGCGGGTGAAGCTCTGCACCTGGGACGAGCTGCTCGCGGCCGCCGAGGGCGTCTCGACCCCCTCGCGCTAGGTCACTCGAACGAGGGACATCGGAGACGGTTCGGAAGCCGATGGTCCCGGCACATGGAGTCTCTCGTCGTGGAATGCCTCCGCTGCGGCACCTCACGGATCGCCCGGCGCGACGTGTTCAAGCATTTCGAGGCGCCCGAGTGCCCGCAGTGCGGCTACCTCGGCTGGGCTCCGCTGCACGAGCTGACCGAGGACGAGCGGCGCGACCTTCGCGCCCACCCGGTCGGCGAGCGCCGCCTTCCCTCCGTCGCGTAGGTCTGCGGGGATATCCCGAGCGGCGGCCGCACGCGGTTGCCTAGACTCGGATTCGATGGCGCAGGCGCGGGAACGGCAGGAGCTCTGGGGCGGCGAGACCGCGAAGGCGGTCGCGAACTTCCCGGTCTCCGGCGAGCCGATTCCGCCGCCGGTCGCGCGCTGGCTCGGCCGCATCAAGGGCGCCGCGGCCCGCGCCAACGCCGACCTCGGCCTGCTCGCCGCCGACAAGGCGGAGCGGATCGCCGCCGCAGCCGAGCGGATCGTCGCCGGCGAGCTCGACGACCAGTTCCCGATCGACGTCTTCCAGACGGGCTCGGGCACGTCGTCGAACATGAACGCGAACGAGGTGATCGCAACCCTCGCCGGCGAGGACGTCCACCCGAACGACGACGTCAACATGGGCCAGTCGTCGAACGACGTCTTTCCGTCAGCCGTCCACCTCGCTGCGCTGGACGAGATCGCCCACGACCTGCTGCCAGCGATGGAGACGCTCGCCGCCTCGCTCGAGGCAAAGGCGCGCGAGTTCGACGACGTCGTGAAGTCCGGACGCACGCACTGGATGGACGCCGTCCCGGTCACGCTCGGGCAGGAGTTCGCGGGCTACGCGGCGCAGGTGCGACAGGGGATCGCGCGCGTCCGCGACGCCATGCCGAGGCTCGGGCAGATCCCGCTGGGCGGCACGGCCACCGGCACCGGCCTCAACACCCATCCCGAGTTCGCCGGCCGCGTGCGCGTGCTGCTGTCGGAGGAGACCGGCCTCGAGATCTCCGCGCCGGCCGACCCGTTCGAGGCGCAGGCCGCGCGCGACGGGATCGTCGAGGCCTCGGGCGCGCTCAAGACCGTCGCCGTCTCGCTCACGAAGGTGGCGAACGACATCCGCTTCCTCGGCTCCGGCCCGCGCGCCGGGCTCGCCGAGATCACGCTGCCCGAGCTGCAGAAGGGCAGCTCGATCATGCCGGGGAAGGTGAATCCGGTCATGCCCGAGGTCGTGACGCAGGTTGCGGCCCAGGTGATCGGGAACGACGCGGCGATCGCGATCGGCGGCATGCAGGGCCACTTCGAGCTCAACGTCTTCGTCCCGCTCATCGCGCGCAACATCCTCGACTCGGTGAAGCTCCTCGCGAGCGCGTGCCGCCTGTTCGCGGAGAGGTGCGTGGACGGGATCGAGGCGAACCGCGAGACCTGCGAGCGCTACGCCGAGCTGACCCTTTCGGCCGCGACGGCGCTCAACCCCTACATCGGCTACGACCGAGCGACCGAGATCGTGAAGGAGGCGGCCTCGTCGGGCCGGTCGCTGCGGGACGTGGCGCGGGAGAAGGGCGTCGAGGAGTCCGTCCTCGACGAGGCCCTCGACTACCGCGCGATGGCCAAGCCGCACGGCTCGTAGCGCCGCGTGATCGTCAGAGCTGCCTTCGGGCGGCCTCTCACCCGTTCGAGCGAATTCTCGAGGACTAGACCCTTCGCGGTTGCGAAATCCGCGAACGTCGGCAACGATGAGAATCGGTGGTTGCAAATACCTGCTGCAGCAGGGGTCTTACAAGCTTCCCGGGGAGGAAACCGTTGAAGATCGCCCACTTCAAGGAGACGCGCATGGCTCGTCTCGTTCAATTCTTCTCGAGGCGCCGCATTCTGCGGCTCGCCCTCGTGCTCGGAGTCGTAGGGCCGTTGGTCGCGCTAGCGGCGGGCGGCGTCGCCCGCGCTGGCGGCAAGCTTGCGGTCTCGCAGGGGATCGGCGCCGCCGTCCTGCCGAACACGGCCTTCGGCGACACGCCGTCCGATACCCCCGAGAATGTCTCGTTCATCCTGCAGGCGCAGGATCTCGGCGACCTGGAGGATGAGGTCTCGGCGGGCATGCCGCGCGGGTTCCTCTCCGTCAGCGACTTCGCTCGACGGTACGGCCAGTCGCAGTCGAACATCGCGGCGCTCGAGAGCTACCTCGGCCACTACGGGATCAGCACGCACGCGATGCCAGACGGCCTCGACGTGCAGGCCACCGGCACCGCCGGCGAGTTCGACGCGGCGCTGAGCGTGCAGCAGCACCAGTACCACTACCCCTCGATCCCGGGCCATGACGGCCGGCCGGGGCGGCCGGCAGGCGTCGCCCACGGGACGAAGCAGACTCCGCTTCTTCCCCGCAACCTCGCCCGCTTCGTGCTCGCGGTGCTCGGCCTCTCGAGCTACCCGACGATGCAGAGCGACATGATCGGCGTGCCGAAGCAGGCGCAGCCGAAGGCCGGACCGAACACGGAGCTGCTTCCGGCCGACTTCGCAAACCAGTACGACCTCGATCCGGTCTACGCGGCCGGCGGGACGGGCCAGGGCCGGACGGTCGGGATCGTCACGCTGGCAAGCGTCGATCCGAGCATCGTCAGCGACTTCTGGAACGACATCGGCCTGACCGGCTCGCAGGCGTCGGCCAGCAGGGTCGCCCTCGACAACGTCGACGGCGGATCGGGCCCGGTGAGCGACGATCTCGGGTCTGGCGAGACCGCGATCGACGTCGAGCAGTCCGGTGCGCTCGCTCCGGGTGCGCAAGTGCGGGTCTACCAGGCGCCGAACACCGACAACGGCTTCGCCGACGCCTTCTTCCAGGCGGCGAGCGACAACGTCGCCGACACCGTCTCCACCAGCTGGGGAGAGTCGGAGACGGTCGTCAAGTACCTCGCCAACGGCGGGCAGGAGGATCCGAACTACATGCAGGCCTTCGATGAGGCCTTCCTCGAGCTCGCTGCCCAGGGGCAGAGCACGTTCGCGGCCTCCGGCGACGCGGGGGCGTACGACGACTCGGACGAGCTCGGCTCGACCGATCTGACGGTCGACACCCCGGCCTCGAGCCCGTGGATCACGGCGGCGGGTGGGACCACCCTGCCGGGCACGATCAACTTCAACACGCTCCCGAGCGTCACGATCCCGAGTGAGCGTGCCTGGGGCTGGGACTACCTCTGGCCTCTCCTGACCGAGACGTACGGCGGTCCCGAGCTGCAGTGGGCCGAGGCCGAGGCGGCCGGCGACGGCGGTGGGTACAGCACCCTCGAGCGGATGCCCTCGTACCAGTGGGGCGTGCCCGGCACGAACTACTTCAGCGCCGTGCCGTACCTGACGCCGATCGATCCGGTCGTGGCGAACGGGCTGACGCTCGACACCGACTGGACCCTCAATCCGACTCCGCCGACGATCCACGGTCGCGGCACCGGCGGCCGCGCCGTTCCGGACGTGTCCACGGACGCCGATCCGGAGACCGGGTACCTCGTGTACTTCACGTTCGACATCCCGGGTTACGACGCCTGTGCCACGCCGGATTCCAACGGCGCGTGCTACGAGCAGTGGGGCGGCACGAGCTTCGTCGCGCCGCAGCTGAACGGCGCCACGGCGGCGCTCGACTCGGCGCTCGGGCGCCGGGTCGGGTTCTGGAACCCGTCGATCTACCGGTTCGCGACGCAGTGGAACTCGCCGTTCACGCCGCTCGACACGCCGGGCACGTCGAACGACAACCTGTACTTCACCGGTACGCCGGGCACCGTGTACAACCCCGCCACGGGCCTCGGAACGCCGGATCTCGGGAAGCTCCTGTACGACTACGGGCGGAGCCGGCACGGCTTCGGCCACTAGGCCGCGCCGGGCAGGCGCGAATCGCCGTGAAGGCCGCCCTCGGGCGGCCTTCACTCGTTCGAGGGATCAAGCCCTCTTGCCTTTTCCCACGGCCTGTCTCACGATACGACGGTGAACTCTGCGGGAGCACGGGCGAACCCGTGCTCGGGTCATTGAGGGAGAGGGAGGACATGAAGAACACGTTCCGCTCGCCCAAGCGAGCACTGGGAGTGTTCGCGATCGCGGCGTTGGTCGCGTTCGCGGCTCTGACCGCCGGGTCGTCGTCTCACGCGGCCCTGGCCACCACGCACGCGATGTCACCGGCCATCGGGAGTGGCGTGCATCCGGACCTCAGGGGTCCGTACCAGCTTCCGCCGAACGCATCGGACACCTTCAGCTGCCAGCCGAACCCGATCGACGGGTCCGACGGGCCCCGCTGCTACACGCCGCAACAGATCCAGCAGGCCTACGGGTTCTCGAAGCTGATCTCGCGCGGCATCGACGGGCGCGGCAAGACGATCGTGATCGTCGACGCCTTCTCGAACACGTACATCCAGGGCGATCTCGCCGCGCAGGACGCGGAGTTCGGCCTGCCGGCTCCGCCGAGCTTCAAGGTCGTGGCGCCGGCCGGAAGTCCGCCTCCGATGAACCTCAGCGACCCCGATCAGGGGAGCTGGGCCGAGGAGATCACGCTCGACGTCCTCTGGGCGCACGCAATGGCCCCCGGGGCGAAGATCGTCCTCGACGAGGCGAAGAGCGACGCCGACGCGGATCTCTATGCAGCCGAGAAAGCGGCCGTCGACGAGCATCTCGGCGACGTGATGTCGCAGAGCTTCGGCGAGAACGAGGCCTGCGTCGATCCGACCGTCTTCGACAAGTGGCAGCAGCTCTACCGGCGGGCCACCGCCGAGGGGTGGACGGTCTTCGCCTCCTCGGGCGACAGCGGTGCGTCGCAGTTCAACTGCGACTACACGGCTGCCGCGCTGGCGCCCGGCTATCCCGCGGCCGACCCGAACGTGACGGGCGTCGGCGGGACGACGCTGAACGCGACGGATCCCGACGGCGACTACGTCGGCGAGACGGCGTGGACGGAGATCTACGGCTGCAACCCGCCCGCGTCCGACTATCCGGCGGACATGAACTGCAGCGGTGGCGGCTACAGCACGATCTTCGGCAAGCCGTTCTACCAGCTGCTGGCCGTTCGGGGCCGCGCTCGCGGCGTGCCGGACGTCTCGTACAGCGCAGGCGTCAACGGCGGCGCGCTCACGATCTGCTCGGCCTGCAACGTGATCTACGGTCTCCCGGCGAATGCGCCTGAGATCTGGCTCTTCGGCGGGACGAGCGCCGGCTCGCCGCAGTGGTCGGCGCTGGCGGCTGAAGCAGACCAGCTGGCCCGCCACGACCTCGGCGGCATCAACGACAACCTCTACGGGTTGGCGCTGCTGCCGGGCGTGTACCACTCGGTCTTCAACGACGTCACGAGCGGCAACAACGACGTCGCGGAGATCGGCGGCGAGGGCTATAACGCCGGCCCCGGCTGGGATCCGGTCACCGGCCTCGGCACGCCGAAGGCGCAGAACCTCGTTCCGGCTCTGGCGCTCACGCGCGGCTTCTAGCCGGCAAGGCGCATCGATCGACGAGAGGCCCGCTCCGGCGGGCCTCTCGTCTCAGTAGGCGACCGCGCCGCGGCCCGTCGCAGCGGCGTGCTTCTGCTCGTCGGCGCGATACGAGCTGCGGACGAGCGGCCCGGAGAAGACCGAGCCGAAGCCGAGCGCCTCGCCCTGCTCGCGGAACCAGCGGAACTCGTCGGGATGGACCCAGCGGTCGATCAGCGCGTGCTTCGCGCTCGGCTGGAGGTACTGGCCGATCGTCACGACGTCGACGCCGTTCGCGCGCAGGTCGCGCATCGTCTCGACCACCTCGTCGTTCGTCTCGCCGAGGCCGACGATGATCCCCGACTTCGTCAGCACCGGATAGTCCGCGAGCTCCCTCGCCCGGCGCAGCAGCCGGAGCGCCCCGTCGTAGCTCGCCTTCGCGCCGCGCATCCGCGCGTGCAGGCGGCGGACGGTCTCGATGTTGTGGTTGAACACCTCGGGCCTCGCCGCGAGCACGGTGCGCAGCGCCTCCTCCTCGACGCCGAGGAAGTCGGGTGTGAGGACCTCGACCGACGCCTCCGGCAGCTTCGCCTTCAGCGCGCGGATCGTCGCCGCGTAGTGGCCGGCGCCGCGGTCCGGGACGTCGTCACGGTCGACGGAGGTCACGACGACGTGCTTGAGCTGCATCTGCGCCGCCGCCTGCGCCAGCCGCAGCGGCTCGAGCGGGTCGGGCGGCGACTCGGGCTTGCCCGAGTGGACGTAGCAGTAGCGGCACGCGCGCGTGCACGTCTCGCCGAGGATCTGGAAGGTCGCGGTGCCGCGCCCCCAGCACTCGGAGATGTTCGGGCAGCGCGCCTCCTCGCAGATCGTGTGCAGCGACAGCCCGTGCACGAGCTTCTGGACGTCGAAGTACGAGCCGTCCTTCGACGGCGCCCGCACCTTCATCCACTCGGGACGGCGGGGGCGCTCGGCGACGGGAAGCGATGAGTTCATGCCTGCGTTCCAGTCTATGTCGCGTAGCCCGGCCGGCCGGTGCTAGCCTGAACCGGACTGAGCAGTCCGGTTAGTGAAGGAGCCCGATGTCTCGCCACTCCACGAATCCCTGGGTCGTCCTCGTCATCATCTGCCTCGCGCAGTTCATGGTGGTTCTCGACGCGACGATCGTCAACGTCGCCTTGCCGCACATCAAGACCTCGCTCGGCTTCACCGAGGCGAGCCTGCAGTGGGTCATCAACGCGTACACGCTCGTGTTCGCGGGCTTCCTGCTGCTCGGCGGCCGCGCCGGAGACCTCCTGGGACGGAAGCGGCTCTTCCTCGTCGGGCTCGTCATCTTCACATCGGCCTCGCTGCTCGACGGGCTGTCGAAGACCTCGGGGATGCTGATCGGCTTCCGAGCGCTGCAAGGGCTCGGCGCGGCGCTCATCTCGCCGGCGGCGCTCTCGATCATCTCGACCACGTTCGCCGAGGGGAAGGAGCGGGCGCGGGCGCTTGGCGTCTGGGCTGCGATCGCGATCGGCGGCTCGGCTGTCGGGCTCGTCCTCGGCGGCGCGCTCACGCAGTCGCTCTCCTGGCGCTGGATCTTCTTCGTCAACGTCCCGGTCGGGATCCTCACCTTCCTCGCGGCCATGCGCATGGTGCCGGAGTCGAAGGACGAGCACGCCCACCAGGGCTACGACCTCGGCGGCGCCGTCACGGTCACCGGCGGGCTCATGGCGCTCGTCTACGGGCTCGTCCGGTCGGCCTCGCACGGCTGGGGGTCGCCGCAGACGGTCGGCTCCTTCGTCGTCGCCGTCGCGCTTCTCGCGGCGTTCGTCGCGATCGAGCAGCGCTCCGCGGAGCCGCTCGTCCGGCTCTCGATCTTCCGGGTGCGCTCGCTCCTGACGGCGAACCTGTCGATGTTCCTCGCCTTCTCCGGGATGTTCGCGATGTTCTTCTTCAACACGCTCTACATCCAGGACGTGCTCGGCTTCGGGCCGCTGAAGGCGGGCGTGGCGTTCCTGCCCTTCACGGCCGGCGTGATGATCTCGGCGGGCATCGCCTCGGCCTTCGCGCCGCGGATCGGCGTGCGACCGGTCGCTGTCGTGGGCATGCTGCTGACGATCGTCGGGATGCTGCTGTTCGCCCGCATGCCGGTCGCCGGCTCGTACGCGACCGACGTCCTGCCGGGCATGATCCTCGGCTCGCTCGGGATGGGCGCGATCTTCATGCCGCTCACGCTCGTCGCGACGACGGGCCTCGAGGACGAGGACCAGGGCCTCGCGTCGGGGCTCTTCAACACCTCGCAGCAGGTCGGCGGCGCGCTCGGCCTCGCGATCCTCACGACGATCGCCGCGGGGCAGACGCACGGCAACTCGGCGGCGGCACAGGTGCACGGCTTCCATTACGCGTTCACCGGCGCGGGCGTCCTCGTCGCGCTCAGCCTCGTCGTCATGCTCGCGCTGTTGCGCAAGCACCACGTCGCCAAGATCGAGGCAGCCGCCGAGGCCGAGCCCGTCATGGCCGGCGTCTGATGGTCGAGCTGCGGGCGGACGCGCAACGAAACCTCGAGCGGGTGCTCGACGCGGCGGCGCAGGTGTTCGCCGAGTCGGGCCCGGACGCGAGCATCGACGAGATCGCCCGCCGTGCCGGCGTCGGCCACGGCACGGTCTTCCGCCGCTTCCCGACGAAGGACGACCTCATGTACGCGGTCGTCGAGCGCCACGTCGCGCAGATGTGCGCCTTCGCCGAGGACGCGCTCACCCAGGACGATCCCGGAGAGGCGTTCTTCGGCTTCGTGCGCCGGGTGGCGGAGCTGGCGATGACCACCCCCGGCCTGCACAGGTGCGTCGTCCACTGCGGCGAGAAGCCCGGCGCCGCCGAGCTCGAGGAGCTCGGCCGGACGGTCGTGGCGCGGGCCCAGCGTGCGGGAGCGGTGCGGCGGGATCTCGAGCCGTCGGAGGTGGGGCCGCTCGTGCGCGCCGCCCTGCTCGCGGCGCCGCCCGGCCACTGGCGTCGCTACCTCGACGTCGTGCTCGACGGGCTGCGCGCCTAGAGTCCCGGTGTGAGCTGGTCGATCCGGAACGTCCGCGACGGCGAGTGGTGGGACCGTGGCCCGCGCGGCTTCGTCTCCGAGCTCGTGCAGGACAGGGACTCGCAGGTTGGAGTCAACCTGTTCGTCCTCGGCCCGGGCCAGCCGATGTCGATGTACCACTGGGAGGCCGACCAGGAGGGGTTCCTCGTCCTCTCCGGCCAGGCGCTCGCCGTCGTCGAGGACGAGGAGCATCCGCTGCGGCAGTGGGACTACCTCCACTGTCCGCCGGGGGTCCCGCACACGATCGTCGGTGCCGGTGACGGGCCGTGCGCCATCCTTGCGCTCGGGGCGCGGGAGAACATTCGCGGCGAGCGCTGGGGCGCCTATCCGTACTCGGAGGTCGCGATGCGACACGACGCGTCGGCCGAGGAGGAGACGGCGGAGCCGAAGGTCGCGTACGCTCGCTTCCCGCAGCGGCAGCCGGGCGAGTTCCGCGAGGACTGGCTCCCCTAGGCCAAGTTGCAAATTGCAACTTGGCCGGTTCGGTGCGGTCAGGGGCGCGCGGCGAGCCGAGCGTGGACGGGTTGCGTCCAGAGCCCGGCGCCGTCACCCGCGGGCAGCTCCTCGAGCTCGAGCCCGAAGACGTCCTGCAGCGCCGCGACCGCGTGCGGCCGCACCTCGTCCACCGTGACCGGCCGCTCGAGCTCGCGCGCGATCGTCGTGAACATCGCGTCCTCGAGCCCGCAGGCCGTGATCCAGTCGGTGAACGGCGCCGGGTCGAGGTCGACGTTGAGCGCGTAGCCGTGCGTCGTGACCCAGCGGGACACGTGGACGCCGATCGAAGCGATCTTGCGCGGCGGCCGCTGCAGCCAGACGCCGGTCAGCCCTTCGAGCCGTGTCCCCTCGACGCCGAGCGGCGCGAGCGTGCGGATGAGCGCCTCTTCGAGGTTCCGGACGTACTGCTTGACGTCCCGTCCGTGCCGCTTCAGGTCGAGGATCGGGTAGCAGACGAGCTGGCCCGGCCCGTGGAAGGTCGACTTGCCGCCGCGGTCGGTCTCCACGACCTCGACCTCCGCACCGTCGGGCACATGGAGCTCTGCGGCCTCGTCGGTTCGCCGGCCGAGCGTCACCACCGGCGGGTGCTCGAGCAGGATCACCGTGTCCGGGATCGCTCCCTGCGAGACGGCGCCGGCGAGCGAGCGCTGCAGCTCCGACGCCTCGAGGTACGGCACCTCGCCGAGCTGGAGCAGGTAGCCGCCGCTAGTCGCCGTCGCCCTCCCAGTCCTCGAGCCGCTCGCGCAGGTCGCGGAGGAAGCGGCCGGCGTACGCGCCGTCGACGAGCCGGTGGTCGTAGGTGAGCGTGATGTTCATGAGCGGCCGGATCGCGATCACGTCCTGGCCGAGCTCGTCCTCGACCACCCAGGGCCGCTTGACGAGCGCGTACGTGCCGAGGATCGCCGACTGCGGCTGGTTGATCACGGGCGTGCCGTGGAACGTGCCGTAGCCGCCCGGATTCGTGATCGTGAAGGTCGCGCCCTGGACGTCGTCGGGGACGAGTCGCTTCGTCCGCGCCTTGTCGGCGTTCTCCGCGATTCCCTTCGCGATGCCGAGCAGGTTGAGCGTCTCCGCGTTTCGGATCACGGGGACGATCAGGCCCTTGCCGTCGGCGAGCTCGACCGCGATCCCGAGGTTGACGAAGTTGCGCGTGACGATCGAGTCGCCGCGCAGCTCGGCGTTCACGTACGGGTAATGGAGGAGGAGCTCCACCGCCGCCTTCGCCACGAAGACGAGGTAGGTCGGGTTGACGCCGTATGTGGCCTGGTACTCCCTCTTCAGGCTCTCGCGGACGGCGACGATACGGGAGAAGTCGACCTCGATCGCGCTCGTGACGTGCGCGGACGTGTCGAGCGAGCGGCGCATGTGGTCGGCGATGCCGCGGCGCATCGCGGTCACCGGCTCGACGGCCTCTCCCGGCAGCGTCTCGCCGGCGGCGACCGGCTGAGGCGCGGGCGGCGGGGGTGGGGCGGGCGGCGCCGGCGCGGCGGGCTGAGGTGGAGCGGCCGGCCGAGGCGCGGGCGGCGGCGCGGCGGGCGGCGGCGCTGCGGGCTGCTCGGCGGGAGGAGCCGGAGCGACCGGGGGAACGGTCTCCGCCTGGGGTGCCGGCTGTGGCGGTGCTGGGGGCTGCGGCTGTGCGGCGCCGCTCTCGACGAAGGCGAGGATGTCCTTCTTCGTCACCCGGCCGCCCTTGCCGGTGCCGGCGACCGTGCCCGGGTCGACGCCGTGCTCCGAGGCGATCCGGGCCACGACCGGCGAGACGAACGCCTTTCCGTTGCCGGTCGCCGCAGGATGCGGCTCGGGAGCCGGAGCCGCCGCAACCGGCTCCGGGGCTGCCGGTGCGGGAGTCTCCGCCGGTGAGGCAGCGCCGGCCTCGGCCGCGGCCTCCGCGGGCGCCGGCTCGGGCGCTGCGGCGGGCGCCTCCGTCGCGCCGGCGCCGCCGATCTGCCCCAGCTTCGTTCCGACCGCGACCGTCTCGCCCTCCTGGACGAGGATCTGCGTGAGCGTGCCTGAGCCGGGGCTCGGCACCTCGGTGTCGACCTTGTCCGTCGAGATCTCGAGCAGCGGTTCGTCGGCCTCGACGCGCTCTCCCTCCTGCTTGAGCCAGCGCGTGATCGTGCCCTCCGAGACGGACACGCCCATCTGCGGCATCACGACGTCGACTGCGGTCTCCGTGGCCATGCGACTCCGACTCCTTCCTAGTACTCCGCCAGCTCGCGCAGACCGGCGACGACGTCCTCGACCTGCGGGATGAACGCCTTCTCGAGCGTCGGCGAGAACGGCACCGGGGTGTCGGGCGCCGCGATCCGCTTCAGCGGAGCGTCGAGATCCTCGAATGCCTCCTCAGCGATCGTCGCCGCGATCTCGGCGCCGAAGCCTCCGGTTCGCGTGTCCTCGTGGAGGACGAGCACCTTCGACGTCTTCCGCACCGACTCGAGCACTGCCTGCCGGTCCCACGGCATCACCGTCCGCAGGTCGACGATCTCGACCGAGACGCCGTCGCCGTCCAGCTGCTCCGCCGCCTCCGCCGCCGTGTGCACCATCGCGCCCCACGTGATCACCGAGACGTCGTCGCCGTCGCGGTGGATCCGCGCCTTGCCGAGCGGCGTCGTGTAGCGCTCCTCCGGCACCTCCGCCTTGATCCGGCGGTACAGGTGCTTGTGCTCGAAGTAGAGGACCGGATTCGGGTCCTCGATCGCGCTGATCAGCAGGCCCTTAGCATCCTCCGGCGTTGCGGGGCAGACGCACTTGAGGCCCGGGATGTGCGCGAACGACGACTCGGGGTTCTGCGAGTGGAACGGCCCGCCCGAGAAGCCGCCGCCGGAGGGCAGCCGCACGACGATCGGGA
>Ga0335077_10002045_pt1 | contig 24091 bp, 18 predicted proteins | sample Lox_Sample_31_FD_207151 | JGI IMG/M metagenome (GOLD analysis project Ga0335077, IMG submission 207151) | Soil microbial communities from Loxahatchee National Wildlife Refuge, Florida, United States - Lox_Sample_3.1 | ecosystem: Environmental > Terrestrial > Soil > Wetlands | place: USA... | reverse complement strand
GGATCTCGACATCTACTGGCCCAATGGCCTGCAAGAACAATACAAGAAGATTCCCGCCAACCAACTCATCACGCTGCGCGAAGGATCGGGAATTATCAGCAACAAGGGCTGGGCCCGCGCCTGAGAGGACTCTAGCGGCGAGGGGGGAGCAGCCAGGTCCGACAATCGACACCCATGCCCCGGAAATGTCGAGTCATTTACGAGACAGCTACACTAGCTGCGCTACACTACGCTACACTAACTCTCTCACTGGTACAAATTACCGGGCAGCCCAGGATCTCCTCACGCTGATTCTCAACATCAGAAGCTAGCGCGGAGGTGGAGCTGAAAGTATCGTGGACTAAACTGCCCTGTTGCTTGACCAAAGTTACCGGCCGACATCGAGTTTGAAACATTATTCAAGTTGACTCGATTGAACAGATTAATAACTTCACCTTTCACCTCGACTTCCAACTTGTCCTGGAAGAACCATGGAGTCCTGAACATTCTCTCGACGGTGAAATTGAGGTTATTGTATCCCGGGTTGTCGTAGGTGTTCCGACCAAGGTTCCCTTCCGTTCCAAGGGGAGGTGCCGGAAAATGTGCCGCAGCAGCGCCGCCTGCTGGTGAGCCAAAGATTCCGTTCAAAAAATCTTTCTTGTTTTGTCCGCTCAGGTGCCTGCCAAACGAGGGCACATTGGGGATGTCGATGCTGTCGCCATCTGCGTTATAGTCACCACCGCTATTTCCGACAATGGTGCTGCCCGCAGGACAGCCACCATTAACCGGAGGTCCGTTTCCGCTGCAGATGGGAGAGAAGGACGCCGTATTTACCACTGTGAACGGCAGACCCGTTTGCAAGATCCAAACACCGCCAAACTGCCAGCCGCCGAGTATATTCTTGAGTACAGCGCTGGTGTAGTGGTTAGGCACCGTCCAAACCCCAACAGCCGAAAACTGCTGGCGGATATCGTAGTCTGACCGGCCACGCTGCGCGTGAAAATTACCATTCTGGTAGATGGGTCCATTTTGAGTCGTAGGCACGACCGATCCTGCGTCAATCGACCCGGAATTACTTAGAGGCTCATCCAATGCCTTTCCGTAGGTGTAAATACCCCGGATTGTCAGACCGTGCGAGAAGGGGCTCGTCAGAGACAACGAACCGAGGTTGCCGACTGAATTGCCATCGGACGTCGCGTAGGCAATTGTGCCAAAGTTCGGGTTGAGACGCGTCAAGGATCCGTTGTTCACAATCAAATCGCCTGCGAAGCGGTTCAAGTCCTGGTTGTAGACAGGTAAATGATGAGCCACTGACGCCGAATAGTTCACTTCAAGAATGAGGCTGTTTCGTAGTTGCTGCTGTGCGCTCAACGTCCATTCGTAGACTTGCCCCAGCTTATACTCGGGAGTGTACCCACCAACATTCGATCTCTGGCCAGAAATCCCGCCTGCCGGGTTCAGGGTCACGTTGCTCGTGTCGACGACCGGACAGGACACTTCAAACCCGTTGGGAGGGTTACAGAGTTGGAACACCGGTTTGGTCCCCGACCGCACATCGAGAGACGGCGTGAACACGTTGGGCGTGTTGCCCGCCACGAGGTCCGTAACGTGGAGGTAAGGGGGCTGGTCCGCGAACATCCCGATTCCTCCGCGAAGCGCCGTCTTGCCCTTTCCGAAGACGTCCCAGGAGAACCCCACGCGAGGCGTGAGGCCCCAAATATTGTGATCCAGGACGTGGTCGTTCGGAGTTAACCCTGCTTTGCCCGCCGCAATGCTGGCCCCCCATGTAGCGCCGTGTCCAAGGGTAAAGTTAGTCAATTGAGGGCTGAGGATCGAAAAGAAGTTGACCATCTCGTCGTATCGAAGGCCTGCATTCAACATGAACCTTGGGTTGACCTTCCAGGCATCCTGAACGAAATACCCCTGGTAGAGTTCGCGATACCGGCGATCATAAGACGCTTGCTGGTGAGAGATCAGATTGACCGGCGTAGCACTCTCTGAAACTGCCTCATCCTGCACGAAGTCGAGCAAGCTGTTGAAGTTATACGTTGGACGACCGAACGCGCCGCTCTGTTGGTCGTACTCCCGGGTATTCATGAAATCAGCCCCGAATTTGAGGGTGTGCCTGCTGATGATGGCCGTCATGACATCGTGCCAGACGACCGTCGTCTGAACGAAGTTTCCCGGTCCCCAGGCTGCAAATCCGCTCGCTCCGTTCACGTTAACGTAGGGAATCTGAAGTGCAGGAACCGGCTTTAATGCGCCCTGCGGCCGGACAACAGCAGCCCCGGCCTGATTGAGAAGGCGAGGGGAGAATGTATGCGTCCAGTTGATATTGACGAAATCGGCAGGGGTAGCGTCTGGGAGGTTCATCGAAGGCCGTGCTCCCGTAGATCTGGTGTCCGTGCTCAGCCGCATGGCATCCACGTAAATTCGATCGTTTTTGCGAAGATAATCGTCAACCCGGATGCTCCATTGATAGCCATTTCGGGGTGTGGAGTAGCTGTAGTTCGCTGTTCCTACCACATTCAATGTGGGCGAGATTCCCGCTGGCGGTGCGAAAAAACCGGGCGTGGATGCTTCGTACTGACTCACTGTTTGAAGATCAGAGGTCGGAGCAACGACGGGCGGCGCCAGCGTCATGGCCTTGGTGGCTGCGTTGTTTGGGAAGTTCGCCTTGGCATAGGCCAGGAAATCCGGTGTCTCAAAGGTGCCCTGACCGCTCGTGGTGGTACTGGAACGGAGTACGTCGACAGCACCGAAGAAGAAGAGCTTATTCTTAAGAATCGGCCCTCCGATGGTGCCGCCCACCTCATTCTTTTGGAAGGCCGGGAGCGTGGATTCAAACTCAGTCCGGGCAGAAAGTGTATCGTTCGTAAAATAGTAGTTCCCAGAGCCATGGAAGGAATTGGTTCCCGACAGAGTGTAAATACCAACTGAGGCGCCGGCATTTCTTCCCTTCTGCGCATCAAAATCGTTGGTCTTGATGTCGATCGATTGAATCGTGTCTGGAATGGGAGAGATCGACGCCCCGCCGCCACGCGATGGCTCGTTGACGGTAGCGTCGTCGATCTGGAAGCCATTCTGCTCCTGGCGCAGCCCGGCGGCGTTGATGTTAATCGTAAATGCGTTCTGAAAGTTGTCGATCGAAGTCACAGCGGTTCCCGTCATCCCGGGCGTCAGGGACGCAAGGGACCAGACGTTTTGGCCCGGGAGGGGCACCTGCTGCACGGTAGCATCGCTGATGACAGAGCCGGTCGTCGGGGTGACAAGATCGACGGAGGTTTCGGTGGTGGCCAGGACTTCGACGTTCTCAGACGCTGCCCCGACCTTGAGCGCCACGGCCAGAGTGCGCACTTCGCCCACCTGGAGGGTTAGGCCGACTTGGCGCCAGGTCTCGAAGCCGGCCATGTGGATTTCGACCGTATAGATGGATGCGGCGACGCTGTCGATCCGGAAGAATCCGGAGTCGTTGGTGGTGGTCTCTTTCGAGACGCCGAGGCGGGTGTCGGTCGCCGTGACTTTCGCTCCTGCAACGATGGTCCCAGTTGAGTCGTGAACGGTGCCCTCAATTCCGCTTGAGAACTGAGCGAAGGCAGGCGCTCCCCCCAAGCCGAAAAGGAGCAGCAGGAGGATGCTAGGGTGTGTCGACCGTTTCATGCTGGCCCCATGAACAGATGTATACTCTGGTTGGGTTTGGCCTGACCAATTCCGATAGCCGCTTGAACAATCCTTATTGCAGCCGGGCTAGCGGAAACGACACCTGTGCACCCTGGTTCTTGTTGGATGAATTTTCCCCGCGATTCCAACGCAACGGTGGTTGGCCTAAGCTTGATCCCGCACAGTGCCGAAGCATGACGCCGAAACTCGGGTCTTCAGAGTGCACGCATTATAGCCAATCAACGGTCCAAGGTCGAGAAAGTCGGGCATCCCGGGCATCCCTGGCATCCCTGAAGCCGAACTGACTCCACTCTAGGTCCACGGATGAATCAACATCGAAAGGGTTGAACGGTGATCTGGCTCGTCGCTGCAGCGCCTACGCTAGGCGCAGAGCGCAGCAACGCCAAGGCGAAAACCAGCAAGGAAAGAGTCAATAGCGCAATTCTCCGTTGAGTTTTCCTGCAGCGTGTTCCTCCATTATTTCGACTCCGGGACGACAGAAAGGCTAATAGCTGGGACAGGTATTTTTCCACAAGCAGCAAACGAAAGTCTGTGATCTTGGTCACACATCTTGGTCACACATCGATGTGATAACCGGTCGATAAAATCCGCATTGCTCAAGGTTGGGCTGCGTCGAACAAATCTTGCTAGCGGAGAGTCGCCTAGATTACCGCCGCTGCTGCCGCGCAAGGGCCCGAATCGAGACACACAAAATCTAACCGGAGGAGGTGCCGTCAAGACATCTAGGTTGAAACCCGCGAGGTACCGGCCTCCCGGCGGTGTTGCCGATGCTGTCCAGACTCGAATATCCTGTTCTTGTACACGACGTCCTTCTGAATCACTGAGCTGCCGCGATTACGTGCATGATGACGGGTGGAGTTCAAACTGGTCGGAGGTCCGAAAAGTCCGCGACATGTAGTCGGAGCTACCTTAGATCTGACTGACGGCAATCGAAATTTGGCAGCGCGAAAACGTGATGAGTGCCGTTAGCTATATCTGTTCAAATGACGAGCGGCCCCATTTCGAGCTGGGGCATTCGACCGATACCGGAACAGCGAAGACTCACTACCGTCGGGCGACGTCGACACGCTGAAGCCACCTTACTAGATCGGATCTACAGTATCGGCGACGGTATCTTGTCCAACGCAGTTATGTTCGTCCGGAAGGCGAGAAAGGAGGGGGCCTTGAACGGCGGTGCAGTTGATTCGCGGAATCGCGAAACGGGAACCGATGCACCTTGTCCTGCCATGACCACCAAGAAAGTGGCGCAAAAAGCAGTGGTTGTGATTTCGATCTGTTTCTTCTCGGGAACCCTATGCACTGCAATCGGACAACAGCCAACTCCATCCGTTACTGCCATCGAGTCGCTCATTCGTTCCCGGCAATACGACCAGGCGCTCGCGATGACCCGATCCGCGCTCGAACAAAGGCCGACGGACTTCCGGCTGTGGACTTTGGAGGGAATCATCTTCTCGATGCAGGACAAGGCACAGCGTGCGCAAAGCGCATTCGAAAAAGCTCTCCGGATCTCACCGCAATATGCGCCGGCGCTCAAGGGTGAAGTTCAGATCCTCTATGACCAAGGCGATAATCGTGCCATTCCATTACTTGAGCGCATTCTGAAAAGTGATCCGAAAGACCAGACGGCACATCAAATGCTAGCTTTGTTCGAAAGAAAGGAAGACAGATGCGAGCCGGCTGTGGTGCACTTTGCAGCCAGCCTGGATGCAACCGAAAAACACACCGAGTCGCTTGAGGCGTACGGCTATTGCCTGGTCCAATTGAAGAGGTTTCAGGATGCCATTCCGGTATTCGAAAAGCTCATCCCGCTCCTGCCGAATCGTGCGTACCCGAGGTACGATTTAGCCGTTGTCCAGGTGGCGAATAAGCAAAACGAAGACGCTCTGAAGACTCTCGAACCCCTGCTCGCACCGGATCAGTCTGATCCGGATATCCTGAGCCTCGCCTCGCAAGCAGCCGAAGCGATCAAGGACACTGCCAAAGCGGTAGCCCTTTTGCGACAGGCAATTGTATTGAGCCCTACAACGCAGGACTACTATATTGCTTTTGCTGCACTATGCCTCGATCACGAGTCATTTCAGGTGGGCATCGATATGATCAATGCCGGTTTCTCGCGCATTCCCAATGCGGCACGTCTGTATCTCTCGCGCGGACTTTTGTACGCGGAGGAAGCCGAATACGACAAGGCAGAGGCAGACTTTGCCCGTGCAGAGCAGCTTGATGCAAATCAGAGCATGAGTTCTTATGCCGCTGATCTCGCACAGGTGCAAAAGAACAATCCAGACGAGGCGCTGCGGCGAGTACGGCTCCAATTGAAGGCTCATCCCGACAGCGCACTCCTGCACTACCTGCTCGCACAATTACTCATGAAGAGTCCGGCCACGGATTCAGATGCCTACAAAGAGGCAATGAAGGAGGATTTGCGCTCGCTTGAATTGAAGCCCGACCTTGTGAGCGCCAGAGACCTGATGGCCAGTATACACATGCAAGCGGGCGAGTACGAAAAGGCAATCGAGCAGTGCCGAGCCGCGCTCCAGTATGCTCCAAACGACGAGGCCGCAACCTATCACCTCATCATCTCCTTGAGGCATGCGGGGAAAAAGGATGAACTGCAGCCGCTTGTGAAGCGTCTCGCCGAACTCCACCAACAGTCGCTCCAGAATGAGATCGATCGAAAGCGCTACACACTCGTGGAACAACTTCCCACCACCAACTCAGGCCCACCCAACGATTGATTCTCTAGCCAAAAAGCGCGCTCTCAATGTATCAGCAAGTTCGTTTCGAGATGAGCCCCGATCGGCGAAGCGACGAAGATGGCCGGTGATTTTGAATACCGGAAGAGTTAACAATCGGCTTAAAATGTATCCATTATGGGGAAAGGCAGCAGGCACATAGTCCTCTCGCTAAGCATCCTGCTGGCGTGCTGCGCTTGCTCATTTGCTTCAGATCCCTCAGTGGACGTCACTCAGTACGCGCGTACCGCATGGACTAGCTCGGACGGGTTCTTCCTGGGCAACATTTACGCCACGGCGCGGAGGCCCAACGGCAATCTCTGGTTCGGCGGGGAATCGGGCCTGTTTCGCGTCGATGGGGTTCGCAGCAGCCCCAGGCAAGCACCTGCGGATCAGCATCTCCCTGACGAGAACATCTACGACCGGACGTTCAAGGCCGGCCTCCCTGCGCACCGCGAAGGGAGAACTGACTCGACTCCCCGCCACTTTCAGAATATCCACGCTCGGGGCGGCCATGCTCCGGGGAGGGACCTCAGATTCACCCACGTTACAAGCGACGATGGCCTATCCCAAAATCGAATCTATTCGATTTTGCAGGATCGCCGCGGCTTTATGTGGTTTGCCACCGAGGACGGACTCAATCGCTATGATGGCAACACGTTCGTCGTGTACAAAAACAACCCCGGCGATCCTAATACGTTGAGCGCCAACTTGATTCAGAATCTGATTGAAGACAGCCATGGCTATCTGTGGATTGGCACTTGGGGTGGGCTCAACAAGTTAGATCCAACAACCGAACGCTTTACCCACTACCGGTACAACCCCGACAACCCCAACAGCATTAGCGGCGATGCGATCAAGAGCATCGCCCAAGACAGTCGCGGCTATCTCTGGGTTGGCACCGTCGACGACGGCCTGAACAAACTTGATCCGGCCACTGAAACCTTCACTCGCTATCGCAATGACAGCAATGGCCAATTCGTTGGGACGGTCAATTCCATTATCGAGGATAGCCATCGGGATATCTGGTTTGTCGGCACGCGCGGTCTGTTCCATCTCAGCCCACAAACAGGACACATCACTCGCCCGCCTGCAACCATGGATCGTTTAGCCGCAGATTATATCCATGAAGACAAGGCCGGCAATCTCTGGATGCTTGCCTATTCTCCGGTCGCACGACTCGTCAAATACGATCGTCAAGCAGAGCGATTCACTGAATATCCATTTGGGGAAGGCGCTGTCGGCATACCCAATAGCACCATTCTGGATGACGGGCAGAATGGATTGTGGGTGGCATCGAGCCAGGGGCTTTATCACTTCGATCTGCAAACCGAACAGTTCACGTATCGCTTTCAACACGATGAGACCAACCCGGACAGCCTCAACGATAACAGTGTTTCGTCAATTTATCGGGATAGGGCCGGCGTGCTGTGGGTAGGCACGGAAAATAGGGGGCTTAATATTCTCGATTTCCGGCAAGAACAGTTCGGTTCTTACCGGCATCGTCCCGGTAACCCCGGTAGTCTATCGCCCGGTGTGGTCACTGCTATGCATCAAGACCGCAACGGCATTTTGTGGGTAGGTTTCACTCTCTTCGCCCTGGATAGATTGGATCGAAAGACGGGGCAAATCACCCATTATCTTCCCGGCTCGGGAAACAAGAACGCGCTCGGCAAAGGCAGTTCTCTTAGAGATAACATTTACAGAGACGCACGGGGTTATCTCTGGTTCGGTGGCTGGGATAGCGGTCTGGTCCGGTTCGATGAACGAAGCGGGCAGTTCAAACATTACCGACACAAGCCCGGCGATCCCAACAGCTTACTTTCCGACAACATTCTCTGCGTCTATCAAGATAGAAGCGGCAAGCTGTGGGTGGGGCAGGTTGACGGTCTCAGCAGTTTCGATCCAGCGACGGAGAAGTTCATCAACTACCGGAATGATCCGGCTCACCCCGCTAGCTTGGGGCTCAGTAACGTCAGCGCCATCTATCAGGATCGGTCCGGCACGCTGTGGTTTGGGACGTGGATGGGCACATTGAGCCGATTCGACGACAAGACGAACACCTTCGTGAACTTGAGGGCCGATTCGCGTGACCCTCACAAACTCAGTGGTGGCCGCATTCATGCCATCCACGAAGACCAGGCCGGAACATTGTGGTTGGGAACCACGGATGGACTGTACCGGTATAACCGGAAAAACGAAACGTTTACCCATTACACGGAGAATCAGGGCCTGCCCAGCGGCGAAATTCAGTGCATTCTAGGTGATCGGAGCGGCAGGCTTTGGCTCGGCACCAAGAAGGGGATATCCCGGTTCGATCCGCAGACGGGAAGATTCAGAAACTACGACACATCCGACGGCTTGCAGAGCAACGATTTCAGTGAGGGTTGTTACGAAGACAGCCAAAGCGGAGAGATGTTGTTTGGCGGCACGAACGGGATTACCACTTTCTTTCCTGAAAACATCCGGGACAATCCCTACGTGCCACCGGTAGTGCTAACGAGTTTCAAGAGCTTCAATAAACCCGTTCCCATCGGTCCTAAGTCGGTGCTCACGAAAGCCATCCCATACGTCGATTCCTTGACTCTCTCCTACCGGGACAATGTATTCTCCTTTGACTTTGCAGCCTTGAGCTATGCGAATTCCCAAAAGAACCGTTATCGATATAAGCTCGAGCCCCTAGAACCTGACTGGAACGAGGTGGGCAGCAAGCAACGCCTGGCTACTTACACCAATTTGGATCCCGGCAAGTATGTTTTTCGCGTGCAGGGATCAAACAGTGATGGCGTATGGAATGAAGAAGGGGTATCGCTGCCCATTGTCATCACGCCGCCCTGGTGGAGAACCAACTGGTTCCGCGCTCTCTCTGCGGTCGTCCTTTTGACATTGCTTTGGGCCGCGTACCAGTTGCGGGTGCGGCAACTGGCGGCGCAGTTCAACATGCGTCTGGAAGAGCGCGTAAGCGAGCGCACACGGATTGCTCGGGACCTGCACGACACACTGTTACAAAGTTTTCAAGGTTTGGTCTTCCGCTTTCAGGCGGCTCGGTATCAGCTCCCTGATCGTCCCGAGGAAGCATCTGACGCGCTGGATAGCGCGCTGATTTCAGCAGATCAGGCAATCGCGGAAGGTCGTACCGCCATTCAGGAACTGCGTTCGGGGTCATCCGAGGAAAGCAACCTCGAACAGATGCTGCTGGCAAAAGGGCGCGAACTGGCCTCCTCACAGAAGGATGCTGACAGTGCTCCGTCTTTGCGGGTGATTGTGGAGGGCGAGCGGCGAGGGAAGCGGGCGATGATCAGGGAAGAGATCTACCGAATTGCACGCGAGTTGGTGCGAAATGCGTACCGCCACGCGCATGCCCGGAGTATTGAAGCCGAGCTACGATACGAGAACGATGCCTTTCTGTTAATCGTACGAGATGATGGAAAAGGGATTGATCCCGAGGTGCTGAAAGACCGCGGTCGCGCGGGTCATTGGGGTCTGCCTGGCATGTATGAACGAGCAGAAGGAATTGGCGGCCGATTGGATATCTGGAGCGAAGTGGGCGCCGGCACGGAAGTTCGGTTGACTGTTCCAGCCGCCATGGCCTATGAAAACTCCGGCGACGGGGGTAGATTTAAGCTGTTCCGGAAGACGAGGACTTATGAGCACCGCTCCTAGTTCGATTCGGATCATGACGGTTGATGATCATCCTCTCTTGCGTCAGGGCATCGCGGCCATTATCAAAACTCAGCCAGATATGCAACTGGTAGCCGAGGCGTGTGACGGGGAGGAGGCCATCGCGCAATTTCGGCTGCACCGGCCGGACGTAACTCTGATGGATCTGCAGATGCCGAATGTGAATGGCACCGAAGCCATCAGCCGGATTCGAAGCGAATTCCCTGACGCCAAGATCCTCGTGTTGTCGACCTATGCCGGTGATGTTCAAGTCTTACACGCGATCAAGGCGGGTGCGCGAGGTTACCTGCTGAAAGGAAACGTCCGCACAGAGCTGCTGGAGGCAATCCGCACGGTCCACGCCGGGCGCAAGCGAATACCGCCCGAGGTCGCTGCGGAACTGGCCGAACACGCTGCCGACGATCAGCTGAGTTCGCGCGAAATTGATGTGCTTCGTTTGATTGGCGCAGGCAATGCGAATAAGCAAATCGCGGCCAGGCTCTCGATCGGAGAAACGACGGTCAAGAACCACATCTCCAACATACTCTCCAAGCTGGGCGCCAACGACCGGGCGCATGCCGTTACCATTGCGCTACAGCGCGGGATCATCGAGCTAGAGGTGCCCGAAAGGTAGACTCGAAAACCCTACTTTTAACCCTTTCGCTGTTCTTCCGAAGGCAAGTAGCATGAGCATGGGAGAACAGGTCTGCAACGTCTCTTTTCCAGCTTCGCCGAAGGTTGGCCTGGCGCCGGTCTCTTACTTCAGCGCGCTCTTACCAGCACGATTCTGCTCTATTTCGGGGCCACCCATCTCCTGGAAACCGCTAGATTGGTGCCCAGCCTCCCTTATTTGATTGCGTCTGTCGCGGGCGTATTTCTCCTTCTTGGCCTTTGGACGCCGGTCGCGGGAATTACGATTGCTACTGTCGAGGCCTGGATATCGTTGGCGTGGTCGGGTAATTGGCTGATCGCCATCGTGCTGGCTGGCCTCGGCGCCACGGTGGCGATGATCGGACCCGGTATGTGGTCCATTGACGCCAAACTCTACGGAAGAAAGCGCCTCCAAGACCCGCGACACTAGACCACATTCAATCCCCCAAAAGGGCAACTTTCAATCCCCCAAAAGTATCCAAGTTTCCTCTCCAGGAAGTACAGGCAGGAGCTCCCACCATATTCCCAGACCGCAATCACCCGATCTGGCCTTGTGAGCAGGCGCAGGTTATTCCACACTCACCGCATGAACAAAAGACCTCAGTTGAGTCTCGATTTCCTTTTTGGAGGCGCTTATGTGGAAGATCACAACTCGCGGTTTCACGCCACAGGAAGTCCTAATCATGGCTGCAATGAATGTTGCCCCCACACTGATTGCGACCGACAAAGGCGAGCGAAGATCTGGCGCTGCCGCGCGCATCGAGATTCACTAGGATCTAGGAGATTGTCATGGCAAAAGTGATTGAGTTTTACATACCGAAGAACTTCCGGAAACCGTTGCGGACGGTGGCTCAGCCGCAACTCAGAAAAATCATCGAGTTTTGCCCACAGACGAAGAGATCAGCTTAGCTGCTATCCACGTTTTGCGGATTGAGAAGAAATATGACATTCATTCCCACACAAAGCGGCTTTATGCGTCTGGAAGATTCCGAAAAACTGTTACGCGCTATCTTCCCAAACTATCCCAGCCTGGAACCGCGTTATCCCGCACCTGCTTTGGAACCGATTCCCCAGGACAGCGCAGATCGGAGCAATTAGCCATGTTTTGCATCACTGCTGAAAGCTGCCGCAGGTTCTCACTTGCCGAAATTCTCATTAATGGCGGCTATGAACGTGGAAACTACCCGCTGGCATCCGGAGGCCGCGTCCGATCTGTGACTGCGGCAAAGCAAAGAGGATATCTCTCTGCTAGTCACTTTCTTCGTACAAAAGCTCGCAAAGCACTGCTGCCGTAAAGGTAGGGAGGAGACTATGGCACACGCGACTGTTGCTTTCACAGACCTCGAAGGCTTCGCAGAAACAACTTTTCCCAACGTGAGCAGGCTCGAAGGCGATCAGTTCTATTTCGAATCAGAAATCAGCTCTGAGCACTGCTTTGAAGATATCGTCGGCAAGAGCCCAGCCCTTCGAAAAGTCCTGGAGCATATCGCCATTGTTGCGCCCACCGACTCCACTGTCCTGCTTCATGGTGAAACGGGCACGGGGAAAGAGCTGATCGCACGCTCCATTCACAACCTCAGCTCCCGCCGCGATCGTCCCTATGTGCGTATGAACTGCGCTGCCATTCCCTCAGGACTGCTGGAAAGCGAGCTGTTCGGGCACGAGCGGGGAGCGTTCACCGGTGCTCTGATGCAAAGAAAGGGTCGATTCGAGGTGGCAGACAAAGGCAGCCTTTTTCTGGATGAGATCGGCGACATCAGCCTGGAGCTGCAGCCGAAATTGCTGCGGGCCGTTCAGGAGCAGGAGTTCGAGCGTTTGGGAAGTGCCACGACGATTCACGTGAATGTGCGGATGATTGCTGCGACCCATCGTGATCTCCGAGCCATGATTCAGGACGAGAAGTTCCGCGAGGATCTTTTCTACCGCTTCAACGTTTTCCCAATCGAGATTCCTCCCCTGCGGGAGCGGCGCGAGGACATTCCCCTGCTGGTGAACTATTTTGTTTCGAAGCTGTCGCAACGCATGCGAAAACAGATCACATCTGTATCAAGGCAGACCATGGAAGTTCTAACGAACCACTCGTGGAGAGGGAATGTTCGGGAACTGGCGAATTTTATCGAACGCGCGGTCATCGTGACACGCGGTGAGGAGTTAGAGGTCCCGGTTGCGATGCTTCCCACCTCTTCCGACACCGTTGTGGCAGTTAGCTCGCCCTCTACTTTTAGACAAGCGGAATCCAGCGTGATCATCGAAGCATTACGAGCAGCGGCGGGGAGAATTGCGGGAAAGGGAGGAGCCGCCGAACGGCTCGGACTCAAACGTACGACTCTCCAAAACAAAATTCGCCGCCTCGGCATCCTGAAAGAACAGTATCAGAACTAGCGAAAGTCACTCTGGATGCAGTCATTGCAGCAGCCACAGTAAAGTGAGCATTTTTTTACCGATCTTCGGACAATGGGGGCAGAACCCATGAAGCAAAGGAAGGATAGAGATCGAGTGATGGCCGAAATCACACTTCCTCATCTGTTGCGACTGGCCAATGAACATGGATGCTCCATTAGCCAGCAACAAGCTGCCGCATTTCTCAACCAGGAAGGGCACGCGTACGAGAAGCGGAAACACATGATGGGTGCAGGTGAAGAATTCGTCGCATCCAGCCCACTTCAACGATGAATTAGCCATTACGACATTCAGTGCATGATCGAAAGCCCTTATAGGGTTATACCGGTTATGCAGTGCCCGCCTCTGGGCTGATTTCTCCAGCTGCATAGCCCTTTGGATCACGCTGGGCGTGGTCATGCTCGCGTCGTTTGGCCGTACTTGGTGGTGTTGCATACAAAGCTGTCAGCGGTGGACCACCGATCCCATCGAAGGTCACGACTGCCGATGGTCAAGTGTTGTTCACAGGGGAAACAATCCGTGATGGGCAGAATGTCTGGCAATCCACAGGTGGTCAGGAAATCGGCACAATCTGGGGCCATGGGCCTACGTCGCTCCCGACTGGAGCGCAGACTACTTGCACCGTCAATCGGAAATCGTTCTCAACGACTGGGCGCGCGAACAGGGCGCGGCGAATTATGCCGCTCTGCCTGCGGAGTCCCGTGCGGCGCTTCAAGGGCGCTTGACCGAACTGACTCGGCACAAGACCTACGATCCTCGAACAGACACGATTGTGCTCGACACAGAACATGCGAAGGCATTCGACGAATTGACAAAGTATTACGCTGACGTCTATGGGCAAGGACGAAACGAGTACGCCATTCCTGCCGGCGCACTGACCGATCCCGCTAAACAACACCAGATGGCAGCATTTTTCTGGTGGACCGCTAGGGCTGCCAGCACGAATCGGCCGGGTGAGGAAGTCACCTACACCCAGAATTGGCCGCATGAAGAACTCATCGGCAATCGCCCCACGGGAGAGATTATTGTTTGGAGTGTAATCAGTTTCGTGCTTCTCCTCGCTCAGGCGCGGAATAAGAATCGGGGACCGAGTGCAGATATCGGGCGTGACCGGCGAAGTTACCGATATTGCTTGGCTCCAGTCCCAGCTGAAGGAGATGGGCCTTCGAACTCAGCATCCCACGGGCAACGTCGTAACGTTTTCGAACTCGATTGTGTTGGCATCGCCCTCGACAGGTTTATCGAGGTTCGATCGCGATGTGTTAATGCCGATGCCGTTGCAAGTCGCAGCCCAGGCGCCCCAGTCTTAGGGAACTGCAGAAATTGGACACTCAAATGCAAGTGGACGGGAATGCTTGGTCCCGACACACATGTGTTCGGCGTTCTCCGCGAATTCTTCCAGCAGTATGGGTACTGGACGATTGCCTTCATGCTGCTGCTGGAGAGCGCTGGTGTGCCGGCTCCGGGTGAGGCGACTCTGCTATTCGCGAGTGTCCTCGCCTCATACGAGCACCAACTTCGATTACCCATTATCATCGTCGTCGCGGTCGCGGCCTCGGTACTGGGAGACAACGCCGGCTATGCGGTCGGGTATCTCGGAGGTCGGCCCTTGCTCGACAGATACCTTCACCTCCTGCACATAAACCAAGAAAAGACTCGGAAGGGAGAAAGGTTCTTCGTCGAGCACGGTGCGGTGTCGATTTTCCTGGCGAGGTTTGTCGATGGCCTGCGGATCATTGCAGGACCATTAGCGGGTGCTCTGGATATGCAGTGGCGAAGATTTCTGATATTTAATTTTCTTGGCGCGGCAGCGTGGGTCACAGCGACTGTCACAATCGGGGCTTTGTTCGGCAGGCACCTGGATCGGCTGCTTCGAGTTCTCGGTGATGCAAATCTTGCAATCACTCTTTTGACCTTGCTCCTAGCCGCCTCTTGGTGGTGGAAGCGCCACCGATCTCGCTCCATTCGGCCGGCAACCGGTAATGCCGGCGCAGACTGATTTCTCAAGCTGTGTTCCGCCTGCTTACTAGCCCGTCCCATTATCCGCAAAATTGACCAGCCTTAACGCGCGAACTTACTGAAAAGCTCGGCTGTCGCGTGCTTCATTCTTCATCTTCATCACTTCCTCCTAGCGGTGTCCGCCGTGCCCTCCTCTTGTCATGGGTGTCACAAAGTGCCCACATCGAGGCAACGGGATGAACAGACGCGAGCCGAATTCTTGACGTTGCACGTATTCGCGTCTGGCAGCACGATTGCCATCACGAGCTTCAACCGATCGCTGCTTAGACCACGACAGGGGAATAAACCAATGAGAATGCTTCTGCCCTATGACAAGAAAAGAATGCCGGTCGACATTCCCGATCAGAACTTTGTAGGTTCACTGGTTTCCAGAGTCGAGGAGTATAAGCCAGGGAAATCCCAGCAGGAACTGGTCGAAGCCTCGCTGGATAACCCCATCGGATCTCCCAAACTCGAAGAGCTGGTACGAGGTAAGAAAAACATCGTCATCATCAGTTCGGATCACACACGTCCGGTCCCATCCAAGATCCTTACGCCCATTCTGCTGCGGAGAATCCGTTCGGCGCAGCCGGATGCCGATATCAAGATCCTGGTCGCGACGGGATTTCATCGCCCTTCCACACGGCAGGAGTTGGTGGATAAATATGGGCAAGAAATCGTCGATCACGAGCAGATCGTAATGCATGTCTCGACCGACGATTGGGCCATGAAAAAAGTTGGCACCCTGCCCTCGGGCGGCGAGTGCATCGTGAACCGCCTAGCCGCGGAAGCCGACCTAGTGCTCGCGCAAGGCTTTATCGAGCCGCATCTGTTCGCGGGTTTTTCCGGCGGCAGAAAGTCGGTGCTCCCGGGAATTTCCTCCTACAAGACCATCATGGCCAATCACTGCGCGGAGTTCATCAACTCGCTCGATGCGCGGCCCGGAATTCTGAAGACCAATCCCATTCACAAAGACATGCTCTATGCCGCGCACGCCGCGGGGCTACGGTTCATTGTGAATGTGGTTTTGAATGGCGATAGGGAAATCATTGCTTCCTTTGCAGGAGATGTGGAGGACGCACATTACAAGGGATGCGAGTTCCTTTCCTCCCTGGCCGGGGTGAATAAGCTGCCATGCGACATCACCGTCGTCACCAACGGCGGCTATCCTCTGGACCAGAACATCTATCAGGCGGTGAAAGGCCTTACCTCTGCCGAAGCTACGAATAAAGATGGGGGAGTGATCATCATGGTGGCGGGCCTCTCGGACGGCACCGGTGGCCAAGGCTTCTACAACAACCTCGCGCAGGTCAAAACTCCCCAAGATCTTCTGGATCAACTCTCGCATGTCGGGCGCAGTCAGACTGTAGCCGATCAATGGGAATCCCAGGTGCTCGCCCGCATTCTCAGTCGGCACCACGTCATTATGGTTTCGGATTTGATTAAGCCCGAAATTGTGCAAGGTATGCACATGGAGCATGCCATTTCCTTTGACGAGGCACTGCAGCGTGCGTACGAGCTTCAGGGTCGAAACGCCAAGATCGTGGTGATCCCGGATGGATTAGCGGTGATCGTGCGCGACGGCGGCCAGACAGCCGACTGTTCACAGTCGCAATCACAACCAGTCGAAATCCTAGCTTAGCCAAAAGAAGGTAGGACCTTATGAAGAAGATGAAGCGGCGCGAATTCTTGAAGACGGCGGGAGTTGCTGCCATTGGAGCCGGCTGTGTGAAGGCAGGGATAAGTAAGCTCCACGCCGAGGAGAAGCCCAGCAAAGACAAAGAGTTTCAGCCTGGAGAGAAAGCCACCACATCCGGCGTTTACGACGTGTTCCACGACAAGATCGATGGCGAGCAGCACGCGCACCAGCATCAGGTCATCGTTATGGCCGGAACTGTTTTTCCGCGATGCAAGGGCTGCCGTCAATGGGTGAAGTTTCGACTTGCGCAGCAGACGGTATTTATCGACAAAGACCCTCATTTCGAGACATAGCCGACAATTTGCTTACTGAATCAGGTGAACTAACGCTAAGAGGAATGGACAATGGGCACGCATATTCCGGAGCCACTCCAAGTGCCCTGACAGCTCAAGCCAGTATCTTCGGCTAGCGCCGGGATCGAGAGCCTCACCGATGGTCGCAAGCGCTACTGGGTTAAGCACAGCGTATTGAAGAACGTCACCCCGAAGATGCTCGCGTGGTGGTTTGGGCATATGGAGGGTGATGTTGAGATCAACGGGCAGCGCTTCCCCCGCTACCGCGTGTGGCATCCGCGGGATCACGTCTACGCGCGTTATGTACGACACGCGCCAGATGGGTCGTTTGGTCCCGGAGCACAGATCGCGTTGTGCGAGTACCTGGGACGCAACCCGGATTACAAGATTGAGGCCATCTCGACGATCGAAAAGCTCGACGAGACTGGGTTCATTCATAAGGTGATCCGGGGCGGCGTTTGCGCGAATGGAGCACGTATTCACGAAAGCCGTGGACGGCACGCGTGACGAGAATTGCCTGATCGTCCCAGGAACTCCGCGGCTCGGACCATTCTCGACGCTGGTGCTTCCGTTTCTTTATTCCGGACGAAAAAGGGCAAGCGTGGCTCAAACACAGCATTGAGGAGATGGGCACGTTAGAGAATTTCTTGCCGGAACTCTACGAGCGTGAGGCAAAGCACGAATCTGTTGAGCAGGACGTGGTCGTTTAATCCGTTGGACACTATAAATCGCTACAAAGGTACCTCTGTGAAACTAGGACGAATTTCCGCTTCGGCAGTTTTGCTCACTGCATTGATCGTCACTGCAGCAACGGCATTGGCCCAGAGTGCGGCTCCCAATCTAATTAGCTATGCGCTCAGCGCGGATAGTTTCTCCGCCGCAGAGGCTTCAGAGCGAGAGCCAGAGAGTGGCGCTTGGCAACGGGCGGAATCAGAGGGAAGGTTAGGCCCAACGCTCCCAGAAGACATTAGGTTGCCGGAATCCTTTATTACGGACAATGCGCTCACGAATTGGGGTAAGTCACACAGACTCCGATTGTTCGGCTGGGTCGATGGCGGGTACACCTGGTCTTCAGCCGGAACAGGCTTGCTCAATGTGGAACCGAGAGTGAATCGGTTCGGCGACGCTTTCCTACTTAACCAGGCTACTTTCGTATTGGAGCGGACCCTGAATGAGGAGGACTGGTCTTGGGGGTTTCGCTCGGAGTTTTACATGGGCGCGGATGCAGCCCTTTTGCACCCAATCAACGGCTTTGGTCCGAATAACGAACGATTCAGTACTGATTTTCGCCAAGCGTACTTCTCTTTCCATGCACCGATATTGACCGCTGGAGGCATTGACTTCAAACTCGGCCGGCAATACGTACCGATGGGTTACGAAACAACGATGGCACCGTACCGTCCGATGTACTCAATAGCGGATGCCTGGATGTATTCACAAAACGGCGCCACAACAGGTGCCATTGCGACCATTCATGTGATGCCACAACTTGATGTGGTAACAGGTGCAACCCTCTGTGTAAATGCATTATTCGACTTCCGCGGTCGCGCGCCTTGCTACATCGCCCGAGGCCTGTACTGGCTGTCCAAGAAGCGAACGAAGTTGGTAGGAACGTTTTATACCGGGCCCCAACCTATCGCGGCCGCGAAAGGGCATATCGGGAAATGGCAGTCCGTGGTTGAGATACAGCTGATCCATAACGTGAATCGCCGCCTAACTCTGGTATCAGAGACAAATGCAGGATGGGATACGCGCGACCCCGCAAACCATCTTCAGACCTCCAAATGGTATGGAACGTACGGCATGGGAATTTTTCACCTCCATCGGAAGCTGGATTTGAACTCTCGCGTGGAATGGTTCAAGGATCCGGACGGATCGCGCATTGGCACGCGCGGAAACTATGGTGAGATCACGATTGGCCCTAACTACATGCCAGCCCGGATGATTAATTTCCGTCCCGAAGTTCGTTGGGATGTAGCCAGTAACCCTGTGTTCGGCAGCACTGGGAGCGCAAATCTCAAAACCCATCAATGGACTGCAGCAGTCGAGATGCTAATTAAGTTCTAGTTCGGCCGTGCGGGGTTAAATGAAGATGCTTTCCGGAATCGCAGCACAGTCCATAAATAGCGGACCTCAGCACGACCTTGATCGCAAACAGAATGCGTTGCGCTCTCGGTTGGAATCGCTCGGAAGCGTGCTGGTCGCATACTCCGGCGGGACCGACTCGGCATACCTGGCATGGTCTGCACACAAAGTGCTTGGCCAACGCATGCTGGCGGTTCTGGCGGATTCGGCAAGCCTCCCGCGTCGCGAGTTAAAGCTGGCGATTGAATTTGCCGAGCAGTGGCAGATTCCTCTGAAGGTCATTGCGACGGAAGAACTTGAACGGCCAGATTATGTACGCAATGACGCGAACCGCTGTTTCCACTGCAAGGATGAGCTCTTCACCTTGATGGAGCGGGTACGGGGCGAGATAGGATTCGATCACATTGCATACGGTAAGAACATTGACGACGAGCGCGACTTTCGTCCGGGACAAAGAGCGGCCCAAGAGCATCGGGTTTTTAGCCCCCTCGCTGAAGCGGGGCTAACAAAGAATGATATTCGAGCATTGGCCCGGCGGGCTGGGCTGGCGGTCTGGGATAAACCTGCTTCGGCGTGCCTTTCCTCCCGCATTGAGTACGGACGCCCAGTTACGCGTGAGGCATTGGCTGCGATCGAAGCCGGCGAGGATGCACTCAGAGAGCTGGGCTTTGAACAAGCTCGCGTGCGCCATCATGGCGAAGTCATTCGCATTGAGATCGCGCGGGATGATCTTGGCCGGGCGTTCACGCCTGAAATGGCGATGCGTTTGGTGCCAATTTTTAAGAAACTCGGGTTCAAATATGTGACCCTCGACTGCGAAGGATATAGGTCGGGTTCGATGAACCTTGTACTGCCAGTCGAGCAGATCAAGAAAGCAAATTGAGTCACTTCGCTGACATTCAGGTCGGCGCGTCAGGTGGGAACTAAGATATGCGAATCGCTTACACCGAGTGTTTCTCAGGAATCAGCGGCGACATGACGGTTGGTGCACTTCTGCACGCCGGCGTCAGTGAAGAACTGCTGCACAAAACCGTGGCTGCGCTCCACATCGGCGCTGAACTTCGTATCCGGCGCCTTGATCGCAGCGGCATTTCTGCTACGAAGGTCGACGTACTGGTAAACGGGAAAATCGCGGATCGTGTCGATGATTCAGGTCACGCCCATTCACATGAGCACGGGCACGCGCATACTCACGACCATACCCACAGCCATGCTCACGACCACGGCCAGGGGCAGGATCACACTCATTCTCAGTTGCGCCGCCATGATCATCACAAACATGGCGCTGTGAACCACCGCGACGCACGATCTCTCTCCACAATCAAGAACATCATCCGCAAAGCAGATATTCCTTCTCCTGCGCGAGAAATGGCAGTTCATGCCTTCGAACTTCTGGGCGAAGCTGAAGCCGGGGTCCACAACGTGCCACTCGAGTCCATCCACTTTCACGAGGTGGGAGCGGTCGATACGATTGTAGACATTGTTTGCGCGTCCGTCGGATGTCATGCCCTAGGAGTCGAGCGCTTCATTTGCTCTCCACTGAATGTCGGAGGTGGGACCGTGAAGTGCGCTCATGGCGAGTTTCCGGTCCCCGCCCCAGCGACGCTTGCTCTGCTGAAGGGCGTGCCCATTTACTCGTCTGGAGTTCAGTCCGAACTGGTCACGCCCACGGGTGCGGCCTTGATACGCGCACTGAATTGCTCTTTCTCAGCGTTTCCATCCATGAGTGTTGAATCCATCGGCTACGGTGCAGGCTCGCGCGAATTCGATGGACGCCCGAGTGTGGTGAGGATTTCGGTCGGTGAACTTCGTACAACCGCAGGAACCCTAAGCCAGTCTCAAGTTGAACCCGCCGTGCTCCGCCAGAGCCCGGGTACAACATTGCAGGTCGTCTAACATGGACCAGGCCGCACTACGAACGCTACTCGAAGAGGTTCGGGATTCTCAGGTTTCGCCCGAGCAGGCCATGCATCACCTGCGCCACCTTCCCTTCGAAGATCTCGGCTTTGCCAAGATCGATCATCATCGTCCCCTGCGCCTGGGCATGCCCGAGGTGATCTACTCGGCGGGCAAGACGCCAGAGCAGGTTGCCGACATTTTCGTGAGGATGGCAGAACACGGCACAAGTGTGCTCGCAACCCGCGCCGATCGGGAGAAGTTTGAGGCAGTGCATGCACGTGTTCCACAAGCCGAGTTTTACCCAGCCTCGGGATGCATCGTTCTGCGACGTAATGGCGAAAAGTGCGGGCGCGGCTTAGTCGTCGTCGTTTGTGCCGGAACCAGCGACATCCCTGTAGCGGAAGAGGCGGCCGTCACCGCCGATCTGATGGGCAATGAGATCGAGCAACTTTGTGATGTAGGGGTTGCAGGACTGCATCGATTGCTCGCCCACCGCGATATTCTCTCACGTGCGCGTGTACTGATCGTTTGCGCCGGGATGGAAGGTGCGCTGCCGAGCGTGGTCGCCGGCCTTGTCGCGGCGCCGGTGATCTGCGTCCCCACGTCTGTTGGGTATGGCGCCTCATTCGGCGGACTGGCTGCGCTTTGGGGGATGTTGAATTCCTGCTCGCCCAATACGGCAGTCGTCAATATTGATAACGGTTTTGGCGCTGCGTACCTGGCCTCGATGATCAACCAATTGTGAGCTATTCGCGTCGGTGGGCAGCGCAACTCTGCAGTTGCAAGCAGTGCCGAAATGGCGAGAGCATGAGCGGAGTACTTCTCACTCGTTTCACTAAAGATTGTAAGGTGGTTGTCGGATTTGAACGAAGATAGATCCTTTGGAAACATCCGCACTAGACATTTGACATTGCCAATTCAAGATGACCCAGCGGACGTAGGGAGCAACGACGCCATATCGAAATGGGGTCCGTTGGCGGTGCACTCTGCCAGAACCGCTATAGCTGCTGTCGCTTCGATCCTGGCTGCGCGATTAGTCCGGCTACCTGAGGTCTATTGGGCACCAATCACGAGCATAGTAATCACGCAATCATCGCTAGGCGCTGCGCTCTCGGTTTCCGGAGAGCGCCTCGTGGGAACGGTGCTGGGAACGGTGATCGGGGCGATCGCGGCGACCTACTTCGGATCGAATGTGCTGGTATTCGGCGCCGGTGTCTTCATCCTGGGGCTCCTCAGTGCTGCAGCGCACTCGAATCGCAATGCATATCGATTCGCAGGCGTAACACTCGCGATTGTGCAGCTTGTACCGTGGGCGGGAACTCCGTGGTATTTCGCCCTCCATCGATTCACAGAAGTATGCATTGGGATTGGCATGGCACTGATATTCAGCGTGGTATGGCCGGAGCAGGAGGAAACTGTTTCAAAAACGACGTGAGTTTTGACAATGTATGAATTTGCTGATGACGGTTCCTGCAAACGTTCGTTTAGTATGCGAATAATCCCCTCCCTATGTGACCTACACATCGTAGATCTTCCACAGTCACAGACATCAAAAATCCTATTCGTCAGCGGGTCTAGTTGTTTATCAATTAGTGATTGGAACCGCACTATTTCTGAGTAGCCGATTCACGAACTAGAGATCATCCCGAGGCCTGCGATTAACTCGGGTGCCCTTATCTGAGCTTTCAGAAGGTCATCTGCCCCAAGGTGGGCAACCACTGGCAAAGTTACTTTTCTTCCTCGTCAAAGCGTCGGCTTTGTATTAGCCAGTTATTGGCTGTAAGTGCATTCTGTTCATCAGAAAAAGGAGTACACGATTCCGCCCAGGGGTTCTCGTTTTTGGACCGTCGATTGCTTTTGTGATTCGCCTCACAACTGCATGTGACTACTGTCACGCCAATTCTGAGCGGGAACACTGGGGGTGGGGGCCGGGCGATTTCGCCGCACAAAGTTCCTAGGGCAATCTGGGCGGGTGCCCATACAGCAAATGAATTGAGTCCGCTGTGGATTTGATTCTTTAGTTCTGCGAAAACAGAAAGCATACGAGGAGACACAATGAGCACAGGTACGGTCACAAAAGCCGCCGTAAAAACAGGGGCAGACCTTCTGGTCGAGAGCCTTGAAGCGCAGGGAATAAAACACATCTTCGGAATACCGGGCGCGAAGATCGATCGGGTCTTCAACCGGTTGCAGGATTCTTCCATTGAAACGATCGTTTGCAGGCATGAACAGAATGCGGCGTTCATTGCCGGCGGTATCGGACGCATGACCGGAAAAGCCGGAGTTGTACTGGTTACCTCCGGCCCGGGTGTTTCCAACCTAGCGACAGGACTGGCCACCGCGACCTCCGAGGGTGATCCCGTGGTAGCGATCGGCGGCGCCGTCGCAGTTGAAAATGCGCTCAAGCAGATTCATCAGAGTATGGATCAGGTCGCTCTGCTTCGGCCGGTGACGAAGTTCTCCGCTGAGATCAATTCTTCGAAGACGGTCACCGAAGTAGTTGCCAATGCTTTTCAAATTGCGGAATCAGGACGTCCCGGCGCCGCCTACCTCAACGCCCGCATGGACATCATGGTTGGAGAGGCCAGCGGAGACGTGCTGACGCCGGTCCGGCCGGACGTGCTTGGTCCCGCAACCGCGGTCGCAATCTCCGAAGCAGCCGAGATGATCAATGCCGCGGAACGGCCGGTGCTGTTTCTCGGTATGCTGGCCAGCCAGCCTCGCAACGCCGAAGCCGTCCGCGAATCGGTGAGAAAGACAGGGCTGCCTGTGGTTTCCACGTATCAGGCCGCCGGCATCATACCGCGGGATTTGTTCGGTCTCTTCGCCGGACGAGTTGGTCTGTTCCGCACCCAACCTGCAGACCACCTGTTGGACGCGGCCGATGTGGTAATTACGGTTGGCTACGATCCAATCGAGTACGAGCCCGCGCTCTGGAACAAGGGCCGAAAACGGAATCTCATCCACATCGACGAAACCCGCAGCGATACGGACCGCGATTACCACCCGCGGAT
>Ga0335077_10002044_pt1 | contig 24094 bp, 17 predicted proteins | sample Lox_Sample_31_FD_207151 | JGI IMG/M metagenome (GOLD analysis project Ga0335077, IMG submission 207151) | Soil microbial communities from Loxahatchee National Wildlife Refuge, Florida, United States - Lox_Sample_3.1 | ecosystem: Environmental > Terrestrial > Soil > Wetlands | place: USA... | reverse complement strand
TGATCACGCGCCGCAGCTGGGGTTCATCGTAGTCGGGGAAGGCGCGGCTCAGGTTCTCGCGCACCACCTGCTCGCGGTACGAGTAGACGTGCACCGAGATCCAGCCCAGCAGGCTCGCGAGGCCGTAAAGCAGCGGCAGCGGGATGCGCGCCAGCAGCGCCACCCACCAGGCCGGGCGGGCGGGCCTGCTCTCGGGCGGCGGTTGCTCCGGTGCGCTGGGGGATTGGGGTGCAGCCTCGCTGGCCATCACCCCTAGTTGACCGGATGCGGATGCGGACGTCCAGTCGGGGTCGGCTGCGCGGTGAGCACGCGGCCGAACTTCGGCGCCAGCCAGCGCTCGATGTCATCCACCACCGTGAACAGCGCCGGCACGATGACCAGCGTGAGGGCAGTGGAGGTGATCAGCCCGCCGATGACCGCCACCGCCATGGGCTGGCGGAAGGAGGTGTCGCCGCCGAGCCCGATGGCGACCGGCACCATGCCGGCCACCATGGCCACGGTGGTCATGACGATGGGGCGGGCGCGCTTGTGGGTGGCCTCGATGATGGCGGTGAGCCGGTCCTTGCCGGCGCGCATCTCCTCGATTGCGAAGTCCACCAGCAGGATCGCGTTCTTGGCCACGATGCCCATGAGCATGAGGAAGCCGATCATGGCGCCGAGCGAGAGTGCGCTGCCGGTGAGCATGAGCGCCGCCACCGCGCCGCCGAAGGACAGCAGCAGCGAGGAGAGGATCGTGAGCGGCTGCAGCACGCGCGCAAACAGCAGCACCAGCACCGCGAACACCATGAGGATGCCGGTGAACATGGCGATGATGAAGTTCACGAACAGCTCGTTCATGTACTTCGCCTGGCCGACGTCCACCTCGTGGACCCCCTGCGGCAGGTGCTTCAGCGCCGGCAGCGCGCGGATCTTGGCCATGGCGGTGCCGAGCTCGACCCCCTGGTGCAGGTCGGCGACGATCGAGAGGCGGCGCGCCTGGTTGTAGCGCCGCACGCGCGTCGGGCCCTCGCCGAAGGTGATATCCGCCACGGCCTTCAGCGGCACCGCGCCGCCGGCGGCGGTCGGCACCGGCAGGTTCTCGAGCGTCGAGAGGTCGCGGCGCGTGTCCTCCTGCAGACTGACGCGGATCGGCACCTGGCGGTCGGCGAGGGAGAACTTGGCGCTGTTCTGGTCCAGGTCCCCGAGCGTGGCTATGCGGATCGTGTCGCTCAAAGAGGCGACCGTCACGCCGAGCTGGGATGCCAGGTCCAGGTGGGGGCGGATCAGAATCTCCGGGCGCGGCATGTCGCCGTCGATCCCGGGATCGCGCAGCTCGGGCACCTCGCGCATCTCGGCCACCAGCTTGCGGGCGCTGGCTTCCACCAACTGCGAATTGTCGCCGGTGATGTAGATGTTGACGTCGCGGCCGTTGCCATTGCGGTTGAAGTGGATGCGCGCATCGGGGATCGCCGCCAGGTCGCCGATCACGCGGTCCTCGAACTCGCGCTGCGAGGCCTTGCGCTCGCTCGGCTTCACCAGCGTGATCTCGAGGAACGCCGTGCGCACCTCGCCCCAGTCATCCCCGCCGATCGACTCGACCACCGAGGCGACTTCCGGCTGGCGCGCCAGGATGCGGTAGGCGGCGCCCGAGACCTGGGCGGTGTCCTCCAGGCGCGCGCCGGGCGGCAGCTCGATGTTGAGCTCGGTGTAGCTGTCGTCGGAGGCGGGGATGAACGCCTTGGGGATCACCCCCAGCCCGAAGAGCGACAGCAGGAAGAATGCGAGCCCGCCCATCAGGGTCTTCCAGCGGTGCAGCGTCGACCAGCGCAGCAGGCGCTGGTACCAGGCCATGATCGGGCCGTCCTCGTGCGCGGCGATGGCGCCGGCCTTGAGCGTATAGGCCGCCAGGACCGGGGTGATCAAGCGCGCCACCAGCAGCGAGAAGAACACCGCCGCGGCGACGGTCAGGCCGAACTGCTTGAAGTACTGGCCCGTGAGCCCACCCATGAAGCTCACCGGCAGGAACACGGCGATGATCGTGGCCGAGCAGGCCACCACCGCGAGCCCGATCTCATCGGCGGCATCGAGCGCGGCCTGCCAGGCGCTCTTGCCCATCCGCATGTGGCGCACGATGTTCTCGATCTCGACGATGGCATCGTCGACCAGCACGCCGGCCACCAGCGAAAGCGCCAGCAGGCTGATGGAGTTGAGCGTGAAGTCCATCCACTGCATGACCAGGAACGTCGGGATCGCTGACAGCGGGATCGCCAGCGCCGAGATCAGCGTGGCCCGCCCGTCGCGCAGGAACAGGAACACCACCAGCACGGCGAGAACCGAGCCCTCCAGCAGCGCGCTCATGGCCGAGTGGAAGGTGGCGTTGGTGTAGTCGACCGTGGTGAAGATCTGCGCGACCGTGACGTTCGGGTTCTCCTTGCGGATCTTGGCGAGCTCGGCGTTGACCTCGCGCATGACGCTCACGTCCGAGGTGCCCTTGGCCTTGAAGATGCCGAAGGTGGTGGCGGGACGGCCGTTGAGGCGGGCCATCGAGCGGATCTCGCCGACGCTGTCGCGGACCGTGGCGAGGTCCGAGAGGCGCGCGAAGCGCCCGCCGGGCAGCACGATCTGCGTGTCGCCGAGGGCGTGGGCAGAGCGCGCCTCCCCCAGCACGCGGATGGCCTGCTCGCCGCCGCCGACCTGGGCGCGACCCCCGGGGGAGTCGAGGTTCAGCTGGCGCAGCTGCTGGTTCACCTGCGCGGCGGTGATGCCGAGCGCCTGCATGCGCGCCGGGTCCAGCTCGACGCGGATCTCACGGTTGACGCCGCCGCCGCGCGAGACCTGGGCCACGCCTTCGATGTTAAGCAGCCGCTTGCTGATCGAATTGTCGACGAACCAGGAGAGCTCCTCGTCCGAAAGCGCGCTCGAGCTGACCGCGAAGATGGCGATGCGCTGGTCGATGTCGAGCCGCTGCACCACCGGCTCCTGGATGCCCTGCGGCAGGTCGACGCGGATCTTGGCCACCGCGTCGCGCACGTCCGCGACCGCGCGGTCGATCGGCGTGCCGATGGCGAACTCGATGAAGACGCGCGACTGGCCCTCGATGGCGAGCGAGGTGATGTTGTCGATGTTGCCGATGCCGGCGACCGCGGCCTCGACCTTCTGCATGATCTGCGTCTCGATCTCCTGCGGCGAGGCGCCCGGCTGCGACACCAGCACCTGCACGCCGGGGAAGGAGATGTCGGGGTTGAGCGTGACCGGCAGGCGCACGAACGACACCAGGCCCATCACCAGCAGCACGCCGAACAGCACCATCGGGGTCACCGGGTGGCGGATCGCCCACGCGGAAATGTTTTTCATAGGCGCCGCGCCCTCAGGATTTGTCGGGTGCCGCCGCCGCGGTGGCCTTGACCTCTTCGCCCTCGCGCAGGAAGCCGCCGGCGGTGGCCACCACGCGCTCGTGCCCGGTGAGGCCCTCGCTGATCACCGCGCCCGCCTCGGTCATCCCGGAGACGCGCACCGGGCGGCGCTCCACCTTGCTGGCATCGTTGATGACCAGCACGTAGCTGCCGCTGCTGTCGGCCAGCACGGCGGTCTGCGGCAGCACCGGGCGCTGCGCCTTGTCCACCGCCACCTGGCCGCGGGCGAAGGCCCCGGGGCGCAGTGCCGGATCGGGCTTGAGTGTGATGCGGATGTCCCCGAGGCGTGTGGCCGGATCGATGACCGCGCCGAGCAGGCGCACGCTGCCGCTGAAGGGGCGGGCAATGCCGGTGAGGTAGACGGTGGCCGGCTGGCCGACCTTCACCTGCGCCAGGTCCTGCTCGGCGATCTGGCCGCGCATCTCGACCTCGCCGCCGCTCGCGACGCGAAACAGCGTCGACCCGCCGGGCGCGGCGATCTGGCCGACCTCGGCGTTGCGGGTAAGAACGGTGCCCTCCACAGGAGCGCTGATGCGCGTGCGGCCGAGCCGCGCCTCGGCCTCGGCCAGCTGCGCGGCCACCACTTTGACGTTGGCGGCATCGGTCACGGCCGTGGCGCGGCGCTTCTCGATATCCTCGGCCGAGAGCGCGCCGGCAGCCTCGACGCCCAGCGCGCGCTTGTACTCAGCCGCCGACAGGGCGGCCTGCGCCTTGGCCTGCTCGAGCGATGCGGCGAGACGGTTCACCTGCTGCACCATCACCGAGTCGTCGATCTTGGCGAGGATCTGCCCGCGCTTGACGTGATCGCCGGCCTCGACGTACACGGCCACGATGCGCCCGGTGTCGCCTTCGTTGGCGATCGGCATGTCGTAGCGTGCCGCGATGGCCCCGGAGAAGGTGACGCTGGAGGTCACCGGTTGCAGCGCCGGGACGATGAAGCTCACCAGCGGGATCGTGCCGCGGTCGACCAGCGGTGCCGGTCCCGCCCGCCCTCCGGAGAGCAGCTTCCAGGCGAGCAGCGCAATCAGCAGCAATCCGAGCAGCGCCCCCACCACGGTCCACTTGATGCGCCGACCCGCAGTGGCGGGCGCCGGGGTCACTTCCGGCTCCGCAGTCACGAGCCGCTCGAGGTTGAGGCGGTCGCGTCCGATCCAGGTAACCCCCTCCGGGTTCTGGGATTTCGGCTCCGCAATCTGCTCAAGGTTCGTGCCCACAGCCCAATTCCTTTGCTGGCTGCCGGCGCCTGAGCCGGCTTATGCTAGTTGGCGGGCAGTTTAATCGCCCCAACGGCCATCTTCCGCGGGAAACGCCCAGCGGACATCAAGGGGCGACGGGACGATGCGATAAGAACTGAACGTGCCGGGAAATCGAGTCGGGAAATCGCAAGGCGTCCCCGCGTCAAAACCCCTCAAATAGCGCCTGCCCGGCCTTCCCCGTCAGGGGCGCGCATCATACCTGAGGCAGGTTTCGGCTGCCCTCCCGGGGCCCAGGGCCTGCTTTAGGGCCCTTTGAGGCACTCTGCGGGTCATGTCAGGAGCCGTCGGCCACCGCGGTATGCCCGCGCAAGGCCGCGTCCAAGTCCGCCCAGAGGTCCTCCACGTGCTCAATTCCGACGCTCAGCCTGAGTAGGGATGGGGGCAGGTGCTCCTGCCCCGCGATGCCCGCGCGGCGCTCGATGGTGGACTCAACGGCACCCAGGCTGGTCGCGTGTTGGATGAGGCGCAGACGAGCGCATACCGCCTCGGCGGCACGGGCATCGCCACGGACATCGAAGGAGATGATCGTGCCGTAGCCCTTCAACTGAGCGCGCGCAATCGAGTATGTTGGATGCGTGCTCAGCCCCGGATAGCGTGTGCACGCGACCGCAGGATGAACGGCGAGCCGTTCCGCGAGGGTCATAGCGCTGGCCTGCGCCCGCTCCAGCCTCAGTGCCATGGTGCGCGCGCCGCGCACGGCGAGGAATGACTCGAGCGCACCGGGCGTGGCGCCGAGCAGCTCACGCGTTTGCCGCAGCGCTGCCAGAAGCTCCCGCCTCCTGACGCTCACCACTCCGGCGAGCAAGTCCGAGTGGCCGCCGATGAACTTGGTGGCAGACTGGAACGAGACGTCGGCGCCCAGATCGAGCGGACGCTGATTGAGTGAGGTCGCGAACGTGTTGTCGATCGCCAGCAGCGTCGATGGCTTGCGGCGGGCCGCGCAGATGGCGCGCAGATCGGCCACGATCAGCATCGGGTTCGATGGGGACTCCAGCCACAGCAGATCCGCAACCGCACTCGCACGAATCCAGCCGTCGGTGTCGTCAACGGTCACGCGCTGCAGCGTCCAGCGGCCGCGCTGTCTTCCGGATTCGGCCAGTCCCGTGACGGCCTGATAGCAGTCCGCCGCGAGCGCGATGTGCGCTCCGCCCGGAAGCTGCTCGAATACCGCGGCGATACCGGCCATCCCCGATGCGAACGCCACCGACTTGCCGCCCTCCATGAGCCCGACGATTTCTTCCAGGGCCTCCCACGTGGGCGTTGCGTCGTCGCGGGCGTAGGCACGCCCGGCGCCGAGGACGAAATTCGAGGCGAGAACGGGAGGCGTGTTCAGCGACGCACCCGGGCGGCGGTCGCGCCCGGCCGCCACGAGGAGTGACTCGATCTGCCAAGACCCTGGCGAATGGGTGTTTGGTTCTTGGCTCACGAAGATCAGGCCTCCGACGCTACATGGGTTTCGCGACCTGCGGCCCACGCCGGGCGGCGGTCAGAAATTAGAAGAGTGGTGCCGGGAATAGGATTCGAACCTACGACCCGCGCATTACGAATGCGCTGCTCTACCAGCTGAGCTATCCCGGCTTAGGCCACGGAAAGCCGGTGATACTACAGTTTTTTGCGCAGCCTGATGACTAAGTCGATGCCGGCGACCTCGCTCCCGGGCGGGGGCGGGGGCAGGCGGCTGAATTCGACGGCAGGCACGGGGACATCGATGAGCGCGCCGCTGGCGAGGTCGTGGAAGTGATAGTGCGGCTCGACGTTGGAGTCAAACCACGCCCGGGTACCGTCGACGGAGAGCTGGCGGATCAGGCCGTGACCGGCGAACAGGTTGAGCGTGTTGTACACCGTCGCCTTGGAGACGCGCGCGCCGCTGGTACGGAGGCTGGCGAGGATCTGTTCGGCAGACAGGTGCTGGGGTGAGGACAGCAGGAGTGAGGCGATACGTACCCGCTGCGGGGTCGGTCGGATGCCGCAGCCGGCCAGGCGCTGCTCGCACTCCTGGGCCTCCGCCGCGGCCGGGGGATGTGTCAATTCCATGACCGCTAATTATACGGTCGTTCAAGAGAATTCATACGAATGTACAAAAAACAACACGCGCCCGTCAGGGTTTTCCCGCACGGCGCGCTGGCGCCGCCTCAGGCCGACGCCAGCTTCTGCTGCAGGTGCTGCGCCAGCTCGGCGATGGTGGGAAAATCGAACAGCTCGGTGAGGTCGATCTTGCCCGGGTAGAGCCGCTCGATCTGCTCGTGGATCTCGATGAGCTTGAGCGAGCTGGCGCCGATCTCGAACAGGTTGTCGTGCAGGCCGATGCGCTTGCCGGGGAGCGCCGCATCGCAGATCGATTGCAGCTTCTCCTCGATTTCGCTGTGTGATTCGCCCTCGGGTGTGGCGTGCGCGGCGCGCAACGCGGCGAGCTCCTTCAGCTCGGCATCGAACTCGCCGGCCACAAAAGCTTCCGCCAAGAGGTGGCGCTGCACCTTGCCGCTGGTGGTCTTGGGGACGCGCTTGACCGGCACCGCCTCGCTCACTTCCAGGCCGGCGTGCTCGTTGATGAGGCGCGTGACCTGCGCGGCGAGCGGCAGGAACTCCTCCATGCTGCCGCGGTGCAGGACAAACACCACCAGCTCCTCGGACTGCGCGCCCTGGCGCCGCGCGCCCACCGCAACCACCTTGCCGAGCTCCAGCCCCGCCGCCTGCTGTGCGATCGCCTCGAGGTCGTGCGGGTAGTAGTTCTGGCCATTGACGAAGATGATCTCCTTTGCGCGCCCGGAGATGTAGAGCTCCCCCTGGTGGAAGAGCCCGAGATCACCGGTGCGCAGCCAGCCATCGGCAGTGAAGGCGGCAGCATTGGCCGCCGGGTCCTCGAAGTAGCCGCGCGTCACGTTCTCGCCGGTGATGTGCACGTTGCCGATGTGCCCCTCCGGAAGCTCCCGGTCCGCATCGTCGGTGATGCGCAGGCGCGTGTAGGGAATGGGACGCCCCTCGGATACCAGGCGGATGGCGTCGCGCTCGCCCGCGGCGATCGGCTCGACCGCATCCCCGGCATTCATGCGATGGCGATTGAGGGCGAGCGTGCGCAGCGGCGCGTTCGGGACGGGGAAGGCCACGGCGAGCGAGGCTTCTGCCAGGCCATACACGGTGTACATGCTCTCGCGCCGGAGGCGCGCCGGCGCAAGGCGCGCGAGGAACTCCTCGCACAGCTCGACCGAGATCGGCTCGGCGCCGTTGAAGATGAGGCGCACGCTCGCGAGGTCGAGCTCGCCCACCGAGCGCTCACCCAGCACCTTCAGGTAATGCTTGTAGCCGAAGTTCGGGGAACACAGGATCGTCGCGCGCAGGCGCGCGGCAAACGTGAGCCACAGGAGCGGCCGGCGGATGAACAGCTCCGTCGGCATGAAGTGCGCCTGCGCGCGGTTCGCGAACATGACGAGGTGAAAGCCGATCAGACCCATGTCGTGGGTCAGCGGCATCCACGACAGCGTCACGTCCTCGGGGTTGAAGTGCGCTACCTCGGTCGAGCCGCGTACGTTGGCGAGAATGTTGGCATGCGTGAGCACTACGCCCTTCGGCTCGCTGGTGGACCCGGAGGAGAACTGGATGAAGGCGGTATCTCCGGGAGTGACCTGGTGGATGCTGCCGGCACGCGAGATGTCATCCAGGTTGTCGACCAGAAAGGTGCGCGATGCAAGGCCGGCGATCACCTCCGCCTCTTGCGGCGCGGTGGCAAAGCTCTTCAGGCGCTCGAACGCGCGCTTGTCGGTGTACAGAAACGGCGTCCCCAGTCGGCGCGCGATGCGCAGCAGCTTGTGGCGATGCTCCTCGCTGATGCCGAGCGCCACCGGCACCGGCACGATGCCGCCGAGCACGGCGGCCCAGAACACGTCGATGAACTGCTCGTTGTTGGCCAGGAACAGGATCAGCTTGTCGCCGCGGCGCGCGCCGAGGCGCTGCAGGTGATAGAGGATGCCAAGCGCCCGCTCGTAAAGCTCACCGAAGGACACCCGGCGCGTGTCGTTCTCGCCCTCGAGGTAGGTGAGGGCACCGTCGAAGCCGCGGTTGGCCTCGAGCAGCTCGCTCAGGGTGCTGGCGTTTTGGATCACCGTCGCTCCAGTCGCATGTGCAGGGGGTAGCGAGTACGCAGGTTGATCTGCGCCTCCAGTTCGAGCGGCCGGTCGGGCACGTACACCAGTCGGTAGCGGCGCGCGATCTTGTAGAGATGCACCAGCATCTCGTAGAGCGCCACGGTCTCGCCGATGCAGTGGCGCGGCCCGGCCGCAAAGGGCATGTAGGCGAAGCGCGGCCGCTCGGCCTCGTGCTCGGGCGCGAAGCGCTCCGGCTCGAAGCGCTCCGGGTCACGCCAGAAGCGCGGGTGCCGGTGCAGCAGGTACAGTGGCAGCAGCACGTTGCTGTTAGCGGGCACGGCGTAGCCGCCGAGCACGTCCGCCTCCAACGTGCGCCGCGACAGCAGCCACCCGGGCGGGTACAGCCGCAGCGCTTCGTTCACCACCTGCTGGGTGTAGGCGAGGGACTCCATCTGCTCAAGGCTCGGTGCCGCGTACTCGGGGGCCGCGTCGAGCTCGGCCTGCAGCCGCGCCAGCACCTGCGGATGCTGTGACAGCAGGTACCAGGTCCAGTTCAGGCCCGAGGCCGTGGTCTCGTGGCCGGCCACGATGAGCGTCATCACCTCATCGATCAGCTCGCGCTCGGGCATGGGCGCGCCGCTGTCCTTGTCGCGCGCCCCCATGAGCATGGCGAGGAAGTCGAAGTGCTCGCTGCCCTCCCGCCGCCGGCGCGCGATCAGCTCGGCCACCAGCTTGGTGAGCGAGCGGAACTTGTAGGCAAACTGCAGGTTGCGCTCGGATTCCCGCGTGACGACCGCGAACGGGTTGGTGCCGAGCTGCTGCGTGAGCCGCTCGAGGTCGGTGCCGAAGATCGAGCGCAGCACGATCTCGAGCGTGAGCTCGCTCAGCTCGTCGGTGAGGTTGAGCAGCTCGCCGCGCGCGGCGAGCGTGTCCCAGCGCGCGAGGAAGCGCTCATTGACCTGGGCGATCAGCTCGGCGAAGCGCGTCACTACGCGGCGGTGGAAGAAGGGCTGCATCATGTAGCGCTGGCGCTTCCACAGCTCGCCCTCGCTGGTCATGATGCCCTTGCCGAGCAGGATCTTGACCCGGTCGAGGCCCAGCCCCTTCACGTAGTTGCGGTGGTTTGAGACCAACACCCGCTTGATGTCATCGGGGTGGTGGATCACATAGGTATAAGATGAGCGCGCCGGCACGAACACGCGGTACGTGTCGCCATGGCGTGCGAACAACTCGACCATGCGCTCCAGGGAGTCCTCCGTGGAGCCGACGTCGAATTGCAGCTCGGCCACAGGGGCCTCGGGCTTCGAAGGCGCGGCGGCGATCATGCAAGCTGTTGAAAGCGAAACCTTAATCTTATATCACACGGACCTGCGCGATGAGTGGCCGCAGGCGGCCGCGCGCGCGCTCGCGGTACGACTGCCATACCTGAAGCGGCTCGCGCTCTCGGGGGCTTCCGAAGCCGCGCACGCCTCGCTCGCCGGGGTCGCGCTGGCGCTGCGCGCCCTGGGGCGCGCCACCGGACGCGCCGTGGCGGCGGCCGAGCTGCACTTCGAGGCCGAGCGCAAGCCGCGCCTCGCCGAGGCCGGGGCGGCCGATTTCAGCATCGCCCATTCCGGGCCGTACGTCGGTTGCGCGGCGCTGCCGGCAGCGCGCGTCGGCCTTGATCTGGAGTTCGGCAGTGCGCCGCGGCTCACCGAGTGGGTGGCGCGCGAGGCGGTAGTCAAGGCCGCGGGACTCGGGGTGCGCGCGCTGCGCGAGGTCGAGCTCACCGAGGCCGGGGCACGCTGCCGCGGCGAGTGCTGGTACGCACGGGTGCTCGCGGAGTTTCCCGGTGCGGCCGCCTGTGCCATGAGCAACGTGCCGCTGCGATCCCTCGAGGCGCGCTGCGTGCCGCTGGCGGAGCTGTTCGACGCATGAGCGAGGACGGCGGGCTGCGCAACAGCATCTACCGCTCCGTGACCCGCTCGAGCCGGCGCATGACCCCGGCGCGGCGGCTGCTGTACCGGATCGCAGTTCCGCTCGGCTACGCGATCATCAGTGCGTGGCTGCGCCTCGGACGGGTGGTGCGCGTCATCGGCGCCGAGCACCTGCAGGCTGCGCTCGCGCGAGCGCCCTCGCTGGTTCCATGCTACTGGCACCAGCACCAGCTCTACTGCGGCAGGTACCTGCTCGAGCAGCGCGGCCGCGGGCTCACGGTCGGCTGGCTGATCAGCCCGTCGGTGGACGGGGAGCTCGGCGCGATGCTGGTGGAGCGCATCGGCGGCGCGGTGATCCGCGGTTCCTCCTCGCACACCGGTGCGCGGGCGCTGCGAGACTACTATCAGGCGCTGGTGAGGCAGGACATCTCGCCGGTGATCACCCCGGATGGTCCGCGCGGGCCACGCTTCCAGTTCAAGCCCGGCGCATTGCTGCTGGCGCAGATGTCCGGGCGGCCGATCCTGCCGCTGGCCTACGCGGCCTCGCGCGCCTGGCTCATCAAGTGGGACAAGTTCGTCGTGCCGAAGCCCTTCGCGCGCATCGTGATCGCCATCGGCGAGCCGGTGTACGTGCCACGCGTGACCGATGCCGCAGGCCTCGAGCAGCTGCAGCAGCAGATGGCGCGGTGCCTGCACGGGCTGTTCCGGCAGGCGCGGGCGGCACTCGAGGAACGCTGAGGATTCGCGCCACGGGCAGCGCGCGGGGCAGATTCTGTCAAGTCCGCTAAAACCTGTGCGAACAGGCTCTTACCTTGAGTTCCTTCATCAGTGTGCGAGAATCGTCGCTAAGCGCTTAATAAAGCGTGACGCCGACTCGTCCAGTCCGTGACGGGACGCCGCGTCAGGGAGGGGCCGATTGGTTAGGCTGCGCGATGGTTTCGTGGGAGGCACGGCGCAATGACGATCCCGCCGCCGGATAAGCCGGCGGACTTTACCGCCTCGGACATCCTCGCGGCGGATGCCTGGACGGGCCGCACTCCCAAGCCCGTGCTCGGCATGGACGTCGTCTGCACCAAGATCGCCGTCGACTTCCAGAACATGCGCCGCGATTCAGTCGGCGAGTGCTTAAGGCTCAACCTCGAGTTGCTGCGCAGCGCCAGCGGCGCGGACTGCGCCTTCCTGGCCGCGATCGGAGATGACGGGCTGATCGGGGAGGTCCAGGCCGCGCGCAGCGCCTTCGCCCAGTGCCGTCCCGAGGGGCTTACCGGCAGCGCACTCGATGCCTTCCCGTGGCTGCGCACACGCCTGGAGCACCTGCGCCTCTCGGAGCTGCGCGACAGCTCGAGCCCGCGCAAGGAGCAGGCCGTCGAGGGCAAGCGCTTCGCCGAGCTGCAGATGGGCTCGGTGCTGCTCGTGACGCTGCGCGTGCAGGACCGGCCGGCAGGGCTGCTCGCGCTGGCGCACACGTTGCCGCGCGGCGCCTGGGACGTCAACCAGCAGCTGCTGATGAAGCTCATCGGCACGAGCCTTGCGACCGGCCTCGAGCGCATCCGCACCGAGGCGCGGCTCGCCAAGCTCGAGGAGCGCACCAATCTGTTCCAGGCCGCCGCCAACGACGGCCTTTGGGACTTCGACGTCGAACGCAACGAGGTGTACTTCTCGCCGCGCTGGAAGGCCATGCTCGGCTACGGCGACGAGGACATGCGCGGCTCGCCCGACTGGCGCAGCCTCGTGCACCCGGATGACCTGGCGCGCGTGCAGGCCGCGATCCGCGACCACGTGGCGGGCAAGACGCCGATCTTCGAGAGCACGCATCGCATGCGTCACCGCAACGGCGAGTGGCGCTGGGTCATCAGCCGCGCCACCGCGCGCGTCGACAAGCACGGCCGGCTGCTGCGCCTGGTGGGCGTCGAGCTCGACATCACCGAGCGCAAGCTCTACGAGGAGGCGCTGTTCCGCGAGAAGGAGAGCGCGCAGATCACGCTGCAGTCGATCGGCGACGGCGTCATCACCACGGATGCCAACTCGATCATCGACTACATCAATCCAGTGGCCGAGGAGCTCACCGGCTGGCGCCTCGAGGATGCCATGGGACGCCCGGTCGAGGAGATCTTCCGCGCTTTCCACGAAGAGACCTGTGAGCCGCTCGAGAACCCGCTGACGGTGGCGATCCGCCGCATCCGCCCGATCAAGTCCGTGCGACCGATGTTGCTGATCCGCCGCGACGGCAACGAGCTGTACGTCGAGTCGACCGCCGCCCCTATCCGCGACGGCCATGGTCACGTCGGCGGCGGCGTGCTGGTGTTCCACGACGTGTCCGAGTCGCGCGAGCTCAACCGCCGGCTCTCCTACCACGCCAGCCACGACCTGCTCACGGGGCTGGTCAACCGGCGCGAATTCGAGAGCCGCATGGAGCGGGCGCTCAAGAGCGCCAAGGCGCGCGAGGCTTCCTACGCGCTCTGCTACCTCGACATCGACCAGTTCAAGATCGTCAACGACACCTGCGGACACTCGGCCGGCGATGCGCTGCTCGGCCAGGTGGGCGCGCTGCTCAAATCCAAGGTGCGCTGGCGCGACACGCTCTCGCGCCTGGGTGGCGATGAGTTCGGCATTCTGCTCGAGAGCTGCTCGCTCGATGAGGCAATGCGCACCGCCGAGACGCTGCGCGAAGCGGTGCGCAACTTCCGCTTCACCTGGGAAGATCGGGTGTTCCGCCTCGGCGCCAGCATCGGCGTGGTGCCCATCACTGCCGACAACGAGGACGTCGCCTCGGTGCTGTCGGCGGCCGATTCGGCCTGCGGTGCGGCTAAGGAGGGCGGCCGCAACCGCGTGCACAGCTTCGCCGAGAACGACATCGAGCTCATGCGCCGGCGCCGCGAGATGCAGTGGGCCGCGCGCATCAACGCCGCCCTCGAGGAAGGACGCTTCGAGCTGTTCCGCATGGCGATCCAGCCGCTACAGCGGGTGGAGGCGGGCGCCCACTACGAGCTGCTGCTGCGCCTGAAGGACGAGACCGGCCGCATCGTGGCGCCGAATGACTTCATCGCCGCCGCCGAGCGCTACGGCATCACCCCGGCGATCGATCGCTGGGTGATCGAGAACGCCTTCCGCTGGCTGGTGTCGGAGGCGGACGAGCGCGAGAAGCTGCTGCGCTGCTCGATCAATCTGTCCGGCCAGAGCCTCGGCGATGACAAGTTCCTGCCCTTCGTCATCGATCAGTTCCACAAGAGCGGCCTGGATGCCTCCAAGATCTGCTTCGAGATCACCGAGACCGCCGCGGTCGCCAGCTTCAGCCAGGCGAACCGCTTCATCCAGGCGCTCAAGGAGCTCGGCTGCAAGTTCGCGCTCGATGACTTCGGCACCGGGCTGTCCTCGTTCGGCTACCTCAAGCACTTCCCGGTCGATTACCTGAAGATCGACGGCAGCTTCGTGCGCGAGATCCTGCGCGATCCGATCGACCGCGAGATGGTGCGCTCGATCAACGAGATCGGGCACCTGACCGGCAAGCAGACGATCGCCGAGTTCGCCGAGAACGCCGAGATCATCCAGATGCTCACCAGCCTCGGCGTCGACTACGCCCAGGGCTATGGCATCGCCCAGCCGCAGCGTGTGGTGAAGTCCGCGGTCGCCTGAAGCTGCGGCGCGCGCCGCGGCGCTAGGCGCCGAACTGCAGGCGCATCGACAGGTCCAGAGCACGCACGTGCTTGGTGATCGAGCCGACCGAGACGTAGTCGACCCCGGTCTCGGCGATGCGTCGCACCGACTCCAGCGACACGCTGCCGGAAGCCTCGAGCTTCACCGCGGCACGCTGCGCATCCCGCAGTGCCACCGCGGCGCGCATGTCCTCGAGTGAAAACTCATCGAGCAGGATGATGTCGGGCGCGGCGGCGAGCGCCTGGCCGAACTCCTGCGGCGTCTCGACCTCCACCTCGATGCGCACGCCGCGGGCCGTGCTGCGCGCCGCGGCGATGGCGGCGGCGAGCGAGCCGGCGGCGGCGATGTGGTTCTCCTTGATCAGGACCTGGTCGTACAGCCCCTGGCGGTGGTTGTCGGCGCCGCCGCAGCGCACCGCGTACTTCTGCGCGCTGCGCAGCCCGGGGACGGTCTTGCGCGTGTCGAGGATGCGGCAGGCCGTGCCGGCGATCGCATCGACGTAGCTGCGCGCGGCGGTGGCGGTGCCCGAGAGCAGCTGTAGGAAGTTCAGCGCAGTGCGCTCGCCACTGAGCACCGCGCGCGCCGGACCGGCGATCTCGAACAGCGTCTGTCCGGCGCTCAGCCGGGCGCCGTCGGCGGCGTGCCAGTTGAGCTCTACCGCGGGATCCAGGCGGCGGAAGGTCTCCTGCACCCAGGGGCGCCCGCACAGCACGCCGGCCTCGCGCGTGATGACCGCGCCGCGCACGCGCTGCGCGGCCGGCACGAGCGCGGCCGTGACATCGCCCGTGCCGAGGTCCTCCTCGAGGGCGGCCTCGACCTGTCGCGCCAGGTCCCGGGGGAGCTCCGGCACTAGCTCATTTCATGAACGGCAGCCCGTGGCTGGCGGCCGCCATGCACATGAGCATCGGGATGGAAAGCACGAAGTTCACCCGCGAGGCCATGCCGGCCTGCTTGCGGGCACGCGCCTTTTCCTCGTCGGTCGCAGCCACGATCCCGAGGATCTTTTTCTGGTTCGGCCAGATGATGCCCCACACATTGAGCAGCATGATCGTGCCGAGCCAGGCGCCGATGCCGATCTTCAGCAGGTAACCCGAGGGGTCGTTCACGCCTGCGCCCAGGGTGAAGGCACCGATGAACGTGCCGCCGCGCACCAAGAGCCACGCACCGCCGATCCAGGTGGCGAGCGCGGCCCAGCGGAACCAGAAGAGCGCACGCGGTGCGACGTACTTGGTGATGCCCGCACCTCCCGGGCCACCCTTGTCGGCAGCGGCATCGGCGAGCGCCGGGGTCTGCGCCACGTTGAAGTAGTAAAGGAGGCCGATCCAGAACACGCCCGAGACGATGTGGAACCAGCGCGCAAGTCCGAGTTCATAGAAATGCGTGCCGCCGATGAGCACCGCCAGGATCAGCGCGAGGATGACCCCGAGGATCAGCGAGTGGCGGTGATTGTTGAGGGGATTCATGCGTTAAGCCTCCAAGTTATTGTTTCTATAGGCCGGGCCAAGCAAGCGGCGTTTGAAGAATAGGCGAGGCACCCCCATAATTCAACGGACGCTTAGCTCGTGGGCAGCAGCCGAAGGATGCGTGGACGGGGCACAAGGCAAGGTTGCTGAGCGCACGGAGCGCCCGCCGTCCCCCTGTATCAACGTGTGCAGCCTGGATGCGCGCGGACTGTGCAGCGGCTGCCTGCGCTCGGGCGATGAGATCGCCCGCTGGCTTTCGATGAGCCCCGAGGAACAATGGCGACTGCTGGATGTGCTCCGGGAGCGCCGCAAACTGACCGACAGGTGATGCAAGATGGATATGGTGCAGCGAATCAAGGCCGAGCTCTCAGGCAACCCGGTGGTGCTGTTCATGAAGGGCACGCCCGACTTCCCGCAGTGCGGCTTCTCCGCCCAGACCGTGGCCGCGCTGCGCGCGGTAGGCGCGCAGTTCAAGTACGTGAACATCTTCGAGGAGCCGGAGATGCGCGAGGCGCTCAAGCGTTTCTCCAACTGGCCGACCTACCCGCAGCTGTACGTGAAGGGCGAGCTGCTTGGCGGCTGCGACATCGCGCTCGAGATGTACAAGAGCGGCGAGCTGAAGAAGCTGCTCGCCGAGGCCGGCGCCGCCTAGCTACCCCCTCACTGCGGTAGCTCCGGCGCCTCATCCTCGGCAGCCCCAGGGGCCTCGCTCAGCCAGCCGAAGCTGCGGGCGCGCTCCTCGGCGGCCTGGTGGCTGTCGCGCAGGCGGTTGCATACCAGACAGAAGAGATCCGCGCTGCGCTCGGCATCGTAGCGGGCGTTGTGCGCGCTGCCCGCATCCCACTCAAGTCCCGCGACGCGGACCGCCTTGGCGAGCACGGTCTGCCCGAGCGCGGCGCCGGCGAGCGTGGCCGTGTCGAAGCACGAGAAGGGGTGGAACGGGTTGCGCTTGATCTCCGCGCGCGCCACCGCGGCGTTGATGAAGGCGAGGTCGAAGGCCGCGTTGTGTCCGACCAGGATGGCGCGCCGGCAGTTGTAGGCGCGCACGGCGTGCCGCACCTCGCGGAACACGCGCTGCAGCGCGTCGCGCTCCGGCAGCGCCGGTCGCAGCGGATGATCCGGGTCGATGCCGGTGACGGCGAGGGAGGCCGGGTCGATGCGACTGCCGGCGAAGGCCTGCACGTGGAAATTGTGGCTTGCGCCGCGGTGCAGCGTCCCCTGCGCGTCCATGTCGATCAGCGTCGCGGCGATCTCCAGCAGCGCGTCCGTGGCCGCGTGGAAGCCGCCGGTCTCCACGTCGATGGCGACCGGCAGATAACCGCGGAAGCGGCGCGACATCTGCGCCGCCGCAGCGGCCGGCACGGTGCAGGGTTGCGGGGGTTGGGGCATGCTCAAGGACGCACCCTCAGCCGGCCAGGCGCCACGGCAGCTGCTCGCCGGCGCCAAGTGGCACCAGCGTGTCGGCGCCGAAGGGATAGCTGGCCGGCACGTGCCAGGGTGAGCGCGTGAGGGTCACCGTGCCGGCATTGCGCGGCAGGCCGTAGAAGTCCGCGCCATGAAAGGCGGCGAACGCCTCGAGCTTGTCGAGCGCGCCGGCGGCCTCGAAGGCCTGCGCATACAGCTCCAGCGCCGCGTGCGCCGAGAAGACACCGGCGCAGCCGCAGCCATTCTCCTTGCTGCGACGTGCGTGCGGTGCGCTGTCGGTGCCGAGGAAGATGCGTGGCGTGCCGCTCGCGACGGCGCCGAGCAGCGCCGCGCGGTCCTCTTCCGCCTTCAGCACCGGCAGGCAGTACAGGTGCGGCCGGATGCCGCCGGCCAAGAGTGCGTTGCGGTTCAGCAGCAGGTGCTGCGGCGTCACGGTGGCGGCCACGCCGGGACGCGCGCTGAGCACGAACTGCACCGCCGCGCTCGTGGTGATGTGCTCGAACACCACCTTGAGGCTGGGGTGCCGCGCGGTCAGTGGCGCGAGTACGCGCTCGATGAAGCGCGCCTCGCGCTCGAACACGTCCACGGCCGGGTCGGTGACCTCGCCGTGCACCTGCAGCACCATGCCGACCTGCGCCATGCGCGCGAACACCGGCTCCAGGTGCGCAAGCTCGGTGACCCCCGCCTCGGCGTGCGTGGTGGCACCGGCCGGGTACAGCTTGATGCCGTGGATGAAGCCGCTCGCCTTGGCGGCCTCAACCTCGGCGACCGAGGTGCGGTCAGTGAGGTATAGCGTCATGAGGGGCTCGAAGCGCGCCGGCGCCGGCAGCGCCGCGCGGATGCGCTCGCGGTAGGCCGCGGCGCGCGCCACGTTCGTGACCGGCGGCTTGAGGTTCGGCATGACGATGGCGCGCGCGAACTGCGCCGCGGTGAAGGGCAGCACGGCGGCGAGCTCGGCGCCATCGCGCAGGTGCAGGTGCCAGTCGTCCGGGCGCGTCAGGGTGAGCTGCTGCGGAACGCTCATGTGAGTGCGCCGGGCAGGTTCTGGCGCACCAGCAGCTCGAGAGCAAAGCGCACGCCGAAGCCGGTGACGTCGGTCGTCACGTGTGCCAGGCCGCCGCTGCGGGTGGCCGCGGCCAGATCGACGTGCGCCCAGGGGATGTCCTCGGGCACGAAGCGCGCCAGGAAGCGCGTGGCGTGAATGTGATCGCCCTTGCCCTCGACCGCGCATTGGGCGATGTCGGCGACCTTGCTCTCGATGTCCTGGTCGTAGTCCTCGGCGAAGGGGAAGGCCCACACGCGCTCGCCGCTGGCCCGCCCGGCCTCGATTAGCCTGGCAGCGAGCGCCTCGCGGTTGGTGAACACCCCGCTCATGCGCTCGGTCAGGGCGTAGATGCAGGCCCCGGTCAGGGTGGCGAAGTCGAGCATGAAGCGCGGCCGGGTGCGCGCGGCGAGCGCCAGCGTGTCGGCGAGCACCATGCGCCCCTCGGCATCCGAGTGGATCACCTGGATGGTCACGCCGTTGGCGGCGCGGATGACGTCCTGCGGCTTGTAGCCGCGCGGCCCGATGCGATTCTCGGTGATCGCGAGCCAGGCATCCGCCGCTATGGGCGCTCGCAGCTGTGCGAGCGCCACCAGCGTGGCGAGCGCCACCGCGCTGCCGGACATGTCGGTGTGCATGTCCAGCATCGAGCGGTGCGACTTGAGGTTGACCCCGCCGGTGTCAAACAGGATGCCCTTGCCGATCAGCGCCACGTCGGGGGACGCCGCGGCGCGCGCGCCCGCAGGGCGGTAAGAAAGGTGGGCGATGCCGGCGCCGGCGCCTTCGCTCGCGGCCGCGACCGCGAGGAACGCATTGGCGTTGAGCCGCTTGAGGGCGCGCTCATCGAGCCAGCGCAGTGTGAGGGCGTGCTGACGCGCCAGCTGCGTGAGCGCGGCGCGGTAGCCGGCGGCATCCAGCAGATTCGGCGGCAGCGCGGTCAGCCAGCGCACGAGATTGGTGCCGGCGGTCACGGTGGCTGCGTAGCGCGGATCGAAATCGCGCGCATTGAGCAGCGCGATGCGCGTGACGCGACGCTCGCCGTGCTTCGGCGCCCGCAGGCTCGGCAGCGCGAAGGCATGGGTGAGCGTGGCGGCGAGCAGGGCCTCGAGCGCGGCGTCGCCGCCGCCAGCGCTCGCCAGGCCCACGTGCCGGGCGCCGCGGCCGGCGAGCTCCTTCAGCATGCGTCCGGCAAGGCTCAGGCACTCGAACGGGCTGGCCCCGGTCTTCAGGTAGCCGAGCACCGCGAGCGTCTGGCGCTCATTGGCGAGGTGCGTGGTGCGCACCGTGCCTGCCTGCGCCGCGCTGCGTACGTGCAGCGTGCGCCAGCGCGCGCCCTGCGGCAGCGCGCGCCAGGCGTCCGCCGCCACCGGCAGCGTCGCGATGACGAGCAGGGCATCGAGATCTTCGGCGCTGCGGCTGCGCGCGTGCGTGATGGCCGGTGCACGCGCGAGCGGCAGCAGCAGACTCTCGTGAGCGGCGGAGGCTCGCGAACTCACTTGCTTTAACTGCCGGTGCTCGCCATCATCGCCATTCTAACGCGACCGGCGCGAGCCGCGCGCACGCACCGTCGGCGGCGCGCCGCAGTGCGCCCCTGGCCGAACACCACATGACCGAACTGCCGCAGCTGGAAGACCTCGACCCTGTCGAGACGCGGGAATGGCTCGAATCGATTGATTCGGTGCTCAAGACGCACGGCCCGGAGCGGGCACACTTCCTGCTCGAGCGACTCATCGACTACACGCGGCGCAGCGGCGCCTACCTGCCGTTCAAGCCCAACACCGCCTACGTCAACAGCATCGCCGCCGGGCGCGAGCCGGAGTATCCCGGCAACCGCGCACTCGAGCGCCGCATCGAGGCCTACATCCGCTGGAACGCGCTCGCCATGGTGCTCGCGGCCAACAAGGCCTCCTCGGAGTACGGCGGCCACCTCGCCAGCTACGCCTCCTCGGCGACGCTCTATGAGGTGGGCTTCAATCATGTCTGGCGTGCGCCCTCGGCGCAGCACCCCGGCGACATGGTGTTCATCCAGGGGCACTCCTCGCCGGGCATCTATGCGCGCGCCTACCTCGAGGGGCGCCTGAACGAGGAGAACCTGCGCTTCTTCCGCCAGGAGGCGAGCGCGCCCGGGACCGGGCTGTCCTCCTACCCGCACCCCTGGCTGATGCCGGACTTCTGGCAGTTCCCGACCGTCTCCATGGGACTCGGCGCGATGATGGCGATCTTCCAGGCGCGCTTCACGCGCTACCTGGAGAACCGCGGCCTGGTGCCACCCTCGGACCAGAAGGTGTGGACCATCCTCGGCGATGGCGAGATGGACGAGCCGGAGTCGATGGGCGCGCTCACCATGCCGGTGCGCGAGGGCCTCGACAACCTGATCTTCGTCATCAACTGCAACCTGCAGCGCCTCGATGGCCCGGTGCGCGGCAACGGCAAGATCATCCAGGAGCTGGAGGCGGCCTTCCTCGGCGCCGGCTGGAACGTCATCAAGGTGCTGTGGGGCTCGCGCTGGGACCCGCTGCTGGCGCGCGACACCAAGGGTCTGCTGCGGCGGGTCATGGAGGAGTGCGTCGACGGCGAGTACCAGAACTTCAAGGCCAAGGGCGGCGCCTACACGCGCGAGCACTTCTTCGGCAAGTATCCCGAGCTGAAGGCCATGGTCGCCAACATGTCCGACGAGGAGATCTGGCGCCTAAATCGCGGCGGCCACGACCCGCGCAAGGTGTACGCCGCCTACGCCGCGGCCCTGCAGCACAAGGGCCAGCCCACCGTCATCCTCGCCAAGACCGTGAAGGGCTTCGGGCTCGGCAAGGGCGGCGAGGGACAGATGGTCGCCCACCAGCAGAAGAAGCTGTCCGAGGAGGACCTGCGCATCTTCCGGGACCGCTTCAACATCCCGGTGTCCGATGAGGAGATCGCCGGGCTGCCGTTCCGCAAGCCGGCCGAGGATGCGGACGAGACGCGGTACCTGCAGGACAAGCGCCGCGCGCTGGGCGGCTTCCTGCCGCAGCGGCGCCGCACGGCCCCGCCACTTCCCATCCCGCCGCTCGAGGCGTTCGCCGCGGTGCTGGAGGGCACGGGCGAGCGCGAGATCTCCACCACCATGGCGTTCGTGCGGCTGCTCACCGTGCTGCTGAAGGACAAGAACATCGGCAAGAACGTGGTGCCCATCGTGCCGGATGAGGCGCGCACCTTCGGCATGGAGGGACTGTTCCGCCAGATCGGGATCTACTCCTCCGTCGGGCAGCTGTACACGCCGCAGGATGCCGAGACGCTCATGTCCTATCGCGAGGACAAGAAGGGGCAGATGCTCGAGGAGGGCATCAACGAGGCCGGCTCGCTGTGCTCGTGGATCGCCGCCGGAACCGCGTACGCCAACCACGGCATCAACATGGTGCCGTTCTACATCTTCTACTCGATGTTTGGCTTCCAGCGCGTGGGTGACTTCATCTGGGCGGCGGGCGACATCCAGACGCGCGGCTTTCTCCTCGGGGCGACGGCCGGGCGCACCACGCTCGCCGGCGAGGGGCTGCAGCACCAGGACGGCCACAGCCAGCTGCTCGCCACCACCGTGCCCAACTGCGTCGCCTACGATCCTGCCTACGCGTATGAGCTCGCGGTCATCATCCACGATGGCCTGCGGCGCATGTACGTCGAGCAGGAAAGCATCTTCTACTACATCACGCTCATGAACGAGAACTACGCGCAGCCGGCCATGCCCGCCGCAGCCGCCCCCGGCATCCTCAAGGGCGGCTATGCGCTGCACGCGGGCGGCAAGGGCAAGGTACGCGCGACGCTGCTCGGCTCGGGGACGATCCTGCGCGAGGCCCTGGCGGCGGCACAGATGCTCGAGCAGGACTACAAGATTCCGGCCGACGTGCTCTCGATCACCTCCTTCAGCGAGCTGCGGCGCGAGGCGCTCGAGTGCGAGCGCTGGAACCTGCTGCACCCGGGCGAGCGTGCGCGGCTGCCCTACGTGAGCGAGCTGATGCGCGAACGCACCGGCGCGGTAGTGGCGGCCACCGACTACATGCGCACGGTGCCGGACCAGATCCGCCAGTGGGTGCCGGGGCGCTACGTGACGCTCGGCACCGATGGCTACGGGCGCTCGGACGCGCGCACCCCGCTGCGGCGTTTCTTCGAGGTCGACCGCCGCCATATCGTGGTCGCCGCGCTCAAGGCACTGGCGGATGAGCGCCAGGTCGATGCGGAGACGGTCAACCGCGCCATCAAGTCCCTGGGCATCGACCCGGACAAGCCGGCCCCCTGGAAGGTCTAGGGCCTCGCTGCCATGAACGCGGCCGCCGGCGTGACGGAAGTGCGCGTGCCCGATCTGGGCAACTTCAAGGACGTGGCCGTCATCGACGTGCTGGTGAAGCCGGGCGACACGGTGGCCGTGGACACCCCGCTCGTGACGCTGGAGTCGGACAAGGCGGCGATGGACGTGCCCTCCACCGTTGGCGGCGTGGTGGAGAAGGTGCACGCCGCGAAGGGCGGCAAGGTCAACACCGGCGACCTGATCATCACGGTGAAGGGCGGGGCGGCCGCCGCGAGTGCGGGCACTCCCGCACCGCAAGAGCCCGCCGCCGCGCCCGAACCGGCCCCGCAGCCAGCTGCTGCGGCGCCGGCAGCCCCGCCATCCCCGCCCGCCGAGGCGGCTGTCGAGGAGCGGCCGGGCCGCATGGTGCCGCTCTCGCAGCTTGGGGCGCCCACCTCCTACCGCCCCGATCTGGCCCCGATCGATGAGCCCGGCTTCTCGCGTGCCCACGCGAGCCCCTCGGTGCGCGCCTTCGCGCGCGAGCTCGGCGTCGACCTCGCACGCGTCCCGGGACGTGGCTTCAAGGGCCGCATCACGCACGAGGACATCAAGGCGTTCGTCAAGGGCGCACTGGCCAGGGCTCCGGCTGCACCCGCGCCTGGCACACCCGCGGCGCCCGCGTTGCCAGTGGTGCCGGCGGTGGACTTCGCGCAGTTCGGACCGGTCAAGACCGAGCCGCTGTCGCGCATCCAGCGCATCTCCGGTGCGCGCCTGCACGCGAGCTGGGTCACCATCCCGCACGTCACGCAGTTCGATGAGGCGGACATCAGCGAGCTGGAGCAGCTGCGCGCGAGCCTCAAGGACAAGGCGCAGGAGGCGGGCGTCAAGCTCACGCCGCTCGCCTTCATCATGCGCGCCTGCGTGAAGGCGCTGGCTGAGTTCCCGCGCTTCAACTCCGCGCTCGATCCCTCGGGCGCCAATCTGATCGTGCGCCAGTACGTGCACCTCGGGTTCGCCGCCGACACTGCGCAAGGGCTGGTGGTGCCGGTGGTGCGCGATGCAGACCGCAAGGACATCTACGGGCTGGCACGCCAGCTCGGGGCGCTCTCGGAGAAGGCCCGCGCCGGCAAGCTGCCGCCGACGGACATGCAGGGAGGCTGCTTCACCATCTCGAGCCTCGGGGGCATCGGCGGCACCGCCTTTACCCCGATCATCAACGCCCCCGAGGTAGCGATACTCGGGGTTTCCCGCGCCAGCATGCGCGGCATCTTCCGCGACGGCGGCTTCGTGCCGCGCCTGATGCTGCCGCTGTCGCTCTCCTACGATCACCGCGTCATCGATGGCGCCATGGCCGCCCGCTTCACCACCTTCCTCGCCCGTACGCTCGCCGAACCGCGTGCGTTGATCGAGGCGGTGCCGTGAGCGTCGAGCTGCGCGTCCCGGATCTCGGCAACTTCAAGGACGTCGACGTGGTCGACGTGCTGGTCAAGCCCGGCGATGAGGTGGCGGTGGATGCGCCGCTGCTCACGCTCGAGACCGACAAGGCCTCGATGGACGTGCCGGCCACGAGCGCCGGGCGCATCACCGAGGTGCTCCTGAAGCGCGGCGACAA
>Ga0335077_10002043_pt1 | contig 24105 bp, 21 predicted proteins | sample Lox_Sample_31_FD_207151 | JGI IMG/M metagenome (GOLD analysis project Ga0335077, IMG submission 207151) | Soil microbial communities from Loxahatchee National Wildlife Refuge, Florida, United States - Lox_Sample_3.1 | ecosystem: Environmental > Terrestrial > Soil > Wetlands | place: USA... | reverse complement strand
GAGTTTGACGATCGCGTGGAATTGGTTCGAGAGGGAGGAGGGCGTCCAGCAGAGGGAGCGGTGATCGCACTGCAATATCAGGCGGGGAAGAAAGCAGTGGCGGTGCGATTTCTTGATGGCCCCTGCGAATGGATGAAAAACCGGTGAGCAAAATGATTACATCTTTGAATTTATCCGCCCCACCACGGACCGACAGTTCCCGCCCGACGCAATGGGAAGAACTGCGCTCCGTTTTCCCAATCTACCTGGCACTGGCGAAGCACCTGCAACTGGAGATTCCGTTTCCGCAAAACCAGCGGGTGCTGCCGGAGAAGGCTGACGCGAAACTGCACAGCCAGGTGCAGACTTGGCTGGAAACGATGGACCAGCAGGTGCAAGTGCATCAATTGCGGCATTTGCTGCAGATGACCACGCTGAACGCGAGCGAAAGCGGGCTGCGCGCGCTGATCATGCGCCACTTGCGCAAAGCAACGAAAAACAATACGGACCGCGACAAGATTGACTTCCTGCTGGTCCAGTACTTCGCGCTCTGCGCTCCTCCAAAGATCTATCACAAGCAAATCGAACTGAGCGACGTGGCGCAGGTAATGAAGCCGGTGCTCGGAGAAACGGACTGCACGCCGCTCAACTGGTGCGAACCGCTGGAGAAAATGATCCACACGTTGCGGACGTTCCGCAGTTTGCGGGATATGCTGAAAACGAACTTCATCGAGCAGGGCCGGCGAGTGAAAGAAAGCGCCGGCGGCATGTTTTACGACCCCTCGTCGCTGCTGGCGTTTATCCGCTTCAACTTCCTTGTGCGGCGAACGCTGATCGAACTGATGCACGCGGATCTGATTGCCATCCGCACGGGGCTGGCGCACCTGGAGAACGCGGGGATCCGCACGGTCAGCTGCGTGGGGTTCGGACTGAGTTCCAGCGAGCCAGTCGCGAATATCCGGCAAACTGCCGACGAATGGAAACAGCCATTCCAGAAGGAGTACAACGAACGCTCGGTCAATCAAGTGTTCGAAAAGCTTCTAGCGTTGCGGTCAGACGTGGAAAAGACGGTGGAAAAGGCCCTGGGCAAGCCACTGGAGAACAGCAAACCGAAAGAAATCCAGGAGCCTGGCGCAGGAGCAGGCGAGATTCGGGCAGCAGCAAAGCCTGCCACAAAGAGCGGCGAGAAGTCCGAAACTTCGGAATCGAAACCTGGCAGCAATCCCGCCTTGGATTTCGAGTCCTGCATGGAGCAGGTTTGGGAACAGTTGATTTCCGCGCCGCCATCGCGCGGCCGGTCGATGACCACGGTGCGGGTCGGGGGGGCGCGGCTGCTGATGTCCTCGTGGGAAGTGGCGGCATTCGTCAGCGAAGATGGGCCGGCCGCGGAAGATCTGAGGCGCGCGGTGGTTGCCAGGGCGTTGGTAACGGCCGCGCTGGAATCCGCGAAAGAATCCGGAAATGCAACCGACCTGGACCGGGCGCTACCCATCGCCAGAGTGGAAGTGACACGCCTGCAGGAACGCGTGGAAGTGGCAAAGCAGGCAAAGGATACAGAGGCAGCCGTGAATCTGGGTATCAGCACGAAGCGGCTTCTATCGTCTTTGGACGAGGCGGAAAAGCTTTAAATCCCTGTTGGTCGGCGATGACAGACGTGGGAAGCAGTCAGGGAGCAGGTTTCCATTGCGAACGACGAGCGTACTGATCCTGAGCGATGATCGAGAATTCGCACGCCTGTTGACGGCGTGTTGGCAGGTAGAGCGGCAACTGCCGGAATTGTCGATGGTGACGAGCGACTTTTGGAGCGCCGAGGCAGCGAGCACATCGGACCTGGTGGTGATCGGACCACTTCGCGAAGGAAAACTGGCGGAAGTCCTGCGGGCCATGCCTCCAGCCGTAGCGGTGATTCTGTGCGCGCCGTCTGATGCGAAAGAGCTGGGCGCGCTGCGCAAGAAATATCCGCGATTGTTACACGTACCGCTGCGCGAGGATTGGACCCAGGTGGTGATGCTGGTGGCGGGAGAATCGCTGCGGCGTGCGGAGGCGTTTAGACTGGCGCAACAGGCCGAAGTGAGAGCCGCGACGAACGCCAACCAGGCGGTGCTGGGGCGCTACATGATCGACATGCGGCACAGCGTTAACAATGCCATGACTTCGCTGTTGGGCAACGCGGAGCTGCTGCTGCTGGAGCCGGGCGAGCTATCGGCGCAGTCGCTGGCACAGATTAAGACCATCCACACGATGGCGCTACGGATCAACGAAGTGATGCAACGATTCTCATCCCTGGCTAGCGAAATGCGGGAGGTTGAGACGACATCTCAAGGTGAGACAGAAGACGTGGGCGCGACGCTGTTCCCAAGGCGCTAGGGCGTCCGCCAGTCATCGGATGTGGTTCTTTCCTAAGGACTTAAAAAACTAAGCACCAATCGAAACGAAACCGCCAAGCTGGCCGCTGACGTGCAATTTTCTGCCGTGGAGAACTATGTGGAGTGAAAGCCCGTGCCGAAAAAAGTGCTGATCGTCGATGATTCGCCGGCCCAGGTCAAATTGATTCAGGGGCTGCTGGAACCGGAAGGCTATTGGCCTGTGGGTCTGAGCGACCCGAAGCGCGTGGAAGAGGCGATTGCCGTGGAGCACCCGCAAGTGATTCTGCTCGATGTGGTGATGCCAGAGCGGAATGGCTTTCAGGTGTGCCGCGAATTGAAGACCAACGTGAAGTTCAATGCCATCCCTGTGATTTTGGTGACCTCAAAGGATACGGCCAGCGACCGATATTGGGGGCAGCAGCAAGGAGCGGATGGCTACGTGACCAAGCCGTTCACGCGCGAAGAGCTTCTGCGGGCCGTGCGCCGGTTCGCCTGAGGAAAGAGGACGAGGACGCTTTCGAATGAGCGAAGACTTCCAACTGACACCGATTCCCGCGGACGCGGAGATTGGCGAATTGCTCGAGGCGCTGGAATCCAACAAGGAGCGCGCTCCGGAAGCACAGTATTGTGTTTTCCGCAGCGGGCGCGAGCGCTTCTGTTTGCCGGTGCTGGATGTCGAGGAAGTAGTCGAATGGCCGCTGGTGACCAAGGTGCCGCTGGCGCCGGGTTATCTGCTGGGGATTTTCAATCTGCGGGGATCGATTGTGCCGTTGATCGATATTGCCTTGACGGAAGGGCGGCGCGCCGGACTGCTGCCGAAACACGTGGTGGTGGCTTCCCTGCGCGGAGACGGGCACCGCGATGATTTGCGGCTGGGGATTGCCGCGGATGAAGTGGTGGGAACGTATTCCGTCCATGAAGCAGAAGATTTGTTGCAGGAAGCTCCGGACAACGTGCCGCATTGCGTGGGAATGCTGCGACACGACGACCGGCTGGCGCTGATCATCGATCTGCGCCGATTGTTGGAAGTGTATCCGGGGCCCGGTATCTAAGAGATCAGACAAGGGTTGGAGGAAGGTAATGAAATCGCGACTCAGTTCAACAATCTGGATGCTGGTGATACTAAACGGCATCGCGCTATTCCTGGTGCTGGGACTGGCCTACAGTGCCGGGCGCCAGTCGGCGGCCAACGGCGGGACGGTGGATCCGTCGGGGCTGATTATTCCCGGCATCGCCGCACTGGGGATGACGATATTCCTGGCGTGGCGGCTGGGCGGCTCGCTCTTGGCGCCGGTGAATGAGCTGGCGGACTTCTCGGAACGGCTGGCGGCGGGAGACGGAAAAGCGCGCGCGGACGTGTCGGCGAGCAACGAGTTTGGCTACATCGCGGAGAACCTGAACCGCGCGGTGGCCAAGGTCTCCAAGGCATCGTCGAACCAGGAAGCGAACGACTCGCTGCAGCGCAGCATAACGGACCTGCTGGCGGTCATCAACCAGATCGCGCGCGGCGATTTGACGTTGCGCGGCAAGGTGACGAACGACGCGCTCGGGAACGTGGCGGATTCCATCAACTACATGCTGGATAACTTCACGAAAGTGCTGGAGCGCGTGCGTAAAGCGGCCATGGAAGTGACCGCTTGCTCCAACAATATTCTTGTGGCCGCGGACGAGATGCAGGCCGGCGCCACGCAGCAGGACCAGGAAATCACCAACACGTCGAGCGCCGTAGAAGAGTTGACGGTTTCGATGAAACAGGTATCCAACAACGCGGAAGCCAGCGCTGAAGCGGCGCGGCGCGCTCTGGACGCCGCCGAACAAGGCAACCGCGCGGTGCGCGATACGCTCGAAGGCATGCAAAGGATTCGTTCCTCGGTGCAGGCCACGGCGAAGAAGATCAAGTCTCTCGGCGACCGTTCACTGGAAATTTCGGAAATCATCAATGTGATTAACGACATCACGGAGCAGACCAACTTGCTGGCGTTGAACGCGGCGATTGAGGCGGCCCGCGCCGGGGAAGCCGGGCGCGGTTTCGCGGTGGTCGCCGACGAGGTCCGCAAGTTGGCGGAGCACTCACGGAGCGCGACGAAGGACATCGCGGCCCTGATCAAGGCGATTCAGGCAGAGACGAACGAGGCTGTGGTGGTCATGGAAGACGGCACAAAGGAAGTGGAATCGGGTGCGCAGCTGGCCGATCAGGCCGGGCGGGCGCTGGACGCTATTTCGAGCGTGGTGCGGCAGTCCGCTGAACTGGTGCAGGAAATCTCGCTGGCTTCGAAACAGCAGGTGCGCGGCACGGAAGGCGTGGCGCACGCGATGCAGATCATTTCGAACATCACGCGGCAAACGTCGCAAGGGACACGCGGCACGGTGGCGACGGTCAGCCAGCTCGTGAAACTTTCCGATCAGCTGAACGAAGCGCTGGCGCAATTCCGAGCCAATCCGAAGGGCAGCGTCTCGGCCGAGGATACGGATCATCGTCTAGCCCCGGTGGGTGCAGTTCGATAAGGGCGCGGGATCGCTTCGCGGGTAGCGGAGCGCGAGCGTGGTGACCATGAGCGAAGGCCACGGGGCGGGACACGGTTTGAGCGAACACGAGTTGAGCGAGATCCGCATGTTGATCGAAGAGCGGACAGGAATTCATTTCGACGACTCGCGGGAGAGATTCTTCTCCACGCGGGTACGCGAACACATGCACGAAAAGGGATTCGGGCGCGGAATGGAGCTGCTGCGCGCGGTTCGCAAAACCAATGTCGAATACGAAGGCCTGCTGGAGCGTTTGCTGACACAAGAAACCACGTTCTTCCGGTATCCCGCTATTTTCGAAGCGTTCGAGAAGCGCGTTTTGCCGGAATTGCATGTGAAGAAATTCTGGCGCAATCCCCGGACGCTGCGGGTGTGGAGCGCGGGATGTTCCACAGGCGAAGAGCCCTATTCGGTGGCCATTACGATTCTGGATTCCCTTTCGTTTGCGGACGCCTGGAACGTGGAAATTCTGGCAACGGATATAGGGCGGCAAGCACTGAAACACGCGGAAAGAGGAATTTATTCCGGTCGAAGCATCGCGAGCGTCAACGAGAGGCAGCTGGCAAACCATTTTTCGAAGGTGGACGGCGGATACCAGGTGAAGCCGCGCGTTCGGAAGCTGGTAAATCTTGCGCAACTGAATCTGGCCTCGGCGGTATACGTCGGGCGCATGGACCTGATTTTCTGCATGAACGTGCTGATTTACTTCTCGGAAGAGCGGCGGCGGGCCATGGTACAGCGGTTCTTCGATGCGCTGGAACCCGGGGGCTACTTGTTCCTGGGGCATTCCGAGTCCATTTCCAAGATGCCGGTGAAATTCCAGGCCATCGTGCTGGGTGATTGCATTTTGTACCGTAAGCCGACGGCCGAGGAATTGCAGAAGCCGGAACTGGCAGCGGAGGGGCGCGCGTGAGCATGGCGGATCGCGAAGCCGTTGAGCTGTTCCTCCAGGAAGCCTCGGAGCACCTGCAGTATCTGCGGGAGTACGTGGGTGTGCTCCAGGAGGTTTCGCCGCGGCGCGAAGACATGGAGCGGTTGTATATCGCGGCGCACACGCTGAAAGGCACTTCGGCAAGTTACGGATTTCCGCGTTTTTCCGAGATTGCAGGAAAGCTGGCGCACGTTTTTCAATACGCGCTGAATGCCCCGCTGGGCGACGATCTGCACGGTCCGCTGACGGAGTTCCTGTCGGATGGGATTTCGCTCCTGGAGAACAGCCTGCTGGAGATCAGCGACAACGGGCAGGAAAGCATCGAAGATATCGCAGCCTTCAAGGAACGTTACCGCTTCGCGTTTCCACCGGAGCCGCCACCACTGAACCTGGAGGTTCGCAGCGCGGCGGCCGGCTACGGCGTCGCGCAAGCCGAAGCAAACGCTGCCGTGGTGCAGCCGGATCCCTCGCCGGTACAAACCGGCTTGACGGGATCGTACTTTGATGCCCTTCCGGCCGATGATGATGTGTCCGATGAGATTCTGGAGTTCTTCCAACCCGAGGCGGAGGAGCATCTGCAGATTGTGAGCGACTGCCTGCTGTCGCTGGAAGGGAATAACAACCCCGAGGAAGTCAACCGGCTGTTCCGCGCGATTCACACGGTAAAGGGATCAGCGGCGCAAGTGGGCTTGAGGCGCTTGGGCGGGATCGCGCACCGCGTGGAGGACTTAATCGGCAAGCTGCGCGATGGAGAGATTGAGCCATCACCCGCGGTGGTCGATTTGTGCCTGGCTTCGGTCGACGTCCTGAGGAAGACTCTGCGACGGGAATGGGCCGACGAAGTGGAAATGCGCTCGGGCGTCGATTCCCTGCTGGGCCGCATCGCGGCGGTGGTGCCGCCAGAATTGGAAGAGCAGTTAGAAGGGGCGGAAACCGCGGCAGCCACGGATAGGACCGTGGTGAGTGCAAAGCCGGAGAAGGCGGCAGGCAAGGCCGCTCCGGGCGCGAACGCAAAGGCCGCAGCAGCCAGCAAATCGGTGCGAATCGCGTTGGCGCGGCTGGACCGCATGATGAACACAGTCGGCGAGTTGGTGATCAGCCGCACCAAGATGGTCGGGCGAGTCGCCGAACTGGAAAAGCTGATCGACACGCTGAGTTTCTCGAAAGAGCGCCTGCAGGGCAAGGTGAACGAATTTCAGGAGAAGTACGAGTACAACCGGATCCGCTCGCAAATCGGGATGCCCTGGGCCAATAACCAGCGGCAGAAATTGATGAGCGCGGCCGCGGGTGAAACCGGGTTCCTGGACGACTTCAGCGAACTGGAAATGGATCGCTACGACGACTTCAATATCCTGTCGCGCTCCATGACGGAAATCTCCGCCGACGTGAATGAAGTGCTGACGCAGCTGGAAAACTACACCGGGCGGGTGGAAGGGGACATCGACGAATTCACCAAGCTGGCGCACCACCTGCAGGACGAGATCACCGCGGCGCGCATGGTGCCGATCGGCACATTGTATTCGCTGCTCTCCCGCGCGGTCCGCGATGCGGCGCATTCCTCGCGGAAAAAGGTGGAGTTGGACTTCTCCGGCAGTGAGACGGAACTGGACAACAATATCATTCAGCAGATTTCCGACCCGCTGGTGCACCTGGTGCGGAATTCGGTCGCGCATGGAATTGAATTGTCCGGCGATCGTATAGCCGCGGGCAAGCCGGAGCAAGGCAAGGTGATCCTGCGGGCCTATCATCGCGGCAATCACATTTACATCGAAGTGGAAGACGACGGGCGCGGCATCGACTATGACCGGGTGCGGCAAAGCGCGATCGAGTGCGGGCTGGTGTCCAGCGAGACGGCGGACCGGTTGACCGAACGCGATCTGCGCGAAATGCTGTTCCACCCGGGATTTTCGACGGCAAGCGTAAAGACGGAATTGGCGGGACGCGGAGTTGGGCTGGACGTGGTGCGGTCGAACCTGAACGCACTGAACGGTGAAATCGAAGTGCAGAGCACGGGCGGGCAAGGCACGAAGTTTGTGTTGAAAGTTCCGTTGACGCTGATCATCTCTCCGGCGTTGTTTGTGCGATGCGGCGGGCATCATTTTGCGCTGCCGCTGGCGGTGGTGGAAGAAATTCGGCGCCTGCGCGCGGATGAAATCGAAGATGTTGGCGGAAAACTGCTGACGAAGGTGCGCGACGTGGTGACGGAAGTGGTGCGACTGGACTCCTATCTGGGATTGCCGCCGCTCGAGCCGGTGAACGGCTATTTCCGGATGGTGGTGGCCAATGCGGGGAGCCGCCAGGTGGGCCTGGTGGTCGAAGAGGTCATCGGCAAAGACGAAATCGTGATCAAGAATTTGGGCGAATACCTGCGCCGAGTGAAGCTGTTCCCGGGCACGACGATCGCGTCGGACGGCAGTTTGATCCTGCTGATTGATTTGAACCGCATGGTCTCCACGGAGCCGAACGAGCGGCGTGCCGTGCAGGCCAGCGCCAGTGCGGCGCGCGTGTTTGCGCCGGGCTCGGCAGCGGTGGCGCGAGGCACGATTCCTAGCGACGCAATCGATCGCGTGAATCAGGAGCGGGTCATTGTGGTAGCGGATGACTCGATCAGCGTGCGCAAGTTCGTGGGACGCATGCTCGAGAAGAACGGCTACCGGGTGAAACTTGCGGCAGACGGCCTGGAAGCGGCGGAACTGGTTACCCAGCACGGGTGCCACCTGGTGATCACGGATCTGGAGATGCCGCGGATGACGGGCTACGAACTGATGGCGCAACTGCGGCAGAGCCCCACTACGAAGCGCATCCCGGTGATGGTAGTGACGTCGCGCGCCGGGGCGAAGCACCGCGATCGCGCGTTGAAAGAAGGCGCAACGGCATTTCTGACCAAGCCAGTGCAGGAAGATCAACTGCTGGCGGCGGTCGAGCAGTTGATGGGAACGGAGGCGGTCCGGCCGGTCGTACCAGTCGGATAAGGCTATGGTGAGTGCGGCTGCCAAAAAGTTTCGCGTGCTGATCGTGGACGACTCTGCGTTCATGCGCAAAGTCCTGGAAACGATCTTCAACGGGGATCCACAACTCCAGGTGGTGGGGCACGCGAAGGACGGCCGCGAGGCCATCACGCTGTCGGATTCTCTGAAGCCGGACGTGATCACCATGGACTTGAACATGCCGCACGTGGATGGCCTGCAAGCTACGGCGCATATCATGACCAACAGCCCGCGGCCAATCGTGGTGGTGAGTTCGGAAAGCAAGGAAGGCGCCACCAGCACGCTGAAAGCCCTGGAACTCGGAGCGATTGATTTCGTCGCCAAACCCAGCTCGGGCATCGACCTCGACATGCAAAGCGTGAAAGATGAGCTGCTGCGTAAAGTCCGCGTAGCGGCGAAAGTCCGCGTAGTTCGGACAGCGTCACGCCTAGCGAATGCCGTGCAAGCCCCGCCAAAAGGAAACTCGGCCGTAGCGTCGCATCCCCTGGCCCCAGCGGCAGTCCCGAACCCGGATTTGCGATTCCCTGTTGTGGTTCTGGGGGCATCGACCGGCGGCCCGGCAACCATCATGCGCATGGCGCCAGGGTTCACGCGAGACTTTCCCGCCGCCGTCGTGCTGGTGCAGCATATGCCGGCGACTTTCACTTCTCAGTATGCGCTGCAGCTCTCGGAGTTCACCGGCATACGCGTAAAAGAAGCGGAGGCTAACGAATCGCTGACTCCGGGCACGCTGTACATTTGCCCAGGTGGGCAACACCTGCGGATCACGCCGACGGGACGAATCGAATTGGATGCCACGAGCGGGAGAATCGAAGGGTACCTGCCGAATATCGACGTCACCATGGAGTCGGCCGCAGCATTTGCCGGCGCGATGAGCATCGGCGTAATCCTGACGGGGATGGGCAGCGACGGTGCGCGTGGTGCGCGCGCGATCAAGAATGCCGGCGGAATGGTGCTGGCACAAGACGAAGCCACCTCGGTGATCTTCGGGATGCCAGCGGAAGCGATCAAAGCCGGTGTAGTGGATCAGACGCTGGGAATCGACGACATATATGCGGCCATTGAAAAGCGCGTCCTGGGGCTCTGCCGGGCAACTCCCGTAGGAGTCCGGTAATGCGCGCGGCGACGGAACACACCGCAGCGGTGCGGACCGAGCAGATCATCCTGTTTCGCGCCAGCAACGAGATTTTTGCGATCTCCTCGGGATCGGTGCAGGAAGTGCGTAGCGTCGACAGTCTAGCCGGGGCGCCGGTAGCGGTAAGCGAACCCCACCTGAAGAAGGTGCGTCACGCGCTGCGCCGTGGCGACAAGAACGTGTATGTGGTGAACACGGCCCTTCACTTTGGCTTGCGCCCCTCAGCGGCGGCGCTGATTTTTCTGTTACGCAAGTCGCGCGTGGCGTTGCTGGTTGATTCGATCGAGAAAATGACCACCATGACGCGGCTGCAGGCGCTTCCCGGCGCTTTTTGTCACGAAGAACGGGTGTGGTATCGCGGGTTAACGGTGCTGGATCAAAACGTGATACCGGTGGTCGATCCAGCGGGATTTTTGACCGGTGAGGAATTGGCTTTGCTCGATGCCGCGACCGGGTCGGGCAAGGTAGCGGAAGCCGGCAGCACAGCGGGAGCGGAATTGGCGATATGAGCTGGATGGACCAAGCCGACACGCGATCATGCGTGCTACTGCGCCTCGGCGAGAGGCGTTTCGCGCTGCCGGCAGAGCAGGTGGCGGAACTGGCGGCACCGAGCCGGGTGTTTCGTTTCGCGCACCGCACGCCGGAACTCGACGGGGTGATTTTGCGGCGGGGACGGGTTGTGCCGGTGTGTGACGCAGCGGAGCGGTTGACGGGCAAACGATTGTCGTCCCGGAGGTTTTATCTGATCGCGGCGCGACGCCACGGGCACAGTATGGACTGGGTGGCGATACCAGTGAGCGGCCAGTGCGAATTGATCCAGGCAGATCTTACGCCCGCCGGGGAAACCGATTCCCCGCATGTGGCGGGGTGGCTATCGCACGCAGGAGAAGTGATTGAGGTATTGAACCTGAACGCACTGATGCCCGGATCGCATAGCGGGGCGCCAGCCGCCGGGAATAGTGCGCCGGAGGTTCACGCACAATGATGCCGGGCAAAGCAGCGAAGATCCTGCTGATCGACAGCAACGTGCTGTTCGCCAAGCGTCTTGGAGACGCGTTGAAGCGCGAAGGCTTCGAGGTGACGACCACGACGCAGCCAACATTTGCGCTAACGGCGCTGGAGTACAACGCTCCCGCGGCGATCGTTTGCGCCACGAACATGCGCGAAATGGGGGCGCTGGATATCGCGAAGATCATTCACGCCGATCCGAAGAATTCGAATCTGCCGATCATCGCTACCGGCGACGGCAGCCAGGGCGCGCTCATGGAGGCGTTTCAGGCCGGTTGCGACGACTATATCGATCGGCATTTGTCTGCCGCGACAATCGCGAATCACATCAAGAACATCATCATCAGTAAGGTTGAAGGATTTCAGCCGACGCAGATGCTGGGGCAGGCGGACACCAGCCTGAGCGGAAACCTGTCGCACCACGATTTGACGGGAGTGATGCAGATGCTGGGACAAGCCCGGCAGACGGGCGCGCTCACCATCAACGCGGGTACGGCGGACGCCGTGCTGTTCTTCGATGCCGGAGAAATCCTGCACGCGGAATGCGGAGCACATTTCGGCGACGAAGCGGTGATCGACATTATCAAGAGCTGCGTGCAGTGCGGCGCGGGCGTTTATAAATTCGTGTATGGCGCGACCACGTCTCAGCGCACGGTGCTGCGCTCCGCCACGGATTTGATGCTGGACGCCATGCGGGAATACGACGAAACCGCACGGGACCTGACGGACGAACTTGCGGATAAGGAGGCACAATGAGCGAGACAGTCGCCATGCCGCCGCTGGGCACGACGGAAGCCAAGGCGGCACCCACCGTGTATTTCATCGATGACAGCGCGACGATGCGCGAAGTCATCAAGATTGCGTTTCGCCGCGAGAATATCCACGTGATCACGTGCGCCGACGCAGCCTCCGCGTTGGGTCACTTCGAACAGCACCCACCGGACGTGGTGATTACCGACGTGATCATGCCGGACCAGGATGGCTATTCGGTGTGCAGCCAGATCAAACAGAATCCGCAATTCGGGAAGACTCCGGTGATTCTGATGTCGGGTGTGGTGAACAAGTCCGTGGCGGACCGCGCGGTTGCGGTGCAGGCCGACGAACTGGTGCGAAAGCCGTTTCAGCCACAGGAACTGATCAGCCGCGTGCGCAACCTGCTGAATGGCGGAAACGCCCCGGCTCCCCTTCCGCTGGTCAGCCCGAGTGGCGCGCCTTCGCTGGACAGCCTGTTCGCACCGCCGTCAGCGCCACCTCGCGTTGCGCCGATGGCAGCAGCAACTCCATCCGCTGCGACGCATGTCACCGCATTTGGAGACGCCAGGCCTGTCGAAGCAGTGTGGCCGCGCGCGGTGGCGGAAGCATTGCAGCAGCAAACTCCGCCAGGGCCAAGTCTGCCGGTTCCCGGAGCGCCCCCACCGGCGCGCATGACTTCGCCAACCTCCGAAGTGACGCGACTGAGGGCAGAGATCGCCCATCTGGAACTGCTCATCAAGAAACTGCAGACGGAGTTGCAGATTGAGCGGCAGTACAACCAGGCGCTGGAGCTGCACGTGCGCACGCTGACCCAACTGGAGTAGAACGATTCGGCAAGTGGTGATGAGCGATTTGTTGACGCTTTTGGCCGAATTCAGTAGCCTCGCCTTGGACTTGATCGTGGCGGGCAGTGCCGCCGTCAAGGGGAGCAAGAATGAAAGATAAGAACGGGCGAGTTCTTACGCGAAGAGAGTTCGCGCAGCAGGCAGCGCTTCTATCGGCGACAGCAACTCTGGCCACCGCCGAAGCGGTTTTCCCAGCAACGTCGAAAGACGCAAGCCCGCAAGCGGCATCAGCTTCTCCCAAACTGACCGACGCGGGACAGGCGGAAGCCAACTCGCGATACCAGCAGATCATGGAACTTTATGGCAGCCGGTTCAACGATGAGCAAAAGGCGTCCTTAAAGAGGATGTGCGCCGAAATGCAACCTTCCCTGGAGCACATTCGCGCGTACGAGTTACAGAATGGAGACGCGCCGGCACTGTACTTGAAGCCGCTGGTGGAGCGCGGGAAGAAGCCGCAGCCGGCTGCAATTCCCGCGACCAAGAAACCGTAGAGAGGGCGCAGATGCTCAAGGAAGCAGTGTTGTATGCGCCGGTCAGCGAACTAGCGCGGCAAATCGAGGCCAGGACGCTGTCTCCCGTAGAACTCACCGAGAGCTATCTGGAGCGGAGCGCGACGCTTGGTCCGAAGCTGAATGCGTATGCGCGGCTGATGCCGACGGCCGCCATGGAGCAGGCACAGGCGGCGGAAAAAGAGATTCGCCGCGGACATTACCGCGGGCCGCTCCACGGGATTCCCTACGCCGCAAAAGATTTGCTGGCCGTCAAGGGTGTCGCGACGACGTGGGGAGCCAAACCCTTTGCGAACCAGGTGTTCGATTACAACGCGACGGTGATCGAGCACTTGAATCACTCCGGAGCGATCCTGCTGGGCAAAGCATCGATGATCGAATTGGCCGGCGGGATGGGCTATAAATTTGCGTCGGCGTCCCTACAGGGCGAAGCGAAAAACCCGTGGAACATGGGTTGCTGGACGTGCGGCTCGTCGTCAGGCTCGGGCGCGATTGTAGCGGCGGGACTGGCGGGATTCGCGATCGGAACGGAAACCTGGGGCTCGATTATCTGCCCGGCGGCGTACTGTGGGATCAGCGGCTTGCGGCCCACCTACGGCCGCGTGAGCCGCTACGGCGCGATGGCGCTGGCCTATTCGATGGACAAGATCGGTCCGATGGCGCGCAGCGCGGAAGATTGCGCGCGAATATTCGCTGCCATCGCCGGGCACGATTTTCTGGATCGCAGCACTCTAGCCATAGATAAAGCGGCGTTCACTCACTCCCCGGCGAACGATCTGAAAGGCCGAGCGTTGCGTGTGGGCTGGCTGACGAATGCCTGGAAACAGTACGACCCCGGCATAGCAAAGATCATGGATGCGGCGCATAAGGTGCTGCAGAAACGCTTTTCGTCAGTCAGGGCTGCCCAATTGCCGGAAGGGCCGTGGGAGGACGCCGCGTCAATTATCCTGTCATGCGAGGCGGGCTCGGCATTCGGCGAACTGATCCGTACGGGTAAGGTGAGTGAGCTGTCGGACCCGTTAGGCCGGATTGGTGGATACGTCCAGCAGACAATTTCCGGGGCAGATTACACGACCGCGCAGCGCATTCGCGAAATTCTGCAACGGAAGATGACAGCGTTTTTTGATTCGTACGACGTGCTGGTAACGGCCAGCCAGCCGATCGCGGCCACAGCGCTCTCGATGGATCTGCTTTCTCCGGAATTGACCTTTGCGGACCCGCTCGGCGGCATCGGCAATTTGTGCGGCTTGCCGGCGCTTTCGGTGCCCTGTGGCTTTACCGACAAGAAACTGCCGATCGGGCTGCAATTTGTGGGGCGCGCCGGAGACGATCTGGCGGTTTTGCAGGCCGGAAAAATATTCCAACAGGCAACGGACTGGCATAGACGGCATCCCAACCTGAACTGAAGCGAACTTTGGAAAAATCAGGAGCCGTGGAGGCTTTCGCGGACGGCGCGGAGAATTGCGGAGCGGCTGAAAGGCTTGCTCAAGAGGCGGACGGAAGGATCGGCGTCAGCCATTTCGGTGGCGGCGCGCTCGCTGTAACCAGACATGAAGATCACGTTCAATCCGGGATTTTCGGACTGCAACCGCACGGCCAATTCCTGACCGGTCATTCCGGGCATGACCATATCGGTGACCAGTAACTGAATGTTTCCCTGATTCTGCGCCGCCAGTTCAATGGCTTTGCGCCCATCTTCCGCCTCGATCACATGATAGCCGCCGGACTCCAGAAATTCGCGGGCGATTTCGCGGACGTCCTGTTCGTCTTCGGCGAGGAGAACGGTCTCGGTACCGACAGGGATATCGATGGAAGGATGCGAAGAACCCACCGGGTCTTCCGCCTGATCAACACGGGGCAAATAAATCTTGAAAGACGTACCTTTGCCAAGTTCGCTGTAGACCCAGATGAATCCGCCGCTTTGTTTGACGATGCCGTACACCATAGCCAGTCCGAGGCCAGTTCCCTTGCCCTTTTCCTTGGTAGTGAAGAAGGGTTCGAAGATGTGCGCCTGGGTCTCGGTATCCATGCCCGTGCCGCTGTCGGTAACCACGAGGATGACGTAGGGACCGGACTTCATCAGAGGGTGGCTTGCGGTGAAGGAATGGTCGAGGTCGCAATTGGCAGTCTCAATGACCAGCTTTCCGCCGTTCGGCATGGCGTCGCGGGCGTTCACAGCAAGATTCATCAGGACCTGTTCGATCTGACTGGCATCGGCTCGAATCGTGCCTAAATCCTCGTCGGTGCGAATTATCAATTCGACGTCTTCGCCAATCAGGCGCGGCAGCAGCTTGCCCATTTCTTCGACGATGGAATTCATGTTGATGACCTGCGGCTGCAGCACCTGCATGCGGCTGAAAGCCAGCAATTGCCGTGTCAGCGCGGCGGCGCGGTCGGCAGACCGGTCGATTTGTTCAATCTTGCGAGTGATTTGTTCGGAAGGCGGCAGAACATTCAGTAACAGTTCGGTGTGGCCCTTAATCACCATCAGAAGGTTATTGAAGTCGTGAGCGACGCCACCGGCGAGTCTTCCGACCGCTTCCATTTTTTGCGCCTGGCGAAGCTGGCTTTCCAGCAAGCGCCGTTCGCTGATATCCTGCGCCACCACGAGGCGGAGCTGTTTGCCGGCGTAACTCAGTTCGTGCGAGATGCACTCGACTTCGAAGGTCTGGCCATCTTTCGACTGGTGCTGCCAGAATTCATGCTCTTCCATCTGCGGACGCATGCCGCGAATATAATCCGCTGCTTTGGCTTGTTGCGATTCCGGATAGACGTCAAGAATGGTCATGCGCGCGAACTCTTCCGCGGAATAGCCGTAGAGCTGCGTGGCAGCCTGATTGACGCGGAGAAAGCGGAGCGACTCGAGCTCATAGAGCCAGGTGGGCAAAGGATTGTGTTCAAACAAGAGGCGCAGCGTGGATTCATTGCGGCGCAGCTCCTCTTCCGAGCGGCGACGCTCGATGGCCAGAGCGATATGGCCGCCGACGGACTCCAGGAACTCCAGATCTCTTAAATCGTAGGCGGCTTCATTTTGGTAATGCTGAACCACCAGAACGCCGATGGTGGCGGTGGGAGTTTTCAGAGGCACGCCCAACCATGCAGGAGACGGAGAGCCAACCAATTCGACTTCACCGGCCTCAGCGAGCTGGTCGAAACAGGATTGCGGGATCAGCCTGGCCTTGCCCGTGCGGAATACGTAAGCGGTGCAACTTCGGCCGACCTTCTGCGGCGGGGGAACCGTGTCGTATTCATCGGCGAAAAACGGAAACGAGAAAGTATCGGTGGAAGGATCGTGCAAGGCGACGAAGCAATTGTCCGCGGGAAGAATGCGCTTCAAGGCGTGGTGAATGCGAGTGAGCAACTGATCGAGGTGCGCGGTCTCGTTCAGCGCGTGGACGATTTCGGAATTGACCTGGCGCTCGGACTCCATGCGCTGAAGTTCCGTAACATCGCTGCCGTAGAACAGAATCCCTTCCAGGCCCGGCTCGGAGAGCTTGTTCGAACAGGTGAACTGAATCCACCGCCAGGAGCCATCGCGGCAGCGAAAACGGCATCGCCCGGCCTTGGTGGAATGGGGATCGGCGGCCAGTTCCATCAGACACATGCGGAGCAGGGCGATGTCGAGAGCGTGAACTAGGTGAGCAATATGCTGGCCGGACAATTCTTCGGAGGCACGGCCCAGGGTGGACTGAAAGACACGGTTGGTGAACTGCAAAGTGCCGTCTGCGCCAAGAATTGCAATTAATTCGTGGGCCGAATCGAGCAGAGTGGCAAGTTGCTGAGCCCCAAGAACGAGCCCAGGCTCCGAAACACTACGTTGGGCCATAGATTGTTCGCTTCGCAGCTGGCGGAGAAGCAAAGCGCCGCCGGCAGGACGTTCGGAAGCCTCCCGGAAAGTGGCACAGTAAATTTCTTAGAGACCACACCCTAAGTCAACAGTCTGTCTATTCACCATATGTAAAAAAAGAAAAAAGGTAAATCGCGGGAATGAAAGAGATTTCTAAAGTATGACCTGTACCTGAGGACAGGCAGCGAGGAAATTAAGTAACGCTAAGGAGAGAAAAACGGGGAAACGGTGCGGGACAGTGTTGGCCGTGAGGCGTCGCTCGGACTCAGCCATGGGGTTGGGCAGCGATGGTTTTCAGCGAGTCGCTGGCGGCGGCGATGGTGCGGTCGATGTCGGCCGGCGCGTGCGAGGCTGAAACAAAGGCGGCTTCAAATTGGGAAGGCGCGAGGAAGATGCCGCGCTGCAACATTTCCCGGAAGAAGCGGGCGTAGAGTTTCGTGTCGGAGCGCTTGGCATCCGCGTAGTTCTGCACGGGCTGAGCTGTAAAGAAAATCGTCGACAGCGAACCGATGGCGTTGACTTGAGCGGCGATGCCCGCGTCAGCAAGAGCCATGCGGAAACCGGCGACGAGCTTTTTGGCCAGTTCATCGATGCTTTCATACAGTCCCGGCTTGCTGAGCTCTTTCAGGGTGGCGATGCCGGCCCGCATGGCAAGGGGATTGCCCGCGAGAGTGCCTGCCTGATAGACGGGTCCAAGCGGCGCCACGTTATTCATGAGCGCGGCGCTGCCGGCATAGGCTGCGACGGGAACGCCGCCGCCGATGATCTTACCCATGGTGGTGAGGTCGCCCTGCACGCCGAAAACCTGTTGCGCGGAGCCGTAGCGCAGGCGAAAGCCGGTGATCACCTCGTCGATGATCAGTAGCGTGGCATTTTTCCTGGTGATGTCGCGGAGACCTTTGAGGAAGCCATCTTTCGGCGGAACCACGCCCATATTGGCGGCGACAGGTTCAACGATGACGGCGGCGATTTTATCTTTGTGCTGCGCAAACACCTGCTCCACAGCGTTCAAATCGTTATAAGGAACGTTCAACGTGAGCGAAGCGAGAGCCTGGGGAACGCCCGGGCATTCGGCGATGCCCAGTGTAGCCAAGCCCGAACCGGCCTGCGACAAGAAGCTGTCGGCGTGGCCGTGATAGCAACCCTCAAATTTCAGGAGGAAGTCGCGCTTGGTGACGCCACGCGCCAGCCGTACGGCGCTCATGGTGGCTTCCGTGCCGCTGGAAACGAAGCGCACTTTTTCGAGGTGCGGAATCGCCTCAGTGATCAGGGCAGCCAACTCGAGTTCGAGTTCGGTGGTGACGCCAAAACTGGTGCCACGCTCCGCCTGGCCGGCGATAGCGGCACTGACGGCAGGATGAGCGTGACCAAGGAGCATGGCGCCCCACGAACAGACGTAATCGAGTAGGACATTGCCATCGGCATCGTAAAGATGCTGACCGCTTCCCTTTTCAATGATCAGCGGCTCGCCGCCGACGGAACGAAAGGCGCGCACGGGGCTGTTGACGCCGCCGACGAGGACTTTTTCCGCTTTTTCGAAGATCTCGCGCGACCGGCGGCGCTCAGGTTTCACAACGGTAGATGCTCCGCTCATGGATTCGCCTCACAATTCACGAGTTCAGCCAACGCACCGCGTCTTTGGCGTGATAGGTAAGAACAATCTCCGCGCCCGCCCGCTGAATAGCGACGAGAATCTCAAGCACAACACGTTTTTCGTCAACCCAGCCATTGCGAGCAGCAGCTTTGACCATGGAATACTCGCCGCTGACGTTGTAAGCGGCTACCGGAACGTCGAAATTGTCTCGCACCCTACGAATCACGTCGAGATAGGCCAAGGCCGGCTTGACCATGACGACGTCCGCGCCTTCTTCGAGATCCAGGCGAACCTCGCGGAGCCCCTCGTAAGCGTTCGCAGGGTCCATCTGGTAGCTCCGGCGGTCACCAAAACTGGGAGCGGAATGAGCGGCTTCGCGAAAAGGGCCATAGAAAGCAGAACAATATTTTGCCGAATAGGCCATGATCGGCACGTTCTCAAAGCTGTGCTGGTCAAGCTTGGCTCGAATGGCGCCCACCCGGCCATCCATCATGTCGGAGGGCGCCACCAGGTCAGCCCCGGCGCGCGCATGCGAAAGCGCCTGATCGCTGAGGATCTCGAGAGTGGGGTCATTGACGACGTCTCCGTTCTCGAGAACGCCACAATGGCCGTGGTCGGTGTACTCACACAGGCAAACATCGGTGACCACCAGCAGATTGAGCTTGGCCTTTTTGATTCCCTCGATCGCTTTCTGGACAACTCCATCCGCCGCCAGGGAAACGAGTCCGCGAGGATCCTTGTGTTCGGGCAAACCAAAAAGAATCACACCCGAGATTCCGAGGTCCTGAAGCTCGCGACATTCCTCGACAATCTTGTCGGGCGATTGCTGGTAGACACCCGGCATGGCGCTGACTTCATTACGAACGCTCGTACCGGGGCAGACGAACATGGGGTAGATAAACCCGGCGGTATTGATGTGGCGTTCGCGAACGAGGTTGCGAATCAGTTCGGTGCGGCGGAGACGTCTTGGGCGGTGCAAGGGAAAGCTCATAGTGGTTTCACTCCTACCGACAATCCCGGCGGTACAGTCGAGAAATAGTTGGCCAAAGCGTTTACGATCGACCAGGAAGTCGTATCATCGGACAGCACAACGCGCTGGACGTTCGCTGAGCGCAGCGCTTTTTCGGTGACCGGCCCAATCGCCGCAAAAATGGCGTGCCGGGATAACTCCAAAACTTTCTCATTTCCCAGAAGGTCTTGCAAATGATGGACGGCCGAAGGGCTGAAAAACAGAATAGCGTCGGCGCCCTGCTGCAGCGCGGCACGGGCGTGTGCCAGCGCGGCATCGTCCGGGGATACGGTTTTGTAGGCGATCACTTCGCTGACGTTGGCGCCGAGGCGCGTCAATTGCTCGACAAGTTCGGGATTGGCGCGGTCGCTGCGGGGCAGCAACACGCGTTTCCCGATTACTTTGTCCGCCAGTTCTTGCGCCATCGAAACACCCTGATGCTTTGTGGCGGTGTGCGCGACGTCAATACCCGCCCATCGCAGGGCTTGCGCCGTGGCTGGTCCCACCGCCGCGACGCGGGCATTGTTTATCGCTGTTTTCAGATCGAGGCCCAGCGCCAGGCAGCGTTCCTGCAACGCCCGAAGCGCGTTCTGACTAGTCACGAAAATCCAATCGAAATGCGCCATCTCGAGGAGGGCTTGATCCAAGTCAGCAAGATTCTCCGGAGCGCCAAAAGCCACCAAGGGAAGCACAACCGGCACGGCACCCTTCTCTTCCAGCGCCCGAACCAGATCCCCGCTTTGCTCGGCAGCGCGCGTCACCACCACACGCTTGCCCTGCAGGCCGCCAGCGGAGCGCTCAACCACGGGAACGGTTCACCTCGTCGAGAATAGTGCGGGCACCGCTATCGATGAGCACCTGAGCCAGGTGTTCGCCCAGTTGGGCAGCCTGTTCGGCGGGAGCAGTGGCTTTTTGGCGGACGTACTGCCTGCCATCGACAGAGCAGACCACCGCCTCCATCACCAGTTCTTTGCGCTCGAAGCGCGCCCAGGCCCCCACAGGAACCTGGCAGCCACCCTGCAACTTTGAGAGCAAGGCTCGCTCCGCAATGATGGCGGTGCGCGTGTCATTGTCGTCGAGTTTGCCCAGGATATCGGCGGTCTCCTGATCTTTGACGCGCGACTCAATGGCAATGGCTCCCTGACCAACCGCCGGCAAGGAAATTTCCGCGGAGATCGGCTCGGTGATTTTCGCGCTCCAGCCGAGACGATCGAGGCCGGCCTTGGAAAGTACGATGGCGTCGTATTCGCCGCTTTCCACCTTGCGGAGACGCGTGTCGACATTGCCGCGCAATTCGCGGATATCGAGGTCCGGCCGGTGATGGCGGAGTTGCGCCTGGCGGCGCAGGCTGCTGGTGCCGACGCGGGCTCCCTGCTTCAGGCTGGCCAGCATCGTGCTGCTATGGGAGACCAGGCAATCGCGGACATCGTCGCGTCGGCAAACAGCTGGAAAAGACAAGCGCGAGGGAGTTTCGGTGGGAATGTCTTTCACGCTGTGAACGGCGAGGTCAACGGTTTCGTCGAGAAGGGCCTCTTCCAATTCCTTGATGAAGATACCTTTGCCGCCAATTTGCGTAAGCGGCGCCTGCTGCATCTTGTCGCCGGAAGTCTTGATGATGACGATTTCCGCTTCCACTCCTGCGATCTGGAAGAGTTGCTTGCGCACAAATTCAGCCTGCCAGCGAGCAAGAATGCTGCCACGACTGCCGATGCGAAGGTGCCTCACGATTTCTCCCGGTCCGACAGATAGAGCGCGCGAATGGCTTCCACGCTTTGAATTTTTTTGCGAAGTTCTTTCTCGCTGCGCAAGCGCGCAGCCGGAACGATCAACAACTCTTCGATCAACTCGTCCATCATCGCACCAATGCGTTCGCGATCCTGCGGCGTGAAATGGTTCAAGCCTTCCAGTTTGTCCTTCAAGAAGATGGAACGGCGTTCCTTCATGCTACCGCGCAAGATATCTAAAACACCGATTAATTCCACGCTGGCCTGCCAGGAAATAAACTTGCCGACATGCTCTTCGATGAGCGCTTCGGCCTTGGGCACTTCGCTTTTGCGGGCGGCGCGGTTCTGGTCGACGATATCGCTGAGGTCGTCCATGGTGTAAACGTAGACGTTGTAGAGGGTGGCGACGGCAGGATCGACGTTTCGCGGCAGACCGAGATCCATAAGGAACAGAGCGCGATTGCCGCGCGCGGACATGGCGCGTTCAATCAGCGACTTGGTAAGGAGCGGTTCGTGCACGCCGACGGCGGAGACGATCACGTCGGGCGACTTCAGGGAATTGTCCCAATCGCCCCAGTCCATTACCTTGCCATCATACTGACTGGCAAATTCTTCAGCTTTTTCGCGGGATCGATTGGAGAGATAGAGATTCTTGATCTTGCGGTCGCGGAGCTGCGAGACCACCTGTTCGCTGATGGTGCCAGCGCCAAGAACCAAGGCGCTGCGGTCGTTCAACGTGCCGAAGATGCGCTCGGCGAGCTTAATGCCCGCTGAGGCGACACCCATGGGGCGGGTGCCGAGTTCGGTTTCGGCGCGCACGCGCTTGCCAATTTCGAGAGCCGCCTGGAAAAGACGGTTGAGCACCGGCCCGGTCGCGCGTCCTTCGTGAGCGCGCAGATAGGCATCGCGCACCTGCCCGAGAATTTCGGCTTCGCCCAACAACATGGAGTCCAGTCCGGCGGAAACGCGGAACAGATGGCGCACCACATCATGGTCGTAATGGTGATAGAGCGAGGGATTCAGCACGTCGGGACGCAACTGGTGAAAGGCACTGAGGTACGCAGAGAGGGAGTGTGCGGATTCGCGGTTGCTGCCGGGATTCACGCCGTAGACTTCACTGCGATTGCAGGTGGAAAGCACCAGGGTTTCTTCCAGAATACCCTGCGAACGCAATTCTTCGGCGGCCCGCAAGGCCTGCTCGTGAGAGAAGGACACCTTCTCCCGCACCTCCAAGGGTGCCGTTCGGAAATTCAGGCCAACGAGAACAATCTCCATGATTCCGGTTGGGCGCTCCTAAAAGTACCGGTGGTGCTGCGAGAAGTAGAGATTCACCACGGTGAAACTGAGAATGACCAGCGCGAAATTGAAGACGCAGAGCCTCGACGCGCGCGCACCTCGCCAGGCGGCGGTGCGGGCTAACCGGAAATACACCACATAGAGGGCCAGCACCAGCAGCGTGACCACGTACTTGGGGTCGAAATAGGTTTGCTGTTGCGGCAGCCGGTCGACGGCGACGAACCCCAGAGCAGTGCCGACGGCGATCGTTATCAAACCGACCAGCACGCTGGTATGGCTCATGCGCTCCAACAATTCCAGGGAAGGCAAACGCCAGACCACATCGCCGAGGCGGCGGATCTTGAGCAGCCGCTCTTCGGCAAGGTAGATAAGGCTAAGGACGCAGGAAAGCGCGAAGGCGGCGTAGGCGAGAATGCTGAGCGTGACATGCAAGGCAAAGACAACGCCATGGGGCAGGTTCTGAACTGCCGCTGGGTGAGAAGGAGGAATGAGAAAGGCGGAACCCAGGAACACCAGAATGATGGGCAGGACGAAGGGGCCGACGGTACGCTGCCGATGGTAGATTTCCAGGCAAAGGTAGGTGACGGCCAGGAGCCAGCCAAACAGAGACATCGAACCCTGCAAATCGTGGTAGGGGACGGTGTGCGTGCCTTTGGCGCGCATGAGCAGGGAAAGGTAATGGGCCACTAAGCCCAAGAACATCAGCGCGGTAGCCAGCCTCCCGGTCAGTTCCTTGCCGGTGTAAAGAAAGTTCAGGTACAGGCCCATGCTGGCGAGGTAGGCTAGAACGGTAAGAATGACAAATGGTTGAGTCATCGGCCCTGTCCACGCCGATCTGGGCGGTAGTGGGAGCGTACCTGGCCCAGGCTGCGCGATATGCGGATAAGGTGAGTATAGCGCACTCGGGATTGTTCACGCACTGTTCCGCGTCACTGTCAACAATCACTGGGATTTGTTATTCTGCTTACCTATCGCTATGAAACCCCAGGCCACCGAACTGAGCCGCAAAGAGTTGTTTGTGCGAGCGTGCCGTTGCGAGGCTGTGCCAAGGCTTCCGGTATGGATGATGAGGCAAGCGGGGCGGTACCTGCCGGAATACCGGGAAATTAGAGCTAAACACTCCTTTTTAACCGTCTGCAAGACTCCCGAATTGGCTGTGGAGGTCTCGGTTCAGCCCTTTCGGCGGCTGGGCGTCGACGCCATTATTATTTTCTCGGACATCCTGATTCCCGCCGAAGCCATGGGCCTGAAGTTGGAACTCGAAGACGCGGGGCCGAACCTTCCCAATCCGGTACGGAGTGAAGCGGACGTAAAGAAACTCCACATTTTTGATCCCGAAATGGAAACCGGATTCCTGATGGAAGCGCTGCGGCGCACGGTGAAGCAGGTTGGGCCAGACGTGCCGGTGCTGGGATTCGCGGCGTCGCCCTGGACGCTGGCGTGCTACATGGTGGAGGGAAAGACAAAGGAAGGATTCGCGACGGTCAAGAATTTCCTGTACCGCGAACCGAAAGTTTTTAGAGAGCTGCTGCATCGGATTGCGCAAGCCACCATTCCGTACTTGAAGGGACAGATTCAGGCCGGTGTGACGGCAGTGCA
>Ga0335077_10002042_pt1 | contig 24106 bp, 21 predicted proteins | sample Lox_Sample_31_FD_207151 | JGI IMG/M metagenome (GOLD analysis project Ga0335077, IMG submission 207151) | Soil microbial communities from Loxahatchee National Wildlife Refuge, Florida, United States - Lox_Sample_3.1 | ecosystem: Environmental > Terrestrial > Soil > Wetlands | place: USA... | reverse complement strand
CGCCCTCCTCCGCAAATCGCAGCGCGATCGCGCGCCCGATTCCCCGTCCCCCGCCCGTTATGATGGCCCTCTGCCCTTTCAGCAGCATCGTCCCCCCTTTGGAGTGCGGCGGCTCGACGCCGCTTTACGTCGGGGCGTTATGATTGCCGTCCGTCCCTTCAGCAGCATGATTTCTCCTCGTTTGCTCTCGCTTCCTCTGCTTCCTGTACCTCCTCTACATCTATCTCTTCCTCCGTACCACCACCTCCATGAATTTCCTCGCCGGCTGCTCTCCAATCATTATCTCGTGCTCCTCCGTCCATTCCCCGCGCTCGTTGATGCGCAGCACCGCCCTGGTCCGAACATGCTCCACCGCGAATCCCCACTCGAGGCCTCTTCCATCCTCCGCCAGCTTCGCCGCCGATTCCAGGAATCGCCCGTCGTTGAACGCGCGCATCCGGTAAGTCCCGGCCGCGTCGTCATAGCAAACAAAGCCGAACGCCTGCAGCGCTGCCTTCTCGCTGCCCATTTCCCGGCCCACTCCTTCAATCAAAAGGATCAACCCGTCCAGCCGCCAACTCGCGTTCTCCGTCATTTGGAATACCGCCGGTTCCGGTGCCCCACGGTGGACGCGCAGCTCTCCTTCCCACGTGCCGATGAGGAATGCGAGCTTCGCCATGGCCGTCCCTTGCGCTTCGAGATTGACTCTCAGTCCCGCCATCATCCTCTCCCGCATCTACTCGAGCCCCGTCACTCTACCCTACAACCCTCCGCCACGTTAGCTCGCCGGATTCCCTCCCGTCCGGCGGCCTCCGCTCTTTCCTTTCGCGCGGCTTCCATCGCTGTTATCTTCTCCTGTTGCGCCGGAGCGCATTCCGCCCGCCCATCCCCTGGGCGGCGCCCATCAAGGAGCACTCGCCATGTTCACCCCTCGCACCGTCGCCACTGCCGCGGCAGTCTTCCTCGTCATCCTTCTGCCTGGCTGGCTCCCTGCGGAGAGCCCATCCCCCGGGGATGCCCGGCAGCAGGTCGTCGATCTCGAGAACCGTTGGCTCGCCTCGGAAAACGATCCATCCGCCCTCGAGGAAATTCTCGCCGATGATTTTGTTCACGTTTTCGCTTTCGGTTTCATCACCAAGGCCCAGCATATCGCCTACGTGCGCACGCACCCGGTTCCGGACGCGGGCGCCAGGCGGTTCGAGGATTTGCGCGTGCGCATTTACGGCGTGGCCGCAATTGCCAACGGCATCGTCGTCCACACCGGCCCCCACGGCGCCGTTCGCAAGACCGTGTTCACCGATGTCTTCGCCTTTCGCCGCGGAAAATGGCAGGCCGTCAATGCCCAGGAACTCCCCTTCCAGCCACTCGCTCCTCCCGCCAAGCCGGCTGCGCCCTAGGCAGATGCGCTGGCCTGCGCCTTTGAGTCTCCGCGGGGAAGTTGAGTCCAGCTTCTCCTCATACTCCCCGGTGAATTCCCATCCGTGCTGTCCTTTCGCCGCGAATGCGAGCCACCTCGCCAATGACGATCCTCCCGTGGTCACCCGCGAATCCCAGCATACCTACAACTGACCTGCGGCTGGATGCCACGTTCCTTCTCGCGGCAGCGGCCGCCAGGACCAACTCTCCCGTCTCACTCTGCGACGCAGCTACTCTCTGACTCTGCGTACTCCGCTCCCCCGTGCCCGCTGTGAAAATCCAGGCCCCTCTTCTGTCTCATCCTGAGATTTCCATCCCCTCACGATTTCTCTTGATTTTAAGTACATACTGTGATATCATAGCAAGAGGATAGATATTGATGACATATGTCGCTCCAACCTGTACTAACTCATTTGGATTGTGCAGATATGCGCCGCCTCCAAGATCCCAGTTTCTAACCCCTTTCGTTTCTGCACTTACAAAGCTGCCTCGCATCTGCACATTCCACAGCACTTCAACTCCCGCATTTTCAACGCATACGCGGAGAACCCAGGCTATCTCTTTTACTTTCTGCAGTTGCAGAAAGGGGGGGTGGGTCATCTCCCGCTTCATGAGACAGTGAGACGGTCCCCGCTCCTGCGCCTCTCCGCCGCACTCCACTTGCGACTCCCGATTTTTCTGGCGTTGCATCACACTTCCGCTTCGCTCTTCCCGCGTCGCGTCTCTTCTGGCATGCATGTCTGCACACTCTCGAATCCCTATCCCCTTTGGAATGAATGTTTATGTTATGTAGGTAGGGGGGGTACCCACCTGCACCGCCTCGATCCGCTTGGTTCGGGGCCACTGCCTCTATGTGCTATCATACGGGGTTTATGAGCGAAGCTGCCGCCAAGCAGACCGCAGAGCCGCGTGCCCAGCGTAAGCTCGTCCGCGTCAGCCCGCGCGGCTTCTGTGCCGGGGTGGTGCGCGCCGTGGAAATTGTCGAGCGCGCCCTCGAGCTCTTCCGCCCGCCCGTCTACGTCCACCACGAGATCGTGCACAACCGCTATGTCGTGGACCAGCTTCGGATTCGCGGCGCCATTTTCGTCGAGTCCGTCGAAGAAGTTCCCAACGGCGCCGTGCTCATCTTCAGCGCCCACGGCGTTCCTCCCGCCGTTCGCGACCAGGCCAGGCAGCGCGGCTTGCGTGTGATCGACGCGACCTGCCCGCTGGTTACAAAAGTTCACATGGAAGCGCTCCGCTTTGCCCGCGAGAACCGCACCATTATTCTCATCGGCCATCGCGACCATCAGGAAATTGTCGGCACCTCCGGCGAAGCGCCGGACCGTACACTGGTCGTCGGCAGCGTCGAGGAAGTGGACAAGCTCCAGGTGGAAGATCCCGACCGTCTCGCTTTCCTGACCCAGACCACGCTGAGCCTTTACGACACGCAGGAAATCGTGGCGCGGCTTCGCCATCGTTTTCCCAATATTCTCGGGCCGGCTTCCGACGACATCTGCTACGCCACGCAGAACCGGCAGGAAGCGGTGGAGCAGATCGGGAAGGAAGCGGACCTGATCCTCGTCGTCGGTTCGGCCAACAGCTCCAATTCGAACCGGCTGGTGGAAGTCTCGCAGCGCGGCGGGACCCAGGCGCGCCTCATTGAAGACGCCAACGATATCGACCCCGCCTGGCTCGACGGCGTGGGCAGCGTGGGACTGACCGCGGGAGCCTCCGCGCCCGAAATTCTGGTCCAGCAGGTGAGCGAACGTCTTGCCTCGCTCGGCTTCAGCGAGCAGAGCGATCTGGATTTCATCCGCGAGGACGTGCGCTTCACGCTTCCTCCGGAACTGGTTTCCATTGATCCCGCCTCGGCTGCGGTTGGCCCGGCGGCTCACTAAGGGGACGTCTCGCATTCCTGTCCCGGCCGTGCCGGACGCGAGGCGTGAAGAAGAAAGGGAAGGTGCTTGGCGGTCAAGATCCACCGTGACCCGAAAAAGGTCGCGTTGATCGGCGTCCCAACGAGCGCGGGCTCGCACGGACCGGGAGCCGAGCGCGCTCCCGCGGCATTGCGCGCAGCCGGCCTGGCCTCCCGCCTTGCCGCCGCCGGCTTCGACCTCGTCGACCACGGCGACACTCCCGCGTTTCTCTTTCAGCCCGACCAGGAACATCCCCGCGCGCGCAACACCGCCGCCGTCGTCCAGGCCCTCGCCGCTCTCCGCGCGAAGGTGGAAGTGGCCGTGAAATCCGGCGCTCTGCTTCTGATTCTCGGCGGCGACTGCGCCATCACGCCGGGAACCATTGCGGGCATTCGCCGCTATTATCGCGAGGCGGGCGTCTTCTGGATGGATCGCGACGCCGATCTCAATACACCCACCACCAGCCCTTCCGGCTGTGTGCACGGCATGACCGTGGCGCACCTCACCGGGCGGGGCGCCGCGGAAATCGTGCGCTTCTCCGCGGACATGCCCATGGTGCGCGAACCGAATCTGGCCCTCTACGGAATCGAGCGGCTGGACCCGCCCGAGGAACAGTTTCTGGCCACCTCCACGCTGCGGACCTACTACGCCGCGGATATCGCGCGCCGGGGCGCTGCGGCCACCGCGCGCGAAGCGCTCGACCGCATTCACGCTGCGCAGATTCCGTTTGTGCTGCATTACGACGTCGACGTGATTTCCAGCCCGGAGTTCACCGCCTGCGGATTTCCCGCCGAGGGCGCCATGCGCGCACGGCACATCCGCGAAGCGCTTGCCGAAGTCGTGACCGCACCGCACCTGCTGGCCATCGAGCTGTGCGAATATTTTCCGGAGCTGGACGGGGACGGCTCCGCGGCGAGTTTCCTCGTGGAAATGTTCGCGGAAGCGCTGGCCCTGCGCCTGCGCGTGCTGACCGCGCCGAAGCCCGCCGCCGAGCCGGCCGCTGACTCCGCTGTTGCGCCGGAGGCGGCGCCCCCCGATCAGCCCGCCGAAGCGCACGCCGAACAGCCGCCTGCCGCTGCAGCGGCCCCGGCAAGCGAGCAGGCGCCCGCCGCGAGCGGCGCCGTGGAATCGGCTCCATCCGCCGGCGATGGCCATCCGCCATCTGCGCAGCCGGACTCGCCCGCCACGGAAACCGTGAGCACGCCCGCTGGGGATGGTGCCGCAAAATCCGCCGGGGAATAATTCCCCCCGAAGAGAATTGTTCCTCTCCTGGCCGGACCTCCGCTCGCCGCCCTCGATTCTTGCTGTTTGTTTTCAGGGTTTCGGGAGTTCGTTGGGCCGCGCGCCTGCCATCACGCAGTCGCGCCCCGCGGCTTTCGCGCGATAGAGCGCCAGGTCCGCCACGTGCAGCAGTTGCTCCGCCGTGGTTCCATGATCCGGAAAGCACGCGATCCCCACGGAGAACGTCACGCTTCCGAGGAATTGTCCGTTCGCGGAGATTTCCAGCCGTTTGGAGTCCTCGCGGAGCCGCTCCGCGCGCTGCGTGGCAATCTCCAGCGACGATTCCGGCATGATGATGGTGAATTCCTCGCCGCCGTAACGGCATACGATGTCGTCTTTGCGCATGCGCGACTGCAGGAACGCGCCGATGGAGCGCAGCATCGCGTCGCCCGCCGCGTGGCCCAGCGTGTCGTTGAACTTCTTGAAGTGGTCCAGGTCCAGCATCAGCGCAGCCAGCGGACGCTGTTTGCGGTCCGCGCGCCGCAACTCGCGCTCCAGCGATTCCTCCATGTACCGCCGGTTGTAGAGCCCCGTGAGCGGATCGCGGATGGACTGGATGTGCAGCGTCTCGCGAAGCCGCAGGCTCGCCAGCGCCAGCGCCAGATGATCCGCCACGGAAAGGGCCAGGCGGTTCTTCGCGTCGGTCATCACCGGCCGTCCGTCGGGTCCCGGCGGGCCCATCTCCAGGTGCAGCACGCCCACAGCTTCGCCCTGCGCCACCATCGGCACGCACAGGTAACCGTTGCGGATTCCGGGCCGCACGTGCGCGCAGATGGACGACTTGGCCGGATCGTCCACGCGGTGCACGCGCCCGCTGCGCAGCGCCCAGCAGTTCTCCGGCGCGAACACAGGCTCGTGCGCCGTGAATCCGCCCCACACGGCGATCACTTCCACCAGGTTCTTCGACGAGTTGGTCACCAGCAGCGCGCCCGAATCGTTGGGAAAGAGCTGCAAGGCGGATTTGGTGATCACCGCGCAGGCCTCTTCGGTGGTCAGGCAGGTCTGCAGGCGATCGCCCATCTCGTTCAGCAGCAGCGTCTCCTTGTTGCGCACCTCCAGCTCGCGCACCCATTCGGTGAGCATTTCGTTGGCCTGCTGCAGCGCGTTCTGCGCGCGCAGCCGCTCGCGGTCGGATAGGTGCAGCGTGTGCGCGGTGCGCAGAATCAGCGCGCAGAACACCATGACGTTGGTGATGGCAAACAGCAGCAGCCGCACTTCCGACGAGTACAGTCCGGCCATTTCTCCGCGCCAGCACAGGTAGCCGAGCAGCGGCGGGACGAGGATGGCCGCGGGGAGGAATCGCCGGGCCATCACGCCGCCCGCGCTGTCCGCATGGGCCACCTCCAGCAGCCCCCCCTCGAACCGCTCCATCAGGAATCCCGCGGCCAGCAGAAGGAAACCCACGGAACTTGCGGAAGACATGGAGAGGAACGAGCCCACTTGCCGCGTGGAATCCACCTCGTAGCTGCGGGCCAGCAACGCCGTCAGCGCCACCGCTCCCGCGGCCACGCTGAGGATCTGGCCGCGCGTCACTCGCCGCGAACTCGCCGGGTCGATCACCAGCAGCGCCGCGGCCAGCAGCACAAACGCGAGAGCGGAGTTGGCAGCCAGCGCGGGCATTCCGGATTTCGCCGCCGCCCGCAGCGCCGTTTCGCGCAGCGCGCTCACCACGCGCAGGCCCGCATAGACGGCCACCACAAACGCGGGAAGCCATCTGGCTCCGGGACCCCAGTGATGCCAGAAGTCCGTGGCCGGCGGGCGCACAAACCAAAGGGAAATGGCGAGGAGCAGGAAGCAGGCAGCAGAGACGAGATTGACGGGGACGTCGAAGAAGAGGCTTTCGAGGGCCACGGAACCGCTGGCCCAACCGGCGAGAGACACGAGTGCGCCTGCGCCCACGATCACGGACGCAGTGTGCGCGGGTGCACGGAGCACTGCCGCGAGCCGCTCCTTCATTCTGTTGAGCGCCCTGCCGGCTCCGCCACGCGGGCGCGAGCGAGCTTCCTCTCAAACGTCCGCACTGGTGCCGCGATCGTAAGAGCCGAGGCGGGGCGGCGACCCTCCGAATCCGAGCACAGCATTATCCCGGGGCGGCTTCGAGTCAAGCGGAAGTGCTCACCCGCTCCCGCGCAGGAGGCCATGCGGCTATTGCCGCTCTCGAGTCTGGCCCACATCTGCCGGGCCGCACCGCGGCGCGCGGGCGCACAAGCCGCGGAGTAGGCTAGAATCGGCCGCGCGAGATGAGCTCGTTCCGCATCGCACTGGCCAACCTGCGGTTTCCCTCGTCGCCGGAGGAGTCTGTGGCGCTGGCCGAGCAGGCCATCGCGCAGGCGGCGGGAGAGGGCGCCAGAATCGTTTGCTTTCCGGAGTGCTACGTTCCGGGGTATCGCGGGCTGGGAAGGACAGTAGCGCCGCCGGATGCTGCGTTTCTCGAGCGGGCGTGGGCGTCGGTTTCGGCGGCGGCGGCGCATGCGAAGATAGCGGTGATTCTGGGCACGGAGCGCGTGGTGGATGCGGCGCCGCGGCCCGGGCTGGTGATCCGCGCGCTGGTGGTGAATCCCGACGGGACGCTGGCAGGATTCCAGGACAAGGTGCAGATCGATCCGTCGGAGGAGAGCACGTACACCGCGGGCACGGGAAGGCGGATCTTCCGGACAGGCGAGCTGACGTTCGGCATTGCGATTTGCCACGAGGGCTGGCGATATCCGGAGACGGTGCGCTGGGCGGCGCGGCGGGGCGCGCAGGTGGTGTTCCATCCGCACTTTCACGCGGCCGAGCCGGGCAGCTACCGGCCGAAGACGTTTGCCGATCCGGCGAACACGTTTCACGAGAAGGCGGCGCTGTGCCGCGCGGCGGAGAATACGTGTTACTTCGCGATGGTGAATTGCGCGAGCGAAGGATCAGGCACGACGTCAGCGGTGGTGCGGCCGGACGGGACATTGCAGTGCTACCAACCGTATGGAAAAGAAGGTTTGCTGGTGGCGGATGTGGATCTGGAGCAGGCCACTGGGCTGTTGGCGTCTCGATGCAAGGAATATAGTGGTTAGGGGTTGGTGCCCGGGGTGGGGGTCGAACCCACACGGCGCTTTCGCGCCACAGGATTTTAAGTCCCGTGCGTCTGCCAGCTCCGCCACCCGGGCAGAGAACTGAAAGCAATTATAGCGGAACGGCTGCGGAGGCCCCGTGGATTTCGAGCGCGCTTGCTCACCATTACGAAAGCCGGAGATTCCCCTGCGGATTTGAGAAGAGAAGATTCGTGGGGAGGATGGAGCGCGCACAGTTCTGGTATAAGAGACCGATGAGAACCACCGATTTCAAGCTCCGACGGACGGTCCTCGCATGGCTGCTGGATGCCGACCCGGCAATCCGCTGGCAGGTGATGAGGGACCTGACGGATGCGCCGCCGGACGCGATCGCGGCGGAGCGGGCGCGCGTGGCAAAGGAAGGCTGGGGAGCGCGGCTGCTGGCGGCGCAATCTTCCGGTGGAAACTTCGGAGATCCCGCCGAAGACCGGGGCCTGCTGATTACGCTCTACAGCCTGGTTGTGCTGATGGACCTGGGACTGGACCCGGCGAGCCCGCAGGCGCGAAGAATGATCGACCGGGTGGAGAAGCGGCTCGTCTTCAAGCTGCTCGGCAACCGTGCATTCCTGGACGGGGAAACGGAGCCGTGCATCAACGGCCGAATCCTGGGGATTGGCGCGTATTTCCACAAACCAAATGCCGCGCTGGCGAATCAACTTCTGCGCGAGCAACTCGAAGACGGGGGCTGGAACTGCGAAGCGGTGGAAGAGTCGCCGAAACGGCCGAAAAGCCGGCGCTCGTCGTTCCACACCACAATCTGCGTGCTCGAGGGGCTGCTGGCCTACGAACGGACGGGACGCAAATCCGCGGCGGTGACGAGGGCGCGGAAGCGGGCGGAACGGTATCTGGTGGAGCGGCGCATGTTCCGCTCGCTGCGAACGGGGAAAGTGATCGACGAGCGCTGGCTGCGGTTTTCCTATCCAACGTTCTGGCATTACGACGTGCTGCGCGGGCTGGAGTATCTGCGGGAGGCGGGAAGCAAGCCGGAGAGGCGCATGCGGGAAGCAGTGAAGGTTGTGGCCGAGCGCGCGCATCAGAACGCACGCTGGCCGATGAATCTGCTTCATCGCGAGCGGATTCCCGTGGAACTGGAGAGCGAGGCGGGAAGGGCGAGCCGGTGGAACACGCTGCGGGCGCTGCGGGTGCTGCGCTGGTACAACGGCGGAAACGCGGAGAGGAGGGAACGATGAAACGTGGAGGCGCAGGAAGGATGGGGTCCGTAGTGCTGGCCGGTTGCGCGGCTGCGGCGCTTTGGTGCCAGGCTTCAACCCAAGCGGCGAGCCGCGTGGCGGAGAACGCGGGAGCCGAGGCGACCCGGGGCACGACGAGTGTGCCGGCGGCGGAGGCGAAACGGCAGGTGATGGAACTGGAAGAAAGATGGGTGGAGGCGGAGAACAAACACGACGGGGCGACGCTCGGGCGGATTCTGGACGACAAATTTCTGGCCACGTTCGGCGCGCGTGCACCGCGCGACAAGGCGACGTTCATCCAGCACATTACCTCGGGGGACGTGGATCCGACGCAAACACAAACGCTGACGGACCGGACGGTGATTGTGGACGGGGATACAGCCGTGACGATTGGGACGGACACGATCCGCGGGACGGCGAACGGCGCGGCGTACGCGGCGGCGTACCGGTACACGGTGACGTACATCCGCCGCAACGGGAGATGGAGGGCGCTGGCGGAGCATATGGTGGAAGCGGCGGAGAAAAAGTAGGGCGCAGCGAGAAATGCGCGGCTGGGAGGACGGTGGCTTCAGAGGCTGAAGCCCCTGGATTGCGGAGCGGTTGCGTGCGGCGAGGTTAAAACCCGGCCCTTCCGACAGCGGGCGAGTTGTTTGTGCTACTTGGGCGGATGGGGCTTGACGCCGGTCCAGGTCCAGCCGCGAATTTTCCAGGCGCCGGCCTGGCGATTCAGCACGAAGGTCATCTGACCCTCTTCGCGCAACGACTTGCCGTGTTCTTTGTAGAGGTAGACGGTGGGCATGACGAGATAGGCTACGTCTCCTTCAATTTCCGTTCGCGTGGGGCGGCCGTAGGTGACCTTGCCGTCCGTGACTCCCGTGGCTTTCGAATGCTGATCGTAAGCATCGGCCCACTCGTGGGCCGCGGCCGGGCCGGTCCAGAGGTGAGGGGCGAACTCGTCGACGATGGTGATGGGGCCGGAGGCGTAGGCGGCGTAGGCGGAGTCCAGATTGCCGGAGTTGAATCCGTCGATGAACTGGCGGACAGGTGCGGCGACGTCGTCCGGTGCGGCGGTCGCGAAGCTCCGTGAGGAAGCGAGCGCGCAGAGAACGAGGGCGAGCAACAGGACGACTGGATGCTTCATTTGGTTTTCCTCTCCCAGGAACTACGGTTGCGTGCGGGTAAGGCTGCACGGCGATTTTCCGGCTGTCAATCGAATTTTGGGGAATCGCGGTGAAGTCGTAGTTGAATTTCCGGAGGGCGACGGGTTGTCCAGACTTGCGGTGCTGGCGCGGTATTCCAGGAAATCGGGGCCGCGCCGGAGCTCGGCGAGAATTTCGAAGTGGCGAAGGTCCTGCAACATGGAGGGATACCCGGGGACGGCCCGGTCCTGCTGCTGCGGCGGCCAGCCTGTGCGAAGCAGGCGGGAAGGGGATCAGTGATTGGCGGCGCAGTCCTTTTTCCAGCAGTGGGCGCACTTGGGGCCGAGCTTGCAGAGCTTGCCGCACTGCTCGGTGGAGCAGGAAAACATGTTGCAGCCGTGGCAGCACATGGGGCGGCGGGGCGGAGCGGCGGCAACGCTGGTGAACAGAAGCATGGCGAATCCGGCGACAGCGACGAGACGCATCATGTGGCAGCCCTCCTCGAGGAAGCGCGCGTGGCGGGAGTCTAGCACATGGGGCGAGAGAACGTGTTCGCAGAAATGATCTGCGGGCACTCCCGCGTGAAGGGCTGGAACTCCTGGAGCCGGCCGGCGCTAGGCGAGACGGGATTCGTGCTTTCGATGGCTGAAGGCGACGAGAAGAAGGAGGACGGCGATGGCGAGGAGCGGAGCGACGGCGACGAGGCCGGGGACGCGGCTCTGGAAATATCCGCTGGAGAGAGCGGAGAGGCCGTAGGTGAGGACGACGGCGGCCTGAAGCTGCGCGGAAGGGTTCCAGGCGCCGGATTCGGGGGCGGCCTCTTTTTTCTGCGGGCGTGGGGAGCGGACGAGGGCGGTGAGACCGGAGAACAGGCTGGTGATGGTGCCGGTGACGTAGGTGGTGGCGACGCCGGGAAGATTGAGGCGGCGGACGGCGGCGCTCTGGATGCCCATGGCGAGGGCGGAAAACGCGATGAGGATATAGAGGACTGCAGAGCCAGGGAGTCGCCGGCCGGGGGAGAGATGCCAGAGGACGGTGAAGGCGGCGAGCATTACGGCTTCGAGAAAAAGCGCGGCGGTGACGCGGCGGTCCCAGGTACCGGGTCGGCCGCCGCTTTCGACAATGAGGGCGCCGAGAGCGACACCGGCGGCAAATCCCACCAGAGCGATGAGGTTGGAGATTGCGGCGAGGCTGCGGCCCTCGCCGAGGCTGAGGCCGAGCAGGACGGTGTTGCCGGTCATGTTGGCGGTGAAGACGTGATTCAGGCCGAAGTAGCCGATGGCGTCGACGCCGCCGGCGGCCCAGGCGAGCAGGAGGACGAAGGAATCTCTGCGGGCACGGGAGAGCATGGGATCCGGCAAGGCGCTCATGGGACGCTCCTGTTACTGAATGCAGACGTGACGGTCACGGCTGGAGCCATTCGGGCGTAAAATCGCACCACAGATTCAGGAGCGCGGCGGGAAGTGTCAAGGGAAAAGCGGCGGAGGGAGGGACGGATGCGCGGTCTGGGAATGGCGCGAGCGGGACTGGCAATGGCCGCTGCGGGCCTGGTGGCGGCGGGAGCGGCGCACGGGCAGACCCAGCCGGGACCGGGGGCCACGGCGACTCGCGCGGCGCAAAGCGCACCAGGCGGGGCCGGGAGGAGCGAGGCGGCACAGCCGACGGCGCAGCAGATCTTTGAGCGCTACACGCAGGCGGTGGGAGGGCGCGCGGCGTGGGAGAAACTGAACTCGCGGGTATCGCGAGGAACGGTGCGGATCGAGGGGATCGAGGGGACAGGCACACTGCTGGTGTACGAGCGGGCTCCGAACATCCAGCTTTCGGTGATGAAGCTGCAGAACGGATACGTGTTCCGGGACGGGTTCGACGGGAAGGCGGGGTGGGAGCAGGACCCGTCTGGAAAGGTAAAGGATGTGAAGGGAGCGCGGGAGGCGGATCGCAAAGCCCTTTCCGATTTCTATTCAGAGGTCAACCTGGCGAAGATTTATCCGCACGCGAAGACGGCGGGGCAGAGAACGGCGGACGGGCGGCTGGCCAACGTGGTGGAGGCGTGCGTGCCCGGGGGGCAGCAGCGGCTGCTGTATTTCGACGCGGAAAGCGGGCTGCTGTTCCGGACGGACCTGTTTGAGAACCCGCTCTCGCCGACGCCGACGGTGGTGGAACGGGAGGACGATTACCGCGAAGTGGATGGGATCAAATATCCGTACCGGGGAAGCGTGCAGGGGCCGGGAGTGAACATCCAGTACCGCATCACGATCCTGCACCACAACGTGACGATCACGGACGACGAAGTAGCGAGGCCGCTGGGAAATTCGAACTAGACGGGGCGTTTCCGGAAGGGAAACGCGGGACAATCCGCCCGTCCCGCCGGTGCGTTCCCACCGGCGGGAATCAACTTGCTTCCGCATGCGCTGAGTCTTATCCTACTCCGCGAAATTTGGAAGCCCGGCAAAACCGAAGCAAGCCGGGGCCGCGGCAATCGCCTGAGGGGGAGGGAGGCGAATTGCAAGCGGGTGGGCGCGGACCTCATAGTTGTGCAGAGCCAGAAAATCCTTCCCCACGGCTGAGAATTCCAGGTGAGCCGAGTCGAGAGGTTGGAGTCGCAGGAGCGGGACTGCGCGCGGGAAGTCCGGCAAGCGGACGAGCGCGGGCAGAGTCGGGACGAAGCATGAGAAAACGTTCCGGAGCCTGAGCGATTCATGTCAGCCGAGCCTAGAGCCCCCCTCATAGAACCCGGACATACGTTTGGAAGCGTAACGGACAAAATCAGCGCGATTGTCCTGGGAAAGGGCACGCGCGGCGGCTGGTGGCTGGGTTTCGCGATCAGCTTTTCGCTGCTGATGGTGCTGAATGTGTCCATCGGATACCTGCTGATCCGCGGGGTGGGGATCTGGGGGATCAACGTCCCGGTGGCGTGGGGATACGCGATCACCAATTTTGTGTGGTGGATCGGGATCGGGCACGCGGGGACGCTGATCAGCGCGATCCTGCTGCTGCTGAGGCAGAAGTGGCGGACGTCGATCAACCGGTTCGCGGAAGCGATGACGCTGTTTGCGGTGGCGTGCGCGGGGCTGTTTCCGCTGATGCACCTGGGGCGGCCGTGGCTGTTCTACTGGCTGCTGCCGTATCCGAACGTGATGGGGACGTGGCCGCAGTTCCGGAGCCCGCTGGTGTGGGACGTGTTCGCGGTGTCGACGTACGCGACGGTGTCGCTGCTGTTCTGGTACGTGGGGCTGATGCCGGACCTGGCGACGCTGCGGGACCGGGCGCGGACGCGCGTGACACAGGTGGTGTACGGGATTCTGTCGATGGGCTGGCGCGGGTCCGCGGTTCACTGGCACCGGTACGAAACGGCGTCGCTGCTGCTGGCCGGGCTGGCCACGCCGCTGGTGGTGTCGGTGCACTCGGTGGTGAGCTTCGACTTCGCGGCGGGGATCATTCCGGGGTGGCACAGCACGATCTTCCCGCCGTACTTCGTGGCCGGGGCGATTTATTCGGGGTTCGCGATGGTGCTGACGCTGGCGATCCCGCTGCGGAAATTCTACGGGCTGGAAGATTTTGTGACCATGCGGCACCTGGACAACATGGCGAAGGTGATGCTGGCCACGGGGCTGATCGTGGCCTACGGCTACATGATGGAAGCATTCATGGCGTTCTACTCGACGGGGATTCCGGACCGCTACATGCTGGTGAACCGCGCGACGGGGCCGTACGCGCCGGTGTACTGGCTGCTGATCACGTGCAACATCATCCTGCCGCAGATGCTGTGGTCGCGGAAGGTGCGGCAGAGCGTGCCGATGCTGTTCTTCCTGTCGCTGGTGGTGCAGACGGGGATGTGGCTGGAACGGTTCATCATCGTGGTGACCAGCCTGCACCGGGATTTTCTGCCGTCGTCGTGGGGGATGTTCTACCCGACGGCGTGGGACTGGGCCACGTTTGCGGGAACGGTGGGACTGTTCCTGACGCTGTTCTTCCTGTTCATCCGCTACCTGCCGATGATCGCGATCTTCGAGATGCGGGGGCTGGTGCCGGAGTCGCAGGAGAAAGCGAAGTCCTGAGGAGGGCGCGAGAGGGCGATGCCGCAGGTATTCCATCCGAGCACGAACACGATCTCGCGGGTGAGCATCTACGGCTCGTTCCTGGCGCTGATTGTGCTGAGCTTCGCGCTGTACTGGGTGGGAGAATCGCCGTACTACACGGAAGTAAACGTGCCGGTGGATCAGACGGTGCCGTTCAGCCACCGGCACCACGCGGGAGAACTGGGGATCGACTGCCGGTACTGCCATACATCGGTGGAGACATCGTCGTTCGCGGGGATCCCGCCGACGAAGACGTGCATGACGTGCCATTCGCAGATCTGGACGAACAGCGAAATGCTGGAGCCGGTGCGGCTGAGCTACGCGACGGGAAAATCGCTGGTGTGGAACCGTGTGAACGCGCTGCCGGATTTCGTGTACTTCAACCACAGCATTCACGTGCACAAAGGAGTGGGATGCACGACGTGCCACGGGCCGATGGCGGACATGCCGCTGACCTGGAAGGCCAACACGCTGCTGATGGGGTGGTGCGTGGAATGCCACCGCGCGCCGGAGAAATACGTGCGGCCCAGGGCGGAAGTGTTCAACGCGCGGTATGAGCCGCCGTCGACGTTCCATCCGGTGACATTCCGGGGAAGAAAGTATTACGAGCAGGAATCGATGGGGAGGGAGCTGGTGAAGGCTTACGGGGTGCAGAGCCTGACCACCTGCTACACCTGCCACCGGTAAAGCCGGCGGAGGAACGAGGAGAAAGGCGGGAAGGGGAGGAAATGGCGGGGAACGACAAGGCGGGAGCGGGCGCGAAGAGGATGGATCTGGAAGCGATCCGGGCGCGCCTGGCCGCGAGGGGCGGGCGGGGCTACTGGCAGAGCCTGGAAGAGCTGGCCGGTACGCCGGAGTATCAGGAATTTCTGCACCACGAGTTTCCGCACGACCCGGCGAACGAGAAGGGAATGGGGCGGCGCGACATGCTGAAGTACATGGCGGCGTCTGCGGCGCTGGCGGGACTGAGCGGATGCACGAAACTGCCGCAGGAGAAAATCGTACCCTACGTGACGGCGCCGGAGCAGATCGTTCCCGGGAAGCCGCTGTTCTACGCCACGGCGATGACGATGCCCTCGGGCGACGCCATGGGGCTGCTGGCGGAGAGCCACATGGGGCGTCCGACGAAGATCGAAGGAAACGCGGAGCATCCGGGAAGCCTGGGGGGAACGAACGCGATTGCGCAGGCATCGGTGCTGACGGTGTACGACCCGGACCGGTCGCAGGTGGTGGTGCGGGAAGGGCGCGTGAGCAACTGGACGGCGTTCCTGAACATGCTGAAGCCGGTGATGGAGGACAAAAAGCGGGAGCAGGGCGCGGGGATGCGGCTGCTGACGGAGTCGGTGAACTCGCCGACGCTGGCGGCGCAGATCCGGGAACTGCTGGCGGCGTACCCGCAGGCGAAATGGCACCAGTGGGAGCCGGCTGGGCGCGATGAGGCGCGGGAGGGATCGCGGCTGGCGTTTGGGAGATATGTGAACACGGTGTACCACTACGACCGCGCGGACGTAGTGGTGTCGCTGGACGCGGATTTCACGCGGGAGGGGCCGGGTGCGGTGAGGTACGCGCGGGAATTCATCTCGCGGAGGAAACTGGAGGGGCCGCAGTCGACGATGAACCGGCTGTACGTGGTGGAGGTGACGCCATCGAACACGGGAGCGATGGCGGACCACCGGGTGCCGCTGCGGGCGTCGGAGGTGGAGCAATTTGCGCGCGCGCTGGCGGCGGGGCTGGGCGTGAGCGTGGCGGGAGCGACGCTGCCCGGGGGAGTTCCGGAGAAAGGGCTGCTGGCCATGGTGCGGGATCTGCGCGCGCACCGGGGCGCGAGCCTGGTGGTGGCCGGGGAATATCAGCCCGCGGCGGTGCACGCGCTGGCGCACGCGATGAACGCGGCGCTGGGCAACGCGGGCCACACGGTGGAGTACACGGAGCCGCTCGAAGACGAGCCGGTGGATACGCTGGAGTCGCTGCGGGAGCTGGTGAAGGAGATGGGGCAGGGGAGCGTGGACCTGCTGTTTATTGTGGGAAGCAATCCGGTGTACTCGGCGCCGGCGGATTTAGAGTTCAAAGAAAACCTGCTGAAGGTGCGGCGGCGGATTCACCTGGGGCTGCATGAGGATGAAACCGCCGAGCAGTGCAACTGGCACATCCCGCAGGCGCATTACCTGGAGTCGTGGGGCGACGCGCGGGCGTACGAGGGCACAGTGACATTCCAGCAGCCGCTGATCGCGCCGATTTACGACGGCAAGACGGCGCACGAACTGCTTGCGGCGATGCTGGAGCGTGCCGGACAGACGGCGCACGACATCGTGCGGAACTACTGGAAGGGGCAGAGGAAGGACAAAGACGAAAAAGCGTTCGAGGCGTATTGGGAAACTTCGCTGCACGACGGGGTGGCGGCGGGGACGGCACTGCCGGTGAAATCGATGTCGCTGGCTGCGAATTTCGCGGCGAACCTGCCGGTGGCCGCGGGGGCGAAGGCGGGGGAGATGGAGGCGGTGTTCCGTCCGGACCCGGTGATGTTCGACGGCCGGTACACGAACAACGCGTGGCTGGAGGAGCTGCCGAAACCGTTTTCGAGCCTGACGTGGGACAACGCGGCGATGTTCAGCGTGGCCGCGGCGACGAAGCTCGGCCTGAGCAACGGCGACGTGGTGAAACTGACGCTGGGCGGACGGCAAATTACGGCGCCGGCGTGGGTGATGCCCGGGCAGGCGGACGGCGCGGTGACACTGCATCTGGGATACGGGCGGTGGCGGGCGGGGCGCGTGGGGAACGGGCAGGGATTCCATGCGGGAGCGCTGCGGACGTCAGCGGCGATGTGGACGGCGGGGGGCCTGGGGGTGGAGAAAACGGGCGGGACGTATCCGCTGGCGCCGACGCAGCACCATCACGTGATCGACGTGGAGGGGCACGCGGTGGAGATCGAGAGCGACAACGCGCTGAAACGGGACCTGGTGCGGCAGGCCAGCCTGGAGGAATACCGGAAAGACCCGGCGTTTGCGAAGGACGCGGAGGAGGAGAAAACGTTCGGCCTGTCGCTCTATCCGGGTTTCCTGTATGCGGGGTACGCGTGGGGCATGGCCGTGGACATGCAGAGCTGCATCGGGTGCGGTGCGTGCGTGGCGGCGTGCTTCGCGGAGAACAACAGCCCGGTGGTGGGGAAGGACGAGGTGATCCGCGGGCGGGAGATGCACTGGATCCGCATCGACACGTACTACCGCGGGGCGCTGGAAAACCCGGAGGTGTGCTACCAGCCGGTGCTGTGCATGCACTGCGAGAACGCGCCGTGCGAATACGTGTGCCCAGTGGGAGCGACGGTGCACAGTCCGGAAGGGCTGAATGAAATGATCTACAACCGGTGCGTGGGCACGCGGTACTGCTCGAACAACTGCCCGTACAAAGTGCGGCGGTTCAACTTCGAGCTGTTTTCAGACTGGACGACGGAGAGCCTGTACGGGGTGCGGAATCCGAACGTGACGGTGCGGAGCCGGGGGGTGATGGAGAAGTGCACGTACTGCGTGCAGCGGATTGAAGCGGCGAAAATCCAATCGGAGCTGGAAGACCGGAAGGTGCGGGACGGCGACATCGTGACGGCGTGCCAGGCGGCGTGCCCGACGCAGGCGCTGATTTTCGGGGATATCAACGACCCGAAGAGCCGCGTGTCGCGGCTGAAAGCGCAGGACAGGAACTACGGGCTGCTGACGGATTTGAACACGCGGCCACGGACGACGTATCTGGCGCGGGTGCGGAATCCAAACCCGGAATGGGAGGCCTGAGGAAGGGGTCATGGCGCGAAAGGCGATCTACGGGCTGATGGCCGAATTCGGAACCGCGGAAGCGCTGCTGGCGGCGGCGCACCGGGCGCGCGAAGCGGGATACCGGCGAATGGACGCGTTCACGCCGCTGCCGGTGGAGGGCCTGGCGGAAGCGGTGGGGTTCGAACGGACGCGGCTGCCGCTGGTGGTGCTGATTGGGGGGCTGGTGGGATGCGCTTCGGGCTTTTATTTGCAGTACTACGGGAGCGTATACAGCTTCTCGCTGAACATAGGCGGAAAGCCGCTGAATAGCTGGCCGGCGTTCATCCCCATCACGTTTGAAATGACGGTGCTGTTCGCGGCGCTGGCGTGCGTGTTCGGGATGCTGGCGCTGAACGGGCTGCCGACTCCGTATCATCCGGTGTTCAACGTGCCTGCGTTCGCTCTGGCGACGCGTGACAAATTCTTCCTGTGCATCAAGGCGAAGGATCCGAAGTTCGACGTGGCGGCGACGAAGAAATTCCTGCAGGGGCTGGAGGCGATGGAGGTGAGCGAGATTGCGACCTGAGCGGGCCAGTCGCGGGCTACAGAGGCAGGCGGCGCGCGTCGCGCTGCTGGCCGCGCTGCTGGTGTGCCTGCCGGGCTGCCGGCTGGACATGCACATCCAGCCGAAATACCTGCCGCTGGCGAAGACGGATTTCTTCGGGGACGGGCGTTCGGAACGGCCGGTGGTGGAAGGGACGGTGGCACGGGGCCACCTGCGGCTGGATGAACAGCTCTACACGGGGAAGGTGAACGGACAACTGGCCACGACGTTTCCATTTCCGATCACGCAGGCGGATCTGGAACGTGGCCGGGAGCGGTTCACTATCTACTGCGCGCCGTGCCACGACGTATCCGGGACGGGGAGGGGGATGATCGTGCAGCGGGGATTTCCGGCGCCGCCGTCGTACCACATCCAGAGGCTGCGGGACGCTCCGGTGGGACATTTGTTCGACGTGATCACGAACGGGCTGGGAAACATGTATCCGTACGCGTCGCGTGTGACGCCGGAGGACCGCTGGCGGATCGTGGCGTACATCCGCGCGCTGCAACTGAGCCAGTTTGCAAAGATCGAGGATGTGCCGGGAGCGGAGCGGGAAAAACTGCAAGGACCGGAGAAATGAGCGAGCCGGAAACAATGGAGCTGGAGGTGGGCCGGGTGCAGAAGCCGGCGCTCGCGGCGGGGATCGCGGGAGCGGTGGTGCTGGGGGGCCTGGCGGTGATGGACCCGCCTCAGTTCTACCGTTCCTATCTGCTGGGCTACATGTTCTGGATCGGCGTGCCGCTGGGCTCGATGGCGCTGCTGATGCTGCATCACCTGACGGGGGGCGGATGGGGATTCGTGATCCGGCGGCTGTGCGAGGCGAGCTCGCGGACGTTTCTGCTGATGGCGGTGCTGTTCCTGCCCATCGTTGCGGGGATCCGGCCGCTGTATGAGTGGGCGCGGCCGGAATGGGCGGCGGTGCCGCATTCCTCGTTCAACGCCATGTACCTGAACCGGGGCGCGTTTGTGGCGCGCGCGGCGGTGTATTTCGCGGTGTGGTTCCTGATGGGGACGCTGCTGAGCCGGTGGTCGCTCGAAGAGGACCGCACGCACGACGCGGCGATGCACCGGAAGATGGAAAACCTGAGCGCGCCGGGGCTGGTGATCTACGGTTTTACGGTGACGTTCGCGTCGATCGACTGGGTGATGTCGCTCGAGCCGAAATGGATCTCGTCGATCTACGGGATGGTGTTCGTGGTGATCCAGGTGCTTTCGGCCATGGCGTTTCTGATTCTGGTGGCGCGGCAACTGGCGGACCGGGAGCCGCTGGCTTCGGTGGCGACGCCGTCGCGGTTCCACGACCTGGGCACGCTGCTGTTCGCATTCGTGATGTTGTGGGCGTATCTCTCCTTTTCGCAGTTCCTGATCATCTGGTCGGGGAACCTGAAGCTGGAGATTCCGTGGTACCTGGAGCGGCTGACGGGCGCGTGGGCGGGAATCGCGCTGTTCCTGATCGTGTTCCATTTTGCGTTTCCCTTCCTGCTGCTGCTGAACCGGCCGTTGAAGCGGCGGAAGGGAAGTTTGTCGCTGGTGGCCGGGGGGCTGCTGCTGATTTCGGCAGTGGACGTGTACTGGCTGGTGGCGCCGGCATTTTTCCCGCAGGGGCCGAGCGTGCATCTGGCGGACCTGGCGGCGCTGGTGGCGATCGGCGGATTGTGGTTGTGGGCGTTCGCGGGGCAATTGCGCGGGAAACCGCTGGTGCCGAGCGGAGACGCGCGGCTGGAGGTGGTGCCTGAACATGGACACTAATCCCAGCCCGGAAAAACACGGCGGATACGAGACGCGGGACGCCAATGTGCGCAACCTGCTGCGGATCGCGGGTGTGCTGCTGATGACGCTGCTGGTGGCCGCGGGAGCCGCGAAGCTGGCCTACGATTTTTTCGGGCACGTGCAGAAGCTGGGGCCTCCGCCGACTCCCTTCGAACAGGCGCGGGCGCTGCCTCCGCTGCCGCAGTTGCAGGCGAATCCGGAAAGCGACCTGGAGAAACTGCGGGAACAAGACCGGCAGGAATTGAACAGCTACGGCTGGGTGGACCGCACGCGCGGGATCATCCATATCCCCATCGAGAGAGCGATGGAGCTGCTGCTGGAGAGGGGATTGCCGACGCGACCCTCGGGCGCCGCGGGCGCGGAGAAGGGAGCGGGGCAGCCGGCAGCAAGGGGACAAGAAGCGGCGCGCGGCGGCGCGAGCGCGCCACAGGCGGATTTTGCGACCCACGGGAGAAAGGAAGAGCCATGAAAGAGGAAGGAAGGCGGCGGAGGGCGTGCGGCGGCGCCGTGGCGGCGCTGGCCGTTCTGATGGGAGGGCTGGCCGCGCCACCCGCGGCGCGCGCACAGGCGCAGGCGCTGCCGATCATGCAAAACCCGGCGGGCGACCCGGCGGTGCTCAAAAAAATCGGGCTGGACCAGAAATTGAACACGCAGGTACCGCTGGATCTGGCGTTCCGGGACGAGAAAGGGAACCCGGTGGCGCTGCGGCAATTTTTCGGGAAGCGTCCGGTGATCCTGACGCTGGTGTATTACCAGTGCCCGATGCTGTGCACGCTGGTGCTGAACGGAGTGCTGAACAGCGCGAAGCGGATTTCGCTGGAGATGGGGAAGGACTACGAAGTGGTGACGGTGAGCATCGACCCGACGGAAAAACCGATTCTGGCGGAGGCGAAACACACGATGTACGCGGGCCTCTACGGGCGTCCCGGGGCGGTGGAGGGGTGGCACTTCCTGACGGGAGAAGAGGGGGACATCGAAAAGCTGGCGGCGTCGGTGGGCTACCGGTACGCGTACGACAAAGCGTCCGAACAGTTCGCGCATCCCAGCGGAATCATGGTGCTGACGCCGGAGGGGCGCGTGTCGCGCTATTTCTACGGGATTGAGTACTCGCCGCGGGACGTGCGGCTGGCGCTGGTGGAGGCCTCGGGAGAAAAAATCGGGACACCGGTGGATGAAATCCTGCTGGCGTGCTTTCACTACGATCCCACGACGGGGAAGTACGGGCTGGTGATTTCGCGGGTGATCCGGCTGGCCGGGATCGCCACGGTGCTGGCCATCGGAGGGGTGGTGCTGGTGCTGCGCCGAAAGGAACACTACGCGGCGCCGGAGGAGGAGCGCAGCCGGAAGGGGTGAGGCCGGGCGAGCAGACAGAATGTCGATGCCGTGGCTGAATTCGGCACTGTACGCGGCGCTGCAGACGCTGCCCGGAATTCCCATCGCTCCGCCGCGGGCGTCCACGGTGGCGGAGGGGGTGGACGAACTCTATTACTTCCTGACGGCCATCACGCTGTTCTTTACGATCACCATCTTCACCATCATTTTCTACTTCATGGTGCGTTACCGGCGGCGTTCGAAGGAGGATCAGCCGCCGGAAACGGTGATGAATCTCCGGCTGGAGCTGACCTGGACGATCGTGCCGACGCTGCTGTGCGTGGTGATCTACGTATGGAGCGCCAGCCTGTACTTCCGGAACTCACGTCCGCCGAACAATGCCATGGAAGTGTTTGTGGTGGGGAAGCAGTGGATGTGGCACATCCAGCATCCGGAGGGGGTGCGGGAGATCAACGAACTGCACGTGCCGGTGGGCGTGCCGGTGAAGCTGACCATGACGTCGCAGGACGTGATCCACGACTTTTATGTGCCCGCGTTCCGGATCAAACACGACGTGCTGCCGGGAAGGTACTTTTCCATCTGGTTCCAGGCCACCAAGACGGGCCGCTTCCACTTTTTCTGTTCGCAGTATTGCGGGACGGGCCATGCGGCGATGATCGGGTGGGTGGAGGTGATGACGGCGGATGATTACGCGGCGTGGCTGGCGGGAGGCACGCGCGGGGAGACGATGACGCAGGCGGGGGAGCGGCTGTTCCATCAATACGGCTGCTCGACGTGCCATCTGAGGGACGGGACGGGGCGAGGGCCGTCGCTGGAGGGCCAGTTCGGGAAACCCCAGAAACTGAGGGACGGGCAATCGCCTGTTGTGGACGAGGGCTTTCTGCGCCGGGCCATCACGCAGCCGAATTCGATGCCTATCCCGAATTACGCTCCGGTGATGCCGAGCTTCCAGGGCCAGTTGAACGAGGAGCAAATCCTGCAACTGATCGCCTACGTGAAATCGCTGGGTGAGGAAGAGAGAAAGGGGAAGAGCAAATGAGCGCCGCGGTTGCCGAAGCGCCGCCCGCAACGCGCGTGGATTATCTGAACGCGGATTACGGGGTGAAATCCTGGCTGCTGACGAAGGACCACAAACGGATCGCGCTGCTCTACCTGGGGTCCATTACGGTGATGTTCTTCGTGGGAGGGGCGCTGGCCGTGCTGATGCGGCTGCACCTGATCGACCCGGCCGGGGGGCTGGTGCAGCCGGACACCTACAACAAACTGTTTACCATGCACGGGACCATCATGATCTTTTTTTTCCTGATCCCGTCGATCCCGGCGGTGCTGGGGAACTTCCTGGTGCCGATGATGGTGGGTGCGAAGGACCTGGCGTTTCCGCGAATCAATCTGCTGAGCTGGTACATCTTCATCGCGGGGGCCACGCTGGCGCTCTACGCGCTGGTGGCCGGGGGGGTGGACACGGGGTGGACGTTCTACACGCCGTACAGCAGCACGTATTCGAACACGCATGTGATCACGATGGCTGTGGGGATTTTCATCGCCGGGTTTTCGTCGATCCTGACGGGGCTGAACTTCATCGTGACCATCCACAAAATGCGCGCGCCGGGACTGACCTGGTTCCGCCTGCCGCTGTTCCTGTGGGCCATATACGCGACGAGCCTGATCATGATCCTGGGGACGCCGGTGGTGGCGATTACGCTGCTGCTGGTGGGGCTGGAGAAATGGCTGCACGTGGGCATATTCGATCCGGCGCTGGGCGGCGATCCGCTGCTGTTCCAGCACCTGTTCTGGTTTTACTCGCATCCCGCGGTGTACATCATGGTGCTGCCGGGGATGGGGGTGGTGAGCGAGGTGATCGCCTGCTTCTCGCGGAAGCGGATCTTCGGGTACAGCTTTGTGGCGTTTTCGAGCATGTCCATCGCGGTGATCGGATTCCTGGTGTGGGGACACCACATGTTCGTGGCCGGGCAGTCCATCTACGCGGGACTGATCTTCTCGCTGCTGAGCTTCCTGGTGGCGATTCCCTCGGCGATCAAAGTGTTCAACTGGACGGCGACGCTGTATCAGGGCTCGATTTCCTACGACGCGCCGATGCTGTACGCGCTGGGATTCATCGGGCTGTTCACGATGGGGGGGCTGACGGGATTGTTCCTGGCGTCGCTGGCGACGGACGTGCACCTGAGCGGCACGTACTTCGTGGTGGCGCACTTTCACTACATCATGGTGGGCGGAGCGGTGATGGCGTACATGGGCGGCATCCATTACTGGTGGCCGAAAATCAGCGGGAGGATGTATCCGGACATGTGGGCGCGGCTGGCGGCGGCCATCATTTTCATCGGGTTCAATCTCACCTTCTTTCCGCAATTCATGCTGGGATATCTGGGAATGCCGAGGCGGTATGCGACGTATCCGGCGGAGTTTCAGGTGCTGAACGTGATGTCGTCGGCCGGCGCAACGATCCTGGGGGTGGGATATCTGATCCCACTGATCTACCTGATCTGGTCGATGCGCTACGGACCGATTGCGCCGGCCAATCCGTGGCGAGCGAAGGGACTGGAATGGACCACGCCCTCGCCGCCGCCAACGCAGAAT
>Ga0335077_10002041_pt1 | contig 24112 bp, 25 predicted proteins | sample Lox_Sample_31_FD_207151 | JGI IMG/M metagenome (GOLD analysis project Ga0335077, IMG submission 207151) | Soil microbial communities from Loxahatchee National Wildlife Refuge, Florida, United States - Lox_Sample_3.1 | ecosystem: Environmental > Terrestrial > Soil > Wetlands | place: USA... | reverse complement strand
GCAGTTTCGAGACCCGTGACGCCAAAAGCGGCGCGGTCGAACTCGACTTCTTTCTCGTAACGCGCGTGCGGAGCGTGGTCGCTGGCGATGGCGTCGATGGTGCCGTCGGCCAGGGCCACGACAAGCGCTTCGCGATCGGCCGCGGAACGCAGCGGCGGGTTCATCTTGAAGCGGGTGTCGTAATCACCGACGTTCTCGTCAATGAGCGTGAAGTGGTGGGGCGTGACCTCGCAGGTCACATTTACGCGGTTGCGCCTGCCGCGGCGGATGGGCTTGAGGGCGGCGGCGGTGGAGACATGGGCGACGTGCAGGTGTGCGTTGGCGCTCTTGGCGAGGGCGGTGTCGCGCTCCACCACGGCGGCTTCCGCGTCGTCGCTCATGCCGCGCAGGCCCAGGCGGAACGACGCCGGGCCCTCATTGATCGAGCAACCCGCGGTTACCCGGGTGTCTTCCGCGTGCTGCACCACGGGGATACCGAGTTGTGCAGCGGCGGCTAGAGCCTGGCGCATGATGTCGTCGTGCAGGATAGGACGGCCGTCGTCGGTCACGGCTACGGCGCCGGCGCGCTGCAGGGCGCGGAAATCGGTCAAGCGCTCGCCCTGGCTGCCCACCGTCGCCGCGGCAATGGGAAAAACGTTCACCACGGCGCCGCGCGCCGGGTCGGCGATCCAGGCGATGATCTCCGGCGTGTCAGCGACGGGTGAGGTATTGGGCATTGAGCACACCGCCGCGAACCCTCCCGCCGCCGCCGCCGCCGTGCCGGTGGCAATGCTTTCCTTGTAAGACTGGCCGGGTTCGCGCAGGTGGACGTGCAGGTCGATGAAACCGGGGGCGACGATCAGCCCGCGTGCGTTGAACGTCTGATCGGCGGAGCCGCGCAGCTTGTTGCGCGGCGCCACTTCGGCAACGCGGCCGTCGCGCAGCAGCACGTCCATCTCGGCGTCGATCTTGTTGGCCGGATCGATGACACGTCCGCCCTTGATGGCGAGCGAGGTGGAGCGGGATTTGTCTTTAGAAGTCACAATAAATTTGGCGCCACGACGGATTGTGAAGGGGCACGGCTTCCAGCCGTGCCATTATTGCCGCACAATGAACTTGCCTTCAGGCCCTGAGGCGTTATCAGGGGCTAAAGCCCAACCCTACCCGGACCCTGTCGGCACGCCTGAAGGCGTGCCCCTTCACAAAGCCGCTGCAATTCCCATCCGCCCTCGATCCGCGGCGAAAAACTTCAGCGCGCCGCACCCAGCGCCGTCAACAGCACGGCCATGCGGACGCACACTCCATTGGCCACCTGCTCGGTGATCACCGAGGCGGGCGAGTCCGCCAGATCGCCCGACAACTCCGCGCCGCGAATCATCGGCCCAGGGTGCATGAGGATGGCGTCGCGCTTGGCCAGGTGCAGCCGCTCCGGCGTCACCTGGTATCCGGCAACGTATTCATCCATGTGCAGGGGCAGGCCGGCCAGCCGCTCTTTTTGCACTCGCAGAACCATAACCACATCGGCGCCACGCAGCGCTTCGTCGATATGCCGGGTCACGCGAACGTTGGGAGCCAGGCTGGCGGCAACCTCGGGCAGCAACCCTGGCGGTCCGCACAGTACCACCTGCGCGCCGCTCTTGCCGAGCAGGTGAATATTCGAACGCGCCACCCGGCTGTGATAAATGTCGCCGACGATAGCGATGTGCAGTCCCCGCAGTTGTTTCTTATGACGCAGGATGGTGTAGGCGTCGAGCAAAGCCTGGGTGGGGTGCTCGTGCAAACCGTCTCCAGCGTTGATCACCGGGATATCGACATGCCGCGCCAGCAGGTGGGGCGCGCCGGAAGAAGGATGACGGATCACAATCGCATCCGCGCCGGTTGCGCGCAGAGTCAGTCCGGTATCCACCAAGGTCTCGCCCTTTTCGATGCTGGAGGCCGTAGCCTGCACCAGGGTGGTGATGGCGCCCAGCGCCTTGGCGGCAAACTCGAACGATACGCGGGTGCGCGTGGAAGGTTCATAGAAGAGCAGCGCGATGCGGCGGTTGCGAAGCAAAGGGCGTGGCCGAGCGCCGTGCATGCGTCGCGCCAGGCGAAGCACGCGATTGATCTCGTCGGGCTCGAGCTTTTCGATGCCGAGCAAAGACCCGGTTTTTTTCATCGCGTCGGGCCGCGTTCGCTTCTCTCCACCAACAGCACCTTCTCGAGGTTGTCCACTTCGTTCAGCTTGACTTCGACAATCTGCGTGTCGGTGGTCTGCACCTTGCGTCCGATAAAGGCGGCCTCGATCGGAAGCTCGCGGTGCCCGCGGTCGATCAGCACCAGCAGTTGCACCCGGGCCGGGCGTCCGCGATCGAACAAGGCATCGAGGGCAGCGCGGATGGTGCGTCCGGTGTAGAGTACGTCGTCCACCAGGATGACGTTCTTGTCGACCACCGAAATTTCCAGATCGCTCTTCTGGACCAGCGGCTTAGGGCCGACAGTGGAGAGATCGTCACGGTAGAGGGTGATGTCCAAACTGCCGACGGGAATCTGCGTGTGCTCGATCTGGTTGATGACTTTGGCGATGCGTTGTGCCAAAGGCACGCCGCGGCGGCGTATGCCGACCAGCGCCAAGCCCTCTACGCCGTTGTTCTTCTCCATCACTTCATGGGCCAGGCGCACCAGGGTGCGCTGGATTTCCGAGGCAGACATCAGCAAGTCTTTGTCCGCGACCGGCGACGATTCGGGCTTTGCCTGCGAGTTCATAGCGGGAACCTGCTTCGGATCAGGCCTTCAAGAGAAGCTGCATTCTACGCGCTGCCTAGCGGGCAAAACAAGATCAGGGGAATCGTAATGATCTGGAGCGCGCCAACGATTTCGACCCCACCCCTAGGTGGATTGCTTGTTCCTGCCCAGCGATACGCCGATCGCTCCCCCCAGGCAGGCGAGCACCAGAAAAATCAGCAAGAAGAGCACTACGAGGACCGTGATAAATGCCGCTAAGGCGCCTGGAGACATGAGGTTACGCATCATCTCCTGGGCTCTGGGGTCAGGGCTTTGCGCGGCCGATTGCTCAATCGCCTTCTGCATCGCTTCGCGTACGGAGCTCCCCAGGTGAAAGAAGACCAGCCGCAGCGCCTGAGGGACGCTGTAGAAAAGAAATCCGAGCAAACCGCTGACCACACCCAGGCGCATACCCATGCCCGAAGTTAGGCCAGTTTCCGGATGTCGACGGCGGTAAAACCGGACGGCCAGCGCTCCCGCAATCAATATGCAGCACCAACTCGCCAGCAACACCAGCAGTCCAATGGCAGCTTGTCCCAGGTGAAGGACCAGTCCGACGCCGGCTACGACTGCCGGTACCAGGAAGATGGCCAGAGCAAGCAGCAGTCCTGCCAGCGCCGAGGCGCGCATTCCTTGCGCCCAATCGATCGTTCCAGGCGGCGTCAACGCCAAGGCAGCCGGCTGCGCCCCGGGTTGCAGCTCGTCCGGTATGGCCTGGGAAAATGCCGGCATGACCGCCGGTTCGGCCGCCGCGGTGGACACACGGATCTGAGGTGCGCCACAGTGCGGGCAGAAAGCTACGCCATCTTCCACGCTCGCACGGCAACGGTGACAGGGATGATCCACTTCGAATTCAGGTTACAGGAGGGGCCGGGAGGCGCGCAACGGCGGGGAGAGCAGCCACAGATTTACACGGATCGACACGGATTTCATCCCAGAGTAGTTCAGATCCGTAGTGATCCGCGCAAATCGGTGGCGTTTTTTACTGCGTTCCTCTCTCCCCGCGGGTCTGTACGTAGACCAGCGCGAAGGTAGATCCTTTGCCCTCGGGTTTTACAGAAACGATGCGATGGCGGTCTTCGGTCCCCGCCGCCAGACTGGTTTCGTTGCGCAAACCAGTCTCGTCGCAACGCATCTTGAGGCCCGAGAACGTGATGCTGCCGTGGCACTCGGAGACATCGCCATACGCCTTCAGTTGCTTGCGATAGAAATCAAGGAGCTTGTCCGGCGGATCGTCGGAGCGGTACTTGAGGGCCACCATTTTGAACCCGGCAACCGCAAGGTCCAGAGACACGTTGGCGGCGTGCTTTTTCTCCTCGTCTTCGGTGCGGGTCGCGCCTGGATAGACCTCAAGCCCCGTCTCTTTGGGATCGACTTGAGTGTTCACGTGCAGGCTGCCCACCGGAGTTTCGATATCCACCTTCTTGTTCGCGCCCTCGCCATGTTTCTGGATCTTGCATCCCGAGAGCCCGGCGAGCAGCAAACTCACAACCACAAACGCGTGCAGGCATGAGAACCGCTTCATGGATGACCTCCTTGCGCCACAGCCATGCGGTCCAATCCGGCACCGCGCGCGGCCACCCCTGGAATGGTGACCGGCAAGCGGCCGCGGATGGGAATCTCGCCGAACAAGGCTTTCACCGCGCTGATCTCCGAAACTGGCGCATTAGAGAAAGTGCACAGATAACTCTGGACTTCCGGGAACTGCGCCGCCAGATACGGGTTCCCCAGCGCGATGAGCGCAGTTTTGCCGGCGGCGCGCTCGAGCAAACTGTGCAGCAGGGCAGCCGCGGCGTCGTCCAGCGAGACCGAACCGGTGAGCACGCCGTTGACGCGCAACACCTTGCCCCCTGAGGGAGCGGCGATGGCGGCCGCCACCACGGTCTGCGCGCGCTCCGCCGCCTCCAGCACCTGCTGCGCCATGCCGCCGGCGATGCGGGGATCGATGTAGAACATGTTCACGCCGGGAATGCGAGCACGCATCTCCCGCTCCAGCACTCGCCCGGCATCGGTGCGCACATCATCGGAGAAAACCACCACGAGCACACGGGTACCGGGCGGGCCTGGTGTGTGATACGCAGGCAGGGGCGCGGGAGTTCCGCTCTTCTGGAGCGGAATCACCTGTCCGTTGTCGCGGACCAGAGCGACGGCTTCATCGGCCACTTGCTGCGCCAGCGCCAGGTCGGCGGGCCGGGCGACCGTCTCGGCCAGCGCCTGGATGTCAACCAGTCGGGCCTTGTGCAATCCCACCGACGCCTTGGCACGCAGGATCTTCAGCACCGAGGCATCGATCTGCGACTCGGGTATTTCTCCGCTGCGTACGGCATTGATCAGGGCGTTGAATGCGGCGTCGAGGTCGGCGGGGATGAGCACCACGTCGTTGCCCGCCTTCACCGCTTCGACGGCGGCGCGTCCGCCCGGAAATGGCGCCGTGACCGCGTTCATGTCCATGGCATCGGTGATGACGAGGCCGCGGAAGCCGAGCTGCTGCTTGAGCACCCCGTCAATTACGGCATGGGAAACCGAGGCCACGCGGTTGGGATCGGCCTCCAGCGCCGGTACGGTGACGTGCGCCACCATTACCGAATCCACCCCGTCGGCGATGGCGGCGCGGAACGGCGGCAACTCAACGCTCTCGAGATGCGCGCGGTCGGCGGAGACGCGCGCGATGCCAAGGTGAGAATCGGTCTCCACATCGCCATGCCCGGGGAAATGCTTGGCGGTGGTCAGCATGCCGTTTTCCCGTGCTCCGGCCAGGTAGGCCTGCACGTAGGCGATCGCCTGCAGCGGGTCTTCGCCGAACGCGCGCGTGTTGATGATGGGATTGGCCGGCGCCGAGTTCACGTCGGCTACCGGGAAGAAGTTCCACTGGACGCCGATGGCGCGGGATTCCTGGGCCACCACGCGCGCCATCTCGCCGGCGTAGTGCGGATTGCCGGCCGCGGCAAAGGCCATGGCGGCTGGGAAACCGGTGGTCCCGTGAAAGCGCATGGCCAGTCCGCGCTCGAAGTCGGCGGCGAAGATCAGCGGCAGGCGCGACTCGCGCTGCAGTTGATTCGTCAGCATGGCGGCTTCGTAGGGCTGATTGCGAAACACCGCTCCGCCTTCAGCAGCCACCGTGAGCAGAACCCCTCCGATGTGGTAGCGGCGGAGGTTTTCCCGGAGTTCGAGGAAATCCGGGCTCTGCGCGTTGAAGAATTCGGTCTGCACCCGGACCATCAGCATCTGCCCGATTTTTTCCTCGAGCGATAGCTTGTGCAGGGTCTTCTGCGCCCATCTGTCTCCGTCGTGCGTGAGCCGCACCGGGCCGGGCTGCTGGAATCTGTCCTTGCCGAAACACCAGCCCACGAGCAAGAGGAAAATGATGGCCAGCCTTTTGGGCATGAGTGGGTTATAGCAGAGCGGCAGGAAGCTTGTCAGTCGCCGCAGAGGTGGCAAGCTGCGTCTCTACAGATGCTCGCGGAGCAGCGCCAGGGCTTGCGCCTGGATCGCGGGATCATCGCCGAAGCCGTGCAGCCAGCGCACCTCGGGCTCGCGGCGAAACCAGGTCATCTGCCGCTTGGCGTAGTTGCGATGCGCCTGCTGCGCCGCAGCGATGGCGGATTCGCGGTCGATCTCGCCGCGCAGGAGTTGGGCGGCCTGCTTGTATCCCAGCGATTGCAGCGGCGGCGCGGATGGGCCGTAGCGGGTGATGAGCCCTTCGGCCTCCTCGACGAGTCCGCAGTCGAACATTTGCCGCGCCCGCTGGTTGATACGCTCGTACAGAATGGCACGCTCAGGGTCGAGGCCGATGCGCAGGATGCGGAACCCGCTGAGCGGATTGCGCCCGCGTTGCCACAGCGCCGTCATTTTCTGGCGGGCCTGCAGGCAAACTTCGATGGCGCGAATCAGCTTGGGCGCGTCATTGGCATGGATTTTCCCCGCGGCCGCGGGGTCGAATCGCGCCAGGATGCGGTGCAAGTGTGGTGGGCCCTTTCTGCCGGCGATCTCCCGCAAACGCTCGCGCAACGGCTCGGAACGCTGCGGACCGGCGAACAGCCCTTCAAGAAATGCGCGCAGGTAAAGGCCAGTGCCGCCAACCACGATCGGCAGCCCTGCGCGGGCAGCGATTTCGGTCACCACGCGGCGAGCCGCCTGCGCGTAATCGCCGGCGGTGAAGACTGCGGTCGGTTCGACGATGTCCAGCAGGTGGTGCGGCGCGCGGGCCCGCTCTTCCCGGGAAGGCTTGGCCGCGCCGATTTCAAAGCCGCGATAGAGCGCAACCGAATCGCAGTTCACAATCTCTCCCCGGAACGGCTCGGCCAATGCAAGGGAAAGCGCGGTCTTGCCGCTGCCGGTCGCGCCGACAATGGTTGCTAACAGCGGCTGCGAAGAAGCGGGCAAACTAGCGGAAGCTCCAGTGTAGAACGCGAGCGAAGCGCACCACGGTGAAAATCAGGATCAGCAAGGCGATCAGGATGAGTCCCAGGCTCTGCTGGCGCGCCGGCTGCATGCGGGGATTGTAGCTGACGGCAAGCCGCCGGATGCGCTATTCCAGGCGGTCGTACTTGTCGGGGTTGTAATAGAACCGGAAACGGAGCAGAAGGTACGGGCCGCTGAATTCGGTGGGCAGTGGAGGAAACGGGTTCGAAGCCGTGATGCCGCCCCAGGCGGCGCGGTCGAGCGAGACATCACCTGAAGGCGACTCCAATTTCATGCCGGCGACGCTGCCGTCCTTCGTGATGTAGAACTGGATGGCTACTCGGCCCTTCTTGCGCAACGGCGGATAGGCGGCTTCGGGAATGATGTTGTACCAGTTGTTGCGCACGTCGTGGAGAACGCGCGCGAGATAAGGACCAAAATCCACCCCCATGGTGTCGCTGAGGACATCCATGTCGCCTTGGGCTGGGTGGCCGCGGCCACCACCGCCCAAACCGCCAATATCGCCGCCCCCACCGCCCATCGCGCTGCCGCGGCGGGAGGCGCTGTCGCGGGCCGCCTGTTCGATGGCGGAGCCGGCGGAGAGCGGCGCCTTGGCAAATAAGTTGGGCACGTTGGGTGTGGTCGCAGGTGGCTCTAGCCGCGCCATCTGATTCCCGGACGGGCCTGACCGGGGAGGCGCTGGCGATGCAGCCTGCGCCTGCGGCGGAGGCGACGGAGGGGCGATGGGCCCGGGGTGGCGCATGGAGCTGTCACGCAACTCCTTCATCGTTTTCTCGTCCAGCGTGGGGTGGCGCGACGTGGCGATGCGATCCTTGTCGGAGATGATGTCGCTGTTCGGCCGCTTGGCCGCCCTCTGGCTGTCTTTGGGCATCTCCACGTACGTGAGTTCGCGGTTGCGGTCGATGATTTCCTGCGCCGTCCAGACCTTTACCTTCTTGTCGAACGAGTAGCGAAGCAGCGTGGGAACAGTCAGGATCAGCAGCAGGTGGAAGATGATGGAAACCAAGCCGGCTTCACGCAGGCGGCTGCGCGAGCGCTCGTCATTGAATTCGAGCACCAGGACCGGGACTACGTGCCGGTCGGAGAAGCGCTCCTGCTCGTCCGTTCTGGTTTCCGTGGCTGGCTCGGTCGTGGCCATCCTGTCAGGTGACACACCTCAACTGCCCTGGGAGACGCTCCTAGGGGACCGCGGGCAATGGCAGTAATGGTTATTGTCTCACACGCACGATGAGGCCAAGCGTTCGATGTTGTATTCCGCGTTGCTTCCGGGATGGGTGGGTAGCTCGCCTAATGTGCGACCACTTCGAGTGGCGGCGCCGCTTTGGTTGCGGGCGGCAGCAGCGCCTTGAAGTTTTCGCAGTTGGGCACCGAGCGGTAGACGGAACAGAAGTAGCAGTCCTGCGCGCAGACTACCGGGCAGGTGGCGCGGTTGCTCCAGCAGGGACGCGACTCATCCGAGATCACCGGACAGCCGCGCTTGCTTTCGAAGCCGCAGTTGCGGATCTGCCAGCACGGCAAGGCGGCGAGCTGGTGGCGAATGCTGGCAAGATTCATGCGGGATTGCCGCACCAGGCGGAGAATCATCGCGATCCATGGGTAGTCGTGCTCGGTGAAGTAGCGGGTGCCGCGGGGTGATTTGATGGGGATCAGCAAGCCTTCGCGTTCGTAGAGCCGCAGCAGGTCGACGGAAACTCCAAAACGGCCGGCGACGGCTCCGATCTTGATGCTGCCGTTGGGCAGGTGTCCCTGCTTTCTTTCCATTCCCAGACGCATTCAGGCCACCACCAGCTCGAACGTGGGCGCACGCCAGCCCAGTCGCGCATAAAACTATTAGGCACGTGGCGAGCCATTGCGAGCCTGTGCTGGGCCGATCACATTTACTTTGCTTTCAATGAGTTGGGGCAGACTGCCCATTCGGGAACGGGGGGTGGAGAGTTCGACCCCGAATTTTCCCGCAAGTGCCAGCGCATTCTCGCCCAAGAGAGAGCGCACGTGCCGTGTTTCTCCACAGCGCGCGCGACGGCGGCAAGCGCCTCCCGGTTGATACAATATCCGCGCTCATGTCCACGCTCTTCCAGGCGCCGCAGTACGACCCCGCGCGCGAACAAAGAAGGAAGCGCGTAATGGTCGTCGTCATCGTAGCCGCCGTGCTGGCGGTGGTGATCCTGATTCGCTTTCGCAACTGGCCCTACGAGCATGTGGTCCACAATTTCTTCCAGGCACTCCAGCAGCAGGACTATGAGAAGGCGTATGGCATCTGGATGCACGACCCCGAATGGAAGCAGCATCCCGAGCGCCATAAGAACTATCCCTTTGGCGAATTCCACACGGATTGGGGACCGGGCGGGGAATGGGGGTTGATCAGGGAGTTCCAGATCGATGGCGCGGTGCGCCCCAAGAATGGCAGTGGGGTGGTGGTGCAGGTGACGGTCAACCACCGCGCCGACAAAGCGCGCATCTGGGTGGAAAAGAAAGACAAGACCCTGACCTTCTCGCCGTTTTGAATGGCCACCATGGCTCCCACGCCTGACGGGTGGGCTTCCACAACATTCCAAGCATTCCCCAACACGCCTTGGGTAGGTTGTTCTTGACAAGCCCAACTGCTGCGCGTACAAATGGGGATTCTAATATGTCACACGCGACCTGCATTTGCGGAAGCATTTCCATCATGGCCATGGCCATGTGTATGCCCGCCAATTGTGGGTCGTGATCGGAGATAGCGACAGGCATTAATCGATAAGCTCTCACGCGACCCACGATGATTCGTGGGTCGTTTTGTTTTTGCCGGCATCTTTTGTGAAGGCGCCGGACACCATCTCCGAGGAGGGAGATCATGGCCGACGAAGCCACCACTAATAGCAATTACCGCCTCGCTACCCTGGCCGTACACGGAGGCCAGCAGCCCGATCCCACGACCGGCGCGCGTGCCGTACCCATCTATCAGACGACCTCGTACGTCTTCGAGAACGCCGAGCATGCCGCCCGCCTGTTCGCGCTGCAGCAGTTCGGCAACATCTATACGCGCATCATGAACCCCACCACCGACGTCTTCGAGAAGCGCATTGCAGCACTCGAAGGCGGCGCGGCGGGGCTGGCGCTGGCTTCCGGGCAGGCGGCGGAGACGCTGGTGCTGACCACGCTGGCGGCCGCGGGCGATGAGATCGTCTCCACCACCTCGCTCTACGGCGGCACCTATAACCTGTTCCACTACACGCTGCCACGCTACGGCATCACCGTGCGCTTTGTGGATGCAGTCGATTACGACGGCCTGCGCCGCGCCATCAACGGCAAGACCAAGGCCGTGTACACCGAGACCATCGGCAATCCCAAACTGGACATCATGGACATCGAGCGCCTGGCCGCGATCGCGCACGAGCATGGCCTGCCGCTGGTCATCGACAACACCACGCCTTCACCGGCGCTGTGCCGGCCCATCGAGTGGGGCGCGGACCTCGTGGTGCACTCGGCCACCAAGTTCATCGGCGGACACGGGAACTCCATCGGCGGCGTGATCGTGGACGGCGGGCGCTTCGACTGGAAGAAGTCAGGGCGCTTCCCGCAGTTCGTCGATCCTGACCCGTCGTATCACGGCGTGTCGTTCACCGACGCATTCGGGCCGCTGGCGTTCATCCTCAAGGCGCGGGTGCAGGGACTGCGCGACACCGGCGCGTGTCTCTCGCCGTTTAACGCCTTCCTGCTATTGCAGGGTGCGGAGACGCTTCACCTGCGCCTGCAGCGCCATTCGGAAAACGCGCTGGCTGTGGCCACGTTTCTCTCGAAACACGCGGACGTCGAGTGGGTCAACTACCCGGGGCTGCCGAAAAGTCCGTACTACGAGCTGGCGCGCAAGTACCTGCCGAACGGCGCGAGCGCGCTGATTACGTTCGGCATCCGCGGCGGCCTCGAGGCCGGGCGCGCGTTCATCAATTCCCTGAAGCTGTTCAGCCTGCTGGCCAACATCGGTGATGCCAAGTCGCTGGTCATTCATCCCGCGTCGACCACGCACCAGCAGCTGACCGAAGAAGAACAGCGCGCGACCGGTACCACGCCCGAGCTGGTGCGGCTCTCCATCGGCATCGAGGACGTGAACGACATCATCGCCGATCTCGACCAGGCGCTGACCAAGTCGCAGCGCGGGGGCCGCAAACCGGCTACGCCAGGCATCGAAGTGGCGCCGGCGGTGGCCGCTGGGAGGTAATCATGAGCCTGAAGCCGACGCTCGAAGGCGACTTTACTTTTGCGGCGAATGAGCCGTTTCGCCTGGAATCCGGCGGGGCGCTGCAGCCGGTAACGCTGCACTACGCTGTCTACGGCACGCTGCAGAATGAGGCGATGCTGGCTTGCCATGCGCTCTCCGGCTCGGCGCGCGTGGCCGACTGGTGGGAAGGCATGTTCGGCGAGGGGCGTCCGTTCGATACCGATCGCGACTGCCTGATCGGGATCAACGTGCTGGGCTCGTGCTACGGCTCGACCGGCCCGACCTCTAAGGACCAACAGACGGGAAAACCTTACGGACCAGACTTTCCGCTGATCACTATCCGCGACATGGTGCGGGCACAATCGCAGTTGCTGCGGCATCTGGGCATCGAGCGGCTGAGCATGGTAATCGGCGGTTCTATCGGAGGCATGCAGGCCTTGCAGTGGGCGGTGGACTTTCCCGAGCAGGTGGGAACGGTGGTCGCCATCGGCGCCACGCCGCTCTCGGCGATGGGTCTGGCGCTGAACCATCTGCAGCGGCAGGTGATTCAGCTCGATCCCGATTTCCGCGGCGGTCGCTACGATGAACAGCCGGCCCGCGGACTCGGCATCGCGCGTTCCCTCGCCATGTGCACCTATAAATCGGCGGCGCTATTCCACCGGCGCTTCGCGCGCAAGCCCAACCGCACCGGCGAAGATCCGCTGGCCGCGCTGGAGAACCGTTATGACATCGCCGGCTACCTCGATTACCAGGGCGGAAAGCTGGTGGAGCGCTTCGACGCCAACACCTATCTGGTGATCTCGAAAGCCATGGACACCTTCGAGCTGGCGCACGGTTATGCCTCGGAGGAGCAGGCGGTCGAGCGGATCCGCGCCAAAGTGCTGCTGGTGGGGATCTCCTCGGACTGGCTGTTTCCCGCGGCCGACGTGCGGGCGCTGGCGGCGCGGCTGCGCGCGGGCGGCGTGGACAGCCGCTATCTGGAACTGGTTTCCGAGCACGGACACGATGGGTTCCTCGCCGATACGGCCCTGCTCGCGCCTCTGATCTCGGGGGCGCTTGCCAACGAGGACCCTAAGCCACGGCGGCAGGTATGGCGTGCCGCCGCGAATTACCCGGCGAGACGGGAAATCTGAGCATCGGGATAGTTCAGTTGGATTTTTCTGTCTCGATCAGAATCATGTTCCACCCGATCGCTCCCTCGCTGATCCTGCTTTGACCGAGCAAGCGCGCGGTAAGGCCCAGCTCGCGCAAAGACTGCTCCGCCTTATCGAGCGCCGATTCATCCACCGTCAAAATGGCAATTCGGGTGTGCGGCGGCGGGATTTTGAGCTTCAAGTAAGGCGTCTCAGCCTTCGGTCCGAGCAAGGGGAAGCTCTCGCTGACCAGCCGCCGCGACCACAGGAACGTTGAAGCTACCGAGCGATGCAGCGGTCCTAAAGGCGCGCGAAAGTCATACCAGAAGAAGATTTGGCCGCTGGGATCGATTTGCCGTACCGCGCGAACGCTTGCCACCACCGCGAGAAAAGCCTGCTTCTCGAACGCGGGATCATCGGGCTGGCCAGCCTGTCCCCAGGTTCTGGTGCCGGCGGCGAGGTTCAGAGTGCCGCAGGCGGCACAGACCAGCAGGACAGCGACCGCTCCGGTATAGCGCACTCGGCGAGCCAGCAAGACCACTCCAACCGTGCCCGGAATTGCCGGCCATAGCCAGCGATGCTGAGTGATCACCGGGATGAACCCCGAATGCAGCGGCGCCGCGAACGGCAACAGGAGCAGAACTGCGGCCGCACCGCAGAGCGCGGCAAACTGCGGGCGGCTCAAACGCTCCAGGGCCGGAGCAAGCTGCGCTCCCAGCGCCAGGAACATCGCCGGAATCAGCAAGCTGGTGTAATAGACCAACTGCAGGACGGGCTGGCCCGATATTTGCCACAGCAGCATGATGAGAGCGCTGAGCACGAAGAAGGCCTGCCACAGCAGCCGGAAGCCGCCGCCGTTACTTGGCCGCCATCCGCGCAGATTCACAAACAGCAAAGCGCCCAGCAAGGTCACGGCGGGAAACACCAGCCAGCCGGCATCCCTCAACCAGACCAGAGACCAGTTCATCCACAGGTTTCCCTTCGCCACCAGCTTTCCACCGGCGCTCAGCGAAGGCAGGATGAAGAATAGCGGCGGCGCTTTGAGGACCAGATTGATCACGGCATAGAACAGGGTCAACGCTATGAACCCGTGCGCGAAGGGCCGGACGCGGAAAGCCGGCATGTCCTTCCAGTATTCCCGCCGGGCAAAGTGATAATAGAGGGCGAAGAGGGGCACAAAACTGATCAGGAAGAAGTGGCAATAGATCGCTACGGCGAAGGCGGCGCCGCTCATGAACTGCCAGCGCTGCGGGCGCTCTGCTTTGGCGGCGTAGGTCAGCGCGCAGAGAGTCAAAAGAGTATAGGTCGCTGCGGCGCCATCCACGTAATCCCAGCCGATTGCCCACAGGAAGTAGCAGTAGCAGCCCATCAGCAGAGCCGCGAGCCAAGCCGCCCGCCGGCCCACCGTGTGCTTCAGGATCAGATAGAGAGACACCACCGCAATCCAGTAAAAAGCCACGTGGAGAACGTAGGTAGCAGCGAGCGGCGGAAAGGAACGATAGGCCAGAAATCCGGGCAGAATCCAGGATAGCCGCCCGGCGAAGTATCCGCTGCGGAAGGCGTGCAGAAGGCCGGTCAGATTGAGAAAGTATCCGAAATAGATCCAGGAATCGATGAGCACGTGTTCGCCGGCGCTATAGGCGAACAGCCAGGTGTCATCCAGTTTGAGGATTACGAGCGGCAGAGCGAGGAGCGACAGCAGGGCCAAGTCCACGCGGCGCAGCCAGCCTTGCCGTCGGGAGCCTGTGTGTGCGAGCGGGGATTCCTCCACCGACCTCGGCATGCTCCTGGCAGCCGGTGGAGCGTCAGACAATGACTCGCTCATGGATATGCCGCTTCCACGTTCGAACGCGATGGACTGAATGTCCTGAAAACTTTACCCAAAAAGTCGCCGCTTTGGTTGCCTTTTCCCGCAACCTCAGGATTGTGCTGCGAGCGAATTCTCTCGCTCCGGGATGATACGCTGTCACGGTGATGCGATGGGCGCGGCTGAAACTGTGGTTTGGCGGCACGGTGCGGGTGCGCCTGCCCTTCGGCAGTTGGTGGATGGCGGAAGACGACTTCTGCAGCCACTCCATTCTGCGTGAAGACTTCGAGAACCCGGAGTGGCGGTTCGTGGAGCGCTTGCTCGCGCAGGGCATGACGGTGCTCGACATTGGCGCCCACCACGGTTTCTACTCGCTGCTGGCGTCGGTGAAAGTGGGCCCGACGGGCCGCGTGGTCGCCTTTGAGCCCTCGCCGCGCGAACGCGAGAAGCTTCTACGCAACCTGGCCATGAACGGTTACACCAACGTGCGGGTGGAAGAATGTGCCCTCGCTGATGCCGCTGGCGAGCAGGATTTGATCGTGGTTGGCGGCATCAATACGGGCTGCAACAGCCTGCGCCGGCCCGACGTCAAGGAGCCGACCAGCGCGGTCGCGGTGCAGGTGGAGACCCTGGATGGCTATCTCTCCGGGCATCCCCTGCCGGCCATCGATTTCATCAAGCTGGATGCCGAGGGCGCGGAGCTGGCAATTCTGAAGGGCGCGGAAAATCTGCTCCAGCAGCGACCGCGGCCGGTGATCCAGTGTGAACTGGAAGAGATCCGCACCCGGCCCTGGGGCTATCATCCTCGTGAAGTGATGGCGCTGCTGGATACAATGGATTTTCGCTGGTTCCAGCCGCAGTTGCAGGGAACGCTAAAGCCGGTCGAAGCCAAGGCCGAGGCGGACCGGAACTTCTTCGCCGTCCCGGAAGAGCGCATCGAGCAGTTGCGCGCGCAAGGGCTTTTGGCATAGGTGACGGTGCAGATCGAGTCGCTTCGTACCCGAACAGGAAAGCAAATGCCGGATTTCTCCCAGGCCAGCATCGACGAGGTGCAGCAGTACTGGGACCGGCGTCCGTGCAACCTTCGGCACTCGCCGCAGCCGGTGGGTACGCGCGCCTATTTCGATGAGGTCGAGGCGCGGAAGTATTTTGTCGAGCCGCACATCCCGCGCTTTGCCGAGTTCGAGCGTTGGCGCGGGAAGAAGGTGCTGGAAATCGGTTGCGGCATCGGAACCGATACGGTCAACTTCGCGCGACACGGCGCCGAAGTCACGGCTGTGGATTTGTCGGCAAATTCGCTGGAGATCGCGCGCCAGCGAGTCGAGGTTTATGGATTGCAAGACCGCGTGCGGTTCTTCAACGGCAGCGCGGAAGAGCTGACCTCATTCGTGCCGAAGCAAGCTTACGACCTGATCTATTCCTTCGGCGTCATCCATCACACGCCACATCCGGAGCGCGTGCTGGCGGAGGCGCGGCAGTATGCCGCGGTGGGCTCCACGCTGAAAATCATGGTCTACCACCGCTACTCCTGGAAGGTGCTGTGGATCGTGCTGGGCTACGGCAAAGGCCAGTTCTGGCGCACGGCCGAACTGGTGGCCCGGAATTCCGAAGCGCAGACCGGATGCCCGGTGACCTACACTTATTCGCGGCGCGAAGCCCGGCGGCTGGTGGAGTCGCGCGGCTTTCGCGTCACGGATTTGTTCGTTGACCACATCTTCCCCTATCGCATCGCCGACTATGTCCAGTACCGCTACGTCAAGGCCTGGCCGTGGAGCTGGCTGCCGCAACCGGCATTTCGCTGGCTGGAGCGGCGCTTTGGCTGGCACTTGTGCCTGACGGCGGAGGTCCGCTGATGCCCACGACGGTGTGCGTCATCGGTCTGGGAAAACTGGGCGCGCCGCTGGCGGCATGCATGGCAGCCCGCGGCGTGACCGTGATCGGCGTCGACGGGGACCAGCGCAAGGTGGACGCCATCAATCACGGCAAGCCTCCGGTTCCCGAGCCGGGTCTCGCCGAACTGCTGGCCCAGTGCGGCGGACGGCTGACTGCGGTCGGCGAGATCGGGCCGGCGGTCGCGCAGGCGGACATCACCTTCATCGTGGTCTCGACACCCAGCGAGCCGGGCGGTGGCTTCTCGCTGAAGTACGTCGAGCCGGCGTGCCGGGAGATCGGGCGCACGCTCGCCAATAAGAAGGACTATCACCTTGTATCGCTCACCAGCACGGTGATGCCGGGATCGACGGGGAGCTGCGTCCGCAGCCTGCTCGAGCAGGCGAGCGGCAAGCGTTGCGGCGCGGATTTCGGCCTCTGTTACAGCCCGGAGTTCATCGCGCTGGGCAGCGTGATCCGCGACTTCCTGAATCCTGACATGCTGCTGATCGGGGAATCCGACCGCCGCGCTGGCGACGCGCTGGAGGCGCTCTATCGCCAGGTCTGCGAGAACCAGCCGGCGATGGCGCGCATGAACTTCGTCAATGCCGAAGTCACCAAGCTGGCGGTCAACACCTACGTGACCACCAAGATCAGTTTCGCCAACATGCTGGCGCGCATCAGCGAGCGCCTGCCGGGGGCGGACGTGGACGTTATCACCTCAGCGCTCGGCCTCGACACGCGCATTGGCGGTAAGTATCTGAAAGGCGCCGTCAGCTACGGCGGGCCGTGCTTTCCGCGCGACAATCTGGCAATGGCGGCGCTGGCGCGACAGGTGGGAACCTCGCCGGAGCTGGCGCAGACGGTGGACCACTTCAATCGCTGGCAAGTGGAGTGGCTCGCCGATTTCGTGCAGCAGCACTCTCCGGGAGCGGTCGGAGTTCTGGGCCTCACCTACAAGCCGGGCACGGACGTAGTGGATGAAGCCGTGGGCTTGCTGCTGGCGCGGGAACTCGCGCAGCGCGGCGTGGCGGTGATCGCCTATGATCCGGAGGGAGAAAAGAATTCCGCGCGCGTGCTGGGCGACAAGGTGCGGTACGCTGCGCGCGCCGAAGAGTGCATCGCCGCAGCCGACCTGGTGGCGGTCACTACGCCGTGGCGCGAGTTTGCTTCGATTCCGCCGGAACGATGGGCACGCTCCGGCACCGCGCGAATCGTGATCGATTGCTGGCGTTTGCTGAAGCACCTGGAGCGACAGCCGGGAGTGCGTTATCTTGTGTTGGGAACGTGCGAAAACAAGGCTTGATTTCGCGGGGTGGAGCAGGCCTTCAGGCCTGCGTTACGCGGTTTGTTATCTTGTTGGCTTCAGCCCCCGAGGCCCAGCGGGCGACTCCTCAGCGGCTAAAGCCGAGTACAAAGGATGCTGCAATAATGCAGGGCTGAAGCCCTGCTCCATCCAGATATCGTTTGAATGATTCGCTCAGAGGCAATGACGGCAAACAACTCTTCAAGCTCCGCGCTGACCCTCGTTGCCCTGCCCAAGGCTTTCCGCGGCCATATCGACGTCATCCAGCGCAACGCCATCCAAAGCTGGACCATGCTCAAGCCCGCGCCCGAAATCCTGCTGTTCGGCGACGACGAAGGCACGGCGGAAATCGCGCAGGAATTTGGCCTGCGGCACATCCCGTCCATCCGCCGCAACGAGTTCGGCACGCCGCTGATGAGCGATCTTTTTCAGCAGGCGCGGTCGGCGGCCACGCACGACACGATCTGTTACGTGAATTCCGACATCATCCTGCTCGCCGACTTCCCGCAGGCGGTGGAGCGCATCACCCGCTTCCGCGATAGGTTCCTGATGGTCGGCCGCCGGCTGGACCTCGATCTTGCCGAACCGGTGCTCTACGACGCCAACGGCTGGGAAGCCTCGCTGCGCAGCCGCGCCTTGAGCCAGGGCACGATGAACATCGCCCGCTCGATCGACTACTTCGTCTTCCCGCGCAACCTCTACCCGCCCTTGCCGGAGATGGCCCTGGGACGCTTCTGGTGGGACAACTGGCTCATCTGGAAGGCGCATGCCGTGGGCGCCGCCGTGGTGGATGCAACCGCGGTGGTGCTTGCCATCCACCAGAACCACGATCACTCGCACTACGCCGGCGGGCGCGAGGCGATGCTGGCGGGCGAAGAAGCGGCGCGCAACTGCCGGCTGGGTTGCGAAACCAATCCCGCCGACTTCGATAACGGCCTCTACTGGCGCTATTTCTACACCATCGACGACGCCACGCACGTGCTCGAGCGCGACGGCATCAAGCCTACCAGCCGCCACACCTGGAAGATGGTGAAGCGGACGCTGGGAAATCCCCGCAGCCTGCCCGCGCTGATCCGGCAGACGCTGGTGGGAACGCGCTAGCGCTTTTCGGCCGGGCGCTGGTTCTTCTCTTCCTCGTTCGCCCGGGCGCTGTCCCCAGTTGGCGGGGTGCTTTCGCTGCTGGGTCTCTTGTACACATCGAAGAAGCGCTTGATCGCGCTCTTGACCGCGTCGCGGGTGCGGTCGGGAGCGGCGCCGCGGCGCTTCCAGAAGAGGCTGACGCGGTCAGCGACGCCGAGGCTGGCGAAGTAGAAGATGCCATCGATCTGCTCGACGGCCACTCGCCGTCCGATTCTCAATTGGCGGGTTTCCCGGCCGTGGCAGAAGATGCGCGCGCCGCCGGGCAGCTCGACCACCGCGATGTGCAGCGGCGGCTTGAATCCCGCGGGAGCCACCGTCAACGTGGTGTAGGAAACCACGGAGCCGTAGCCGGACAGTTCTACCGGCGTCATCTCCACCGGATGCCGGGGACAGATACGCGCCGGCGGCGCGACCACCCAGCCGCAATCCGGACAGCGCGAGGCCGCGACTGTTTCCATCATGCCACCTGCTCGAGGAGCGTCACCCAGTTGTTGGTGGCCATGCCACCGATCGAGTGAGCCAGGCCAACGGTTGCCTTCACTTGACGTCCCACCGCGCGGCCGGTGAGCTGCCAAGCCAGTTCGACCACCTGCGCCAGGCCGGTGGCGGCCAGAGCATGACCGCGGGAGTTCAATCCACCCGATGGGTTCACGGGCAGGCGTCCTTCCAGCGCCAGCTCGCCGTTCTGCATGGCCCGGGTGGCCTTGCCGGGTGGAAACAGCCCCGTGTCCTCCAGCGCCAGAATCTCGAAGGGAGCGAAGGCGTCGTGGATCTCGGCCACCTGTACGCGCTCGGGTCCGAAGCCAGCCATGTTGAAGGCGGCTTTGGCGGCGTCCTGGGTGGCGCGGAAGGTGGCGAGCGAGCTGCGATAGCGAACCGCCAGGTAATCGCTGCCCTGGCCTATGGCCGCCAGCTTGAGTCCGGTGGGATCGGAAGTGAGCAGGACCGCCGCGGCTCCGTCGGAAATAGGGCAGCAGTGCTGCAGCCGCAGGGGATCGGCGATCATGCGGCTGGTCATCACTTCGTCCAGCGTCACCGCCTGCTGGAAATGCGCGTACGGATTGCGTGCGCCATTGGCGTGGTTCTTGACCGAGACGCGCGCCATGTCGGCTTCGGTGAAGAGGCCTTTGGCAAGCGCCGCCCGCGTTACCAGGGCAGCCAGCGCCGGCATGGTGGCGCCATAGGAGCGCTCGTGCGGATCAATAACGCGGCTGATGATTTCAGAAACCCGCGGAGTGGAAACGTGCGTCATCTTCTCGCCGCCTACCACCAGCACGCGGTTATGCAGTCCCGAAGCGATCAGGGCGAACGCGGCATAGAGCGCCGCCGCGCCGGACGAAGTGGCGGTTTCCACGCGCAGGCCGGGAGTGCGCGACAGCCCGAGATAGGTACCGATGTGGGAGGCAAGGTTGCCCTCGCCCACGAGTTCCTCCGGCGCCATGGAGGTAACCACCAGAGCGTCGGGCTGGCAATCGGCCTCGCTGAGCACTTCCAGCGCCGCGTCGGCCATCAGGTCGTCCAGGGTTTCAGACCGCCGGCCGAAGCGGGTCATGGCCGCAGCCGCGATCCAGACATTTCTCATTCTGCTCCGAGCCTGTTTATGCCGGCAGCACGGCTTGTGCCCGCTGCAAACTATATAGCTGCAAACTATATAGATGACACAATCAGGAATAGCGATTGGTTAATGGTGGATGAATTCCAGCCGTATGGCAACATCCCTGAGGTTCATCGGTTGCTAGTTATGGGTCTCTAGCCGAGCCCAGACCAAGTGTTAAGCTACTGGGGGACGGGCCCGTAGCTCAGCGGTAGAGCAGGGGACTCATAATCCCTTGGTCCCTGGTTCGAATCCAGGCGGGCCCACCAGTTGAGGTCCCTCGCTGCGCTCGGGATTTCGCCTGCGGGCTCAGACGCCCGCAAAGCGGCTCAAGTTCGAATCCAGGCGGGCCCACGGTGTGCTGGCAAGGAAGGAAGTGAACCGCATGGCGAAGGCGAAGGAGTTCAGGGTAACGATTGAAGACAAACCAGGCGCCTTGGGCAACTGCTGCCTTGCCCTGGGAGAGCGCGGGGTGAACATCCTCGCGTTTCAATCGTTCGTGGAGCATGGCGAGAGCCTGGCCAGGTTCCTGGTGGACGATCCGGCCACCGCCAACTCGGTGCTGGGCAGCCTGCACGTGAACTTCGAGGAAGTGGATGTCGCCGTGGTCAGGCTGAAGCATCGTCCGGGCGAACTGGGACGTGCCGCCGTCTGCCTGGGTGAAAACCAGATCAACATTGACTACTCCTACTGCGGGCTGGAGCCGGGATCGGCGTTGCCGCTGGCGGTCTTCGGGGTCGACAACGTGACCAAGGCGGCAGCCGTGCTGGATGCGCTTGCGGCTAAATAAAATGCGCCTCTTTGAATATGTTCTCTTAATCTGCCTGGTGGCTGTGGTCCTGCTGACTGCGGCTGCCGTGAACGCTCAATCGCCGGCGGAGTTGCCACCCGGCAGCGCGGATCTCATCCGGCCCGAGGAACTGGCGAAAGCCCTGCGATCATCCGCGAAACCGACGATCTTGAACGTTGGTCCACGAATGATCTACGTTCAGGCGCACGTTCCCGGGGCCGAGTACATTGGACCTACCGCCAAGCCGGAAGGGCTGGCGAAATTGCGGGCGCACGTCGCCTCGCTGCCGCGGGACTCGTTTCTCGTCATCTACTGCGGCTGCTGTCCCTGGGAGCACTGCCCCAACGTCCGTCCGGCCTATCAGGAGTTGAAGCAGATGGGGTTCACCAGGCTAAAGGTTCTGTACATCGCCAACACCTTCGGCTCCGACTGGGTGGAGAAGGGCTACCCGACGGCCAAGGGTGAGTAGCGTGCTGAATCGCGGGCCTCGGGTGATGGGGTGAATAAGAAAGCGGCGGTTATCATCGCGGCCATTGCCTTAGTGGCCGCCGTCTACTTACATCGGCGCAGCAACGGTCCCAAAGCCTCAAGCTCCGCCTTGCCTGCGCCTGCGATCACGCTGACCGCCCTCAGCGGAAACAACGTCAGCCCCGCCAGCTACAAAGGCAAGGTCGTATTGATCAATTTCTGGGCCGCATGGTGCACGCCCTGCCGGGCGGAAATTCCGCAGTTCATGGCGCTGCAGGACAAATACGGTTCGCGAGGGCTCCAGTCCGTGGGCATCTCCCTGGACGATCCGGAAGGCGAGCTGCGCGTTTTCTGCCGCGAGTCCAAGCTGAATTACCCCATCGTGATGGGCAACCAGAAGATCGCGGAGGCGTTCGGCGGAGTGCTGGGATTGCCCACCACGTTCCTGATCGGGCGCGACGGACTCATCCACGCCAAGTATGAAGGCGCGACCGATTTCGCCAAGCTGGAGCAGAAGATCGCAGTCCTCGTGCAATCCGGCCACTGACCCTGCTCAGACCGGTTCGCGGGTACGCTCAGAACTGGGTGTCGTCCTCGGCCCTTGGCCTGGTGCCCGCAGTGGCGGTTTTCACACGATGGAGTGAGGAGACGGCTTCGTCTACCGACGTGTAGGTCTTGAAGACTTCGTCGAGCCGGGTGACCCGCAGAAGGTCGCGGCACTTGGGCGACAGGTCGGCGAGTTTAAGTTCGCCGCCGCGATTGCGCGCGGAGATGAACAATCCAACCAGCGCGGCCAGTCCCTCGCTATCGATCTGGTCAATGCCACCAAGAGCCAGGACCACGCGATTGGTCTCCTTCAACAGAGACAGCACGGTCAGGCGCAGCTCGTCGACCTCCTGGCCGAAGACAATGCGCCCCCGGCAGCGGACGACGACTACCCCTGCTTGCTTGACCACATCCAATTGCAGTTGCATCCAAGCCTTTCCGTGACGGCAGCGTGGGCCGGAATCGGCGCACGTATCATAGGCCAGAAACTGATGCGGCGCGAGGGAAACTGCGCCGGTCTTGGTCCTGCCGCTACGGTCGGCAACGCCTCACAGAGCACGTCTCGACCGAGAATGCCAGCAAAATAGAGCCTGTGTAACGGCGTGACACGCCCGGAAATGGCACGGTCCCGGATTGTGCTCCCAACAATAAGTTTTCCACAGGGTCGGCGGAGACCGGTTCACATCTAAACTGGATAGAGTTGGGGTGCAGGCCAGGTTCATGGCCATTTCATCATCATGATTGCCAAGTGCGCCAACCCCGTTTGTTCTGCTCCGTTCCATTACCTGCGTGAGGGCAAGGTTTTTCGCATGGAGTTCGGTTCCGATGGCAGCCCTCTAAAACTAAATTTTGCCGGCGGCAAACCGGTTCGCAAGATCGAGCATTTCTGGCTTTGCGGGCCTTGCTCCGCCCTCCTGACCCTGGTGATGAGGGAAGGCAGAGTCGAGGCTGTTTCCATCGAACCGGAAGTGTTCACGCGCGCCGCGGCCTCGTAGGTCTCTCGCTGATAGGGTCACTTGCGGACGGCCAGACTGACGGGCTGTTCCTGATATTTCCCTGTCAGGTCGAACTGCCGGATGCGCAGCATCTCGGTAAACATGTGGAAGCCGTCGGTGATGGGATTGATCTTGGATCGATTGTCGTGACCCCACTCTACCGGCACTTCGGCGATGGTCATGTGGGCCTTAACGGCAAGAAACAATATCTCGGGATCGAACCCCCAGCGGTCGATGCGCAGTCGCGGGAAAATGGCGCGCGCGGCCGGCGCGGTGAAGGCTTTAAGGCCGCACTGAGTGTCTTTGAAGTGCAGCCCCAGGATCACTGGCAGCAGCAGGTTGTAAATGCGCCCGAAGAACTGGCGATACAGGGGCTGGCGCTCGGTTTGCATGTGGGCGTCTACCCAGCGTGAGCCGATGGCGATGTCTGCGCCCCGCAACAGCGCCGCAATCAGCTTCTCCGCTTCGTAGATGGGGGAAGACAGGTCGGCATCGGTGAACAGCAGTATCTCGCCGCTGGCCTCCAACATGCCGTGGCGAACGCTGTATCCCTTGCCGCGATTTCCGGGATTTTCCAGCAGGCGGATGACCGGATTCTTCCGCGCCCACCCGCGCACGATTTCTGCCGTAGCATCGCGCGAGCCGTCATCAACTACGATGACTTCCGCGCGCCATCCCATCTTTTCGAGATAGGCCGTCACCTTCTCGAGCGTCGCCCCAATGCGCTCGCCTTCGTTGTAGGCGGGAATGACGATGCTGTACGTAAGCGGCTCCGGGTACAGCTTACGCCGCGCTATGACAAAAACAAGAACGCCACGGATTTTCACGGATTCTCACGGATTGAATTATCGGTCCGCGTTTATCCGTGATCCGTGGCTGGGTTTACGCCGCGCGGCGCTGCTGATCGAGCATGTTGAAGAAGTCACGGACCAAGTCGCGGTCCCACAGGCCGGCTCTTGCTTCTTCCTCCATGGTACGACGGGACTCATCGTGGCCCAGAGCGGGTTTGTAGGGGCGGGCGGTACGCAGGGCATCGTAGACATCCACCACCTGGAGGATGCGCGCCAGCAGCGGAATGTCGTGGGCTTGCAGGCCGTCGGGA